>Ga0316222_1004380_pt1 | contig 12949 bp, 12 predicted proteins | sample TBH18011metaG_FD_206008 | JGI IMG/M metagenome (GOLD analysis project Ga0316222, IMG submission 206008) | Freshwater microbial communities from Trout Bog Lake, Wisconsin, USA - TBH18011 | ecosystem: Environmental > Aquatic > Freshwater > Lake > Hypolimnion/Profundal zone | place: USA: Wisconsin... | reverse complement strand
GCTCATGCGAAAGGCGCATCTTTGTTTTTTACACCGCCTTATTCGCCGTGGTACAATCCTGTAGAAATAACGTTTTCAGTACTGAAACGTCGTTTTCAACAAGAAAAACTCACGATACCAATATTAACCCTTTCGTGCCCACGACAAAATAAAGCGTTTACATCCGCTGTGGAGTGCGCTTAAAAATAATAATTGGGGACGGATCCGTCCCCGGCTGGGCACGAAACGGTTAAATTCAACCCAAATTATTGAAATTGTACAGCGGTGTTTAAAATAAAATGGGACACTAATGCGCACTGCAAAATACTCATGTTTTAGTTTTGTAAATTTTAATCATCGTCGACAACATGAGATTTTTTACGTTCATAAATTTTGTTGGGCGATATTTTGGGAAAAATTACAATCTGATTTTATAAATGTAATGGAATTTACATTAAATTTACTGTCCCATTTTATTTGGGAAACCGTGTAATGCACAATTGCCTTGTATTTAACGTCAATTCCATACATTTTAAGTATGCGCTCTTATATATGTGTAATAAAATAAAACCACATAAAATGTTATATTTACTGTCCCATTTTATTTAGGAACCAGTGTAATACGTTGAGTTTTTTTACGGCGCGTGTCAAAAAAAAGGGATAAAGGAACGCGCCAAATCGACGATATGCGCCCGGCGTACGTCATCAGCCTCCCGGGCTCGCCCCGGCGGCCCGCCATCGCGGCGCACTTGGAGGCGCGCGGCATCCCGTACCGTTTTTGGGACGGCGTGCGCGTGCCCGCGGACGCGGCGGGGCGGCAAGGCCTGTTGCGCAGCCTCGCGCCGGGGCTCGACGCGTCGCGCGTGACGCTCACCGACGGCACGCTGGGGACGCTGCTCGCGTACGTCACGCTGTGGCGCCACCTCGCGTACGAGGAGGAGGAGGGGAGCGGAGGCGCCCTCGTGCTCGAGGACGACGTCGTGTGCAACCCCGGCGTCGACGTCGCGCGCGCGCTGGCGGACGCGGACGCCCTCGCCGGCCAGCTGCGCGGCGACTACTGCTTCCTGCACTGGTACCCGTGCCGCCCCACCGGTGCGCAGGCGCAGATCGTGACGCGCAAGGCGGCGCGCATGCTCGCCGACCACACGCAGGCCGTCCTGGAAAAAAACTCGCCCGTGGACCTCATGCTGTGGGAGAACTGCGCCGTGGCGGACCTCGCCATCGGCAACGCGTACGGCGTGACGGGCACGTGGTTGTTCCGCCACGCGTCCGACTACGGCGACGAGGCGCAGTCGGAGCGCATGCGCATCAACCGCGAGCGCCACCGGACCGCGGCCGACACCGTGGGCTAAGCGTCGTCGACGATGAGGTCTGGCGCGGCGACCAACGGGTCGAACCGCAGAAACGCGATCAGGTGAGCGACGCGCGAGATGGCGTGTTGGAGGTCCTTGGCGTATTCGCGGACGTCCTCGGGGGACATTTCCGGACACACGAGGGAATCCAACATCAGGCGCACGAGCTCGACGCGGAGGGTGTCGCTGAGCAAGATGGCGTGGTTGGCGTACATGGATCGCAAGCATCGCAAGTGCGGTCGGACCGCGGAAAGATCCATCATCATCATCATCGACGGCGGGGAAGCATGCGGAGACCACTCCTTTTTTAAAAAGCGCGGGCGGGGGACTTAGGCGTAGGGGATCTCGAGGTACGGCTTCGCCCCTTTGCACACCAGGATGCCCTCGTGGCCCGCGCCGACGGCGTTTTTCTCGAGGCGGACGACGCGTCCCGGTTGCACGCGGATGCACGCCCCGACGGCGTTGCCGAACTCGCATCCGCGGACGCAGTGCGGCTGGGCGGTGGTGTCGTCCTGGTCGTTCGACGACGGCTGGAGCGGCACGTTGAACGCGATGCCGCACAGGCTTCCGGACGAGAACTTGCACGCCAACACCTTCGCGACCCCCGTCGCGGCCACGCCGATGCAGGTGAACGCGCAGTCGAACACGCACGCCTGGAATATCGCGCGTCCACGCACCTGCACGTTCGCCCAATGGTCGTCGTCCAGGGTCGACCAATCCGTCGGAGTCGGTGGGCGAGGCGCGGGGGTGGTCACGAAGCGAATGCCGTCGAACACGGTGTCGGAGGCGAGGATGCAACAGTTCGGGAGCATCCGCCACGTCACGAGCCCCCGTCCGTAGAAGCGCACGCCTCGCGCGTTGAGCTCGATCAGGCGCCCGGTCGACAGTTCGTACAGGCCGGGGCGCAGCAGGACCGTCGATCCCTTCCGCAGGGTCATCAGCGCGCGGTACTGGAAGGTGAGGTCGGGCTCCAACACGCGGTCGAAGGCCACGGGCTCGGGCATGAAGTAGGTATCGAGCCTGGCGCGCAGGATCGCGTCCGCCGCGGCGAGCTCGGGCTGCCTCGCGGCGTGATCGATCCGGTGCATGTGTTCGCGCCACCCCTCTCCCGCGAAGTTTTCGCGGGCGTTGTCGGTCATCACGTTCGGCCGGGGGCCCTCGGCGAAGGTGGCTGCGCTCCACAGGAAGGCCCCATACTCGTTGCGGACGATACGGTTTCCGTCCAGCGTGGTGCGTGCAAGGTGGACTACCTGAATCCCTTTGCTCATGCCCGTGATGGTGTTGTCGGCGATCACGGAGTTCCTTCCGCCCAACACGTCGACGCCGATCGCGCTGTCGCGCATCGTGCACCTTTCGATGACCGGCGTGCCGGTGGCGATGCGAATGCACGTGCCTTCGGCCGCGACGAGGTCGCACGCTTGGACGCGCAGGCTGCCGCCGCGAACCAGGACGAGCGCCTTGGAGCACTTGGCGTGGGGGTCGACGAACACGATGCCGTCCAGCGTGGACGCCGTGGCGTTGCTGGCCACCAGCGCGGAGACGCTGGCGCCTTTGCTTTCTGGCGCGCGGAGGATGGCCTGTCCCGCGCCGAACACGTGCACGACGCGGTGGAGGTGGAGCTCGAACGTGCCGGCGTGGACGCCCGGGCGCATGAGGACGCTACCGCCCTGCGGGCACGCGTTGATCGCGGCCTGCAGGCACTCGCCCGGCGCCACCTCGACGTCGTGGCCGGCGAGGGGCGGGAGCACGCGCCTACTCGTGGGCGCGATGCGCACCGACCTCGACCACCGGGGCGACGTTTTGTACGCGTGAAACGCGGTTTGGCACACGAATGCGGCGTGCGCGGCGTGGCCGCTCGAGCGGGTGTGGTGTATGATGAGGTGCCACATCTCGAGCGGGAGGGGCGCCATGGCGTGGGACGGAAGCGGGGGTGGGAGAAAATCCTTTTTTAGTGGGTGAGAAATGTATGGTGGACAATAATCCGTCGGATTGGATGCCGTACAAGACGCTCAGCGCGACGTACCCGTACCTGTATGACGTGCCGAATGACAATACCTCCGCTATTTCGTTAAAGAAGCTTCAGCTTACGTGCAGTAGCAGTTCGTTGCTGAATTGCAAACCCTGGCTTTCGGGCGCGTACGGGGCATTCTGGATTCCGTGCAGTCTCAGCACGTTTCGTGCTCAAAACGCGAGTGCGTACAATGAACGGTTGGCAGTGTATAATTCCAACGTTAAGTTGACGCCATGGTACCAATTTTGGGCGGACAACGGGTTCAATTATTACTCGACCACGGATACCAACGTGTGGACAAGAAACGGCGGGTGGGGAAACCAATGGAGCTCTGCGAAGATTGGGGCCTGGATCACGGTCACCATGTACGATGGGTACACCAACACAGGGAGCGATTCGAACCAAGGATCGTTTAACGGGAATTCCGTCACCATTGTTTGCAAGACGACCCCCTGGTCGTGCTCCGCGTTGAGCGGTTTGACGTCGACCGATACGAACGGCAATACCATCAGCTGGAACGACCGCATTTCGTCGATACGAGTTTGGGAAACGCCGTTTACGCCGGAGTCCTACCCGCCAACCGGATTGATCCCCAACTAGGTTGAAAAAACAGTGGGTTTAGATCAACAAGTTGGAGGTGCGCGTCGCGATATCCAGCCACTCCGCCGCGTAAAAGTTCCCGCTGAAATTATGGAGGTGGATCTCGAGTTCTTCCGCGGTGATGGGAGGGGTAAAGGACAACAGATGGTCGACGTTCGGCGCTTTGCCTTCGGGGTTCACGTGGAATAGTTCGTCGTTCTCGAACATGAGAAACAGCAAGTGGGTAAGCACTAAGGCGCGTTCGCACACGTCCACGTCGAGATCGTGCATCGCCGCGAAGAGGTGACTCATCGCTCGGATGCCTTGGCGTCCTTCCGGAAGAATGAACCGGAGCGTTACGCCGGGGTGTCTGACCTCTTTGCATTCTAAATGCGGCCTTCGTTTCGCGGTGATCGTCCACCACATGGCGTTGAAGGTCGCGTCGGTCGGAGTACGTTGACACAACGCGAGTTCCCGTGGTGTGTCGAACTCGCGAAGGAGGTACTGCGTGGCATCCGTCAGGTTCATCGGCGCCGGAATGTATTCGTAGAACTCGTTTTTCTCCATGGTGCCAGTGGCCGACCGCCCGGTGACGTAGGCACTCCTTTTTTAAAAACTTAAGTCGTTCCCTTTGGAACGCGAGGAATGAGATGCGGATGAAGGGCGCGTGCGCGTGCGGCAAGCGGTGCGGCAAGCGGTGCGGCAACCGCGGGGCGCTCGCGGGCCACCGGAAGGCGTGCATGAAGCGCAAGGCGGTCGTCCAGTTCATGGACCTGCCGCTCGAGATGCGCACGCTGGTGTACGAGCGTTTGCACGTGATGGACCGCGCGCGCTTCAACCTCGCGGTGCCGCCGCGGTTTCGCGATACGGGGACCGCCGTGCGCGACCGGCGCCTGCGCTTGCTGTGGCACCTCTTCCAGCGTCGCGCGCTCGCGCCCGCGCGCCTGCCCGTCGAGGTGGTCCGCTTCATGTTCCAGCACCGGGCCGACCCCACCGTGGCGGGCCTCGTCCGCGACCACGGCGTGGTGCTGACGGACGTCCACCCGTTCGTGTTCGGAGACGGCGACGCCATCACGGCCGACGACGTGGCCCGCCTGCCGGACGAGGTGGTCCAGTCGGCCGCGTTCGGGGCGCGCCTCGTGGGGCTCATCCGGGAGCGCATGACGCCCGCGCTGTACGAGACGTTGACGGGCGACCCGCGCGTCCGGCGCGTGTTCCTGACGAACGATATGCACTCGAACCTCGTGTTTAGCGCGATCAACCAACGCAACTACGCGCTGCTGGAGTACTTTGCCGCGCGCGAGGGCGAGGACGAGGTCCTCCGTCGGTCGTTCGCGTTCATGCGTCGGCCGGCGATCGCGTGCATCTTCGCGCACACCACGGAGCAGACGGCCGCCATGCTTCGCTTCTGCCGCCTCCCCGAGGTCGCCAAGTCGCGGGTCCTGGACGAGGCGGTGAAGCGGTTCAACAACGACAGCCTCATGGCGGCCGTGCTGGCGGACCTGAGGAAGTACGTGTAAAAAAGGAGTCGATCGCGGGAGGACGGGCATACGCGATGGACGTCCTGAAAGTGATGAGCCAGAGCTTCACGGAGTGCATCGCCAACCACGAGGCCAGCCAAAAGGAGCTCGAGGCGCTGCGCGCGAAATATCATACGCAGCGGAACGTGAAACGTAAGCTGGAAGAAAAAATACATACTTATTTCCATGATTATCTCAAAATGGAAAAAGAGCGCGACATGATGGCAGATTCGAATGCATCGTACATAAAGAAGAATGCTGAATTGGCTACCACCATCAACACATTGCAGGACAACGTCGACGTGTTGAAGGCGCGCTGCACCAAAATCAGGAAAATTTCGAAAGGAACCGACGACGGTGCCGCGAAGCTGGTCGACGTGCCCCGCTTGCAAGAGCCCCCTGCCCGCGTCACAGCGCCCCCTCCTGCCTAAAAAAAGGAGTCGGGGGCGAAGAACCCCCATTGATCCCGATGGCGTCGTTCATCGCGGAACTCGGCAAGTACCACGAGCAGAACGTCGCCAACGAGAGGGAGCTCGCCGCGCTCCGCGTCGAGCTCGTCGCGCTCCGCGTCGAGCGGGATGCGCAAGGCGTGGAGATCCAGCGGCTCAAGGACGACGTGACCTCGGTGCGCGTGGCCGCGAGCCTCAAGATCAAGCAGATGAAGGAGGAGAACCGGGTCTTGAGCGCCAAGGTGCTGGAGCTGGAGACGGATTCCATGGTACCCGCCTAGGAGGGTAGTTTTTTAGCGCGTGCTGCTGCCCGCCGCCGAGTCGTCGACGGAGGACGGCGGCCCGTCGTACGTGACGCTGAGCCGGCGCGCGAGGGCGATGTACACGTCCGAGGGCAGCTCGGCGACGTCGCAGCACGCGCCGGCGTTGGCGAGCACGTGCGTGATCCAGCGCGCCGTGCGCGTGAGGCCCAAGGACGCGCACGCCCGCAGCAGGTCGAGGCCGCGCACCGCGGGGAGCGTGGCGTTCATGCGGTACAGCGTCGGCGCCGCGGTCGCCTCGGCGAGGCTGGGCCCCTCGCCGCCGAGCACGTACGGGCTCGGCCCGGCCTCCGGCCACGCCATCATCACGACCTCCAGGGTGCGCAGGCCGATGCACACGGCGCCCCACGCGGACGCGGCCGCGTCCGCGTCGGGCGCGGCGAGGAGCGTCGCGTACGCGTGCTCGACGCCCGAGGCGAAGCAGTCGAGGAACGCCTGTTCGCGCGCGCGCGCCGCCGCGTCCGTCGCCGGCAGGAAGACGCGCGCCGACGTGGTGGCGGGGTGCGACTGGGAGGGCGTCGATGTCGTCGTGGTGCGGTGCCGCGCCATCCACGGGTGGGCGAGCGCGTCCTCCAGGCGCAGGCGCGCGCGCGGGTCCTTGGTCAGCAGCCGCCGCACCATGTCCTTGGCCTCGTCCGACACGATGCCCCACGTCGCCGCGCGGAACGTGACCTCGTGGTTCCGGAGCGCCGCGAACACGTCGCCCGTCGTGGGTCCGTCGAACGGGTAGTCGCCGCTCAGCATGCGGTGCAGGCACACGCCGACGGACCACGTGTCAGCCTCGAAGCCGTAGCCCCGGGCACGGTCGAGCATCTCGGGCGCCATGAAGAAGGGGCTGCCCACCGCCTCGGTGAGCCGCTCGCCGCGCTTCACGAAGCGCGCGAACCCGAAGTCGCCGAGCTTGACGTGCCCGCCCGACAGCATGAAGTTGTCGAGCTTGATGTCGCGGTGGATGACGCCGCGCTGGTGGCAGTGGAGCACCGCTTTGACGATGCCGCGGAGGAGGCGCGCGGCGCGCGCCTCGCCCGTGGGCAGGCGGTGCCCGACGAGGGATCCCACGGTGCCGTCCTCGCACAGCTCCTGGACGATGAAGAGGACGCCGGACGTCGCCTCGAGCACGTCCACGAGGCGCACGATGTGGGGGTGGCCCGCCAGGAACGACATGACGTTGATCTCGTTGCGCAGCCGGCCGACGACGTTGGGCCCGTCCTCCGTCGCGAGGAGGCGGTGGACGTCGACCACCTTGCACGCCAGGCGCCGCCCGCTGGTGCGCTCCGTGCAGGCGAGCACGGTGCCGTAGGCGCCGTGGCCCAGCTTCGCGCCCGGCGCGTACTTGACGAGCACGTCCTCCGTGAGCGTGGGGAGGACCGAGGGGGTTCGGTGCGGCAGCGCGCGGCTCGCCGCGGCCGCGGCGCGGACCGGGCCGGACAGCGCGGTGGGAGGAGGGGAGTTGGGCTCGAGAGACGGCTTCACGGTGGTGGTTGAGCGCGCGCGACGGGGGAGGCACGCGCAGGCGCACCATTCTCCCATCGGATGGCTACCCGGGCTTTCGCTAAAAAAGGGGGCGCGCAGCGCCGTCACAAAAAAAGGGGGCGCCGTCAGACGCAGGCCGCGGCCGCGGTCGCGGTCGCGCGGCACAGGCCGCTCACCATCGCCGGCGGCAGCGTGCGCACGAAGGCGTCCACGTCGCCGTACGCGAGGGGCGCGCGCGGCGCCGGGCGCGCCAGGTACACCTTGTGGTGCAGCGCCTTGATCGTCTCGTACACCGGCTGCGGCAGCGGCCGGCGCTCGTGGCGCACGTTGAAGGCGACGTAGGCGTCCAGCGTCGCGCACACCGCGGCGTGCACGCGCGCGTCCGCCGCGTAGAGCAGCGGCTTGAGGTGCGGCACCGCGCCCAGCAGCGTCTGGCGCTGCGTCCCGTCGAGGCACACCTCCATCATGCGCCGCGCGAGGTCGCGGTCGCCGCCCACCAGGTCGCGCGCCTGGGGATAGCCGGCGTGCATGACCTTGGCGTGCAGAGACGGGCCGGCGACGAGGAAGCCCGGGAAGCCCGGGTCGACGGTCGCGGTCGCCAGGCGCGCGGCGAGCGGCGCCCACGACGCGACCGGCTGCCAGTCGGGGCGCGGCACGCCCACGTCGTCGTCGGGCATCGGCGCGAGCGTCGCCATGTCCACCGTGGCCACGTGCAGCAGCGCCGGCGCGAGCGCGGGGCACACCATCGGCGTGTCGGGCGACTGCACCACGAACGCGTAGGTGCGCCCGTCGAGGAGGCGCGCGACGTCCAGCCCGCTCGCCGCCGCCGCCGCGTCGAATTGCGCGCCGAAGGAGGGCGAGCCCGCGAAGTAGCGCGCGCCGTAGGCGTCGACGACGCGCGATGTCGAGAGGCGCAGCGCGCCCCTCCAGCGGTAGGCGAGCACGCGGAAGCCCTCGACGTAGGGCGCCCACGTCTTGCCCTCGGGCGCGCCGAGCTCCGCGCGCACCACCGCCTCGATGTCTTCCGCGCAGGGGGACGGCACGGCCACCTCGAGCGAGCGCGGCGCGCAGAACGCCACCACCGCGTGGTCGTCGTCCGCGTCCACCACCACGCCGGCGCACTGGCGCACCCACGCGGGCACGTCCGGGCCGGTCGGCGTGTCGTCGCTGAACACGATCGCGTAGCGCCCGTCCGTCGCTTGCGGGGCGCGGCGCACCGTGAGGTGGTACGGCGCCTGGCCGAGCGCCGCGGCCACCTCCGCGACGCCCACGTCGCGAAACGTGGCGCGGAGGTGCGTCTGGAGGTCCATGGAAGGGGATGGAAGGATCTCGACCGTTGACCTCAACCCCCGAGGAAGCGTTTAAGCCGACCATTTCCCGACCGCCTCCCCGCCTCCCCGCCTCCCCGCCTCCTGACCCTCCCTCCGTCGCGGCGCGCGAGCCGTCAGGTGCAATGGATGGGTCGGGCGGTCGGGCGCATGCGCGCGGTCGCGCGGGCGCATGTCGCGCTTCGTCGTTAACTTTCTTTGTGCCGTGTGCCTTCGCAGGGCGGAGCCGCATGCGGAGACCGACGCGCGGCGACCCATCCGCGGCCGTCGCCATGGCAAACAGTGCGTCCCTTGCGCTTTGCGCTTTGCGCTTTGCGCTTTGCGCTTTGCGCTTTGCGCTTTGCGCGTGCGCGTGTCGCAAAACCCTAACGCGTTTTCTCCCATTGCTCTCGCAGATCACTGCCTGCGGTGTTTCACCACGCGCACCAAGACCTGCATACACCTATCCACGCGGTGCGCCGCGAAGGATTCGTGCGTCTTCCGCTCGCTCAACAACATGGCGGACCGCGATGCCCCGAAGATCAAAAAAATACAAAACATGCTGCAGCAGGTGAGAGCCGAAGCCGCGACGGGCGTGGTGACGAATAACGGCATGCTCATGACGACGCTGGCGAACTACATTTTCGTCACGGATTCCGAGCAGCGCCACGGGCTGACGGAGGAGGAGCTGACGCGGATGGACACCACCTTCCCGTCCGAGATGGAGGAGCTCATGGTCAAGCACGAGCTCCTCTCTTCCGTGCGCATGTGCGGCATCTGCGACAACGGGGCGTCCTTTCTGTTCCTCACGTGCGACCACCCCGGCTGCGACGCGGTGTTGCACCCCGAGTGCATCGGCATCAAGTGCTCGTCCAAGATCGAGCTCGAGCGCATCAAGGCGGTGGTGTCGGTTCGCTGCAACAAACACACACTTCCCAAGGAGGCCCAGGCCCAGGCGTGGCGCAACCATGTCGTCGAGGCGCCCGAGGGTGCGAAGTGCTTCGATTGCTCGAGTCGCATCGCCGCCTGCGACATCATCTCGTGCATGTACGAGAAGTGCCCGTACCGCAGCCACGTCCAGTGCCTCCCGCTGAACGTGAACCTGCTGTACGGCATCAACATCCAGCAGCTGAAGCAGTTTCGTTTCGTGTGCAACGAGACCGCGGCCCACTCTCACGCCACTTTTTCTGCCACACACATCGACAACATCGTGGACAAGGACACGACATCGCCGTCGCTGTCCGAGGGGGGTGCGGCGGAAGAGGAAGGCGAGGAGGACGACGAGGACGAGGACGAGGAGGCGGCGGCCACGCCCAAGCCGGCAGGCGCGGCCGCTGCGGCGGCCAAGGCCAAGGGCGCCGTGACATCCAAGGGCGCCGCGATGGCGGCGGCGGCGGCGGCGGCCAAGGCCGCGGCGCCACCGCCGCCGCCGCCGCCGACGCGCGCGCGTTCGGTGCGCGCGCGCGACGAGGCGGAGGGGGCGGGCCCGTCCAAGCGCCATGCCGTCCCGGCGGCGGGGTGCGACACGCCCGCCCCTTTTTCGGGCGGGCGGGCGGCGGACGAGGAGGACCCCTTCCTGTCCGCCCTGGCCAAGATGGTGTCCCAGAAGGACGCGTCCGAGGTGGTGCCGACCGCCCTGACCGCCCGGAAGTCCGAGGTCGACAAGGCGCGCGTCCGGGTGATGGGCCGGGTGAAGCAGTGGTACGGCACGTTCGACAAGGACCAGTTTTACGAGCTGTGGCCCCAGGACGCCGCGCCCGACGCGCGCACGATCAAGGCGTACCAGTACATGATCGTCAACAAGTTCTTCGCGGCCGTCGAGGGCGCGCTGACGAAGGAGGAGTTCGAGGCCGCGGAGTTTGAGGTCCCCTACATCGACGACGCCACCGGCGCCACCCACTTCGCCACGCTGAGCACGCACCTCCTGCGGTACCTGCGGGCGGACGCCGCCGGCGCGCCCGTCGCCGACCTGAGCCCGGTCGAGTTCAGCGCCGTGGTGCGCGCCACGTTTGACGAGCCCACGACGTTCGACGCCGCGGCGGGCACGGTCGTCATCTCCAACGCCGTGCACCCCGTGACCGCCCCGCTGGGCGGGTGTTACGACCTCCTGTGCGCCTCGCTGCTGGGGGGCAAACGGCTGACGGCGGCCACGGTCGGCGCCCAAATCTTGCGCATCCTCGACCGCGACGACAGCAGCCTGTACCTCACCAACCGCACCGCCGAGTACGACATCGACATCGCGAAGAAGCGGTTCGCCAAGGAGGTGGTGCACGACATCTTCAACGTCTTCCGGCAGTTCCAGCAGTGGGGGACGATCGAGGTTGCCAAGATGGAGTGTCAGCGGACGTAGGAGGTTTTAAATGAGTCTTTGTGTAAATAAAAATTAAAGCGCCCATGGACAATGGGAAAAGGGGCCGGGGCCGCCGTGGCCGACGCCGATCTCTTTTTCAGCGATCTCGTCGCGCACGTGTACTTGTACGGCTCCATCACCGACGCCCGCGCGGCGTCGGTGATCGCGGGCCTCGACGAGGCCAACCGTCAGGCCACCGACCTGCCCGTCGTGCTGCACGTCCACTCCCCGGGCGGCTACGTCACCGCGGGCATGGCGATCATCCAGGCCATGCGCGCCAGCCGGCGTCCGGTGATCGCCGTCGTGGACGGCATCGCGTTCAGCATGGCGGCGTTCCTGCTCGTGCTGGCCGACCACCGCGTCGCGACGCCGCACGCGGTCGTGCTCTTCCACGAGCTCTACTCCGAGGCGGCGGAGCGCACGCTGGAGCTGGGCGCCGTGGCGCGCCAGGTCGAGGAGGGGCAGCGCGGCCTCGAGGAGGCGGTCGCGCGCCACTCGCGCATCGCGCCCGCGGCGCTGAAGCGCCTGCTGCGCCGCGACAAGCTGCTGGACGCCAAGGCGTGCCTGCGTCTCGGCGTGGTCGACCGCGTCGTGGCGCGGCAGCAGCGCGCGGCGACGCGCGAGGGCACGCCCAAGATGTACTACCTCTTTTGCCCGTACGCCGACGGCGAGAAGGGGGAGGAGGACGACGACGCGTCGGGGGTGGCCAGCGTCGCCGAGTTTGACCGTTTCGTGGCCGCCCTGCGCGAGGACCCGCGTCCCGTGGGCATCCGCTTCAACGCGTGCGACAACCGCGTGGGCCTGATCGCGTCGCTGCCGTGGCTCGCGCGCGTCACGGCGTGCCCGCTCCCGGTGCACGCCATCATCGACACCACGCTCGAGACGACCGACGTGCTGCCCGCCATCGCGTGCGACCGGCGCATCATGTACTCGACCGGCGCGCTCCTGCTGCGGCGACTGGAGGCCGTCAACACGTTCGGCGGCGCCGTCATCGCGGACGCCGTGGAGAACCACGAGGTGATCGCCGACATCGTGCGCGGCGTGTTCCGCGCCCACACGCGCGTGCCCGTGGCGACGCTGGAGCAGAACACGACGCTGCTGACGCCGGCGCAGGCGCTGCGCCTCAAGGTCGCGGACGAAGTGCGTCCTGTGTAACTTGTACACTCACATTCATTTAAAAACGGGACAGTGACATCGGGCGAACAAACGCCAATGGTGCACCGATTTTATCTCATGTGTGAAGCGTAAATCTCCCAACTTTGACGCCCACTAGCGTCAAAGAATGTGTTATTTTAATTGATCACGCGGCGCAAAAAGCGAGGGCGATTTCCTCGCGCAAGCACCTCTCGAATATTGAGAGCGGCGTTGCCGTCGCGGCTGATCAGGATCGTTCCTGGTTTGTTTGGGTCTTCCATCCATCCGGCAGGTAGCTGACGCAGTCGAAGAAGCCTCAATATCCGTTGAGTTGTGCAACGTTTGAGCCCCCTTAGAGTGACGCGTTTGCATTGTGCGTTCACGGGTTGGACGACGACGTCCTCCAATTCTGTTTTGCCATAGTGGCTGTATTTAGTGGTCCGAAACTCATCCACCGGAACAACAACGTCCGCCC
>Ga0316222_1004379_pt1 | contig 12950 bp, 9 predicted proteins | sample TBH18011metaG_FD_206008 | JGI IMG/M metagenome (GOLD analysis project Ga0316222, IMG submission 206008) | Freshwater microbial communities from Trout Bog Lake, Wisconsin, USA - TBH18011 | ecosystem: Environmental > Aquatic > Freshwater > Lake > Hypolimnion/Profundal zone | place: USA: Wisconsin... | reverse complement strand
TGACACTGTGTTGAAAGTCGCTCAGTGTGGCGAGAATGCCACGCGTTGGTGACGGGCGACGGCGCGATTCATCGCTTGTCCCGGCGGCGGCGGCGTAGCATTCTCGCGCGCGGCTTTGTTGATGAAAGACGCGACCCGCTGGCGGTGGCTTCGGAGCCGTGTCAGGATGACGACTTGACTATTAAGGATGTGACGATGATGGGACGGCGATTGGCGAGCGCCCGGACTCTGGCGCTGATGTTGGGGTTGGGCGGATTTCTGTCCGCCTGCGGCCAGGGCCAGATGCTTTTTCCCGAACGCGACAAGGGCGAGAGCGCGCCGCGCATGGCCAATGAGAAGCGCGAAACCGTGTTCGGCAATGAAGGCTTGTTCGGTGGTAAGAACAAGACCGAGCAAGGCGGCGGCGGCATTGGCGTCAATTCCTTCCTGTGGCGCGCCTCGCTCGACACCCTGGCCTTCATGCCGATCGCCAATGCCGATCCGTTCGGCGGCACCATTCTCACCGATTGGTACCAACTCCCCGAGACGCCCAGCGAGCGCTTTAAGCTCAACGTCTTCATCATCGACCGCGCCTTGCGCTCCGATGGCGTCCGGGTGACGGTGTTCAAGCAGGTCCGCGACGCCTCGGGCAATTGGGTCGATACCAAGGTCGATCCCAAAATGAACGGCGACATCGAAAATTCGATCCTGACCCGGGCGCGCCAGCTGCGCCTGGTGTCGGAATAGGACCGATCAACCCGGCAAACTGCCGACTTCCAGCCGCCATTGAGGCGGCGGCCAAGGGCGCGAACACGCCCGCCCGGCGAGGGGCTATTCAAAAAAATGGCGCGTGACGACCGTTATAGCGTGGGTGAGACCGAAGCCAAATGGCAGCGTCTCTGGGATGAACGCGGCAGCTTCGTCGCCGACGACCAGGCGTCGGGGCCGAAATATTACGTGTTGGAGATGTTCCCCTACCCGTCGGGGCGGATCCACATGGGCCATGTGCGCAACTACACCCTGGGCGACGTGGTGGCGCGCTACAAGCGGGCCAAGGGCTTCAATGTCCTGCATCCCATGGGCTGGGACGCCTTCGGCCTGCCGGCCGAAAACGCCGCCATTGAGCGCGGCGTGCATCCGGCCAAGTGGACCCGCGAAAACATCGCCGCCATGCGCGAGCAGTTGAAATCCATGGGCCTGTCCTATGATTGGGGCCGCGAAATCGCCACCTGCGAGCCGGAATACTATCGCCACGAACAGCGGATGTTCCTGGACTTCCTCAAGGCCGGCTTGGTCTATCGCAAGGAATCCTGGGTCAATTGGGACCCGGTCGAAAACACCGTGTTGGCCAACGAGCAGGTCATCGACGGCCGCGGCTGGCGCTCGGGGGCGCTGGTCGAAAAGCGCCTGCTGGCGCAATGGTTCCTGAAAATCACCGCCTTCGCCGACGACCTTTTGGCCTCGCTGGCCGATTTGGAGCGCTGGCCCGAGCGGGTGCGGCTGATGCAGGAGAACTGGATCGGCCGCTCCGAGGGTCTGCGCCTGGCCTGGACTCTCAAAGGTCGTGCCGACGGGCTGGAGATCTTCACCACCCGCCCCGACACCCTTTTCGGCGCGTCGTTCGTCGCCATCTCGGCCAACCACCCGCTGGCTGCGGAATTGGCCGCTGGCAATCCCGCCCTGACCGAATTCGTCGCCGAATGCAACCGCATGGGCACCTCCGAGGCGGCACTGGAAACCGCCGAGAAAAAGGGCTTCGACACCGGGTTGAAGGCCTTGCACCCGCTGGTGCCGGGTTGGGAGATCCCGGTCTATGTCGCCAATTTCGTGCTGATGGATTACGGCACAGGCGCCATCTTCGGCTGCCCCGCCCATGACCAGCGCGACCTCGACTTCGCCCGCAAATACGGCCTGACCGTCACGCCCGTCGTGCTGCCCTCCGATGCCGATTCCGCCAGCTTCGCCATCGGCACCGAGGCCTATGACGGCGACGGCACCTTGATCAATTCCGACTTCATCAACGGCCTCGGCGTCGCCGCCGCCAAGGCCCTGGTGATCGACCGGGTCGAGGCCGAGGGTTTGGGCAGCCGCACCGTCAATTTCCGCCTGCGCGATTGGGGCGTATCGCGCCAGCGCTATTGGGGCTGTCCGATCCCGGTGATCCATTGCCCGTCCTGCGGCGCCGTGCCAGTGCCGGAATCCCAGCTTCCGGTGGTCCTGCCCGAGGATGTCGGCTTCGACAAACCCGGCAATCCGCTTGACCACCATCCGACCTGGAAGCACGTCGCCTGCCCTAGCTGCGGCCAGCCGGCGCGGCGGGAAACCGACACCTTCGACACCTTCTTCGAATCAAGCTGGTATTTCGCCCGCTTCTGCTCGCCCGGCCGCACCGACGTCGCCTTCGACCGCACCGCCGCCGATGCCTGGCTGCCGGTCGATCAATATATCGGCGGCATCGAGCACGCGGTGTTGCACCTGCTTTATTCGCGCTTCTTCACCCGGGCCATGGGCGCCTGCGGCTATCTCGGCATCAAAGAGCCCTTCGCCGGCCTCTTGACCCAGGGCATGGTCTGCCACGAGACCTTCAAATCCGCCGAGGGCGCCTGGGTCTATCCCGACGACGTCGTCAAGCGCGACGACGGCGCACTGGTCCATGCCGAGACCGGCCAGAATGTCACCGCCGGCCGTTCCGAAAAAATGTCGAAATCGAAGCGCAACGTGGTCGATCCGGCCCACATCATCGCCACCTATGGCGCCGATACCGCCCGGCTGTTCATGCTGTCGGATTCGCCGCCCGAACGCGATTTGGAATGGACCGAGGCCGGCATCGACGGGGCCTGGCGCTACGTCAACCGGCTGTGGCGAATGGTGGCGGCCCCGGCCGCGCCGCTCCCCGAACCAGGCGCCGGCATGCCCGAGCTGTCGGAGAATGCCGTCAAAGCCCGCCGCCAGGTTCATAAGGCCATCGCCCAGGTTGGCGAGGACCTCGAACGCTTCCACTTCAACAAGGCGGTGGCCCGCATCCGCGAGATGACCAACGCTTTGGCCGAACTGACCGCCGAAGCGGCGGGAGCCGGCTGGGTGCTGCGCGAAGGCCTGGAGGCGGCGGCCAAACTGATCGGGCCGATGATGCCGCATCTGGCCGAGGAGATGTGGTCGGAACTGGGCCATGCCGATCTGATCGCCGAATCCGGCTGGCCCGAGGCCGATCCCGCCCTGCTGGTCGAAGACACCATCACTCTGGCGGTCCAGGTCAACGGCAAGCTGCGGGCGACCATCGACCTGCCCAAGGACGTGGACCCCAAGATCGCCGAGGAAACAGCCCTTGCGCAAAGTGCGGTGATCGCGGCAATGTCGGGCAAGCCGCCGCGCAAGGTGGTGGTGGTACCCAACCGGATCGTCAATGTGGTGGTCTGAGAGGCCGAAAATGTATTGCGCGCCGCCCCCCAATCGTCACCCCCGCGAAGGCGCTTGGCGATTCACACATTTTATTGTTGCGTATCAACAAGTTCCGTCATGGCCGGGCTTGACCCGGCCATCCACGTGGTGGGGCCAATCAAACGATTTCGGTGCGGAAAAGCGTGGATGCCCGGAACAAGTCCGGGCATGACGATGGACAGTATTGGAGCGTAAAGATGTGTGCATCCCCTAGCGCGAAGGCGGGGGTCCATGTTTGGAAGGCGGCACCGTGCTAGGCCCACTGGATATTGTGCCTGCTCCACCATGGATACCCGCCTTCGCGGGTATGACGGCTTTTCTATCGGGGCATTGGGATACACGCTCCGCTCGCTTGGCATTCCTGCTGGTGGCGGTTCTGCTGCTGGGTCCGACCGGCTGCGGCTTCCGTCCGCTTTATGGCCGGCACCAATCCGCCGAAATCGCCGGCACCACCGAGCGGATGGCGGGAATCCGCATCGGCCAGATCATCGACCGCAACGGCCAGATCCTGCGCAACGATTTGGTGGAGCGGCTGACCCCCCAGGGTGAGCCGGCCAATCCGCAATATACCCTGTCGGTTCTGCTCAACGAATCCATGGCGGGCCTTGGCCAGCAGACCAATTCCTATGCCACCTTGGGTGAAATGCAGGTGACCGCCACCTTCACCCTGCGCGACGGCGACGGCAAGGAAGGCTTCGTCGGGACCTCGGTGGCGGTGGTCAGCGTCAACTTCCTGGGGCCGCGCTACGGCAGCGTGGCGGTCGAGCGCGACGCCGAGGCGCGCGGCCTGTCGCAACTGGCCGACGACATGCGTGACCAGATCGCCAGCTACATGGCCAATCCCAAATCACGGGTTTCGATCCGACCGCCGGTTCTGCACCCGCTCGACGGGGATCGGGGCCAGCCGTGAAGATCGCCGCCGGCCGCGTCGAGGGCTTTGTCAAGTCGCCCGACGGCAACGCCCGCGCCATCCTGGTCTACGGACCCGATAGCGGTCTGGTGCGCGAGCGGGTCGATCGCCTGGTCAAGGCGGTAGTGGACGATCCCAAGGACCCCTTCCGCATCGCCGAGCTGACTCCCGCCCGCCTCAAGGAAGACCCCGCCCGCCTGGCCGACGAGGCGGCGGCCATTGCTCTCACCGGCGGCCGTCGCGCTGTAATCGTGCGCGATGCCGGTGATTCCGTCACCGCCGCCATCGCTTCGTTCCTGGCCGATCCCAAGGGCGACGCCCTGGTGGTGCTGGAAGGCGGCGAATTGGGGCCGCGCTCGTCCTTGCGCAAGCTGTTCGAAGGTGCGGACAATGCCGCCGCTTTGGCCTGCTATGCCGACGAGGGCGGCAATCTGGCCGCCGTGATCCAGGAAGAATTGAAGGCCGCCGGCCTCACCGCCGAGCCCGACGCCTTGGCCTTCCTGGCCGACCACCTGGGCGGCGACCGCCGCCTGACCCGTGCCGAACTGGTCAAGCTGGCCCTCTATATGGGCGGCCCCGGCCGGGTCCGGCTGGAGGACGCGGTGGCCTCGGTCGGCGACAGCGCCGCTCTGTCGCTGGACGATCTGGCCCTGGCCACCGCCGAGGGCGACCACGCCACCGCCCAGCGGGTCCTTGATCGCTTGCTGCGCGAAGGTAACCAGCCGGTCTCGGTGCTGCGCGCGGTGGCGCGGCACTTCCTCCGCCTGCACTTTGCCGCGGGTCTGATGACCCAGGGCCGCTCCGCCGCGGACGCCATGGGCGCGCTGAAGCCGCCGGTGATTTTCAAGGCCGCCGAGCGCTTCAAGCGCCAATTGGGCCGCTGGCCGGCCGACCGCCTGGGTAAGGCGCTGGAAGTGCTGATCGACGCGGAAGCCGAGTGCAAGACCACCGGCAGCCCCGCCGCCGAATTGACCTCGCGGGCGCTGATGTCCTTGGCCCGCGCCGCAGGGCGCAAATGAATGACGCGCCGCAGGGCGCCGGTAAGAGCAACTGTCTAAAGTGTCATCCCGAGCGAAGAGAGGGATCTTTCACGCACCACGTCATACGCCTTCGCGTGAAATATCCCTCGTCGCTGCGCTCTGTCGGAATGACATAGAGGAATCGACCTATTCGGCCACGGTATAAGGGCAATTCCGGTTGAAAATCCGCCGTGAGTGCCTAGCCTTATAGGGGGGCTCACGCGGGGGACGTCATGACGCTATCGGCCGATTTCCTCATCAACAGCCTGACCGATGAGGTCACCACCCTCTTGAACCAGCGGCTACCGCCGCCCCGCGCCGGCTTGGCCGCCCAGGTGCTGCGACCCTATCTGGCCGGATTGTCGGCGATCGACCTAGAAGCCGCCGAAGGGCCGGCGGTCTACGGCGCTCTCCTCAGCCTGCTGGCCTTCGTCGCCGAGCGCGAGCCGGGGCGGGCTAAGATCCGCGCCTTCGCCCCCGACGCCGAGCGCGATGGCTGGACCACGCGCCATTCGGTGATCGAGATTGCCAATGACGACATGCCGTTCCTGGTGGATTCGGTGGCGGCCGAATTGGGGCGGCTTGGCATCGGAATCCACCTGCTGGTGCATCCGGTGTTGAAGGTCGAGCGCGACCAGCACCGCCATCTGACCGGCCTCGGCGAGGGCGCCCCCGAATCGCTGATGCATATCGAAATCGACCGCCAGGACGAGGCCGGCCATCGTCAGGCCGCCGCCGCCCTGGCCCGCGTGCTGGACGATGTGCGCCTCGCAGTGGCCGATTGGAGCAAGATGCGCGCCGCCCTCAGGGCGGCGGCGGAGGGACTGCCCAAGAACGCCGAGGAAGCGGGCGAGACGGCGGATTTCCTCGATTGGCTGCACGACGGCAATTTCACTTTTCTCGGCCGCCGCCGTTTCAGCTTCACCGCCAAGGGCGGGGTGACGGTGGAGGATGACGGGCTGGGCCTGTTGAGCAATCCCGAATCCCGCGTCTTCGACGACAAGCAATCCCTGGCCGACATGCCTCCCGAGGTGCGCGCCTTCCTCCACCGTCCCGGTCTGCTGCTGGTGACCAAATCGGCCCGGCTGTCCAGCGTTCACCGCCCGGTCCATATGGACGTGGTGGGGATCAAGCGCCTCGACAAATCCGGCAAGGTGGTCGGACTCGACGCCTTCGTCGGATTATTCACCGCCGCCGCCTACACCATGAGCCCGCTCCATATCCCGCTGCTGCGGCGCAAGCTGGCGCGGGCGATGACGCGCGCCAATTTCGCCCCCGGTGGTCACGATGCCAAGGCGCTTGCCAACATCCTGGAAACCTATCCCCGCGACGAGCTGTTCCAAAGCTCGGACGAGACCCTGTTCACCACCGCCATCGGCATCCTCAGGCTGTCGGCGCGGCCCCGCACCGCCCTGTTCGTGCGCCGTGACGAGTTCGAGCGCTTCGTTTCCTGCCTGGTGTTCCTGCCCCGCGACCGCTACGACACGCCGCTACGGCTGACGGTACAAACCCTCTTAGAGAATGCCTATGGCGGTAAGATGGCGGCCTATGCCACCCAGGTGGCCGATTTGCCGCTGGCCCGGCTGAACGTGGTGATCCGCACCAATACTGGTGCCATTCCCGCCGTCGATGAGCGCGAGTTGGAGGCCCGCATCGCCGAGGCGGCCCGCTCCTGGCCCGACCAATTGCAGCGGGTGCTGGTCGAGGCCCATGGCGAAATCACCGGCCTTGGCCTGGCCCGGCGCTACGCCCGGGCCTTCCCCATCTCCTACCGCGAGGGCCATGGCGCCGCCGTGGCGGTGGCCGATATCGACCGGGTCGAGCGGGTGGCGGGTGGCGAGGACATTTCGGTGGTGCTGTCGCGCCCGGTCGAGGCCGCCCCGCACCAGGCCCGGCTCAAGCTGTTCCACCGCGCCGACACCCTGGCCCTGTCCGACGTGCTGCCAATGCTGGAAGCGATGGGCCTCAAGGTGATCGCCGAAGTTCCGCACGAGATTCGCGCCGCCGACGCCCCGCTGGCGGTGTGGATCCACGATTTCGAGGTGGAAAGCGCCGACGGCAGCGAAATCGACCTGGCGGGGCGGGGCGGCGCTTTCGAAGAGGCGCTGGCGCGGGTGTGGCGCGACGAAGCGGAAAGCGACGGCTTCAACCGGCTGGTGCTGAAGGCCGGATTGGACTGGCGCCAGGTGGCGGTGCTGCGCGCCTATGCCAAATACCTGCGCCAGGCCGGCAGCACCTATAGCCAGGCCTATATCGAGCGGGCCGCCACCGGCAATCCGCTGGCGGCAGCGGCCCTGATCGGGCTGTTCCTGGCCCGCTGCGACCCGGCCGTCACGTCCGACACCGCCGAGGCCGAAGCCCGCGTCGAATCGGTGCTGGCCGCAGTGGAAAGCGCAGATGACGACCGTATCCTGCGCCGCCTGCTCAACCTGATCCGGGTCACGCTTCGCACCAATTACTTCCAGAAAGGGGCCGATGGCGGACCAAAGCCGGTCCTGGCCTTCAAGCTCGACTCGCGGGCCATTGAGGATTTGCCGGTACCTCGGCCGCTGGTGGAGATCTGGGTCTGCTCGCCCCGAGTCGAGGCGGTGCATCTGCGCGGCGGACAGGTGGCGCGCGGCGGTATCCGCTGGTCCGACCGCCGCGAGGATTTTCGCACTGAAATCCTGGGCCTGATGAAGGCCCAGATGGTCAAGAACGCGGTGATCGTGCCAGTGGGGGCCAAAGGCGGCTTCGTGGTCAAGCGCCCTCCCACCGAAGGTGGCCGCGAGGCCTTCCAGGCCGAGGGGATCGCCTGCTACCAGGCCATGATGCGGGCGCTGCTCGACCTCACCGACAATCTGGACGGCGAAAGGGTGGTGCCACCCCCGGGCGTGCGCCGCCACGATGGCGACGATCCCTATCTGGTGGTGGCCGCCGACAAGGGCACCGCCAGTTTCTCGGACATCGCCAACGCCATCTCGGTGGAACACGGCTTCTGGCTGGGTGACGCCTTCGCCTCGGGCGGCAGCCGGGGCTACGACCACAAGGTGATGGGCATCACCGCCCGCGGTGCCTGGGAGGCGGTGAAGCGCCATTTCCGCGAGATCGGCATCGATTGCCAGACCGAGCCGGTCACCGTGATTGGCATCGGCGACATGTCGGGCGACGTGTTCGGCAATGCCATGCTGCAATCCCCCGCCATCCGGCTGGTGGCCGCCTTCAACCACAGCCACATCTTCATAGACCCCGACCCCGATCCGACCCTCGGCTTCGCCGAGCGCCGCCGCCTGTTCCAACTGGTCAAGGCCTGGCCCGAATACGACCCGGCCGCCCTGTCGCCGGGGGGCGGCGTGTTCTCCCGCGCCGCCAAGACCATCCCCATTTCCCCCGAGATGAAGGCCCGTTTCGGCATCGAGGCCGAGTCCTTAAGCCCGACCGCGCTGATCCGTGCTTTGTTGCCCCAGCCGGTCGATCTGTTGTTCTTTGGCGGCATCGGCACCTACATCAAGGCCCATGGCGAAACCCACGCCGAAGCCGGCGACCGCGCTAATGACACGCTCCGCATCGATGGGCGCCAGATCAAGGCCCGGGTGATCGGCGAGGGCGCCAACCTGGCCGTCACCCAATTGGGCCGCATCGACTACGCCCGCACCGGCGGGCGCATCAACACCGACGCCATCGACAATTCGGCCGGGGTGGATACCTCGGACCACGAGGTCAACATCAAGATCCTGCTCGATGGCGTGGAGGCCTCGGGCGACATGACGCCCAAACAGCGCGATTCCCTGTTGGTGGAGATGACCGACGAGGTGGCGGCCCTGGTGCTCAGGGACAATTACCTGCAAACCCAGGCGCTTTCGGTGATGGAGGCCCAATCGGCGGAATTGCTGGATGCCGGCGGCCGCTTCATGCGGCTGTTGGAGAAATCGGGGCGCCTTGACCGCGCCATCGAGTTCCTGCCCGACGATCCCAGCCAGACCAAACGCGCCGCCGCCCGCGAGGGCTTGGTGCGGCCGGAATTGGCGGTGCTGTTGGCCTATGCCAAAATCTGGCTCTACGATTCGGTGCTGCATTCCGATTTGCCCGACGACCCCTTCCTCGGCGCCGATTTGGCCCGCTATTTCCCGACTCCGCTGCGGGAGCGCTTCGCCGCCGAGATTCCGCGCCACCGCCTGCACCGCGAGATCATCGCCACCACGGTCACAAACAGCATGATCAACCGGGTCGGCATCGCCTTCGTCGCCGATCTGGTGGAGAAGACCGGCTTCGGCCCGGCCGACATCGCCCGCGCCTATATCGTCGCCCGCGACGCCTACCGCCTGCGCGACATCTGGCGCCAGATCGAGGCGCTGGACGGAAAAGTGCCGGCGGCGACCCAGACCGCCATGCTGATCGAGGCCAATCGCCTGCTGGAGCGGGCCACCGCCTGGGTTTTGCGCTCGGTACCCGCGCCCTTCGACATCGGCGCCACCATCGCCGAATTGTCCCACGGCATCACCGCCCTGGAATCGGCGTTGGACCACGTGCTGCCGCCCGATCTGGCCGAGGCCCAGGCCGCCCGCACCGCCGCCATCGTCGCCCAGGGGGTGCCGGATTCCACCGCCCGCGCGGTGGGGGGCCTGATCGTGCTGGCCTCGGCCGCCGACATCGTTCGTATCGCCCCCCGCCACGGCCTGACCGTACCTGAAGCCGGCGCCCTTTACTTCGCCGTCGGCGCCCGCTTCGGCCTGGGACCGCTGCGTCAGGCGGCGCAAGGCCTGTCGGTGCGTGGCCGCTGGGACAAATTGGCGGCGGCGGCGGCAATCGAGGACCTTTACGGCCACCAGCGGGATATCACCATCGCGGTGGCCGCCCACGCCCCCGGCCTAGCCGCCGCCGAAGCCCTGGCCGCCTGGATCAAAGACAACCGGATCGACGTGGAGCGCACCGACGCGCTGTTGGCCGAGGTCAAGGCGGCAGCCCAGATCGACCTAGCCATGTTGGCGGTGACCAACCGCCAGCTCAGGACCTTGAGCGACGGGCGGGGGTAGTGGTCAGGGCGCCGAATTGGCCTCGGCGACCGGACGAAGCGCGTCCAGCGCAGCCAGTTCGGCCTGATAGAGGGGCAGCAATCGCTCCCACCCACCGTTGGGGCCGGGACCACGCGCGGCGATCAAGTCCTTCAATTCATCGACCTGCCGCTCGGCCACCGCCCGACGCACCGCTGTGTAACCGACCCGAGGAAGAATGGGGGGATCGACCCACAGCCAATGCCCTTTGCGCTTCCAGACCTGATAGACCATCTCCTCGTCCCTGGGCTCGGCCAGGGGGACGATCTTGCGTTTTTCATTCTGCCCATCGGCGGTGGCGATGACACGAGACCGCACCGTCACTAGCGCCTTGGTGGGTTTCTCCATCCGGACATCGACAATTTGCCAACGGGTAATAATGACCAGGGGATCGTCCGCTCCATCAAAGGTCTCCCGCCGCTCCGCGCACTCCTCGTTGACACACCCCGCAGCGATGGAGCGGCCGTCGCGATAAAATACGTGGCCGTAGCGGGATTGCGGATCGTCGGAGAAATCCGAGGCGAGGATTTGCGACAGCAAGGCTTCCGGCCCGTCGTCCGCGCGTAGCGTTGCCGGCCGAAAGCACATCAGCATGGCCAATACAACAATCAGGCGAGTCATGCCGATATCACGCTTGCCTACCCGTCTCTTGGTAGCGGAAATAGCGTTGCCGGCCTTGAAACCGGCCGGCGGGCGCCCGCCCGAATGGCGGCCCGTTCTTGCGGTGCGCAGAGTACACGTCGCCGCTGCCGGCGTAAATCGCCATATGGTTCCTGCCGTCGCAGACGACGACGTCCCCCGGTTGCCGATCCTTGGGATCGACCTCGCGGAAGGGAATCCTGCCTCGTTCGGCGGCGCCGGGAAAGTCGCCGCTTGATGTGTAGGGATAGGGATGGCCGGATTCACCGTAGATCTTGTTGACGCTGCCGGAACAGTCCGCTCCAGCATCAGGTCCTTTGACCGCTTGCGGCCCCGCCTTAGGCGTGTCGGCAGGCGCGTAGGGCGTGCGCTCCCATCCTTTGGCCTTGCCGACGATCTCCTGTCCTTCCTCGGGCGTCAGGTCCCGCCCAGGCTTGAGGGGTGCGGTTCCCGCCACCTTCTGGAGACGGATGTCACGGTCGGTCGGATGATCCGGATAAAAAGTCCTGGCATAGCGGTCGGCCGTGGTTTCGCCGCCGCTGGTCCAGCGGCCACGGCTATCGCGCGGTTCATGGGGGTTATAGGGCATTGCGTTGCTCCATGCGAAACGATTGACGTAACGATACGCGATGCGCACCCGTCGGGTCAAGGTAAGATTCGTGTTATCGCAACCTTCGTTCGTGCGATAGGCGCAACCTCCTCCGCTCCCGCTCATTCGCGCACCAAATATCGCTTGGAGGTCCCCCCTCGGGGATGCTAACCATCCGGCCAATTGGCAGGAATCCGGCTGGATGGCACAGGGCGGCACGCACGAGGATCTTACCCGCAAGACCAAGATTCCGGTCGGCTCCGACCGGTCGTTCGGGTTGGTCTTCACCGGCTTTTTCGTCCTGGTCGGCGCCGCTCCGCTACTGCATGGCGGCGAGCCGAGATGGTGGGCCTTGGGCGCGGCGACCGGTTTTCTGCTGGCAGCGCTGCTGGTCCCCAAGGCGCTCCGCCCCCTGAATCTGCTGTGGTTTCGCTTTGGCCAAGCGCTGCATCTGGTGGTGACGCCGGTGGTGATGGGGCTGCTGTTCTTCCTGACAATCACCCCGATCGGGCTGCTGATGCGGCTGTCCGGCAAGGACCCGCTGCGGCTGAAACGCGACGGCCAAGCCGTCAGCTACTGGATCAAGCGCCAGCCCCCCGGCCCGACCCCCGATTCCATGCGCCATCAATTCTAGGACGAGCATCCATGGCTTTCCTGATCGAACTCTGGGCGTTTCTCAAGACCCGCAAGAAATTCTGGCTGATGCCGGTGCTGCTGATGATGGTGCTGTTCGGCGGCCTGATCGTGGTCGCCCAAGGCTCTGCGCTGGCCCCCTTCATCTACACCTTGTTCTGAGATGCGCGTTCTCGGCCTTTCGGCGCTCTATCACGACAGCGCGGCGGCGCTGGTGGTTGATGGCGCGGTGGTGGCGGCGGCCCAAGAGGAACGCTTCACCCGCAAGAAGCACGATCCCGGCTTCCCCGCCCAGGCCATCGCCTATTGCCTGGCCGAGGCCGGCTGCCGGCTGGAAGACCTCGATGCGGTAGTGTTCTACGACAAGCCGTTCCTCAAATTCGAACGGCTGCTGGAAACCTATTTGTCCTTCGCCCCTCGGGGCTTCACCTCGTTCCGTCGGGCGATGCCGCTTTGGCTGAAGGAAAAGCTGTTCCAGAAGGATTTGCTGCGCAAGGAATTCAAGTCCTTCGCCGGGGACTTCGACTGGCAGGCCAAGCTGCTCTTCGCCGAACACCATCTCAGCCACGCCGCCTCGGCCTTCTTCCCCTCGCCCTTCGAGGAGGCCGCCGTGCTGACCATGGACGGGGTGGGCGAATGGACCACCACCTCGCTGGCCTTCGGCTCGGGCAACACGCTGGAAATCCACCGGGAACTGCACTTTCCCCATTCCC
>Ga0316222_1004377_pt1 | contig 12957 bp, 12 predicted proteins | sample TBH18011metaG_FD_206008 | JGI IMG/M metagenome (GOLD analysis project Ga0316222, IMG submission 206008) | Freshwater microbial communities from Trout Bog Lake, Wisconsin, USA - TBH18011 | ecosystem: Environmental > Aquatic > Freshwater > Lake > Hypolimnion/Profundal zone | place: USA: Wisconsin... | reverse complement strand
ACCGGGGCGGCGCGCCCTCGCGCCAGGGCGCGATCTCAGGCGGGGTCTTCACGGTAGCGATATCCCACCCCGTACAGTGTCTCGATATGGGCGAAATCGTCATCGACCTCGCGGAACTTCTTGCGCAGCCGCTTGACGTGGCTGTCGATGGTGCGGTCATCGACGTAGATGTTCTCGCCATAGGCAGCGTCGATCAATTGGTCGCGATTCTTGACGTGACCGGGCCGCTGGGCCAGCGACTTCAGGAGCAGAAATTCGGTGACAGTGAGATCGACTCGCTGCCCCTTCCAGGCGCAAACATGGCGCGCCGGGTCCAGCGTCAACTCGCCACGAGTCAGGATACCCTGGGCGGGAGCGTCGCCCCCTTCGCCCGCGATCTCGATGCGGCGGATCAGAGCGCGGATGCGCTCGATCAGCAGTTTCTGCGAGAACGGCTTTTTGATGTAATCGTCGGCCCCCATGCGCAGGCCGAGCAATTCATCGACCTCGTCGTCCTTGGAGGTCAGGAAGATCACCGGCATCGCCGAATTCTTGCGCAGCCGTTGCAGCAATTCCATGCCGTCCATGCGCGGCATCTTGATATCGAGCACGGCCAGATCCGCTGGCTGCGCCGTCAGCCCCCGCAACGCCTCGGCGCCGTCGGTATAGGTGCGGACTTTGAAGCCCTCGGCGTCGAGCGCCATCGACACCGAAGTCAGGATGTTCCGATCGTCATCGACCAGAGCGATGGTGTAGGCCACGAATGCTCCCTCCCCCAACGGAATTGCCCGACTCGCCATAATCAACAGCCCATTATGGCGAATTTGCAGCCGGATTTAGCCCCCACTACCTCAACGACAACAGCGCCCTGACCACCGCATCGGCGCCCTCGGCGATCTGGCCGATGGTGGCGTCGAGCATGTAGCAGGGAGTCGTGGCCACCTTGCGGGCGCGATCGATCACCACCTCGCCATGGCCGGTATTCTTGTGCTTGGCGCCCATCCGTTCCAGGGCGGCGGCGGTGCCGGCATCCGAGCCGATGGTCACTTCGATTCCGTCCAGCACCTTGGCCAGGATGGCCGGCGCGATGCACAGCGCCCCCACTGGCTTTCCCGCCGCGACCATCGCCGTGATTGCGCGGGAGACCTCGGCATCGACGGCGCAATCGGGGCCATCGACAGCAAAGCTGGACAAATTCTTGGCGGCGCCGAAGCCACCGGGAAAGACCAGGATATCGGCCTTGGCCGCGTCGAATTCCGACAGCGGCAGGATCTTGCCACGAGCGATGCGGGCTGCCTCGACCAGCACGTTGCGGCTTTCCGCCGCCGGCTGGCCGGTCAAATGATTGACCACATCGCGCTGGGCGATATCGGGGGCGTAGCATTGAGCGATGCCGCCATTCCGGTCGATGGCCAGCAGAGTCAGCACGGCCTCGTGGATTTCCGACCCGTCGTAGACGCCGCAGCCGGAAAGCACCACCGCGAAAATCGGTTTGGTCATGGCAATCCTCGTCCTCACGTACCAGAGTGGTCCCGCGCCCGACGACGCGGAGATGCCAGCATACGCCGGAAATGGCGTTCCCTCCAGCCGCACCGCCGGTCTATGGTGCGGCCGCATTCTCTATCCAGGAGTCCAATCATCATGGCCACATCCAGCGCCTATCCAAGACTGGCGGAACGCTTCCGCAAGGTCGGCCTGATCGGCGATGCGCTGGCGGTCCTGCACTGGGACATGGCGACGATGATGCCCGATGGCGGCGCCGAGGGCCGGGCCGAGCAGATCGCCACCCTGAAGACGCTGGCCCACGAGATGGTCACCGCCCCGGACATTCCCGATTTGCTGGCCGAGGCCGAGGGCGAGCGCCTTGACGATTGGCAACGGGCCAATCTGCGCGAGATGGGGCGCGACTGGACCCATGCGGCGGCAGTACCGGCCCGATTGGTCGAGGCGCTGGCGCGGGCCGAATCCTCGACCGAGATGGTCTGGCGTCAGGCCCGCCCGGCGGGGGATTTTTCGATGGTGCTGCCGGCCCTGCGGGATCTGCTCGGATTGGTGAGGGAATCGGCTTCGGCCAAGGCCGAGGCCCTGGGCGTTTCCCCCTACGACGCCTTGCTCGACCAGTACGAGCCGGATGGCCGCGCCGCCGAGATCGACACCATCTTCGCCGATCTCGAAACCTTCCTGCCCGGCTTCCTCGCCGAGGCGCTGGAGCACCAGGCCCGCTTCCCCGTTCCGAGTCTTCCCCCCGGCCCGTTCCCGGCCGAGCGTCAGCGCGCCATCGGCATCGAGTTCATGACGGCGCTCGGCTTCGATTTCGACCATGGCCGCATCGACACCTCGCACCATCCGTTTTGCGGCGGCACCGCTGGCGACGTCCGCGTCACCACCCGCTTCGACGAGTCAGATTTCACCTCGGCGCTGATGGGGGTGCTGCACGAAACCGGCCACGCCCTCTACGAATTCGGACTGCCGGGCACGCCCTGGCGCGGTCAGCCGGTGGGCCGCTCGCGCGGCATGGTGATCCACGAAAGCCAGTCGCTGCTGTTTGAGATGCAGGCCTGCCGCTCGCCCGAATTCCAGCGCTGGGCGGCACCGCGCCTGGCCGCCACCTTCGAAGGCAGCGGCCCCCTGTGGGAGTCCGACAATCTTTACCGCCAGGGCATCCGGGTCGAACCCGGCTTCATCCGGGTCGATGCCGACGAGGTCACCTACCCCGCCCATGTCATCATCCGCTATCGCCTGGAACGGGCCTTGATCGAGGGACGCATGGACCTGGCCGACCTGCCCGATGCCTGGGCCGAGGGCTATCAACGCCTGCTCGGCCTCAGCGTGACCGACCACCGCCTGGGCTGCCTTCAGGACATCCACTGGTATGGCGGCGCCTGGGGCTATTTCCCCACCTATACCCTGGGCGCGATGACCGCCGCCCAAGTGTTCGAGGCCGCCCGCAAGGCCGCCCCCCAAATCATGCCCTCGATCGCCAGGGGCGATTTCCGCCCCCTGCTGGCCTGGCTCCGCCCCAACCTCCACGCCAAAGCCTCGTCGCTCTCGACCCGCGAGCTGATCACCCAAGCCACCGGCCGCCCCCTCGACGCCACCAGCTTCAAGGCCCATCTGAAGCGGCGCTATTTGGCATAGCGTCGATAGCGGTCATAGCGACACGGATGAATACGGATGCCGTTTTGCGGCGCACGGATGGGGGGGATAATGAAAAATCAATGCCTTAAGATTTTCTCTGATCCGTGTTTATCCGCGAGCGGCGCGCTTCGCGCCGCATCCGTGTCCATCCGTGTTGCGAGGAAAGCCGCGTCCGAGCGAACCCAGCCGCCCCCCCAAATTCCAACATTCCTTGCCCCCCCAGGCGGCGGAAGCTAGTGTAGGCGCCCTTCCGCCGTCCGTTTGAGTGGGATCATCCAGTGAAGTACATCAGCACGCGGGGCCAGGCGCCCGCCCTCGATTTCGACGACGCCCTGTTGGCCGGGCTGGCGCGCGACGGCGGTCTGTATCTGCCGGAAAGCTGGCCCCAATTCAGCGCCGACGAGATCAGGGCGATGCGCGGCCTGTCCTATGCCGAAATCGCCACCAAGGTGATGGCGCCCTTCGTCGCCGGCTGCCTCTCCGAGGCGGAACTGGCGGCGCTGGTGACGGAATCCTATGCCGGCTTCACCCATAAGGCGGTGGCACCCTTAAAGCAGATCGGCCCCAATTCCTGGGTGATGGAGCTGTTCCACGGCCCGACCTTGGCCTTCAAGGATTACGCCCTGCAATTGGTCGGCCGTCTGTTCGACCATGTGCTGAACAAGAAGGGCCGCCGCGTCACCATCGTCGGCGCCACCTCGGGCGATACCGGCTCGGCGGCGATCGAGGCCTGCCGGGACCGCAAGGCGGTGGATATCGTCATCCTCCACCCCAAGGGACGGGTGTCCGAGGTGCAGCGCCGCCAGATGACCACCGTGCTGTCGGACAACGTGCGCAATCTGGCGGTGGACGGCACCTTCGACGACTGCCAGGACCTGGTCAAGGCGCTGTTCAACGACCACGGCTTCCGCGACGAGGTCACCCTGTCGGCGGTTAATTCCATCAACTGGGCGCGGGTGATGGCCCAGATCGCTTATTATTTCGTCGCCGGAGTGGCCCTTGGCGCCCCCGACGTCAAGCTGGCCTTTGCGGTGCCGACGGGCAATTTCGGCAACGTCTTTGCCGGCTGGGCGGCGGCGCGGATGGGCCTGCCCATCGAGCGGCTGGTGGTCGGCTCCAACAGCAACGACATCCTGACCCGCTTCTTCGAGACCGGGGTGATGAATGCCGAGGGCGTCGTCCCCACCTTGTCTCCCAGCATGGACATCCAAGTCTCCAGCAATTTCGAGCGCCTGCTCTTCGAGGCGCTCGATCGTGACGGCGCCGCAGTGGACCGCCTGATGGGCGATTTCCGCAGCGGCGGTCGGATGGAATTGCCGCAAGGGACTTGGCGCGCCTTGTGCGAGCAATTCGAGGGACACCGCTTCGACGATGCCGCGACCTTGGAACTGATGCGCTCCTTACGCGCCACCACCGGCGAGTTGGTCGATCCCCATTCGGCGGTGGGCATCGGCGCCGGGGCCAAGGCCCATTTGGCCCCCGATATCCGCCGGGTGGCGCTGGCCACCGCCCACCCGGCCAAGTTTCCCGACGCGGTGAAAAAGGCCACGGGCATTCACCCGCCTTTGCCCCCGCATCTGGCCGATTTGCTCACCCGCCCCGAGCGGCTCGAGGTAATCGCCAACGATGCCGACGCCATCAAGGCCGCCGTCAGATCCTTCGTCGCCAGGCCGAAATCATGAGCGAGATCGGCGAGGAAATCCGCGAAACCCGCCTGGCCTCCGGCCTGGTGGTGCTGACCGACCCCATGGCCACGGTGGAAACCGCCTCGCTGGGCATCTGGGTCGAGGCCGGCACCCGCCACGAGCCGGCCGCGATCAACGGCGTGTCCCACCTGTTGGAGCACATGGCGTTCAAGGGCACCGAACGCCGCAGCGCCCGCGACATTGCCGAGGAGATGGATGCGGTGGGCGGCCACCTCAACGCCTATACTGCCCGCGACCACACCGCCTATTACGCCAAGGTGCTGAAAGAGGACGTCGATCTGGCGCTGGACATCGTCTCGGATATCCTCCAGCACTCGACCCTGGATGCCGAGGAACTGGCGCGCGAGCAGACGGTGGTGGTCCAGGAGATCGCCCAGGCCATCGACACCCCCGACGACATCGTCTTCGACCATTTCCAGGCGGTGGCCTTCCCCCGCCAGCCGCTGGGACGGCCGGTGCTGGGCAGCGAGCGGCTGGTGCGGGCGATGACGCGGGACACCGTGCTCGATTACATGCACAGCCATTATTCCGCCGCCAACATGGTGCTGTCCGCCGCCGGACGAGTCGATCACGATCATCTGGTCGAGGCCGCCGACCGCGCCTTCTCGGCCTTGCCGGCCCACCGCCGGGCCAGGAAGACCCCTGGCCGCTATGTCGGCGGCGAGTACCGCGAGGAGCGCGACATCGAGCAGGTCAATCTGCTGGTCGGCTTCCAAGGCGTCGATTACCAGGACGAGGATTACTACGCCGCCTCGATGCTCTCGACCCTCTTAGGCGGCGGCATGTCGTCGCGACTGTTCCAGGAAATCCGCGAAAAGCGTGGCCTAGCCTATTCCATCTATTCCTTCACCTCGTCCTATGCCGAATGCGGCCTGTTCGGCATCTATGCCGGCTGCGGCGAAGAGGAAGTCGCCGAATTGGTGCCGGTGCTGTGCGACGAGGTGGTCGGCGTCACCAAGGGCGTCAGTGAGCCGGAATTGCAGCGCGCCCGCGCCCAGGTCAAGGCCTCGGTGCTGATGAGCCTGGAAAGCACCTCGTCCCGCTGCGAACTCCTGGCCCGCCAGAAGGTGATCTACGGCCGCCCGGTCCCGGTCGCCGAGGTGGTGGACAAGGTGATGGCCGTCACCGCCGAGGACGTCACCCGCGCCGCCAAACGCCTCTTCACCTCCCCCCCCACCGTGGCGGCACTGGGTCCGCTGTCCAAGCTGGAAGACTACGACCGGATCAAGGCGCGATTGGTGCTGTAAGAACCACCCTTTCCTGCCTACTAGAGTTAGGTTATCGTCATGGCGGGACGGGGTTCGGGAAACGTGCGGCACCACAATGAAGCGCACACACTACTTTAGTTTCTGGTCACAGAAATGACGCCGGGGCTGGCTCGTCGCGCGACGGTGTCGTCTTGCATCGCCTCCATTGTTCTGTCCATCGTCCTCATCTGTAACGAAATTTACCTGCGCCCGGCCGGCGCCGATCCGCTTGAGATTGGCGCGGCTTCGGCGATCATGGTGGCCGCGCTGATGGCGGCGATCCTTGGATCCCGCGCCAACACCCCACTGGCGCCGCCCCCGGCCACCGACGAACTGGGCGAGGTCCGGGGCACCATCGACGACATCGCGGAATCGGCGGACGCCCTGCTGGCGGCGATCAACGGTATGGGCCTTTCCCAGGTCGAGATCAGTTGCAAGGCCCTGTCGGTCGATAACGACGCCGAACAGACCAGCCTGAATGTGGGCGCCGTCGCCGCCGCCACCGAGGAATTGGCCGCCACCAGTCGCGAGATCGCCCGCCAGGTCGCCACCGGCAACAAGGTCGTCACCGAGGCGACGATGATCACCGAACACGCCGGCAGGACCATCCGAACCATGGCGGAAAAGGTCGATGCCATTGGCAACGTGTTGACCATCATCTCGGCGATCGCTTCGAAGACCGAGATGCTGGCGCTGAACGCCACCATCGAAGCGGCTCGCGCCGGCCAATTCGGCAAGGGCTTCGCGGTGGTGGCCGGGGCGGTCAAGGATCTGGCCAACCAGACCACTTTGGCCACCGAGCGGATCGACGCCCACCTTTCCGGCCTGTGCGACAGCAGCGATGAAACCCTCAACGCCGTCGCCGACGTTACCGCCATCATCCGCCAGGTCTACGAGGCCGAGATGGTGATTGCCACGGCCATGGAACAACAGGGTCTGGCCACCGCCGAAATCAGCGCCAACGCCCAGCAGGCGGCGCAACGCACCCGCCAAGTTAGCCAGGCGGTCGCCGAAATCAGCGCCGCCTCGGATCGGGGCAGCGACCAGGCCCAACGCATCGCCGACGAGGCCAACGAAATCGCGCGGCGGCTCGGCGAATTGCGCGAGCGCACGGGACGCAGCGTCGCCCCTTCGCCCGCCGAACGAACCGCCGGACCCACGGCGCCACTCTTGTCCTGGACCGAAAAGATGAGTGTCGGGATCGCCGCCCTCGACGAGGAACACCAGCAATTGGTGGCCATGCTGAACGAGCTTTACGCCGGCGTCCAAGGCGGCACAAGCCAGGACGCCCTGGGCCATGTCCTCGACGAATTGATCGGCTACACGGCGAGCCACTTCAAGCACGAGGAACACCTTTTCGCCCAAACCGGCTACCCCGAATCCGCCGCCCACAAAAAAGAACACGACGCCCTGACTCAACAGGTCCTCGACGTCCAGGCCCAATACAAGGCCGGAGCCACCGGCACCCTGTCCATGGAGGTGATGGCCTTCCTGAAAACTTGGCTGGTCACCCACATCCAAGGCAGCGACAAAAAATACACCCCCCACCTCACCACCCACGGCATCCATTAATTCGGTGACAGTGCACTAATTTCCCCTCACCCCACCAGCCTCTTCAACCTCCCCAAACACGCCTCTCGATCCGGCTGGAAGTCCTTCTCTTCCCACCAGCGCTCGACCTCGGCCAGCAGCGCCCCGATCGACGGCCCGCGCTCGATGCCCAGATCGATGCAATCCTGGCCCCTGACCGGCAGGGTTACCGGGACCCAGGCATCGGCTAGGTCCAGCAGGCCCATCCAGCGGGCGGTCTCTGCGCTGGAGGGGCGGCCGTCGCGGCTACGCTGGTCGGCCCAGGCGGTCAGAATCAGATCGCGAAAGGTCTCCACCCCGACCCGGCGCAGGCCGCGCCGCGCCGTCGGGGCGTCCATCTCCGCCGAGATCGTCACCTGGGGCGCGGCGATCGCCACCAGCCGATCCTTCTCCTGGTTAGACAATTTCAGCCGCTCTGCCACCGTCGCCGCCCCGGCGGCATCCGTCTCCAGCAGCGCGGCCAGCCGGCGCATCGGATCGGGGGTGATGGTCGGCCGGGCCAAGGCGCGGCTTTCCAGCCAGCACAGCACGCGCAGGCGGCCGATATCGCGGGCCTCGGGCAGGACATGCTCCAGCACGTGCTCGCCCTGCATCACCAACAGCACGCTGGCCGGATCGGTGGCCGCCAGCAGCCGCAGCATCTCGCCGGCCACCCGCTCGCCCGACAAGGTCGATAATTGCGGCGCCATCCGGCGGCAGGCGGCCAAAGCGGCGCGGTCCATCGGCGGCCGGCCGTAATGGGCGTGGAAGCGGAAGAAGCGCAGCAGCCGCAGCACGTCCTCCTCGATCCGCTTCAACGGTTCGCCGACAAAGCGCACCCGGCCATAGCCCAAATCCGCCAGCCCGTCGAAGGGGTCGAAGATGTTGCCCTCGGCATCGGCGAACATGGCGTTCATGGTGAAGTCGCGCCGCGCCGCGTCGGCGGTCCAGTCATCGGTGAAAGCCACCCGAGCGTGGCGGCCAAAGGTCTCGACGTCTTGGCGCAGCGTGGTGATTTCGAAGTGATCGCGGCCGATCACCGCCGTCACCGTGCCATGGGCGATGCCGGTGGGGATGGCGGTGATGCCGGCTTGGGCCAGCAGCGCCATCACCCGCTCGGGCGGGTCGTGGCTGGCGATGTCGATGTCCCGGATCGGCCGCCTCAACACGGCGTCGCGGACGCAGCCGCCGACGAAACGCACCTGGCCGCTCTGGGCGGTCAGCGCCGCCAGCACCCGCTGGGTCGACTCGGCCAGCATCCAGTCCTGGGGCGGCAATAATCCGGTCGGTTCAGGAGTCACGGCCCGCCAACACTTCGGCAAGATTGACCAACATGCCGGCGGTGGCGCCCCAGATCAGCCGCTCGCCCCAGGGAATCGCCCAGTAGGCGCGGTCGCGGCCTTCGACCTCGCGCCGATGCAGCACATGGTTGGCGGGGTCGATCAGGAAGGCCAGGGGCACCTCGAACACCTCGGCCACTTCGAAGGCATCCAGCGCCAGATCCAAAGGCGGGGCGGCGATGCCCACCACCGGGGTGACCAGGAAGCCGGTGATGGTCAGATAATCGTCCAGCCGGCCCAGGATGGTGACCTTCTCGGGGGCCAGACCGACCTCCTCGCAGGTCTCGCGCAGAGCGCAGGCGATGGCGTCACCCTGGTCGTCCGGTTCCAGGCGGCCGCCGGGAAAGCTGATTTGGCCGGGATGGTGGAGCAGATGGGCGGTGCGCTGGGTCAGCAGCACGGACAGGCCGTCATCGCGCTCGATCAAGGGCACGAGTACGGCGGCCGGGGTGGGAACCCGATCCGGGGCGGCGCCGGGATGGACCGCCCGGCCGGCGCCCAGGTGGCGCTCGACCTTGGCGTCGCCGCGCCCCTCAGGGTCGAAGCCGCGCGCCAGCAGGGCGGTGATCGCCTCGGGGGTCAATCGGATTCCTCCAGGCGGCCCAGGCTGAAAAAGGTCCCCGCGCTCCAGATGCCGTACAGACTCTCGTTCCCCACCGTTTCCTCGAAGCCAAGATTGACCAGTTCATAGTACACTGCGCGGGTCAGGCGTGCCTCGATGCCGTCGCGCACCATCACATAAGGGGCGGGGTTTCCGGTGAGAATGTCGTCCGCGATCCGCAAGGGATGGTCCGCATCGACGGTGACCAACTCGTCGATATTGGTGCGTAGCGACACCACCCTCTCGCGGCCGCCACTCTCGGTGAATAATTCCACCGCCAGAAAGGGCACGTCATCGACGTCGATGCGCCCCATTTCATCCTCGGAGACCAGCCAGTACGAACCGTCGTCGCGGCGGCACAGCATCGAGGCGAACAGGCAGACCATCTCATGACGATCGATCGGAGAACCCTGATAATACCAGCGACCGTCATGGCCGATCCGGATGCCGAGATCGCCATGGTCTTCCGGCCCATCATGGGGATCGTCGCCCAGAGAGGTTTTCGGGGGGAGCGCCAAATCCTCGGCTTGCCGCCTATCCAAAATTTCTGCTTCCATGACCAAGGACCCGCCGCAACCGTGGAGAGCCGCCCGTGAAGACCTCATCCGGCTTTGATGCCGGCAGCCCAACAACCGTCCAGCCCGGCATCGATGACGTGGTCCGCGAGGTCGAGACGCTCAACCAGCGGATGGCGGATGCGCGGGCCGAGATCGCGCGCGTCATCTTCGGCCAGAACCGGGTGGTCGATGAAAGTATTATCACGCTGCTAGCGGGGGGTCACGTCCTGTTGATCGGGGTGCCCGGCCTGGCCAAGACCAAGCTGGTGCAGACGCTTGGCATTGTACTGGGCCTTGATGATCGCCGGGTCCAGTTCACCCCCGATCTGATGCCGGCCGACATTCTCGGCTCCGAGGTGCTGGAAGAAGCGCCCAGCGGCGCCCGCTCGTTCCGCTTCATCCAGGGTCCGGTATTCTGCCAATTGCTGATGGCCGACGAGATCAACCGCGCCAGCCCGCGCACCCAATCGGCGCTGCTCCAGTCGATGCAAGAGCGCAAGGTCAGCATTGCCGGCCATTACCACGATTTGCCGGCGCCGTTCCATGTGGTGGCCACCCAGAATCCCTTGGAGCAGGAGGGCACCTATCCCCTGCCCGAGGCGCAGCTTGACCGCTTCCTGATGCAAATCGACGTCGGCTATCCCGAAGCCGCCGACGAGCGCCGTATGCTGATCGCCACCACCGGCTCCGACGAGGCGGCCCCGGCTCGGATTCTGTCGGCCGAGGAATTGCTGGCCGCCCAGCGTTTGGTGCGCCGCCTGCCGGTGGGAGAAGCCGTGGTCGATGCCATTCTCGCCTTGGTCCGCCAGGGCCGGCGTGAGAGCACCACCTTGGAGATCGTCCGCCGCCACGTCGCCTGGGGGCCGGGGCCTCGGGCGGCTCAGGCGCTGATGCTGGCGTCCCGCGCCCGCGCTTTGCTGGAGGGACGGCTGGCGCCCTCCCTTGATGACGTTGCCGCCCTGGCCCCGCCCATTCTGCGCCACCGCATGGCACTCAGCTTCGCCGCCCGCGCCGATGGCGTCACCATCGATGCCGTCATCGCCAAGCTGGTCGAGGCGATGGGGTGACCGCCCAAGCCCAAGCCGAAGAGATCGCGTCCCGTCTGCCGGCTTTGCTGGTGGCGGCCGAGCGGGTGGCGGCGACGGTGGCGGCGGGGATGCATGGCCGCCGCCGCACCGGGCCGGGCGAGACCTTCTGGCAATATCGTCCCCACAGCGCCGGTGATACCGCCGCCGCCATCGACTGGCGCCAATCGGCCCGGGGCGACCGGCTGTTCGTGCGGGAAACTGAATGGTCGGCGGCTCAGACGGTGTGGCTGTGGGTTGATCGCTCGGCCTCAATGAATTGGCGCTCGGGTCGCGAGGTGCCGTTCAAGGGGGAACGCGCCCGCATGCTGGCGCTGGCCCTGGCGGCGCTCTTGTTCAAGGGCGGCGAGCGGGTGGCGGCCCTGGCCAATGGCTCGGCGGTGGTCGCTGCTCCCGGCGCCCTGGCCCGGCTGGCGGCATTGCTGGAGGAGGGCGCGCCCGAGCCGGTGGGTTTGGCCCGTCACGGCGAATTGGTGCTGCTGTCGGATTTCCTGATGCCGCTGGCCGAGACCGAGGCGATGGTGCGGCGTCTGGCCGCCACCGGCGCCCGTGGTCATCTGCTCCAGGTGCTTGATCCAGCCGAGGAATCCCTGCCCTATGCCGGCCGCATCCGCTTCGCCGGGCTGGAAGGCGAGGGCGAGACCCTGGTGCATCGGGCCGAGGGGGTGCGCGACGGCTATCGCCGCCGCCTGGCCGGTCATCTGGACGGATTGCGGGAGATTGCCGCCGCGGCCGGCTGGAGCTTCGCCCGCCATCACACCGACCATCCGCCCCAGACGGCGCTCCTGGCGTTGCATGCTTTGTTGTCGCGGGAGGGCGGCAGATGATCGGCTTCGGCCTGCCCTGGGCGCTGGTGCTGCTGCCGCTCTTGCCGGGGCTGTGGTGGCTGCTGCGGGTGGTGCCGCCGCCGCCCCGGCTGGTGCTGTTTCCGGCGGTTCGCCTGCTGTTCGGGCTGGAAGCGCGCGAGGAGAGTGCCGCACGCACGCCGCCCTTGGTGCTGGCGCTGCGGGTGGCTTTGGCGCTCTGTCTGATCCTGGCCCTGGCCCGGCCGCTGATCAATCCGGGGCCGGTGGCGGCCGGCGGCGGGCCGTTGCTGTTGGCGATCGACGACGATTGGGCGGCGGCGGGCGATTGGGATCAGCGCCGGGCCTGGGCCGATGATCAACTTGCCGCCGCCGAGCGCGCCGGCCGGGCGGTGGCGCTGTTGCCGACCGCGCCGCCGACCGATGGCGGTCCGGTGGCGGCCACCGATTTGCTGCCGGCGGCCCAGGCGCGCGAGCGTTTGCGGGCGCTGGCGCCCCAGCCCTGGCCGGCTGATCGCGCCGCCGCCGCCCGCGCCGCCGGGGCGCTTCCCCATGCTCAGGCGATCTGGCTGGCCGATGGCGTCGATGATCCTCACGCTGCCGAGTTGGTGCGAGCGCTGGGTCCCAATCTGGTGGTGGCCGCAGGTCGGCCCGGTCACATCCTGTTGCCGCCGGCCGATGATGCCGATCCCTCTCGGCTGTTGGTGACAGTGCGTCGGGCCGGTCGTGGCGGCTCCGAAGCTGTCGTGGTGAGGGCGCTTGACGATTCCGGGCGCGTGCTCGGCCGCCAGGACGCGCGCTTCACCAGCGGCGCCGCCGAGGCGGGGGCCGAAATCCACCTGCCGTTGGAATTGCGTAACACCTTGGTGCGCCTCGATATCGAGAACGAGGCGGGGGCCGGGGCGGTGGTCCTGCTCGACGAGCGCTGGCCC
>Ga0316222_1004373_pt1 | contig 12962 bp, 17 predicted proteins | sample TBH18011metaG_FD_206008 | JGI IMG/M metagenome (GOLD analysis project Ga0316222, IMG submission 206008) | Freshwater microbial communities from Trout Bog Lake, Wisconsin, USA - TBH18011 | ecosystem: Environmental > Aquatic > Freshwater > Lake > Hypolimnion/Profundal zone | place: USA: Wisconsin... | reverse complement strand
CCTTGAAATTAAATATTAGACATCGATTTTAAAACCCAAATCCACATCACAACCCGCTTGTCCACCACGTATCCCCCAGTTCTCTTTAGATATTTCACGAATAAGAATTTTTACATGATCCTTTGGAATTCCAAATGGTTCAAGCCTGTTTACAATTTCTTTGTATAAATTTCGTTTAGCATCTAAAGAACGTCCCGAAAAAGCATCAATACTTATATGTGTATAAAAGTCAGGCTTTTCCCGTGCAGGTGGAAAAGCAAATCTATGTGGTTCATGGACAACTAACCGGACATTTTTATCTCCGGCTACTATCTTAAATGCTTCACGCAAAGCGGTATGAACCGCTTCAATTATGGCAACCTCTTGTTCTTGAGTATATTGTCGACGAACTTCAATTAAAACGCTTGGCATAACTTTCTCCTGATTGTTTATGACCGACAGTCACCATCAGGAGAGTTGCAAGTTGTAGAGTGAAAATTTGAAACCTTCACGCTTACCGTCCCTGTCAGCTCACCTGACGGGACAGCGCGCCCCGGTCAGACGAGCGACTGTTTCTTTGATTTACCAAAACTAAAGACGCAAGTACAACTAGGAGCGAAAAGCTCGTGCTGTACAGCAAATTCCTTGGAGATGGCAATCATAATATTATTAAAGAAAATTAATTCGGCTTGTTGATTATCTATTCAGGCATTGTTTTGTGTCAAATAATTATCATCAAAGTATGCCAACGAATGACTGAAATGGCCGATTGTGTTGGTTCAGTACCTTATACATACTAAGTCTCTTGTTGAAACTACACCGGTCGCTCATCATAACAATTTACTTATTACAGCAGGCAACCCACAATCTAATTTGATTGACCCGCGTTACAGCGATACCCCGTCAAAAACATCAAAGGGCAATGCTAGAGAGTCAACGCCATCTATGCATCCAATGTTTATTCGGAAATGGTCTATTCTTCGCGCCGTCTGATGAAAAGGATATATGCCGCATTTCTTACAAAAATGATGTTTCGCTACTCGGCTTCCGAACTGATAGGTTTCTAGGCAGTCGTCTTGCACACTAATTGTTATGTCTGATGGTGCAACGACAAAATCAGTCATGATTGCCCCTTTACGACGGCACAATGAGCAATTGCAGCGAAGTCCTCTCATTATCTCTGGCCCGGAAAATGAAAACTGAATACTTCCGCAGTGGCAGCTTCCTACATAATTCTTCATGACTTTAATCATTCCTCAAACAATTCGATGTTAATTAATAGCTTTTTTTCAACCAGCAGGTTGTAACCGATTGTGATAGTTCGGTATTTTACATATTAAAGTTCTGCTTTACTGACCATAGTTGTCATTAGCGACTGGCTCCTTCACGGCTGTCCCGCTCGAACGTTAGTTTAGGTTTCGAGTTCATAGACACATGCGCTCCAGTATTTGCTCTCTTGCCTCGTGGAGCTACCCCACCCCAAGGCCATAAGCTCTTTGGCGATGAGGCGATTCATGATGCCGTGCCCTACGAGCAAAACAGGGCCCTTCTCAGCAAGAGAAATAAGTTTCTGAGCTGCGGCCTTGGCGCGGGTTTTCGTCACTTGAATTGAGTCAGAACCCCGTGAGTAGCCGAAGAACCAAAGCAAGCGGAAGAACGCAACCCAGACAAAAGGTGGCAGGCGCGGAAAGCGCCAGAGAGCAAATGGAAGCTGTGCTTCGCAAAACGCAGCATCTGCAACAGATGCCGTATGGCCCAGAGCCTGCACTGATGACAAAGCCCGAGATGCAGTGCTTGCGACGATGCAGGCAGCAGAATTTGCCAGCTTCAAACTGGTGATGGGCATACCATCCGCTTCCACCTCGGAAAGGCTGTAGTGTTCAATCCATCGTTCCATTTCGACCGGAGCAATCCAGCCGGTTTGGGTTATGAGGGGCTTGCCGTGCCTCATGAGGATGATTTCCATCGTAGAGAAAACCTAACGTGGAGCTTAGGGGGCGCGCGCTTTTGCGCAGCCCCGCTTGAGTGTAGGGTTATAAGCCATTGCTGGAAATAACCGAAATTGTCAGAGTTTTATATGTCTCTAACTGCCGTTCCGTTAAGCAGGAAAAGAAATCGTCATCGGCTTTCTCGATAGCTACAACGGCTTTTTGAATCACCATTTTTCCTTTGACAGTGAACCTAACATTGATTGCTCTGCTATCTGTTGATGATTGCTCCCTTAATACAAGATCATCTTCTTCAAGTTTTCTAACCGCCTTTGAAAGAGTCATTTTGTCTATTTTCGAATGTTCCACAACGTGAGCCTGAGTTGTTGGTTCTCCCTGCTCCTCAAACCATCTTAATGAAGCCAATATCGCATACTGAGTTTGTGTGATTCCGAATTCGCCCAGCACTTCTGATAGTCGCCTCTGCCACAATGCAGTGATTTTCCAGAGTAGAAACCCTGCACTGTCATCTGCCTTGGAATGTTTGAATGGTGAAGAATCAGACACTTTTTGCTTTTTCAATCAGGTTTTCCGTTTGCTCCATCATTCCATTCGCAACACCTTCTGCGACGATTTTTCTCCACACAAAGGATAGAGGACCTTCGATACTCATGGTTGTCTTTATCTCCAATTCATCGCCGTGGATAACGAACTCATGGGAGCCATACATCCTAGCACCGGGGAAGCGCGTCAAGTCCGTAAACTGCTTATTTTGCTCTACTTTTATAATCTCAATATTGACTTTTGGCCCGCCCTTGGGCTTGAGTAAAAAGGTATTGCCGACCTTGAACTCGCCCTCTAATTTTGCGTATTCGATGTCACTTTGCCATGTATGCCATTGATTTAAATCTGTCCATACTTTCCATACTTGTTCTGCTTTCAATCCGTGTACTTTTTTGCTGTAAGTTTTGCTCCACATGTTGCTCTCCTGCTGTTGTTTGACAGAGGATAATGATAAACCGGTTTACTATATGCCGCAAGTGGATGATGGCTTATAACGCTGAGGTAAGTGGCGGGCGGCTTCTCGCCCGACTCTCTTGAACGTAAGGTTGAACGAAGCCGCTATCGCGGAGAAAAGCCTTCTATCAATTTGATGCAATGTCACAATTTATCCTCGGCCCGAAAGGGATTTTTTAACTCTACCACGAGGATAATGACAATGGAACACGACAACCGCGATCATTTTACAAAGCAATACAATACCCTGCTCAAGCGTTTGAAGCTGCGCGGCATGCAGCCCAAGACGATCGAATCATACAGCCACGGCGTGTGCCGGGCAGCCGCGCATTTCGACTATCGCATCGATGATTTGAACAAAGATCAGTTGACCGATTATTTCGCGCAGATTCTGGATGATCTGTCGTGGAGCACACTCAAGTGTGATTTGTATGGGCTGAAGTTTTATTACGCCTATGTGCTGGACAAACCTTGGCCCGGCGCCGAGTTGACCAAAGCGCCCAAGGTGTCGCGCCTGCCGGACATCGTGACGGTGGAGCAGATGCAGCACATCGTGGACGCAACGCGGGTGCTCAGCTACCGGGTGTTCTTTTTTGTCCTGTACAGCATGGGGTTACGTCTGGGTGAAGGGTTGCAATTGCGGGTGGGCGATATCGATGCAGACAGGATGCGTGTGCATGTCCGGGATGCCAAGGGTAACCGGGACCGTTTGGTGCCATTGCCCGCCCAGACGCTTGCGGTGCTGCGCGAGTTCTGGAAAGTGCACCGCAACCCGGTGCTGATGTTTCCCAACCGCCAGAAAGGACTCGGGGGCGCATCGGGTGCCACGACGCACATGGATCGTGGTGGCGTACAACAAGCGTTGCGCCAAGTCACGATGCAGATCGGTTTAAAAAAAGAATTACGCCGCATTGCCTGCGCCATTCCTATGCAACCCATCTGATCGAAGCGGGCGTCGACCTGCTCGAAGTACAAAAGATTCTCGGTCACCATTCGGTGATCACCACGAGCCGCTACACCCATCTCACCGAACAACGCAAAGAGTTTGCCGAAGAATACATCAACAATCTGATGAGCCGGATCAAGGTCGGCTGGAACAGGGTTGTATGATGCGCCTGGCCGATATTGTGACCCAGTACGCGCCCGCCCTGATCGAACAATACGGACACGAACTCTTGCCCAGCCAGCGCAAGGCGTTGAGCGCATTTCAGCTGTGCCGCAGCGCCACCGCGCCCAAGATGCTGCTGTCGTGCGACAGTTGCGACGAATCAAGCTGGCTGCCGCACTCCTGCGGCAACCGGCACTGCCCGCAGTGTCAGGCTCACGAGTCGCAGTGCTGGATCGACAAGCAGTTGCAGAAACGGGTGCCGGGCGAGTATTTCATGATCACGTTTACCCTGCCCGCACAATTCCGTCAGCTGTCCTTGTGGCACCAGCGTGTGCTGTACGAGCTCATCATCCGCAATGCTTGGGCCACGGTAAACACGTTCAGCCAGAACGATAAAAGACTGCGTGGCACGGCGGGCGCGGTGACGGTGTTGCACACGCACACCCGTCAGCTGGATTTCCATCCGCATGTTCATCTGGTAATGCCGTCGGTCGCGTTTGATGCCGGACAGCGGCTATGGCGTAACAAAGACAGTGGTTATCTGTTTAATGAAAAAGCGCTGGCAAAAGTCTTCCGCGCCAAGATGCTGGAGGGCATCAAACAGGCGGGATTAAAACTGCCCGATCATTACCCCGAAGAGTGGGTGGTGCATTGCAAGGCAGTGGGTTCCGGTCAGAAGGCTTTGGTGTATCTGGGGCGGTATTTGTATCGCGGGGTGTTGCCCGAGAAGAACATCGTGTCAAACCGGGATGGCAACGTCACGTTCCGCTACCAGAACAGCGAAACCCGCAAGATGGAAACCCGCACCCTGAGCGGAGTGGAGTTCCTGCGCAAAATCCTGCTGCACGTTCTCCCGAAGGGATTCAGGCGCGCGCGCAATTTCGGCTTTCTGCACCCCAACAGCAAGCTGGTCAAACTGGTGCAGATGATTAAGCAGGTGGCTATTCCACCGCCCAAACCGCGCCCGGCGGTGAGCTGCGCATGCTGCGGCAAGCCGATGCGGATTGTGCGCACGCGGGTGAAATGCGCGGGGGATGCATCGCGCAGCCTGGTACCGATCAGGGAGACAGCCATGTAAACCGGCGCACCCCGCAAACCTGCTGCAACCAGCAGGTGCGGCCAAACTCACCCTGAAAACGGCTGAAATCGGATACAACAGCCACTTTAAGCACAGAAAATGGCGGTGTCATTTTGCTGAAAGTGGCTTTTTAAAATATCCGGGGCGTCTCAGCCCTTCGTTGCGAGGCCGGATTTGGGAGATATTTGCATAACGTTTGTGAGACCCCACCGGGCTCGTCCAACAAACGGTTCAGATCGTGGCTCGCTTCGCGATCACGATCTAACCTTAATCGTTGGGCAGCACATCACCATGCTCTTTGCAGTGCCCATTGAGACATGCTCATCGTAACGATTAGCCCAAGAGCTATAAGCGCAAAAAATGAACCCAGCAGAAGATTCGCCTTAGAATTTCCAGCATTTGTCAAAAGTAGTGCTGCGGCACCTGAGTTTGAAGCGGTTCCCATAGCAATTACACCCCACGGGAATATCCCGTTTTCTGCCGATGGGATGCCGAAGCAGTAGCCAACAAGAAGTGCAACTATTGCAACCCCATAAAGCCGAAAAAACACTGGTTTGTTTCCACTCATTCCGGTCAACTTTTCAAGTGCCGACTTTGGAAGAAATAGGAACGGCACTGCAACCAGAATTGTAGTTACGACGATTTTGATGATTAGAAGAAGCGAAAGCCAAGTCATGATGTTTTCCTAAAGTGATGCCCAACGTTTCGAGTTAAGCACCTTGCACGCATTCGCGAACGTGGGTGCACCGGTGAACTGAGTGCGTGAAAGTGTGCTTGAACGAGGCGTTAGGCGACGATGGACATGCTCCTCTGCTCCAGACTCTCGATTCGTGATCCGCTCTCATTTATATTTTCACTTTAACGCAAAATCTAAATATTGTTGCGTAATCTCATTTAAATTGGCTTGAATACCATCCAATACAAATTCATAATTGGTAAAAGTGTCGCTATCGTACCAAGCACATTCCATAAGCGCCCCAACTCCCAATATCTGGCTGGAATTTCGCCTCCGTTTGCAAACTGCTTTGCAATATTTGCTTGGGCTATTTGTATAGGAACTAATGCAATAATCCAAATAATGCCAGATGCAATAAATAGCCATAACCCCCACGACATCCAGTACGTGTGGAGAAAATCCATGTCATGCAGAATCGCGTTACCCATTCCCCCAACTAGTACTATTGATCCGGCCAGTTGAAGTTTGAAGTTTCAAGCAGCATATTTCACGCGTGAATCTTGAAAGAACTTTTTGACTCGCTCAGGGGATTTCTCCAATGCTTGCATGTGCTCTGTTGTTGCCGCTTTTAGCTTAGTCTTTGTGCGAACCGGAACCTTGGTGTATATGGCATGCTTTAAGTCAGCATTCAACCGCTCTTCCGGGTTTAGCTCTGGACTGTAACTTGGTAGGTAGAACAATTCGATCTTGTCTTTATGTTCCTCTGTCCATTTTTTAACTGGTTTGCTGTGATGCACTCGCAGATTATCCAGAATCAGAAACACTTTCTTCTCGGCGTCTTTGATCAGTGCTGCCAAGAACTCAATTAGCTTGTCCGAGTTGAATGACTCATCAATAATCATCCAGCGTGTTTTACCTTGGTTGGTCACGGTAGCAATCATCGACAGTTTCTGGCGCGTACCGCCTACCGTAAAGGTCACTGGTGTTTTGCCAGCAGGTGCGTAGCTTCGACCTCGCACATCAGTATTCACCACCGCCGTTTCATCGCCCCAATGAATCTCGGCACCCTCAGCTTTGGCACGCTGTTCGATTGCCGGATATTCGTTATTAAGCCAACTCATCACTGCCTCAGGACGTTGCTCGTAAGCCTTCTTGATCGGCTTTTGCGGAGTGAACCCCCAACGTTTGAGATAATTTCCGACACCTCGCACCGAAAGCTTGATTCCGCATTCGCGCTCAATTAACTGCATGACCGCAGCTCTGTTCCACAGCGCAAATTCCATCTTTAGTTGCTCTGGCCGTTTATCGCAGATAATTTGTCGAACTCTAAACTCTTGCTCGACAGTCAGGCTTCGACCATCGCCATCTTGCCTACCGCGTGGTGTAGGCTTGATCGTTTCCGCTCCGTCCTGTCCATACCGGTCAATGACGCCACGCACCGTCGGGTAGGAAAGCCCACTCAACTCGACGATTTGCATCACGCCTATCCCTTTACGATGCAATCGCACGACCTGCTTACGCCGCTCGTGCAGTTGCTCCAATGTTTGAAATCTCGCGTCTTCTTTGTCCATCCTTCTCTGACTGTATTACCTGACAAAAGTTCAATCTTCTTTGTGCCGTGTCAATAGTAATGACCCGCCAAATGTAAAAAACCAATCAGTAAGAGAAACCTGACGCTGCGCAAAAGCAATAATCACTGGGTTTTTTGTTCGGTCTGCCATTGCCTTCCACCAACCAGCAATGATGATGTTGCCTAGAAACAAAATAACACCCAACAAATGTAATGACTTTAACCAAAGATATGAATTATTCACAAAATAATCCCCTCTTTTTAATTGATGACATATTCAATTGAAATGATAAACCAAGTTCATGGCCATCGAAACTTGTTTGAGACGAAATGCTAATTTCTGGCGCGAAAATACTTCTATCGTGTGCGAAACGCGTTTACGTTGAAATAATAAACCTAAGAGATGCTAGACATGCAAAAGTTAATATAGGCAGCTCTTGGCACGATCCTGAACTTCACGGTTAAATATCTGATTGCCGATTGAACTACGTGAGCCCTAGTAATAATCAGGCTTAAAGAATGGAGGAGGTCGGTGTGGGGAAAATGTTAAATTTCGACTTGGCATACGACAAAACCGCCTTCCGCAAAGCAGCCTTTGGCGAGAGCCTGTTCTTGGCCGGGAGTGCCCAGTCAACAACCGCAGTTTCCTATGGCGGCTTTGTGATTATAAAGAGACCGATGGATTCTGTGTCGATATTCGGTGCCAGAAAACCCGAAGCAGGCAAGGCGTTTTCCCAAAGTCGACCTTTAAGCCACTTTCCACCGCTATGAGATTGATTAGTGGATAGGCTCAATACACTTAGACAAAACGGCGAAAAACCGTCTATTCCGCCGCTCGTCAGTTTGCAATTAACAACTTAAATTTTAGGAATTATGAATTAATACCCCAAGCCTTCGCCAACGATATCGCGCACGACATTAAGAACGAACATTTCATTGAAGCCATGCCATTGACCATACTTCTCGCGCATCGGATAGTAAACAGCATCAAAGTATCTGCCCATCTGGTCGTCGCGAACGCCCATAGCTCCAGTGTTTTTGATGGCTTCACGCGCTAGATGTCGCCCTTCTTCCATCATGTTCCGCCAGTCCACGAGATCCTGTTTGACACCATAACCAAAGTGTGAAGGCACAAAGGTATCGAAATCAATTCCGATGATCCGGTCCATTGCTGCCAAGTAACCGGGTGCATATCGATCAGGTACACCATCTGGAGCCATGGTTTTCACAAGTCCCAAGTCTGCTGTAAATACCAGTCGTTCAGATGGAATATGGAATGCGAAAAGCGTATCGGTATGTGAAAGCCCGAGGTCAAGTGCTCTAATTTCCACCCCACCGATGTTCAGTACCGTATCACCAGAAATGTAGCGTGTCGGAGTTAGTACACCATCGTGATTGATTGCCTTCCAGTACACTTGGCATTTTTCATGCGCAATGACGTTCTCGGGCGCAAGTACTGATCCACCGCGCGTATGGTCGAGGTGATAGTGTGAATAGATCAACGTATTAACCTTCTTGCCCGGGAAATTTTGGTCCAACTCCTTCTTGAGTGCTGTTGTCATTTCTTGATTCATAGGGTCAATCACGACCAGTCCTGCCTCAGTATCGATAACGAGATTTCGATACCAGTTCCATCTAAAGGTGTAAACATTTTTACCAACCTTATCGAACTGTGTGCCATCAATTCCGGTTCCATGGAAATACGGATCGACTGTACCCATCACCGTTTTGAGTATGAATGGCTTGGGACTGCACCCAACCCCCGAGACTCCGATAATTGCTGCGATTGCCAATACAATAATTTTCTTATTCATGATCTATTCCTTTGATTTTCGGTGGACTAAATTAACTGTTCTGTAAATTGACTGATGTCGCATGTGGCGCTTCTTCTTCGCTACGAAAAAGCTTCCAGATCGAGACTAAGTGAAACCACAGCCAAAGTGGCGCGGGGAGAAATACGGCATACATCATGCTGTGGTGTGGTCCGATTTGCGGAAGCAGGATAAGCGCCAATGAACTTGCGACAATGAGAATGTCTGCCAGACCAAAGATGTTTGCAAACCAAGCCCTGCGTCTCCCCTGCACGCCAGATGCAACTGAGAATGCTGCGATGAGTCCGAAGAAGCCTGCTCCAATATGCGTATAGCCATCAATGATTCCAAAACCTTGCGGTAATACACCTATACTGGCTTGCATCAGAAATGTCGCGCCAAAAAAGACACGTATACCTTGAAGAAGCATAAGCTGGCGTTGATCCAGGCTTAACAGCAGGTTTCGAATCGAGGGAATAAGAAACAACATTGCGCCAACAAGTCCCACTCCCGCAAAAATAACCATCAAGAACCCGACTCCTGAAATATCCTTAGGGAATAGGCTTTCGGTTGACAGTCCAAAATGTAGCAAGGCAAGCCACGCCAGCATCCCCGCAGCGATGCCAATCCCAATCTTGCCGATTGGTTTAAATACCGAGAGTGCCCACAGCGTGTAGATAATCATGAGAAGGTCTAAACCAAGCATGGTCCAGGCAGATGAAATGTCCGACATTGTTTATTACTCCTTCAGTGTTATGATGATGGCGTGCAGATTAAGCACATTAAGGAGTTGTAACAATGCTCAATAGCACTGATAGTTTTGCAGATACTACTGATATTGATAAATCTGGAGATGTTTTAGACGATGCTCTTCGATCACTGCGCATTAGTGGAAGTGTGTTACTGCGTGAGGCATATTCTCCCCCCTGTGCAATTGCCATACCCAATGCCGACGAACTAGCAACACTCTTGGGAGCGCAAGAAGGAACTCGAGTTGTCGCTTTCCATCTTGTCGAGTTTGGGCATTGTGAAATCAAATTGGAATCAGGAAATAGCACCACGTTTACAGCAGGCGAAATGGTTATTTGCTTTGGCGGAGAAGCGCACAAGTTATCTCAAGGCAAAACAACGCACGTACAATCAATTGCGAAACTGTTAGCAGGTGAGGCAAACACGCAAAGGCCTAAAAATGCCGAAGCGCAATTGGGCGTCTCACTGTTGTGCGGGGTGTTTATGATGCATCACACGGAATTTAACCCGCTGTTCTCAGCGCTACCGCCGATCTTGAGAGTGAACCTATCCCGCCCCGGCAATCTGCACAACTTGTCCGGTATCGCTCATATTTTGGCTAATGAAATTGAACGATCAGCTTTGGGAGCTGGATACATCGTCGAACGCCTTTTGGAGGTACTATGTGCTGAAGCGGTGCGTGCGCATATAGAAGTGACGCCACAACAGGAAGTTGGCTGGTTCAAGGGAATTAAAGATCCCGTCGTGGGACGAGCAATAAAGGCCATCCACTTAAATCCAGCCGAAGATTGGTCGGTGCAGCGGCTGGCTGGGAAAGTTTCAATGTCCCCATCTCGATTCGCTGCCAGATTCTCTGAGTCTCTGGGTGAAAGCCCGATGGTCTATGTAGCAAAGTGGCGCATGAATGTGGCTTGCCGGAAACTCGCCGCTTCTCGCATCGGCGTGGATCAGGTTGCGGCAGATGTTGGTTACGAAAGCGTGGCGGCGTTTAATCGTGCCTTCAAAAAACATGTCGGCCTGCCACCTGCTGCTTGGCGGACTCATCAAACCGCATTGTGCCACCCTACATATTCGGCTCTGTTAGCCGTGCTACAAATTTGCGAACAAGGGGCGCGACCACCAACACTGTAGGAAACGCGATTGGCCAAGCTGATACAAATCCTTTCAGCCATTGCCGAGGCATATCTACTGAAAGCCCCTGATTCACAACCACCACAGCTCCTGAAATAATCGTCACCATGATGATAGACAACATGCCACCGAACAATAAATTGCTATATTTCGCTGGTAATCTCATAAAGGATTCCTTGTGATCCTATCGTGTTGATTCTGAATTTTGTACTTCCGCATCTTCACGAGAGAACGGCACGTTGATACTGAATAAGCAGCTCTGGGTCTTCAATTGAACCATGATGATGTATCTGTTTCCACCGACCATTGATTAGCCGATATATTCGGCTAGTACGAATTGCAAGCTCCAGCTTAATGTCGCCCTTCTCGAAGGTCCCTCGTTCACGACCTGCCGCGCAGAATAAATCTGCGCCTAAGTGCAGGGTGTAATCGAAGAACACTACCCGCACCTTCGCAGGCCCATTAAAAAGTCGATCATATAAAGGCTCAATCTCTGCCCATCCTCTCCTAATCCCTCCGAGCGGATTGTCCAATACACATTCTTCGGCATGCCAATTTTCTCGCATCAAGCCCAAGTGACGATTATTGAATGCTCGATAAAATTCTGATAAAGCTCCAAATGGCGTGCTTGGTTCAGCACACTCTCCGCCGGTAATAGCCGATTTCACTGTATCCATCGTTTCCTCTCCTAGAACAACCATACTCGCCAGCCTGCATCTTCCAAACCCAGTACATCGATTTGTCCATAACTCGAGTCCGGCCCTTGTACCAAACCACATGCTTTTTCAGATGAGTCAACGTTACCAAATGCGATTGCGCATGGACGACATGCTCCTGCTATCAAATCAGCTTGTCGTACTTCTTCAAATAACGGGTGCATCTGGTGAGCTTGGTTAGCAAGCACCCCTGGCCAATATGTGCCTTCGGCACCGAAATATATCTGCGCAGAATCTCCTCGTGCATGAGCTTGCTTTGCGTAAGTCAATGCATGGAATACGCGACCAGTTTCATTTTGACCAGAGTAAATAACAAAAGCTTGTTTCTTGTTCATGTTTTCTCCTAAAGTTTAGTTTCCTCGACGACGACGGGCCGTTACCGTTTCTCCAGCAATCCCCCAGTTATCAGTATCGACTTCATCGATCACGACAATTGTGGTCTAAGGTGGACCCCATAGTCAAGACAATAATGCATCGAGTTTAAGGTGGTCTTTTACTTCAATTGCAACGGAACAGCGTTGCCCTGTTTTGTTTTCTTCCTTTGCTTCGGCTTCTGATGTTGCCTTTGTTTTTGCAGTGGCAGAAGAACCTGTGGAGCGTAGCGGAACAGGGGCTTCTGCCACTGCGCGCGGAAATTTGTCCACTATCTTCGCACCGCCTCCTGCTGCGCTCCGGTACACGGCTGCCGGCGTTTTGTAATCCAGCGACTGGTGCGGCCTCTCGTTGTTGTACATCTCGAAGTACTTCGTCAGCCCCATCAGCAAATCACCCATTTTGGCGTAGCCATTCAGATACACGTCTTCGTACTTCACGTTGCGCCACAGACGCTCGACGAAGATATTGTCGAACGCACGGCCCCTGCCATCCATGCTGATGGCGATGCCTTCGCGCTTCAGGATGCCCGTAAAGCCCTCGCTGGTGAACTGCGAGCCCTGGTCACTGTTGAAGATTTCAGGCTTGCCGTGGCTGCGCAAGGCCTCCTCCAAACAGTCATCGCAAAACACCGACTCCATGCTGTTGCTGATCCGCCAGCTCAACACTTTGCGAGAGTACCAGTCGATCACCGCAACCAGGTACGCGAAACCGTGCGCCAGCCGGATATAGGTGATGTCCGTACTCCACACCTGGTTCGGCCTCACTATAGACAACCCGCGCAACAGGTAGGGATACACCTTGTTCGCCGGGTGTGCCCTACTCG
>Ga0316222_1004372_pt1 | contig 12963 bp, 7 predicted proteins | sample TBH18011metaG_FD_206008 | JGI IMG/M metagenome (GOLD analysis project Ga0316222, IMG submission 206008) | Freshwater microbial communities from Trout Bog Lake, Wisconsin, USA - TBH18011 | ecosystem: Environmental > Aquatic > Freshwater > Lake > Hypolimnion/Profundal zone | place: USA: Wisconsin... | reverse complement strand
CGGCAAAAGGCACTACCAAGTCGTCATGATTTCATTTCCGTTTTCACGGTCGGGAATGCGCTTTTCCAATCGATTCCCAGGATCTTGTAAACCAGCGCCCGCTCGGCATCCGGCACGCTCGGTTTGCAAACGTCGATGATGCGCCCATCAGTCAATGACAGGCAGGTGGACACCAAACTGTGGGTGCTCAGGAGTCGCCGGATCGTTGTCCACTCCCGCATGTCCCCGCACGATTCAAAACGCCGGCGCACCCAACTCAGCAGGTGGTAGGTGAGCACGCTGATGAAAATGTGCCCGTCCACGCGACCCTCCAATTGATGATAGTTCGGACGCAGTCCCAGCGATCCTTTGAGCATGCAAAATCCCGCTTCGGCTTTTAGCAAAGTCATATAAAGCTCCCACAATTGGGGGGCTCCCAGGGCCTTGTCGGTTTTCAGGATATAGTCGCCACAAAAACTGAGCGCCTCCTCCACTTTGTCCTCATTGCGCACAGCCAGCAACTCGCCCTCGTGATGGCTGATGGCATAAAAACGCTGGATGCGAGGGTGCTTCTTTTGGAGCGCTCCGATTTTGCGTTCGATGAGAGCCGCTTGCTTGATCCGGCCAGTTTTAATGCGTTTCTCCAGGGCTTTCACATCGGCCAGGAAACGCACCTCGGCCTTGGAGATCATCCCCTCCTCTTTGAGGCGCCGCTGCGCGCTGCGGCAGAGCACCAACTGGCTCGCTTCGTCCCGAAAGCTGTCATCCTGAGCCTGCGAAGGATCTCCCGAGGCGATCCGGACGTTCTTTTCAGTCGGCACGTAATCGGAACTGACGGCCAATCGTGCGGCACCGTCAGCTTCGAGAACGGTGAATGTTGGTATTACGCTGGCTGGCGTGGCGTGAGACCCTTCGCAAGCTGCCAATGAACCTGCCGGAAAGACGGGGCGTTCGGGAGCGGGAATCCGGGGAGCACACGCGTCTCGCGTGTTGGCGTCGGCGTCCCGCCGACGCGGACTTCCAGTCTCCCCAGTGCATTGCGGCGACTCCACGCGCAAAGTTCGCCGAGGCGGGACGCCTCGGCCAGCACCCGGGGCGGGTGCGCTACCCGGAACTCGCATCCCGACGCGATCAGCCGCGAAGATGCCTTTGGCGAGGGCGCCAAAGGCCACACGCGAGGGCGCGTGCGCTCCCCGGAAGCTGGCGCGACGCAGGTTCTTGCCCAACATTCAACGCCGCGCCTTGGCCGCCTGAAAGTCTCAGGATGACAGCGTTCGGAGCTCCGATCTCAACTCACGCACCCGGTTTGTAAACTTGTGGTAATGCTCAGGCGCCGCGCCCTTTTACGCATTGAAAATGGGCAAGTGGCGGCGTTGCGCCTCGGTTGCAGCCCGATGAAGGGAATGCGCCCTTGCCGCGCCCTTGCCGGTGGCCCATTTTGAACGCAACAGGCTCCCCATTTTGAATCGTTGCAAGTTATGCGTCCGCTTCGAGGAAGCCTTCCAACTGTCGGATCCGGGTGGGGTGACGCATCTTGCGCAGCGCCTTGGCCTCGATCTGCCGGATGCGTTCGCGGGTGACTTTGAACTGGCGGCCCACTTCTTCGAGGGTGCGGCTGTAACCATCGACCAGGCCGAAGCGCTGCTCCAGAACCTGCCGTTCGCGTTCGGTCAGGGTTTCGAGCACGTCCTTGATCTTCTCCTTCAGGAGCGTGATCGCGGTCATGTCACTCGGATTTTCGGCGCCTTTGTCCTCGATGAAATCGCCAAAGCTGGTGTCGTCGCTGTCGCCGACCGGGGACTGCAGGGAGATGGGCTGTTGCGCCATCTTGAGGACGGCGCGCACCCGCTCGACGGGGAGCTGAACTTCCTCGGCCACCTCTTCCGGGCTCGGTTCGCGTCCGTATTCCTGAACAAGCTGCTTTTGCACGCGCATCAGCTTGTTGATTGTTTCGATCATATGCACCGGGATGCGAATCGTGCGTGCCTGGTCGGCAATGGAACGGGTGATGGCCTGGCGAATCCACCACGTGGCGTAGGTGGAGAACTTGTAGCCGCGGCGATATTCGAATTTCTCGACCGCTTTCATCAGGCCCATGTTGCCCTCCTGGATGAGGTCCAGGAATGAGAGGCCGCGGTTGGTGTATTTCTTGGCGATGGAGATGACCAGGCGCAGGTTGGCTTCGACCATTTCGGTCTTGGCCTTGAGCGCTTTTCTCAACCAAACCTTCAGGGAGTGGTATTCGTTGATGAACTCGTCGGGGCTGAGCCACGTCCGGGTCTGGATTTCCTTCTGTTTTTCCTGGTAAACGGCGGCGGTCTCCGGATTGCCCGAAGCGAGCCGCTTGCAAACTTCGTCCCGCAGGAAGGTGACGGTGCGGAATTGCTCGTCGGCGAGGTTTACAAACTCCTCGGTCACCCGTTGCTTGAAGTAAAACTTCGGGTAGAACCGCTGGAGGGCGGCGTGGGCTTTTGCGAAATCCTGGTGCGCCTTCGTGTTGGCGCTCTTGGCGTGCTGCCCGACGACGGCTTTGTAGGCGCGGGATGCCTCGTTGCTGGCCTTTTCGACCTGCTCACAAAGCCTGGGCAGCCCTTTCATGTAGCGTTCGCGGCTTTCGATCTTCTTATCCAGAATGACGCGGTCGAAGCGTTCGCGGCCCTCGTTCAGCTTGTGGGCGAGGTCGAGATAGGCGCGGGCAATGAAGCCGAACCCGTTGACGAATTTCTGCACGTTGATCTCGGCGTCCTCGATTCGCTTGGAGATTTCGACCTCTTGCTCGCGGGTGAGTAGCGGGACCTGGCCCATTTGCTTGAGGTACATCCGGACGGGGTCGTCGAGGATGTCGAGCTTGGCTTCGCTCTTGTCTTCCTCCTCCTCCTCTTCGGAGTCCTTCTTGATGTCCTTGTAGCTGTCGACCTGGGAGGCGTCGATAATGTCGATTTCCATCCCGCGCAGACGGGTGAAGATGGCCTCCATCTCGTCCGGTTCGTTGACGCTGTCGGGCAACGCTTCGTTGAGATCGTCAAAGGTCAGGTAACCCTGCTCTTTGGCGAGCTTGATCAACTCGCGAATCTTGTCCGCCATCTCGGGCGAATCGACACTGAAAACCGCCTCCGCCGCAGGGGCGGTCTTGGCCAGGTGCGATCCGTTACCACCGGGGCTTGAGCCGTTGCTGGATTTCGCGGCCTTGGCCGGTTTTCCGGCTTTTTCAGCCTTAACCGGCTTCTCGGCTTTCTGAGGCTTCTCCGGCTTGGCGGTTCGTTCCGCCCGTGCTTCCAGCGGAGCTGCTTTCTGGGCGTCGACGGTTTTCCGCTCAGAACCGGATTTCGGCGCCTTGGCCGACCTGGAGGGCTTCTCTACCAGCTTTTTCGGGGGCTTTTCCGCCGTCGGAGCCTTGCTCTTGGCGACTTCGTGGGCCGGGTGGGTTTTGGGCGGAATCGGATTCGACTTTGTCGCGCCGGGGCGTGTCGGTTCTTTCTTCTTGGCTGGGGCTTGATTGGTGGCTGTGGACGATGATTTCTTGGTCAGTTTGGTCATACCCAGGCGAGGTCGAGTCCTTCCTGCCGCGACACCGGGTGAGGGGACGAAGCAATAAGGGCCGGACAATATGAGGAAGGCATTGCCTGCGGTCAAGGGATTCTTTAGGGAAATTTATCGGGCCGAGTGAATTTTCTTGAGTCCCCGGAAAAGGAACCACGGATTGGCACGGATGAACTAGAGATTGGGGCGGAGGAAAAAAAGTTGCGGGTGCCGGCGAGCCCATTTGCAGAATCCGATTTGCCCGGCGGAGAGAAAAAGAAAAGCTTTACATTTGGCGGCGCGCGGGAAATCTTCCGCACCATGATCGCTCCCAGACTCTGCCTTCCAGACATGAAAATGCTCATCGTTCTGCTGGTATCCGCCGTGGCTTGGGGCGCGCAGGCGAATCCTCTCGCCTCCGGTCCCGGCGCGGTTCCGTCACCGACGCCCGTACTCAAGGGATGGGAACGCATTCCTGAGACCGTGAACATTCTGCGGGACGTCGAGATCGGCAAGGGCGGCGACCAGGTGCTGCACGCCGACCTCGCCTGGCCGAAAGCCCCGGCGAAGACGCCGATGCCCGCCATTCTCTGGATTCACGGCGGGGGATGGAGAGGCGGATCGCACAAGCCGAACAAGGCGATGTATTTTGCGGAGCGAGGATATTTCACCGCCAGCATCGAGTACCGGCTTGGCTGGGTGGTGAAGTGGCCCGACGAGATTCAGGACTGCAAACTCGGCGTGCGATGGCTGCGCGCCAACGCAGCCAAGTATCATGTGGACCCCGAGCGATTCGGCTGCTGGGGGGAAAGCGCGGGCGGCCATCTCGTTTCATGCCTCGGAACGATGGACGATCCGAAGCTGGAAGGGCAGGGTGGCTACGAAGGCGTGAGCAGCCGGGTGCAGGCCGTGGTGGATTGGTGCGGCCCGGTGGATTTCACCAGGGGAGGCTTCAACGATGACAACGATCTCATCCTCCCTTCCGAGCAGAAGAACGCCACCGGAACGATAGCTGCGCTGCTCGGGGTTGCGTTCGATAAGGACCCCGAGGCGTGGAAGGCTGCCAGCCCCATTTCCCATGTTGCTTCTGGAACGGCTCCGTTTCTGATCGTCCACGGTGACAGAGACATGCTGGTTTCGGTTTCGCAATCGACCCGATTCGCTGCGGCGCTCAAGCAAGCCGGATCGCCGGCGGAGTTGATTGTCGTCAAGAACGGGGGCCACAGCCTGAACGCCCCCGCGGGGATGCCGCCGGCCACTCCGGGCGTTCCAGAGATTTTGTCTCGGATGGCCGCGTTTTTCGACAAAAATCTAAAAAGGTAGTGTTATGAAAATGCATTCTTTAATATGGGCGGTTGCCTTGGTTGCCTTGGTTGCCTTGGTTGCCTTGGTTGCCTTGGGCGTCGTGTTCCAAGCTGGCGCGCGGGGTCAGGAAATATGGTTCAGCCCGCGGCAGCATGCCAAGACCGGTACGGGGGTCGTTGACTGGCAGGAGCAGTTTGCGCCGGGTGCGCCATGGGCAACGGCTGCCGCCAAGGTGAAAGTCTTTGTCCTGACCGAAGGGGTTATTCGGTGCTTGTCCGACGGCGAACTCACCGAGATGGCTGAGTTCCTGCAAAAGCATCGCATCGAGATCGCCCTTGAAATGGGAATCATCGAGAAGGAGGTGGGCAGCAAGTACGGGGGAGGCGAAGGTTACATGTTCGTCGGCGAGGTCAGGGCGATGGCTCGCCGGCTGAAGCAACTCGGAATCACGCCCAATTACATCCGCATGGACGAACCGATCTGGTTCGGTCATTATAACAAGAACGACTCGTGGGTGCAGCAACTGCCCATCGACGATCTGGTCAAGCGAATTACCAATAACACGCGGGAGCTCACCAGCGTCTTTCCAGACATCGGATTTGTGGACATCGCCACGATCCCGCCGCTCACGATGCAGCCGGACTGGCGGGCGGCTTACAAGGAATTCAAGCAAAAGCTGGAAGCCGCCGTCGGCAAACCGATAACAGCCATCCAGGTGGACTTGCAATGGAGCAATCCGAGCTGGAAGCACGATCTCAAGGAGTTTGCGGATTACGCCCACAGCCTCGGAATGAAATTCGGCATCATCTATAACAACGATGGTCCGGGCGGCAACGACAGGGAGTGGCTTGAGAGCGCCGAGAGAGGCGTTACGACCATCGAGAGCGAACTCGGCTTCATTCCGGAGCAGCCGGTCATGCAGTCATGGGATAAGTATCCGACGCATTCACTGCCTGAAACCGCGGATACCGCTCATACCTATTTAATTGCGCGCTATTTGCTGCCCAGAACCCGGATTTCGGCACGGAGGAGCCATGGATCGATCGATGGATTCCTGAAAGACGAACGCGGTCGTCCGATCGCCGGGGTGCAAGTTGCCATGGAAGCGCCGTATTTCGATGAAAGCCGGCCGCTGGCCACCGTTGCGGCTTCGGGCACGGTCCCGGACAAGGCGAAGACCGCCATCATCGGCATACGCATCAACTGCGAATGCCTTAGCGACGGGACGAGCGATTTGTTGGTCGGAAACTTCACATATCGGGAGAGTGTCTCGGGTTCTGTTTCAAAGACCGTCGATTACCCGGCGGAGATTCGGCGAGCAAAGCCCGCTAAAATCAAAGCGGAACTGACGACCGTGGGAGGGCAATCCGTCGCGCATCTCGTGGCGGAGACCGGCGAGACACTCGGGTATAACGCGCCGGCTTTCACTGTCACTCCGGGCGCCCAATTCGAATTCCAGGCTCAGGCCGATTTGCTGGCCGGCGAGGGGTTGTATGGAAGGATTATTCTGATTTGGCTCGATGATAAGGGCCGCGGCTTTTCGGCCTGTCCGCTAGTTGTGACTCGGAAATACGTGCCGTGCGGCACGGCTGTCACACGGCGGAATGGGCAGTTTTCAATACCGCTTCCCAAAGAAAAGAACGCCGCCGCGGGACCGCTGCGGTTTAGTTATTCTGGAAGTCCGGCATTGCGCCCGGCAATTACGGTTGTGCCATGAAGATTCGAAGGGGAGTTGCTGTCTTTGCCGCAAATGGTACTAAATTAAGGGCGTTTTTGGATGAATGCTGGCTCGTATTGCAGACAGCGCTCGGGCCGGGGACTCTGGGGAGCGCACGCGTCTCGCGTGCTGGCGCTGGCGTCTCGCCAGCGCGAACTTCCGGCCATCGAATCGACTTCCGGTCTCCAGACTCTGAGGGCTGTAAGCGCAGCCAGGCCAAAAGTTCGTCGAAGGGAGCGTGGGCATCCTGCCCGCAGTCGCCGGCATCTTGTCGGCGACATCTGGAGAGCCTCTCGTCTCGGATGTCATGTTGCGGGCAGGACTTACCCTTGACGGTCGCAAGCGTTCGGCATCCGTGTATTCGCGTCGGCAGGATGCCGACACGGGCGGGCAGGATGCCCGCGCTCCCCTCGACCAACACCCGGGACGGGTGCGCTCCCCGGAACTCGCATTCGACGCTCCTCACCTTTTTCGTTGCGGTGCTAGGCGCCTTTGCGCAGGCCGATTGTGCGAATACAGCCCCGACTGCCGCATTGACTGCGACTCAGGGTCGCGAACGACTGCTGATGGATAGCCAGTGGCGATTCGCCTTAGGCAACGCCAACGATCCCGCTCTCGATTTTGATTTTGGAAAATCCGCGGACCCCGGCTGGGCCTGGTTGAACAAGCAGGACACCGAAAAAGGGGTCATGGAGAACAGTTTCGACGATTCAACGTGGAGAGCGGTCGATTTGCCGCACGATTGGGGCGTCGAATTGCCATTTACGAAGACAGCAAAGCGAAACCTGTGGGCGAATCTCCCATTGGGACGCGAATTTCCCGAGACATCGATCGGATGGTATCGCAAGACCTTCGACGTGCCCGCAACGGACAAGGGCCGGCGGATCTTTGTTGAGTTCGAGGGCGTCAGCCACGATTGCATCGTTGTTTTCAACGGGGTCTTTCTCGGCACCCACTTCAGCGCATACACTTCCTTTGGATTCGATGTCACCGACATGGTGCAGTATGGTGGCAAGAATGTCCTGGTCGTGCGCGCCGACGCCCGGGCCAACGAAGGCTGGTGGTATCAGGGCGCGGGCATTTATCGGCACGTGTGGCTCGTCAAGACGGCGCCGGTCCATATCCCGCAATGGGGAACCCAGATCGTGACGGAGGTTAAGGGTAATGCCGCCAACATCACCGCGCGAGTCCAGCTCGGAAACGACTCCAATCTTCCCGAGAAGGTCGTCGTCCAATCGACGATCGTTGACGAAGCCGATAACAGTATTGTGGCGCGGACTTCAACCCCGGTGAAAAGCATCGGACCGTGGCAGCGGACGGAGGTGGAGTCGAAAGTCGAGGTATCCAACCCGAAGTTGTGGTCGATCGAAGCTCCGAGCCTTTACCGGTTGGTGACAACGCTCAAAGTGGGCGAGGCTGAGGTGGACCGGTACGAAACGCCCTTCGGCATTCGCACCATTCAGTTCGATCCGGACCGGGGATTTCTGCTCAATGGCAAAGTCGTCAAGATCAAGGGTTTTTGCGATCACCTGCAACATGCCGGCGTCGGAGTGGCCGTGCCCGATGCCTTGTGGCGCTGGCGTTTGAAGAAGATGAAAGAGGAGATGGGCGCCAACGCCATCCGCGTTGCATCCAAGGCGCCGAACCCGGCTTTTCTGGACGCTTGCGATCGCATGGGCATGCTGGTGTTAAACGAGTGCCGCCTTTTTTCCCCGGGGCCGGAAGGGCTGGACCAGATTCGGAGCCTGGTTCGCCGGGATCGCAATCATCCGAGTGTCATCCTGTGGTGCGCTGGAAACGAAGAATTCGGATTGCAGAGCGGGGAGCGCGGCCACGCCATGATGGAAACCATTCAGCGGGAGTTTCATCGGCTGGACCCTACGCGCAAAGTTACCTTCGCGGCGTCCAATGGTGGCGTGACGACCGGAATCAACCAGGCGATCGACGTGCGCGGGATCAACTATCTGAACCTGTTCGATGAGAAACTCGGGCAACCGCGCGATAAGAACGTGCCGCGGGACCACACACCGGAGGCGTATCACAAGAACCATCCGCGGCAGCCGATCATTGGCACCGAGGAAACCGCCGAGACGGCCGCCAAGGACGAAGGCTGGTGGAAATACATCGACGCACATCCGTGGTATAGCGGCGTCTTTATTTGGACGGGATTCGCTTACTACGGCGAAAGCGAGAAATGGCCGGAGGTCATCTCGCCGTTTGGGGCGGTGGATCTCTGCGGGTTTCCGCGTGAAAGCTACTGGTTTTACCGCAAGGCATGGCTGGGAAAAGAGCGGACCGCGGAAGTTTTCGGCACGGTCCCATCGGCCATCGATCTCGACCCGGATCGCCCGTCGATCGACGCCGATGGCGAGGATGTCGCCGTGGTCAAGGTTAGCCTTCTCGACCGCGAGAAACATCTGGTCCCGACAGCCAATCAGTCGCTCGTCTTCGCGCTTTCCGGTCCTGGAAAAATCATCGGGTTGGGCAGTGGCGACGAAGCCTCGCATGAACCGGCCAAAGGCACCGGGCGCAAGCCTTTTCGCGGACACGCACAGGTGCTGGTGCAATCGACGAAAGAGGCGGGGACAATCCGGCTTGAGGTGAGTGCCGAAGGACTGCCATCGGCTTCGCTGTCGCTTCCAACCAGACCGTGCAAACCGCGGCCGAGCGTTCCTTGACTCCCAACGCAAATCCGCGGGACTTCCTCTGAAATTTCTGTCCGAACGAACGTCAGGGCGTCGGAGCCGACTCCGGTTGTGCCTTTAAATCCGTGTTGTAAACCGTCACTTTGCCGAGTTTCTGCAATTGCGGCAGCACCTCTTTGGCTTCGCCGACCACGACAATATCCAGATTCTTTGGGTCGATGTATTTCCTGGCAATCTCGGAAGCTTTCTCCGGCGTCACGGCGGTAACCCGCTCGGCGTAGGTTTTGAAATAGTCGGGGGGCAGGCCGAACAGATCGATGTCTTGAATGCGCTCGGCAGTGCGCGCGTTGCTTTCCAGGCTCAGGAGAAAATTGCCCGCCAGGTAATTCCGTTGAAGGCGCAGTTCAGAATCCGGAATCGGATCGTTGACCAGCCGGTTGAGTTCATTGACGATTTCCCCAATGGCTGGCGCGGTAACGGCGTTGCGCACCTCGGCGGTCGCCGAAAAGGTGCCGCCGAGTTTCTTTGCCTGGAATCCCGAATAGGCGCCGTAAGTGTATCCGTGTTGCTCGCGCAGATTCATGAAAAGACGCCCGGACATTCCCCCTCCCAGGAGGCAATTGACGACGTTGAGCTCCGGCACATCGGGGTTGTTCCGCGCAATGCCGCGCGCCGCGACGACGATGTTGCTCTGAACCGACCCGGGCCGGTCCACCAAATGATACGAGATGCCTGCGACCGGCGGAAACGATGGCAATTCCATCGAGGGAACGGCCCCCGATTTCCAATCCCCGAACGCCTTTTTAACTGCTGCAAGGATCGAGTCCGGATCGACATCGCCAACGACAATCAGAGTCGCATTATTGGGCCGAAAATAGCTGTCGTGAAAGCCCACCACGTCCTCCCGGGCAATCGCCTGCACCGACTCCGGCGTGGGAAACGCTCCGTAGGGATGCTTCCCGAAGATGAGTTTGTCCCGCAGGCGGTCCGCCAGGTCTTCGGGATCGGATTTCTTCTGGATAAGGGCGGACACCGTCTGCAGTTTCTCCTGCTTGAGTTCCTCTTCGCGGAAGGCCGGGCGAAGGGCGGCGTCGCGCAGGCATCCGAGCAGTTCGCTCGTGTACTTCGAAAGCCCGTTGGCTGTGACCTCAATGGAATCGTCGCCGGCTCCGCCTTCGACCGATGCGCCCATGAAATCGGTCTGGTTTGCGAACTGGTCCGCGGTCAGTTCGGGGGTTCCCTTGTTAAGCAAATCGGCAGTGAGGCCGGCCAGGCCGGGCTTCGATCCGTCAGATATGCCGCCGGATTTGATCAGCAGCCGGAAGGTGACGGTCGGCTCGCGATGGCTCGGCAGGATTCGCACGCGCATCCCGTTGGGCAGCGTTTCTGTGGCGGGGTTTGGAAAGTTCACCGGAGGCAACGGGCCGGCCTTGGGCGGCATCGTGCGGTCGATCGCCTCGTGCGGAGTGGGCGCCCCGGTGGAGTCGGACGCGGCGGCGTTGGGGCGGACTGGCCCCAACCCAACAACGGCGGCCAATAAAAGAAACACAGTTTTCATCATTTGCCTTTCTCTGAAGGTTGTACAAATGGGTAATGCAGGATATTGACCCCTTGCGGCGTAAAATACTTTTGGGCGACATGCTGGACATCCTCCAGTGTCACCGCCTGAAAGCGCTGCCATTGGTCGTTGATCCTGCCGGTGTCTCCGAACATGACATGGAAATGCGCCAGGCTCTCCGCGCGGCTTGCCATGACGCCATAAGCGGAGGCAAGCCCCTTGAGCTTCTGGTTCTTCGCTTTTTGCAATTCCTCGGCGGTCACGCCGGCATCGCGAATCTTGGCGACTTCGGCATCGATGACTTTGTCCAGCGCGCCGATCGAACTGTCCGGATTGCCCACGACAAAGATGCCGAGCATCCCGCCGTTCTCCAGCAGGAACGGGAAGACGTCGATATCCGAGGCGATCTGCTTGCCTCGAACCATTTCTTCATACAAACGCGAACTGCGGCCCCTTGCGAGAATGTTGGTGAGCAACTCCAGGGCGGGTGCGTCGCCGGAGGTCTCTTGGGGTCCGCGCCACGCGTGGATGGTGGCGGGCAGCGGCGTGGTGGGCAAGGCGACGGTGCGCTCTTTGGGTTTCTCCTGCGGCTCCAGGGTGAACTTGGGCCGCTCGATCTCCGCGCCGCGGGGAATGTCGCCAAAATAACCGGCAACGAGCTTTCTGGTTGCGTCGAGGTCGATATCCCCGGCGATGGCGAGCGTGGCGTTGTTCGGCACGTAATAGCGGCGATAGAAGGCGCGGAATTCGTCCAGGGTTGCCCGATCGATGTATTGCACCGAACCGATCGGCGTCCAGGCGTACGGCGTTCCCTCGAACACGAGCGCGGCCAAATTCTCGAACACGGTGCCGAAGGGCGCGTTGTCGGTGCCCAGACGCCGCTCTTCCTTGACCACCTGGCGCTGCGTTTCCACACCCACATTCTCGACTTTGGCGTGCAGCATCCGTTCGCTTTCGATCCACAACGCCAGGGCCAGCCGGTTGCTGGGCAGGTTGAAATGGTACTCAGTGCGGTCGAACGACGTGGAGGCGTTCAAGTTCCCGCCCGCGGCGGAGATGAGCTTGTCGATCTGGCCGCGCTTGATGTTCTCCGAGCCTTCGAACATCAGGTGCTCGAAAAAGTGGGCAAACCCGGTGCGGTCCGCGTTCTCGTTCTTGCTGCCGACGTGATAGAGCAGGTAAGTGGATACGACCGGGACCGATTTGTCCTGGTGGAGAATGACGTGCAGGCCATTGGCCAGGTCGTATTCGACAAAGCCGATGACCGGCAGGCGGGCGGGCTCCGTGGCCCGCGCGAATGGAAGCGCCGCCGATGTGAGTGCGACGACCAGGACCGCCAGCATCGGTTTGAATGTAAAGTATTTCATGAAGTCAGGTTTGCCTACGATGCGTTGTTTGGACTCAGACGCATTGGCCCGGTAATCCGTTCAATACGCGCAGAGCCGGAATGCCTTCCGATGAATCGTTGTGAACGGAATATTCAAGCGGATCGCATTTTGGGGACCTGTGGTGGGAGCCGCGCTCGGTGTCAGCCTTGCGCTGATATTGGCAGGCTGCGAGAAGAAAGAGGCGGGGCAGTCACCGGAAGGCACGACGCCGACGCCACCCCAGGAGGCGCCAACGGCGACTCCAACGGCGACTCCGGCGGGGACGCCCACGCCGACTCCAACGGCTACGGCAACGCCGACGCCCACAGCTACTCCGACCGCTCCTCCCGCATTGGCAACAGCCACGCCGATTGCAACTCCAACTCCTACGCCTATCGCTCCACCGACGGCAACGGCGACGCCAACCCCAAAACCAGCGCCGTAGACCATTCGGCGCGGAAAAGCCGCGGCGCGTTGCGGTCGCGCCAAGGAGGGGAAGCAGAAAGGTCCGCAGATTACGCAGATTTCCGCAGATTTTTTGGGATCCAGAGCGCTGATCGCTTCGTCGCCGAAAGTCCTGGGGCGTTGCCCTTACGTTTGTATCCATTTTCGGAGAGAGCGTGGATGCAGGACTCCGGGGAGGTCCGCAGATTACGCAGATTTCCGCAGATTTTTTGGGATCCAGAGCGCTGATCGCTTCGCTGCCGAAAGTCCTGGGGCGTTGCCCTCACGTTTGTACCCATTTTCGGAGAGAGCGTGGATGCGGGACTCCGGGGAGGTCCGCAGATTACGCAGATTTCCGCAGATTTTTTGGGATCCAGAGCGCTGATCGCTTCGTTGCCGAAAGTCCTGGGGCGTTGCCCTCACGTTTGT
>Ga0316222_1004371_pt1 | contig 12966 bp, 8 predicted proteins | sample TBH18011metaG_FD_206008 | JGI IMG/M metagenome (GOLD analysis project Ga0316222, IMG submission 206008) | Freshwater microbial communities from Trout Bog Lake, Wisconsin, USA - TBH18011 | ecosystem: Environmental > Aquatic > Freshwater > Lake > Hypolimnion/Profundal zone | place: USA: Wisconsin... | reverse complement strand
ATCTCGCCGCGGCGCTGGCGATTTTCCTGGCGGGTTTTGCCGTGACGGTCTTCGCCGGTTCGCTGGCGGGGCAGGTGGCGGCGGTGTTCCTGGGCGTGGGCGTGATCGTGACGTTCGCGAGCTGGTTCCAGATGCGGCTGGAGGAGAACGAGCGGTCGGAACGGCTGGAGCTGGACGAACTGGCGCAGAGCCGGGGGGCGTCGCTGTTCGAGGCGAAGGACACGGGGAGTTTTCCGGCGCAGAACGCGCGCATCCAATTTGAGAAATACCTGGTGCCGGGGATCACGGTGCTGATCCTGGTGCTGGAGGCGGCGGGGGGCTGGCTGCTGTGGCATTGGTCGGGGAAAGCCGCGGGGGCGGGCAATCCGGCGATCATTTCGGCGGTCAAATCAACGATCAATCCGGCGGGCGCGCCGGCGGCGCTGTCGCTGTTCGGCATTTTTGCGCTGGTGCTGTTTTTGCTGGGGCGGTTTTCGGTGACGATCGCGCGGCTGGAGAACCACCGGCTGCTGCGGCCGGGGGCGAGTTTCCTGCTGGCGGGGGCGTATGTGTGCGCGCTGGTGGCGGTGGGCATCGCGGGCGTGCCGGCGAAGATTCCGCAGGCGGATCTCTGGGTGGCGCGGGGACTGTGCGTTTTGCTGGGGCTGATGGCGGTGGAGAATCTGCTGACGCTGCTGCTGGAGATCTACCGGCCGCGGGTGAAGGGGAAGGTGGCGCGGCCGTTGTACGAGAGCCGGGTGGCGGGGATTCTGGCGCAGCCGGAAAGCCTGTTCACGACGGCGGCGCAGACGCTGGATTACCAGTTCGGGTTCAAGGTTTCGGACACCTGGTTCTTCCAGGCGGCGCGCAAGAATCTGCCGGTGCTGCTGGTGCTGCAACTGGCGATTTTGCTGTTTTCGACCTCGTTTGTGTTCATCGGCACCGGGGAGCAGGGCGTGCTCGAGCATTTTGGCCAGCCGGCGGCGGCGCCGCTGGACGCGGGGCCGCACCTGAAGTGGCCGTGGCCGGCGGACCGGGTGTACCGGTTCCAGACGGAGCAGATTCAATCCCTGTATGTGGGCTACACGCCGGACACGAACAAGGATGCGGCGCGGACGGTGCTGTGGACGGTGTCGCATAACAATGAGCGGAATTTTCTGGTGGCGAACCGGGCGCCGGCCGGCGAAGACGCGGCGAACGGGACGGCGGGCGAGACCAATGGCGATGCGAAGGTGCGGTCGGTGGGGCTGATCACGATCAGCATCCCGGTGCAGTTCCAGATCACGAACGTGATTGACTGGGTCTACAAGAGCACGACGCCGCAGGACTTGTTGCAGTCGCTGGCGGACCGGGCGGTGGCGCATTATCTGGCGGGGGTGGATTTGAACGAGGTTTTGGCGCACGGCCGGATGGTGGCGGCGGACACGCTGCAACAGCAGATCCAGGACGCGGCGAACGAGCGTTCGCTGGGGGTGAAGATTTTGTTTGTGGGGCTGCAAGATATTCATCCGCCGACGGCGAGCGAAGTGGCGGCGACGTATGAGAAGGTGATCGGGGCGGAGGAATCCCGGCAGTCCTCGAACCTGCTGGCGCAGGCGCAGGCCATCCAGACGAACGCGCTGGCGGAGGCGCAGGCGTTCATCACGACGAACCGGGCCGCGGCGGCCCGGGTGCAGACGGAACTGGCGGCGGCGTCGCGGGCGGCGCTGTTCACGAACCAGATCCCGGCCTATGCGGCGGCGCCGGCGGTGTACCGGCAACGCCTGTATCTGCAAAGTTTTGCGGAAGCCACGAAGGGCGCGCGCAAGTATGTGCTGCTGGTGACGAACACGCAGAACGTTTTCCATTTTGATCTCGAAGACAAAGTTCGGGATGACTTCATGAATTTGAACGTGACCAATACCCCCTGATTGACGCCATGAAAAAGAGTCTTGTGACCATTGTGATCGCCGCCGTGCTGGTGGCGATATTTGTGCTGCTGCTGTTCACCTTCCAGGTCCGCCGTTCGGAAGTGGCGGTGAAAACGACGTTCGGCAAGCCCACCGATGAACTGAACCAGCCGGGGCTGTATTTCAAGCTGCCGTGGCCGGTGCAGCAGGTCTACAAGTTCGACCAGCGGGTGCAGACGTTCGAGGACAAGTTCAGCGAACGGCCGACGGCGGACAGCGCGCTGCTGCTTTCGAGCGTGTATGTGGGCTGGAAGATCACGGATGCGAAGGCGTTTTTTCCGAAGTTCCCCGGCGGTTCCGTGACGGCGGCGCAGCGCCAGTTGGAGGAGATCGTGGGCAGCGCGAAGGCGGCGGTGGTGGGGAACCACAATCTGTCGGACTTTGTGAACGCGAATCCGCAGGACCTGAAATTCGACGCGATCGAGGCGGAGATCAAGGACATTGTGCAGGCGAAACTGGCGACGAACAATTACGGCATCACGGTGGAATTCCTGGGCATCCAGAAGCTGGGGCTGCCGGAGAACGTGACGGCGGCGGTGTTTGACCGGATGAAATCCGAGCGGAGCAAATACATCAGCAAGGCGCAGTTCAAGGGCCAGGAAGAGGCGGACAAGATCCGGTCCGATGCGGAGCGCCAGGCGTCCGACACGATCAACAATGCGCAGGCGCTGGCCACGCGCATCCAGGGCGAGGGCGAGGCGGAGGCGGTGCAATCGCTGAAGGTGTTCCAGGAGAATCCGGAGCTGGCGGTGTTCCAGCTGCGGCTGGCGGCGCTGAAGGATTCGCTGAACCAGAAGTCGACGCTGATCCTGGACGAGCGCACGCCGCCGTTCGACCTGTTCCACAATCTTCCGGCCGCCCCGGCGGCCAACCAGTGACATGAGCCACGAGCACGAACATCATCAGACCGCGCCGCCGGAGATGCGGGACGCGGGGTCGCAGGCGCTCACGGAGGCGCTGCGGAGCAGCTTTGTCATCGTCAAGATCGCGCTGGTCTTGCTGGTGGTGCTGATCTTTGCGGCGGGCATCTTCACGGTGGGGCCGCAGGAGCGGGCGATCATCCTGCGGTTCGGCAAGCCGCAGGGCGAGGGGCAGCAGATGCTGCTGGGAGCGGGGCTGCACTGGTCGCTGCCGTATCCGATCGACGAGGTGATCCGCATCCCGATCTCGGAATTGCAGAAGGTGACATCCACGGCGGGCTGGTACCAGACCACGCCGGAGATGGAGGCGGCGGGCTTTGAGCCGCCGGCGGGGCCCGCGCTGGACCCGAGGATTGACAGCTATGTGATCACGGCGGACCGGAACATCATCCATGTGCGGGCGACGGTGACGTATCATATCGACGATCCGTTGCATGCGATCTTTGATTTTGCGGGAGGCGGGACGAACCAGGAATTCAACCTGACCGGCGTGGCCAAAGCGGTCCAAGACGTGGCGAACAACGCGATCATCGCGACGGCGGCGCGGTACAATGTGGACGACATCCTGACGCATGATTTCGGCGGGTTCCAGGATGCGGTGGAGCAGCGGGTGCGGAGCCTGGCGGACGCGGAGAAGCTGGGGGTGGCGATCGACCAGTGCACGGTGGACCGGGTGCCGCCGCGGCAGCTGAAGGATGTCTTTGCGGCGGTGTCGTCGGCGATGCAGGCGCATGACAAGCTGATCAACGAGGCGCAGGGCATGACGAACCGGATTCTGAGCGAGGCGAACGCGCGGGCGGCGTCGCTCACGAACCAGGCGGAGTCGGCGCGGAACAATTACGTGGCGGCGGTGAAGTCGCAGGCGGCGGCGTTCGAGCAGTTGCTGGCGGCGCCGGAGTACCGGCGCAACCCGCGCCTGTACGAGCAGATGAAGCTGGCGGAGGCGATGACCCTGGTGCTGACGAACGTGCAGGACAAGATTTATCTGCCGCTGGCGGCGGACGGCCGGCCGAGCGAGCTGTGGCTGCAGCTGAACCGGGAGCCGGTGCAGCAGAAGCCGGGGCCGAACCGGTGATGGCGGGAAACCAAGTTTGAATTACGTTGTCATATGCAAGTCACTTCGCTGTTGAGCCAACATAACCATGAGCACGGGCCGGAATGCGGCTGCGGCCATGACCATGAGCATTCGGTGGTGCATCTCTGGCAGGCGGTGCTGGGGGTGGCGTGCGTGCTGAATTCGTTCCTGGTGGACTGGTTTTTTGACGCGGGTTCGACGCTGTCGAGCGCGAGCGCGATGATCGGGGCGCTGATTCTGGGTTATCCGATCGTGGTGACGGCGGTGCGGGATCTGCGGCAGGGCCGGCTGAGCATCAACGAGCTGGTGGCGATCGCGGTGCTGGCGGCGTTCGCCTCGGCGGATTACAAGACGGCGGGGGTGGTGGCGTTTTTCATGCTGACGGGCGAGATCATCGAGAGCCGCACGGCGGAAGGGGCGCGCAATTCCATCGAATCCCTGATCAAGCTGACGCCGACGAAAGCGCGGCGGTTGCTGAAGAACGGCAGTGAAGAGGAAGTGCCGGCGAGCGAGCTGGCGGTGGGCGACGTGATCCGCATCCGGCCGGGCGACAATGTGGCGGCGGACGGGCAGATCGTGACGGGGCAGGGGTCGTTCAACCAGGCGACGATCACGGGCGAATCGCTGCCGGCGGACAAGAAGGCGGGCGACGAGGTGTTCGCGGGAACGCAGAATTTGACAGGGGTATTGGAGGTCAAGGTGACGCGCGCGGGCACGGATACGACGCTGGGCCGGGTGCGCGAACTGATCATCGCGGCGGAGCAGACGAAGCTGCCGATCCAGAAGATCGTGGACCAATACATGGGTTTTTACACGCCGCTGGTGCTGGTGATCGGGGCGTTGGTGTGGGCGTTCACGCATGATCTGAGCCGGGTGATCGCGGTGTTCGTGGTGTCCTGCCCGTGCGCGTTCATTCTGGCGACGCCGACGGCGATGGTGGCGGCGCTCTCGGCGGCGGCGCGGCTGGGGATTCTGATCAAGAACGTGGCGGACATCGAGCTGGCGGCGAAGATCAATGCGTTCGTCTTCGACAAGACGGGCACGCTGACGACGGGGCAGCTGGCGGTGAGCCGGCTGGCGCCGTTGGGCGACATCAAGCCGGCGGAATTGCTGCTGCTGGCGGCTTCGGCGGAGAAGTACAGCAACCATCCGACGGCGAAGGCTTTGGCCGCGCTGGCGGGCGAGGCGGGGCTGCCGCTGGCGGAGCCGAAGGATTTCACGGAGACGGCGGGGCGGGGCGTGAAGGCGACCATCAACGGGGACCCGGTGCTGGTGGGCCGCGCGCAATGGCTGAAGGACAACGGCATTGACGGCGGGTTTGAGCAGATGGTGGACCTGAGCGAGACGGAAGGCTGGAGCCTGATCTTCATCGCGCGGCATGGCCGGTGCGTGGGCTGGGTGGGGATGCAGGACAAGACCCGGCCGGAGGCGCGGGAGGCGCTGGCGGAACTCAAGGCGAACGGCGTGCGCCGGATCGCGATGATCTCGGGTGACCGCCAGGTGGTGGCGACGCGGGTGGCGGCGGAGATCGGCTGCGAAGAGGCGAAGGGTGATTGCCTGCCGCAGAACAAGGTGGAATTTGTGCACGCGATGAAGGCGAAGGGCTACAAGGTCGCGGTGATCGGTGACGGCGTGAATGACGCGCCGGCGCTGGCGGCGGGAGACATCGGCATCGCGATGGGCGCGGCGGGCAGCGAGGTGGCGATCCACAGCGCGACAATCGCGCTGATGAACAACGACCTGCGGCGGCTGCCGTTCCTGGTGATGCTGTCGCGGAGCACGCGGGCGGTGATCAACCAGAATTTCCTGTTCGGGGCGCTGTTCATCGTGGTGGGGCTGACGGTGACATCGTTCGGGTACATCGGGCCGATCGAGGCGTCGATGCTGCATGTGGCGGGGACGCTGATCGTGATTTTCAACAGTGCGCGGCTGGTGCGGAAGGGCGAGGAGATGGAGCATTTCAGCCCGGCCCCGGTGGAGCCGCCGCACGCGCACGGGCACAGTCACGGGCAGCTGGCGCCGAAGCCGGCGTGAGCACTTATTTGTGGCAGTGATGGCAATGCGGTTGAATCGGACGCAAGCCTCGCTGCTTGCTGTTGATACGAAACGCAGGTAAATTAATGGCATGAGTGCGATTGAAGTCATTGAGACGATCAAGCGTCTGCCCCGTGAGGAGCAGGCGCTGGTTGTTTCGTTTGTCCACGCGTTGGAACAGCAAAACAATTCGGGCAAGCCGACCGCTGGGGTCAGTGAAGAGTTCAAACGCATCGCCGATGAGGTTTTTAACACCAACGCCGAGTTGTTCCGCAAGCTCGCCCAATAATCTGTGGATGAACCAAGGTTTCTATCGTTGGATGAAGTATTATACCTCCACGATCAATCGTTGGAGCGGTTTGGCGGGGCGGCCGGGGTTCGGGAAGCCGGACTGGTGGAGTCGGCTTTGGGAACGGCGCAAAATGCATTCTGGTATGGTCAGGGCGACTTGTTTGAAATTGCTGCGGCTTATGCGTTTCACATAGCCGAATGCCAGGCGTTTGTTGACGGCAACAAGCGAGCTGCGAGCGCCGCCGCCATTACATTTTTGAGATTGAATAGCGTCCGGTTTCCGACAGATGACGGCTCGGTTTACCGGGCGGTGATTGAAATTGCTGAAAAACGGTTGGATAAGGCCGGTCTGGCACTGGTTTTACGCCGGTTGGTGGAAACTTTAAATTAATACAAATCATGTCCGTCGCTAAATTAAATACGCTGTCGCAGCCGCCCGCCGCCCAACCGGCGGAGGTGGTGGTGTCCGTGCGGGGGCTGACGAAGGTGTTCCGGGATTTCTGGAACCGGCCGAAGGCGCGCGCGGTGGACAGCGTGGATTTCGAGGTGCGGCGGGGCGAGGTGTTCGGGTTGCTGGGGCCGAACGGGTCGGGGAAGTCCACGACGGTGAAGCTGCTGCTGGGGCTGCTGAATCCGACGAAGGGGCACATCGAGGTGTTCGGGCATTCGCCGCGGCATGTGCAGACGAAGGCGCGCATCGGGTATCTGCCGGAGGAATCCTATCTTTACCGTTATCTGAACTCGCGGGAGACGCTGGAGTTTTTCGGGAACATTTTCGAACTGTCGAAGAGCGAGCGGGACAGCCGGACGACGCAGTTGCTGGACATGGTGGGGCTGGGCAAGACGCAGACGCGGGCGGTGGGGGAATTTTCAAAGGGCATGCAGCGCCGCATCGGGCTGGCGCAGGCGCTCATCAATGACCCGGATCTGATCATTCTGGACGAACCGACGGCGGGGCTGGACCCGATCGGCTGCCGGGAAGTGAAGGATCTGATCGTGGCGCTGGCGCGGCGCGGGAAGACGGTGATTTTGAGCAGCCATCTGCTGTCGGACGTGGAAGATGTGTGCGACCGGGTGGTGATCTATTACGGCGGGAAGATCCAGGCGATGGGGACGCTGAAGGAATTGCTGGCGACGCCGGATGCGCTGCGAATCACGACGCCGGTATTGCCGCGGGCGACGCTGGAACGGGTGCTGGAGATCATCCGGGCGGACGTGACGACCGGCGAGGTGCGGGTGGACAACCCGACGCAGAATCTGGAGAGCTATTTCCTGGACGTGGTGGCGAAGGCGCGGGCGGCGAACGAGACGAGTGGCGCGCAATCGGGCGCACGGGTGGCGGAATATCTGCGCGGCGGGGTGGAAGCGACGCCGGCGCCGGACAAGATTCTGGAGAAGCTGGCCTTGCCGACGGCGGCCGCCCCGGTGGCGGCAGCCAAGGCGGCGAAGCCGGCGGTGGATGACAGCAAGCTGGCGGCGCTGACACAGGCGAGCCCGGCGGGCGCGGCCCCGGCGGCCGCGCCGGCAGTTGCTCCGACCCCGGCGGCCCCGGCGGCGGATCTGGCGAAGGCGAACGAGAAACTTTCGTCGCTGCTGGGCGGGAAGCAATGATTTCAGGGCGATCCGCGCGCGAACTATCCCGATGCAAAAGATTTTAGCCATAGCGTGGTTGACGTGGAAGGCCGCGGTGCGGTTCCGGCTGTTCCTGGTGATCACGGTTTTGCTGTTGCTGGCGGTGGCGGGGTTGCCGCTGGTGATCAAGGATGACGGCACGGCGCAGGGCTTCACGCAGATCATCATCACTTACACGCTGAGCAGCATCACGGGGTTGCTGGGGATTTCGACCTTGTGGCTCGCGTGCGGGACGCTGGCGCGGGATGTGGAGGAGTGCCAGATCCAGGTGGTGGCGACGAAGCCGATCGCGCGCTGGCAGATCTGGCTCGGAAAATGGCTGGGCATTGTGACGCTGAACGCGGTGCTGCTGGCGATCGCGGGCGGGTGCGTATACGGGCTGATGCTGTGGCGGTCGGGCAAGCTGTCGACCCAGGAGCAGGCGGTGCTGAGGACCCAGGTGCTGGTGGCGCGCGGTTCGGCCAAGGTGGAATATCCGATGAAGGAAATCAACGAGGAGACGGACCGGGTTTTGCAGGACCGGCTCAAGAAGAGTCCGGTGGACAAGGTGGATGTGGCGGAGGTGCGGCGGCAGATCCGGGAAGCGGTGAAGGCGGATTTCCAGCTGGTGCCGCCGAGTTACCGGAAGACGTGGAACATCAACCTGGGCGTTTCGCAAAGTTATCTGAAAGGCAAGCCGCTCCAATTGCGGGTGAAGTTCAACGCGCCGCAAAAGAGCGCTTCGGGGACTTTTCTGGGAATGTGGGAGATAGGGGTGGCGCCGAAGGTCTGGCAGAATGAGCGGCCAATGAGCCTGGCACCGGATGCGTACCATGAGTTCACGATTCCGGCGGACGCGGCGGAATTGGTGGATGCGGACGGCAACCTGACGGTGTCGTTCATCAATGTGAATGACATGGCGCTGCTGTTTCCGCTCGAGGACGGGATGGAGGTGCTGTATCCGGCGGGCGGTTTCGCGGCGAATTTTGCGCGGGGGCTGGGGATCATTTTCTGCTGGATGGCGCTGCTGGCGGCGCTGGGGCTGATGGCCGCGAGTTTTCTGTCGTTCCCGGTGGCGACGTTCTTCGCGCTGGGGCTGCTGATCGTGGGGCTGTCGTGCGATACGCTGGCGGAGTCCGTGAACAACGGCTCGGTGGCGGGGGCGGACGCGGAGACGGGAGTGGTGGGTCATTCGGTGGCGGATGTGGTCCTGATCCCGGCGTTCAAGGGGATTCTGACGGTGGCGAGCCTGGCGGAGAAGAGTTCGCCGATCGATGCGCTGAGCACGGGGCGGAACATCACGTGGACGGAGCTGGGAACGGCGTTCACGCAGATCGTGCTTTTGCTGGGCGGGGGCATCAGCCTGGCGGGGATGCTGTTCTTTAACCGGCGCGAACTGGCCGCAGCGCAAGGAACCCAATGAGCGCGCGCGTCAAAAAAATCATCTGTTTGCTGGTGGCGCTGGCGCTGGTGTTCGCCTCGGGCCAGGTGGAGAAGTCGCTGAACCGGGACCGGGACTCGCTGGGGCTGACGCGCATGGCGGTGCTGGACAATGCGCCGCCGGTGCTGGCGTTCACGACGGTGGCGCTGGGCGGATTCCGCGGGCTGGTGTCGAACCTGCTCTGGATCCGGGCGAACGACTTGCAGCAGGACGACCGGTTTTTCGAGGCGGCGCAGCTGGCGGACTGGATCACGAAGCTGGAGCCGACATTCACGCAGGTGTGGCTGTTCCAGGGGTGGAACATGGCATACAACATCTCGGTGAAGTTCAAGGATTTCAAGGACCGGTGGCGGTGGGTGGAAAACGGGATCGAACTGCTGCGGGACAACGGGCTGCAATACAACCAGGACAGCCTGCTGATCTATCGCGAGCTGGCGTGGTTCTTCCAGCACAAGATGGGGGCGAACCTGGACGACGCGAACATTTATTACAAGATGCGGTGGGCGGCGGAGATGACGCCGTTCTTCGGTCCGCAGGGGACGAATTTCACGATGCTGCTGCATCCGGCGAACGCGCAGGAGCAGAAGCTGGTGAACATTCTGCAGGACAAGTACAAGATCAACCCGGCGTTCGCCAAGTCGGTGGATGACCAATACGGGCCGATGGATTGGCGGCTGCCGGAGACGCACGCGATCTACTGGGGGGCGAAGGGGTTGGAAGAGGCGGCGAAACATCCGGACCGGGTGAAGGCAGACGACCTGATCACGCTGCGGCGGATCGTTTATCAGTCGATGTTGCAGTCGTTCCATCACGGGCGGATCATCTCGGAGGAGCCGTTCGCGCTGGGGCCGAACCTGGACCTGGTGGGGCAGGTGGACAAGGCGTACATGCAGTCGTATGCGGACGAGAAATCGGAGGCGCAGAAGGACGGGATTTTGCGGGCGCACCGGAACTTTTTGCGGGATGCGATCTATTTTCTGTATACGGCGGACCGGATGGGCGAGGCGCAGAAGTGGTTCAAATATCTGGGCGATAAATATCCGGACAAGGCGATCATCGAGAACCGGCCGGATTCCCTGCCGGCGACGTTGACGCTGGATGAATATGCGGTGGCGGTGGTCCAGATTGATATCGGGGAGACCTCGCAGGACCGGGTGACCTCGGCGGTGCAGGGGTTGCTGTTGCAATCGTATCATGCGCTGGCGCTGGGCGAGGATGACCGGTATGTGACCCTGAAGAACCTGGCGGCGCGGGTATATGCGAACTACACGAGCAAGACGAGCAAGTTCAACGGGGACAAACGGATTCCGCTGGCGCCTTACAACGAGATGCAGGCGGAGGTTTTGAACATGCTGCTGGATCCCAAGCACGGGATTCCCTATGCGGCGCGGGCGGCGTTGCGGACGCAACTGGGGCTGCCCTCGGAAGGGACGATTCCGCTGACAGCGCCGACGAATGCGGTGCCGGCGACGGTGACGAACGGGGCGCCGGAGGCGGTGACGAATGCGGCGGCGGTGGCACCCTGAGATGGGGAGTCCAAGGTCTAATGTCCAAAGTCCAAAGTCGGGGAACTCGCGCGGCTGAATAAGCTCATCGGGCTGGCCAGAATGGCAAAGCGGCAGCTTTGCCCCACCGGGGGCGGGTGATCCGATCGGCGTTTGAAACAGGCAGAACAGCATTTAAATTTTTTGTGAGCAAAAACATTTCCGGCAACATTTCCAAAGCCCGCCCGGTCCGGGTGGGCATGATTTCACTCGGCTGCGCCAAGAATCTGGTGGATGCCGAAATCATGCTTGGTTCGCTCCTGAAGAACGGGGTGGAGATCACGAACGACGCGTCGCAGGCGGACGCGGTGATCGTGAACACGTGCTCGTTCATCGATTCGGCGCAGGAGGAGAGCGTGGACACGATTTTGGAATCGGTGGAGCTGCGCGAGGCGAACCACCGGGGGCAGGCGGTGATTGTGTCGGGCTGCCTGTCGCAGCGGTTCCGCGAGGAATTGCCGAAGCTGATGCCGGAGGTGGACGCGTTCATGGGGATCGACCAGGTGGCGCAGGTGGGGGACATCGTGAGCCAGGCGATCGCGAACCGGTCGGTGAAGGCGGCGTTGCCGCCGGTGAAGGCGGGGGCGCGCCAGGGGAAGACGAAGGCGCAACTGGCGGCCTTGGAGAAAAAGGCGGCGACGGAGCATGAGCAAGCGGAGTCGCTGCGGGGGACGGACAAATTCGGCAAGACGAAGACGGTGGTGACGCCGGTGACGCCGGCGGGGCCGATCATGGAGGTGCATTCCCGGCCGACGTATATCCCGGATTTTGTGACGCCGCGGTTCCGGCTGACGCCGCGGCATTTTGCGTATGTGAAGATCGCGGAGGGGTGCAATCATCCGTGCAGTTTCTGCATCATCCCGCGCATGCGGGGTTCGCACCGGAGCCGCACGCAGGCGGATATCGTGGCGGAGGTGAAGGCGTTGATCGCGGACGGGGTGAAGGAAATCAACCTGATCTCGCAGGATTCGACGTATTACGGGATGGACCTGCGGGCGCAGCACAGCCGGGCGATTTCATCGCCGGAAAAATTTTCGAGCGCGGCGGCGGCGCTGCCGGCGGATGCGACGACGATCAGCACGCTGTTGCGGGAGCTGAATGCGCTGAAGGGGGATTTCTGGATCCGGCTGCTGTACACGCATCCGGCGCACTGGACGGATGAACTGATCCGAACGATAGCGGAGTGTCCGAAGGTGGCGCGGTATGTGGACATGCCGTTGCAGCACATCCATGGGAACATGCTGGAACGGATGCGGCGGGAGACCTCGCAGCAGTACATTGTCGATTTGATCGCAAAGATCCGGGCGGGAGTGCCGGGAATCGCGCTGCGGACGACGTTCATCGTGGGTTTTCCGGGGGAGACGGAGGCGTATTTCAAGACGCTGCTGGAGTTCATTCGCACGACGAAATTTGAGCGCCTGGGCGTTTTCGCGTATTCGCAAGAGGACGGGACGCGGGCGGGTTCGATGGCGGGGCAGCTGTCGGACAAGGTGCGGCAGAAGCGGCGCGAGCTGGCGATGGCGGCGCAGCATACGGTGGCGGTGGCGGTCTCGGAATCCTTTGTGGGCCGGGAGCTGACGGTGCTGGTGGAAGGCGAGGCGGACGCGAAGCAATTGCAAGGGGCGAAGGTGAGTTCGTGGGAGCACGGGCTGATCCGGGCGGAGGATGAGCACATGGGGCAGATGAAGGGGAAATATTTTGTGGCGCGCGGCGAGGCGGATGCGCCGGACATCGACGGGCGCATCTATGTGCGCGGCAAGGTGGCGGTGGGCGGGTTTGCGCGGGTGAAGATCATCGGGCACACGGATTATGATCTGATCGCGAAGCCGGTTTAAGCATCACGCAGAGACGCGAAGACGCAGAGGAGGGCAGGGGCGATGACCGTGATCAGGGGCTGCATCAGGCATTCGGGGCAGGCATTCTAATATCCTTGGTGCGGGAAATAGGACGGATAGGACTTATCCGGTCTTAATTTTTCTCCGCGGATTGCCGCATTCCTCAGTGTCTCTGCGTTTAGAGCGTATTAAATAATATTGTAGCCGTTCGGTTAGGGACCACTGGCGAGCGGTCTTTTTGGGTTTGGGCTTCGTTTCGGCTCAGTTACAGGGTTTTCAACCTGCGC
>Ga0316222_1004367_pt1 | contig 12978 bp, 9 predicted proteins | sample TBH18011metaG_FD_206008 | JGI IMG/M metagenome (GOLD analysis project Ga0316222, IMG submission 206008) | Freshwater microbial communities from Trout Bog Lake, Wisconsin, USA - TBH18011 | ecosystem: Environmental > Aquatic > Freshwater > Lake > Hypolimnion/Profundal zone | place: USA: Wisconsin... | reverse complement strand
CCACCTCCAGCGCCACCTCCAGCGCCACCTCCAGCGCCACCTCCAGCGCCACCCAGATCCGTGTGCAAAAAATCTTCGGCTATCTGTTGACGCCGCTGCTCAACAGCGCGCGCAAACGCTGGCTGCTGCTGGGCGGCATTCTGGCGGCCTTGCTGCTGTCGGTTGGTCTGACGCTGGTGCAGTGGGTGGTGTTGAAGATGCTGCCGTTTGACAACAAGAGCGAGTTTCAGGTGGTGGTGGACATGCCCGCCGGAACGCCGCTGGAAGAAACGGCAGCCACGCTGCAGGACCTGGGCCTGTTCCTGGTGCAGCAGCCCGAAGTCACCAACCTGCAAACCTACGCGGGCACCGCCTCGCCCATTACCTTCAACGGCCTGGTGCGCCAGTACTACCTGCGTTCCGGTGCCGACCAAGGCGACCTGCAGGTGAACCTGGTGGACAAGCACCACCGCAGCGAAAAGAGCCACGCCATTGCGCAGCGTCTGCGTGCGGCGCTGGAGCGCATTGGCGCGCTGCACCATGCCCGCGTCAAGGTGGTGGAAGTGCCGCCGGGGCCGCCCGTGTTGTCGCCGCTGGTGGCCGAGGTGTATGGGCCGGATGAGGCCAGCCGCCAGCAATTGGCCGGCGAGATTGAAAAGTCATTTGCCGCGACCAGCGATATCGTGGGCGTGGACTCCACGCTGCGCGAGAACGCCCCGCGTGCCTTCCTGCGTGTACGCGTTCAGCGCGCCGAGACACTGGGCGTGCCGGTGGCGGCGGTGGCGCAGACGGTGTCCGCGGCATTGAGCGGGAGTGATGCTGCCTATTTGCATGATGGCCAGTCCAAGTATCCGGTGCCGGTGCGCATCCAGTTACCACAGCAAAGCCAGGTCGGTATGGCCTCACTGCTGGCCCTGCCCATGCGCACCGCAGCTGGGCAGATGGTGCCGCTGTCGGAGCTGGTGACGGTGGAGCGCGGCGTGATTGACAAGCCGCTCTACACCAAGGACCTGCGCAATGTCAGTTATGTCTTTGGTGACATGGCCGGCCAGCTGGATTCGCCGCTGTATGGACTGTTCGGTATTCGCGCCGTGATGCGCGGCAGCGGTGCCGGTGCCGGTGCCATCGCCAGGGTGCGCAGTGGCGATACCGGCGAATACTGGATCCACCAGCCGTCCGACATTTATCGCCAGTTGTCTATCAAGTGGGATGGCGAGTCGCAGATCACGTATGAAACTTTCCGTGACATGGGCGCCGCCTACGGCGTTGGCCTGATCCTGATTTATCTGCTGGTGGTGGCGCAGTTCAAGAGCTATTTGACGCCGTTGGTCATCATGGCGCCGATTCCCTTGACCATCATCGGTGTCATGCCGGGCCACGCGCTGCTGGGTTCGCAGTTCACCGCCACGTCCATGATCGGCATGATTGCGCTGGCCGGGATTATTGTGCGCAACTCCATCTTGCTGGTGGATTTCATTGAGCTGCAGGTACGCCAGGGCATGGCGTTCAAGGAAGCCGTGCTGCAGTCGGCCGTGGTGCGTGCGCAGCCGATTGTGCTGACCGGCCTGGCGGCCATGATCGGCGCCCTGTTTATTCTGGATGACCCTATTTTTAACGGGCTCGCCATCTCGCTTATTTTTGGAATTTTGGTCTCGACCCTGCTCACGCTGGTGGTCATTCCAGTCCTGTATTACGCGCTCTACCGGCGCGCTATGGAGTCGCGGGCACACGCGAATGAATGACACGTTGACATTAACAAAAATGAGGAGACATCCATGGCCCGAATCGTTATCGTAGGTGCAGGCATAGGCGGCATGCCAGCCGCGTATGAGCTGCGTGAAGCGCTCTCCCGCGAGCACAAAATCACCGTCATCAATGCCGTTGACTATTTCCAGTTTGTTCCCAGCAACCCCTGGCTGGCGGTGGGCTGGCGCCAGCGTGACGCCATTACGCTGCCGATTCGCCCCTACCTGGAGCGCAAAGGCATCGAATTTATTGCGCAGCCGGTGAACGCCATTGACGCACCGGGCAACCAGTTGACGCTGGGTGATGGCACGGTGGTTGACTATGACTACCTGGTGATTACCACTGGCCCCAAACTGTCGTTCAGCGAGGTACCGGGTGCCGGTCCGCTGTCGCACGGCGGCGGTGGTTTTACCCATTCGGTCTGCAGCGTGGACCACGCCCAGGAATTCTTCGCCGATTACGAAAAGTTTCTGGAGAACCCAGGGCCGGTGGTGATCGGCGCCATGCCGGGGGCAAGCTGCTTTGGCCCGGCCTACGAATTCGCTTTCATTCTGGACACCGACCTGCGCAAACGCAAGTTGCGCAACAAAGTGCCCATCACTTACGTCACCAGTGAACCGTATATTGGTCACCTGGGTCTGGGTGGCGTGGGCGACAGCAAGAGCATGCTGGAGTCGGAAATGCGCAACCGCGACATGAAGTGGATTACCAATGCCAAGACCACCAAGGTGGAAGAGGGCAAGCTGTTTGTGACGCAGCTCGATGACCTGGGCAGCGTCTACAAAGAGCATGAGGTGCCGTTCAAGCTGTCCATGATGCTGCCAGCTTTCAAGGGCGTGGACGCCGTGGCGGCGGTGCCCAACCTGTGCAATCCGCGCGGCTTTGTGCTGATTGACGAACACCAGCGCAGCAAGGCGTACCGCAACATTTTCTCGGCCGGCGTGTGTGTCGCCATACCGCCGGTGGAAGCGACACCGGTGGCCACCGGCACGCCCAAGACCGGTTACATGATTGAGAGCATGGTGGGCGCCATCACGCAGAACATTTGCGACGAACTGGCCGGTCGCCCGGCCGAAGCCAAAGGCACCTGGAACGCCATTTGTCTGGCTGACATGGGCGACACGGGCGCTGCCTTTGTGGCGCTGCCGCAAATTCCACCGCGCAATGTGAACTGGTTCAAGAAGGGCAAGTGGGTGCACCTGGCAAAAATTGCGTTCGAAAAATATTTCATCCGCAAGATCAAGAAGGGCACATCCGAGCCCGTGTACGAAAAGTATGTTCTCAAGGCGCTCGGCATCGTGCGCGTTGCCGACAAATTCCCCATCCATCGAAAGTCGTAATCCAGGAGCACCGACATGACCGTTACACGCTATATCCACCTTATCGCCGGAACTTTTATCTTGCTGTCACTGGCGCTGGGCGTACAGGCCAGCCCGATTTTTGTTTCCTCCTGGTGGCTTGCCTTCACGGCCTTTGTCGGTGCCAATTTATTTCAATACGGAATCACTGATGTGTGCCCGATGGGCTGGATGCTGAAAAAACTGGGTGTGCCCGAATCGAACCTGTCTTGCAAGTCCTAATATGAAAATAGCAGTGGGTGTGCCAGCGCTCGGGCTGGTGTGGCTTATGGTGTGGAGCCCGGTGACGGCCAGCGCGCAGAGTCTGGTGGATTTGTACCAGGCGGCGGCGGGCTATGACGCGGCCTACCAGGCCGCGCGCAAGCAGTCAGACGCCAGCACGGCGCATGGCGAGCAGGCGCGTGCCGGCATTCTGCCGACGGTGAATGTGGGCGCTGGTATCAGCCAGACCAACCAGGCCAGTTCTTACAGCCCGTACGATGCCCTGAATTTCGGCACCCAGTACGCCGCCATCACGGCAACCCAGCCCTTGTACCGCCCTGCCAATTGGGCGGGCTACGCGCAAGGAAACAGGCAAATTGCCATGGCGCAGGAGCAATTGCGCCTAGCGCAGCAGGACCTGATTATTCGGGTCAGCCGTGCCTATTTCGACGTGCTGTCGGCCACCGACACACTGGCTGTGGTGCGCAGCCAGAAGGCGGCGGTGGGCGCGCAACTGGCGTCGGCCAAACAGAAGTTTGTCGCGGGCACCGCCACTGTGGTCGATACGCGCGATGCACAGGCGCGGTTCGATCTGGTGCTGGCGCAGGAAGTGGCGTCGGACAATGACGTGCACGTGAAGTCGCTGGTGCTGAACCAGATGGTGGGGCGTGCCGATGTGGCGCCCCGTGTGGTGGACGGGGCGTCCGCCGTGGTCGGTGCTGACCTGCCGCCAGAGGAATACTGGGTCGATCAGGCCCAGTTGAATAGTCCGCAAATCCATCTGGCGCAGGCCGCGCTGGACATCGCTGAACTGGAAACGCGCAAAGCCGAAGCCGGTGGGCGTCCCACGGTGGACCTGGTGGGCAGCTACAGCGCCAACAACAACAATGGCTCGTGGATGTCGTCCACGCCATTCACCTTGAATCAGGCCACGATTGGCGTGGTGCTCAATGTGCCGGTTTACGCAGGCAATGCTATTACCAATCAGGTCAGGGAATCAGTGGCGCTGCACGAGAAAGCCCGCGACGAGCTGGAAGCCGCCCAGCGCAACGTGGCTTTGGCAACCCGCGCCGCCTACTTTGATTTGTTGACTGCGGGTGCGCAGGTCCGCGCGTTTGAAGCGGCGCAGGCATCGAGCCAGAGCGCGCTGGAGTCGAACCAGCTGGGCTACACGGTGGGCGACAAGATCAACATTGACGTGTTGAACGCCCAGAGCCAGTTGTTTGATACGCGCGCCAAGCTGGCGCAAGCCCGGTACGCTGTGTATATGGGCAAGCTCCGGTTATTGCAGAGCAGCGGGTTGTTGCAAGACACCGATCTGCAAAATTTGGGCGCCAGCGCCAATAAGGTACAGTCACGTCCCTGACAAACGGGACAACTATTTGAATCTAGCAAACCGAAGCCTGCGCGCACTCTGGCATCCGTGCACGCAAATGCAGCGCGCCGCGCTGGTGCCGCCGCTGGCCATCGTGCGCGGGCAGGGGCCGTGGCTGTATGACGAGGCGGGCCAGCGTTATTTCGATGCCAACAGCTCGTGGTGGGTCAACCTGTTTGGCCATGCCGACGCGCGCATCAACGCTGCCCTGCGCGACCAGCTCGACTGCCTGCCGCACGTGATGCTGGCCGGCTGTACACACGCGCCCGCCGTCGAATTGGCGGAACGGCTGTCGCAACGCACCGGCGGCGTGCTGGGGCACTGCTTCTTCGGCAGCGACGGCGCTTCGGCGGTGGAGATCGCGCTGAAGATGAGTTTTCATTACTGGCGCAACAGCGGCCGCACCACCAAGCAGGAGTTTGTGTGCGTGCGCCAGGGCTACCACGGCGAGACCCTGGGCGCGTTGGCGGTGACCGATGTGCAGGTATTCAGGGACGCCTACGACCCGCTGCTGCTGCGCGCGCACCAGGTGATGTCGCCCGATGCGCGCCAGGCCGCGCCGGGCGAGTCGGCGGCGGATGTGGCTTTGCGCGCGGTGCAGGAACTGCGGACCTTGTTTGAGGCCCGGCACGAGCACATTGCGTCTTTCATTCTGGAGCCGCTGGTGCAGGGTGCTACCGGCATGGCAATGTACGACCCGGTGTATCTGCGCGCCGTACGCGCGCTGTGCGACGCGTTCCAGGTGCACCTGATTGCCGACGAAATTGCCGTGGGCTGCGGGCGCACCGGACGCTTCTTCGCGTTTGAGCACGCGGCCGAGCCGGGTGCAGCGCCGATCTGGCCCGACCTGCTGTGCCTGTCCAAGGGTATTACCGGTGGCTATCTGCCGCTGTCGCTGGTGCTGTCGCGTGACGCGATTTATGAAGCATTCCTCGACGACGACGTGGCACGCGGTTTCCTGCATTCGCACTCCTACAGCGGCAATGCACTGGCCTGCCGCGCCGCGCTGGCGGTGCTGGAGCGCTTTGACACCGACCAGGTGCTGGACACCAACCGCCAGGCGGCGGCGGTGCTGACGCACGCGCTGGCCCCTTTGCGCCAGGACCCGCGCATTGAACACTTCCGCCACATCGGCATGATCTGGGCCTTTGACGTGCGCGAGCCCTTGGCGGGTGCGCGCTTTGCCGAACGCTTCCACCGGGCCGGTCGCGCGCACGAATTGCTGATTCGTCCGATTGGCCGCACGGTGTATCTGTTGCCCCCGTATGTGCTGGACGACGCCCTGTCGGCCTGGCTGGCGCGTCAGCTTCAGGCCACGCTGGACGACGTTCTTCAAGAGACCCCACCCGATGCTGATCGAACACCTGAACCAGCAACTGCGTGAGTTGGAGGCACAAGCTCTGCGCCGACGCCGCCTGACGGCGGAATCGCCCTGCGCGCCGCAACAGCGCGTGAGCGGCAGCCGCAGCGGCGCGGTCACGCCCGAACGGCCACTGCTGGGCTTTTGCAGCAACGACTATCTGGGCCTGGCCTGCCACCCCGCATTGGTCGAAGCACTGGCCGAAGGTGCGCGCATTTATGGCGCGGGCAGCGGCGCCTCGCATCTGGTCAGCGGCCATTCGCGTGCACACGCCCTGCTGGAAGACGATCTGGCCGCCTGGCTGGCGCCGTGGATTCCAGGCGCGCGCGTACTCACGTTCTGCACCGGCTACATGGCCAATCTGGCGCTGCTCACGGCGCTGGGCGACAACCAGGCCAGCGTGTTTTCCGACAAGCTGAACCACGCCTCCCTGATTGACGGCGCGCGTCTGGCCATGGCCACCGTGCACCGTTATGCGCACGGCAACCTGACCGTGCTGGCGCGCCAGTTGGAGGCCAGCAGCACGCCGGTCAAGTTAATCGTGACCGACGCCGTGTTCAGCATGGATGGCGACCTGGCCGACCTGCCGGGCCTGCTGGCACTGGCGGAGCAACACGACGCCATGCTGATCGTGGACGACGCGCACGGCTTTGGCGTGCTGGGGCCGCAGGGTCAGGGCAGTCTGGCGCACTTTGGCCTGTGCAGCGAGCGCCTGATTTATATGGGCACACTGGGCAAGGCGGCCGGGCTGTCGGGCGCCTTTGTGGCGGCGCATCCCACCATCATCGACTGGCTGGTGCAGGCCGCGCGCACCTACATCTACAGCACCGCCACACCGCCAGCGCTGGCGCACGCCGTGCGTGAGAGTTTGCGTTTAATCGGTGGCGACGAAGGCGCGCAACGCCGCGCCAACCTGCATCAGCGCATTGCGCAGCTGCGGGCCGGTGTATTGGCCCTGATCGCCCAGCATCCGGCCCTGGGATGGCAACTGGTGGAGTCCAGCACCGCCATTCAGCCGCTGATCGTTGGCAGCAACGCCGATGCACTGGCGCTGGCCGCCGCGCTGGATGCGCAGGGCCTGTGGGTGCCGGCCATCCGCCCGCCCACCGTGCCGGTTGGCACGGCGCGCCTGCGCATCACCTTGTGTGCCACGCACACGGCAGACGATGTGGCGCGCCTGATCAACGGTTTGGCGTTGGCCATGAAATCGGTGCAGCCGGTGCAGCCGGTGCACACGATGCAGACCACGCCATGAGCCAGCGTTCCGTGCTGTCGCCGTTGTCACGCGGCTGCTTCGTCACGGGCACCGATACCGGGGTGGGTAAAACGCGCATCAGCGCGGCGCTGCTGCACTGGTGTGGCCACCAGGGTTGGCGCAGTGCGGGGTTCAAGCCGGTGGCGGCGGGGCTGGAGCACATCGATGGCGCGCTGGTGAATGAAGACGTGCGGGCGCTGCGTCTGGCGAGTTCGCTGGCGCTGACCGACGCCGAAGTGGGGCCGTTCCAATTTGAGTTGGCCTGCGCACCGCACATTGCGGCAGCCCGCGCTGGCTGCGTGCTGGATCGCCGCGCCATGCTGCGTTGCGCGCAGGACCTGGCGGTGCGCGCCGACGTGCTGGTGGTGGAAGGCGTGGGTGGTTTTTGCGTGCCGCTCGGCCCCGACTGGGACACGGCGGACCTGGCTGCCGACTTCGGGCTGCCTGTGGTGCTGGTGGTGGGTTTGCGCCTGGGCTGCATGAACCACGCACTGCTCACAGCCGAGGCCATCCGCGCACGCGGCCTGCGCCTGGCCGGATGGGTGGGCAACACGCTGGATCCGGCCATGCCCTGGATGCCTGAGAATGTCGCCAGCCTGCGCGAGCGTTTGTGGCAGCAGCACCGGGCGCCGTGCCTGGGGGTGCTGCCGAGACTGGCTGACACCGGTGCCGCCGCCGTGGCGGAGCATCTGAATGACGCGGACTTGCATCCGTTATTTGGACCCTGATGCGAGCGGTATTTCGCTGCGTTGATTGGGTTTTACTGACTTTTTGAAAGAGCTGAGATGACCATTACCACCACGCCTATCGACATTTCCGGCCTGCGCTCGGGCACCACGGTGGCGCCGAAAGCGCCTGCGCGCTGGAGTGTTGCCGCAGTCGAAGCACTGTTTGCGCTGCCGTTCATGGACCTGATGTACCGCGCGCAGCAGGTGCACCGCGAAACCTTCGACCCGAATGAAGTGCAACTCTCCACGCTGTTGTCGATCAAGACCGGCGGTTGCAGCGAGGACTGCGGATACTGCCCGCAGTCGGCGCACCACGATGCCGGGGTGCCCGCCAGCAAGCTGCTGCCGGTGGATGAAGTGGTGCAGGCCGCCAAAGCGGCGCAGGCCGAAGGTGCTACGCGGTTTTGCATGGGCGCAGCCTGGCGCAGCCCGAAAGAGCGCGACATGGAACAGGTGACCGAGATGGTGCGCGAAGTGCGCGCGCTCGGCATGGAGACCTGCATGACGCTGGGCATGCTCGATTCCGCGCAGGCGCTGGCACTGAAAGACGCCGGTCTGGACTACTACAACCACAACCTGGACAGCGCGCCCGAGTTCTACGGCAACATCATCGGCACGCGCACCTACCAGGACCGGCTCGACACGCTGGGCAATGTGCGTGACGCTGGCATCAATGTCTGCTGCGGCGGCATTGTCGGCATGGGCGAGAGCCGCTTGCAGCGCGCCGGTCTGATTGCAGAGCTGGCCAACCTGGAGCCTTACCCGGAATCGGTGCCCATCAACAACCTGGTGGCGGTGGAAGGCACGCCACTGGCGGGCACGGCTCCGCTGGACCCGTTCGAATTTGTGCGCACCATTGCGGTGGCGCGCATCACCATGCCGCGCAGCATGGTGCGCCTGTCGGCCGGGCGCGAGCAGATGGACGAGGCGTTGCAGGCCCTGTGTTTTGCGGCCGGAGCGAACTCCATTTTCTATGGCGACCGCCTGCTCACCACGGGCAACCCGCAGGCCGAGCGCGACCGGGCTTTGCTGGCACGTTTGGGACTGCGCGTGCAGGGCGAGCGCCCGGCCGTGCGCGCGGAGCTGGGCGCATGAGCGCGGTGCTGGAGCGGCCGACGGCGGTCATCGACACCCCGTTTATAAATGCCGCCTATCTGGCCAATCCGTACCCGACCTACCGAACCTTGCGCGAAGCGGGTCCGATTCACTGGAGCGATGAATTTTTTGGTGGCGCCTGGCTGTTGACCCGGCACGCCGACGTGGAAGCGGTGCTGCGCGATTCGCGTTTTTCGGCCCAGCGCACCGGCGGCTGGGTCAACGACGCAGCGCAGGAGCGCGGCGAGTTGGCGGGTTTTCAGCGCCTGTTTGCGCGCGCCGTGCTGTTTCTGGACGGTGCCGATCATGCGCGCGTGCGCGGACTGATGCAGGCCGCCTTCCGGCCCGAGGCGCTGGCCCGTTTGCGCCCGCATATTGAACGCATCGCCGACGACTTGCTGCAAGGGCTGGAGCCCGGTGCACCGTTTGATTTCATCACCCAGGTGGCGCGGCCACTGCCCGTGCGCGTGATCTCGCACATGCTGGGCCTGGAAGGTGCCGACAGCGCCGAGGTGATGGCCTGGTCGGACGATCTGGCCGTGTTTATTGGCGCCCCCACGCCAACGCGGGAACAGGCGCGCAGCGCCCAGACCAGCCTGCTCGCCATGACGCGCTATTTGCAGGCGCAACTGGCGCGCGTGCGCCAGACGCCGGGCGACGATTTGCTGAGCGCGCTGATTCAGGGCTTCGACCAGGGCACGCTGCACGACGAGGCCGAGTTGCTGGCGCAGTGCGCCATGCTGCTGTTCGCCGGGCACGAGACCACGCGCAATGTGCTGGGCAACGGCGTGCAGGCACTGCTCAGCCACCCGCAACAGTGGCAACTGCTGTGCCAGGACCCGGAGCGGGTGCCCGGCGCGGTGCGCGAATTGCTGCGCTATGACAGTCCGGTGCAGTACAGCGGTCGGCGCGTCACAACCGACCTGGTGCTGCACGGGCAATTGCTGCGCCGAGGGGAGTTGGTGATCACGCTGATTGGCGCTGCCAACCGCGACCCGGCCCGGCATGCGCAGCCGGATGTGCTCGACGTGTGCCGCAGCGACCCAGGCGCGTTGTCGTTTGGTTCCGGTCCGCACGTTTGCCTGGGCGCGGCGCTGACGCGCATGGAAGCCGAGGTGCTGCTGCGCCGCCTGCTGCAGGTGCGCCCAGCGCTGCAACTGACCAGCGCCACGCCCGAGTGGTGCAGCAACCCGGCCTACCGGGGGCTCACCACATTAATGCTGCAGTAAGAACGGTGCGACCACGGGGCTGGCGCCGCGTGCAACGCGTGGGCCACGCTAGCTGCGCTTGAGCGCGCCCAGCATACGGGTCACTTCAGTGGATGCGCGCGCAAACGGGGAGCCGTATTCAAGCAACGCGGCGGCCTTTTCAAAGTGCTTCTGGTTGATGATTTTTGCGATGTTCCCGGCCTCCTGGTGGAAGCCCTGGTGACCGCGCAACAGTTCGGTGAAACGGGGGTGTTTGTCCAGGCGCAACTTGATGGGACCATGGATCCATTTGCCCAGCTCGCAGCAATCGTCGCGCGCGATGGTGTCGGCGTCGAGTTGTTCGTGTCGGCTGATGGCGGCCCGGAACTTGGTCTTCCACTGTCCATGGGCAGCGATTACCTTGTCAACATCCAGGCCGCTGATGTCGATGAGGGGCAGCGTGGCTGCGGCGTCATGGGATAGCCGTGACACCATCTGGCGCCGCTCCGGCTGGTACGCATGGCGGTCGAGCACCAGCGCTTGCGCATGGCCGGTATTAAAAAAGGACACCGACTGCTGAAGTTGCTCGGCCTGGCCCGAGAGCTCCTCACTGGTGGCGGCTAGCTGTTCCGAGGCGCTCGCGTTTTGTTGCGTGGCTTTGGACAACTGTCCCATGGCGTCACCGATTTGCACCACGGACTGACTCTGCTCAGCGGACGCGGCGGCGATCTCCTGCACCAACTCCGAGGTTTTTCGGATGCTGGGCACTATTTCATCGAGCAAACCGCCGGCTTGTTCGGCGGTGGACACGCTGTGGCTGGCCAGGTCCCCGATTTCCCGCGCCGCTTGCTGGCTGCGTTCGGCCAGTTTGCGCACCTCGGCCGCCACCACGGCAAATCCCTTGCCCTGTTCACCGGCCCGCGCCGCTTCGATGGCGGCGTTCAGGGCCAGCAGATTGGTCTGGTAGGCAATGTCGTCCACGATGCTGATTTTTGCCGCAATCTGTTTCATGGCCGCCACCGTCTGGGTGACCGCCGCGCCGCCTTCGCTGGCTTCCTTGCTGGTCTTGGTGGCCATGCTGTCGGTGACCTTGGCGTTGTCGCTGTTTTGCGTGATGGAGGCCGACATCATGTCAATTTGCGCGCTGGTGTGTTCCACGCTGGCGGCCTGTTCGCTGGCCGACTGCGACAGACTTTGCGCCGTGGCGCTGACCTGGCTTGCGGCGCCCGTGAGCGCGTCTGCCGCCGCCCGGACTTCTTCCATGATGCGTGTGAGGGTGTCGGCGGTGGTATTGGCGCTGTTCTTCACCTGTCCAAACAGGCCCTGGCTGTCGCGTTCGATGCGCTGCGTCAGATCGCCTTCGGCAAAGGCCGTCAGCATATCGGCGACGGCGGCGAGTCCTTGCTCGTTGTTGTCCATCAGTTGATTCAGTCCGACACCCAGGTTGGCGAAGAAGTCCTGCTTGCCTTGCAGGTCTATGCGCTGGCTGAAGTCGCCTTGTGACGCGGCTGCAACCAGTTTTTTGACTTCTTCTTCCGCGCCCAATTGTTCCGTGATGTCTTCCCATTGACCGACCGATCCCACGCGCTGTCCTTGTGCGTCGGAGATGGGGTTGGTTGTCAGGCGGTAGTTCCTTCCACCCAGCACCATCTGCGAAGTGGTGGCGGTGGCAATGGCTTGAAGGCGCTGTAGCGCCGCTTGCGGATTATTGTAAAAAACGCCGATGCTGGCGCCCACAATCTTGTCCGGATCGAAGCCAGGGATCTGCCGGGCAAAGGCGTCGCGGTCGCGCTCCAGGACGCTTCGCATGGCCTTGTTGATGTAGACAATGGTGCCGTCCTGCAGCGCAATGCGCACGGGCGAACTGACATTGTCCAAGGCGTATCGGATGCGTGTGTTTTGCGCGGCGACGTGCAACTCGCGCGCCGTGGCTTCTTCCTTTTCGGTGGCAGCCTGTTTTTCCCGCGCACTCTTTTCTTCTGTGATCTGCAGCGAATGGTTGGTGGATTCCATGGCTGTATGGAAGGTTCCGCGCAGGCCGGTCATTTGAATCTTGCGGCCATACGCACCGAGCGCGGCCTGTTTTAACGCGGTCTCCTGTTCGCGAAAGCAGGTCTCCAACTGGTCCAGCATGTCGTTCATGTCCCAGCAAAGCCCTGACAATTCGCCCTGCGGCGCAATGTTGGTCAGGCGGGTACTGAACACGCCGTTGGCCACGGAATGGGCAACGGCCTGCACTTGCGATAAAACGTCGGCACTTGCCCGATTATTTTGGCCCCATAGCAGTATGGCGACGAGTGCCGGTAGCAGGAGAAACAGCGCCATGGGATCGATATGAAACCACAGCCACTGGATGACGGCTGCCGCCACCAGCAAAGCCATGGACACATACCTGAAGTACATGGACTTCGAGCCATACAAAGTGCGATTCATAGCCTGCTCCAGGATTGATGAATCGGTTTGTTCGCATCGCAAAGGATCCATAAAAGTCCTCCGGGCGCGCAATCAGCGACAAAAGGGATGTTTGACATGGCAACGGCCTGCAGTTGTTTTTCATCACTCTAGCAGACTGGCGCGGCTGCGCGAAGATGGAGTTTCCTGGGTTGGCGTGGTGCAGGGTCTGAGATGGATCAATCCATGCAGGACATATATCAGCAGAATGCCGGATAGCAAATTTATTATGAAGTGGCCGGT
>Ga0316222_1004366_pt1 | contig 12982 bp, 8 predicted proteins | sample TBH18011metaG_FD_206008 | JGI IMG/M metagenome (GOLD analysis project Ga0316222, IMG submission 206008) | Freshwater microbial communities from Trout Bog Lake, Wisconsin, USA - TBH18011 | ecosystem: Environmental > Aquatic > Freshwater > Lake > Hypolimnion/Profundal zone | place: USA: Wisconsin... | reverse complement strand
GCTGCGCTCATGCGCCTCGTCAATGATGATACAATTGTATTCCGACAGCAGCGGATCACCCTGCGTCTCGGCCAACAGGATGCCGTCGGTCATCAGCTTGATGTAAGTCTGCGCGCTGCTGCGGTCGTCAAAACGGATTGTGCAGCCGACCTCGCGGCCCCAGGTCACCGCGAGTTCTTCCGCGATGCGCCGCGAGATGGACACCGCCGCCACGCGCCGTGGCTGCGTGCAGCCAATTTTCGCCTCGATCCCCTGCCCGGCTTCCAGGCACATCTTGGGAATCTGCGTGGTCTTGCCCGAACCCGTTTCGCCCGCGATGATGACCACCTGATGCTCGCGGATGGCGGCGACAATATCATCCTTGCGCGCCGTGATGGGCAGGTCCGGCGGATAATTTAATTTCGGAACGTTGAGCCGCCGTTCCTCCCGCAGCGCGACCGAAGCGCGCACTTGGGCAAGCAGCCGGTTCAAGACCGCGTCGTGCTGCTGCGGATGGAGCCGGTCGCGCAAAAGCCGAACCATCCGCCCCCCCAGCTGCACCCAGTCGGGCAGCATCGCTTGGGGCAGGAGCAGTCGAATCTCGTCAACGCGGGCATCCTTCATTTCGGAGCCAGCGAGTGTAACCCATCCCCGGTGGCTGGCAAATCCTCTTGGCGAAACCTAACAAACAAGCTGGGCGTATGGACAGTAGGTTTTGGGCCGTTCACCAGACCGCTTCCCATTAATCTCAATGCCAATTGTGATACCCGCCGCCATGATACCCACCACCGTAATAATAGCCGCCATGGTAATAGCCCCCGTAGTAATAAGGTCCATATCCCCACCAACCCCATGGCCAAGGATTGACATACACATACGGGTAAACATAGCTGCTTTGGCTTACCGCAGTAGTAGCTTGAGCCGGCGGCTTGCTGGCGGTGTTGATCATGGCGTTGAGGACGGTGTCACTGACCCCGGCGTTTTTTAAGGCGATGATTTGGTCGGACGTCAAAGCATAGCGCGCGCTGGAGTTTTGGATCTGGCTCACAATGACCGTATCGCTGACATGCGCCTGCACCATGGATTGAACATCCGCCAAAGTCGGTCCCGGCGGCGGCGCAGTGACCGTGTAAGTGCGCGTGACGCACCCGGTCAACAGGAGTCCCGCCAGCGGCCACAGGTATTTTATCTTCATGTTGAAATGTAGCCCAAGCCGGTAGCCGTGGCAAATTGTGGAAGGATCCGATTCCTCGTTCCGCAGAGCCTGACGCCGCCATGAGTTCGGCGCAAATTGCAGGGCGATGATTGCCGGTGCGACAGGTTTTGCCGACTGGACTTGCAACCCAAAGCCTTCGGTTTAGGAACGCTTCGGGGCGGAACTGTTGATTGAACTGACCGCCGGCCTCTGGAACAACAAGCACGACATCAAGACCGAAACCAATTACGAGCCGAGCGGCTGCGCAAGCAAACCTGCTACATTCATGAAAGCTACCGGGGGATTGCCAAGTTGCTGTTGGAAATTAAAACCGAGGAGTGATGCCGGCTGCGGAAACTTCAGCGAATCTGATTTCACCGGCTGGCCCCATTTGTCTTCCGTGAGAGACCGGAGCACGCGATCAATCTGACCAGCGGCCGGAAAACCGGTTCTCCGGCCAATTGTTATTCCCACCGGCGCCAGCGTCTTCCGCTGGTCAATCAGCACGACCAGTTTTCTACGCGTTTTTGATGGCTGAACCAGGCTTATGGCTTGAGCCCAACTACAGCTTGATGCGAACCCTGATCTTGGGAAGTTTTTTCGACACCTAAAGGCTGCCAATCGCCGCCCAAGGCTTTTATCAAAGCCACTTCCGCCACAAGCCGTTGGCCAGCCAATTGGACGACGGTGCGCTCGTTTGACAGCGTGACGCTCTGGGCCGTAGCCACATCCAGATAGGTGTCTAACCCGGCCTGATAGCGATTGTTCGAGATATCCAGCGTGTGCTGGGCGGCCGCGACGGCGGCGCTCTGAGCATCGAACTGCGCGGCCAGCAGTCGTTGCGCCGAGAGTTGGTCCTCCACTTCTTGAAAAGCGGTCAGCACGGTCTCACGATAATTCGCCACGGTTCCGTCATACGCCGCCCGCGCCGCCGCCAGCTGTGCGCGATTGCGTCCGCCAGTGAACAGCGGGAAATTGACGGACGGACCCAGCGCCCAAACCCGGCTGGGCCAGTCAAACAGGCTGTTCGCGCTCAAAGACTCGTAACCGGCACCGCCATTCAAATAGACTTGTGGATAAAAGGCACTTTTCGCCACGCCCACGTCGGCGTTGGCGGCGTTCATCCGGCGTTCAGCGGCGGCAATGTCCGGCCGGCGTTCCAACAATTCGCTCGGCAAACTCACCGGCAGGTTTGGAATCGCGTTCGTCATTAAATTATCGGGCGCAAGCTGAAAACCGGTGGCCGGCCGGCCGCAAAGCGTGGCGAGCGCGTGCAGCAAAGTTTCCTGCTGCAACTCCAGCGCGGGCAATTCCGCCTCCGCCACGCGCAGCTGAGTTTCCGCCTGCGCCACATCCAGATCGGAGGCGATGCCGCCCCGACGCCGGTTTTGTGTCAGCTCCAGCGAACGGCGATAAGTCGTGATTGTGTCCGCCACCAGTGCGTGTTCCGCTTCGAGCGCGCGCAGCATGAAATAGTCGCTGGCTACTTCCGCCTGAAGCAAAAGTTTGGCCGAGGCGAAATCATCGGCCACCGCCATAAAATGCGCCTGCGCGCTTTCGCTTTCCCGACGCACGCGGCCCCACAAATCGAGTTCCCAGTTCAAATCCAGCGGTGCCATAAACGTGTTGTAGGTGTAGGCTGCGCCGGCAGCTTTGCCGTTTTGAGGCGCGTTAAAGCTCGTGCCCTGGCGGACGTAGCTGGGTTGGGCCGAAAGCTGCGGGAAAAAATCCGCACGCGCGACCTTGACCAGCGCGCGGGCCTGCTCAACCTGCGCCGCCGTCGCGGCCAGATTCTGATTATTCGTTGCGGCCAGGGATTCTAGCCGGTCCAGCTCCGCGCGATCAAAAACTTTCCACCACTCGCCGCGCGGCAAACTGGCGGACGGCTGCGCAACTTTCCACTCAGAATAATTTGTCGCCGAAACCGTCCCGGTGAAGGCCGCCGGCACCGGCTGCGAGGCGATGGCTGGCGGCTGGTGATAGTCCGGTCCGACGGAACAGCCCGCGATAAAAACCAGTCCGGCTGCAAAAATGAAAAATTGTTTGTTCATTTGTCCGCCGTGGGTTTCACCGGCTCCGCCACGCGCACTGCCAAACCGCTCGCCAGCGAATCTACCGGATTCATGATGACGTGGTCGCCAGCCGCAACGCCTTCGAGAACTTCCACCGTCTGCCCAAAATCGCGACCAAGTTTCACGGCGCGGATTTCAACTTTATTGTCAGCATTGACCACGCCCACGCGGATGCCCTCGGCGCGGAACAGCAGCGTGTTGGCCGGCAGCGTGAGCGTGGGCGCGGCGACGCTGTCGGTGAACCGCACTTGCGCGTAACTGCCGGCGAGAATGTCGCCGCGCGCATTGTCCACCTGCAATTCGGTCAGCAGGGTGCGCGATCCCGGCTCAATCGCGCCGGCGGTGCGGACGACTTTGGCGGTGATTTTTTTTCCGAGCGACTGATCCAAAATCAATTCGGCGGTTTGTCCCGGCGTGATGGTGCGCGCCATCGTCTGCGGCACGCGGACATAAACGCGCAGCGGATTGACCTGCGCCAACCGGAATAGTTCGTTGCCGCTGCCGGCGGTGATCAACTGGCCGACATCCGTCCGCCGCGCGGTGATGGTGCCGTCAAACGGCGCGGTGACACTGGCGAACACTTTCATTTCCTCCAGCCGGCGCAAATTCGCTTGCGCGGCATCGAGGTTTGCTTTTTTAAATTCCAAGTCGGAATGCTTCTCGGCGGTTTCCTGTTCGCTCACGCTCGCGGACTTGAGCAATTCCGTCCAGCGCGCCGACGTAATTTTTGCCAGATCCAGCGCAGCCTGGTTCTGCGCCACCTCGGCTTTGGCTTGCGCGAGCTGCTGATCCAGCTCCGGCGTTTCAATTTCCGCCAGCAGTTGGCCGTTGGTAACGGCTGCTCCAATATCCACCAGCCAGTGTTTCAAATAGCCGCTGGCGCGCGCGTAAATCGGGGCTTCGACAAACGGCTGCACTTCCGCCGGCAGCGGCACGCCGAAATAGCTCTGGCCCGGCGACGGCGAAACGACCGCGACCGTGGTCACGGCCAGTTCCTGCGTTTCCTGCGCGAGCGCGCGACGCGAAAACCAGCGCGGAATAATTCCGATGGCCAGCCCAATCAAAATGATGACGATGACGACGCCGAGGACGCGACGCAAGCGAACGGGCGCTGCTTTGGGCGCGGTGCCAGGTTCTTTGGCGGAAAGTTTTGGATCAACCGGATTCATAGAAAATCAATTATGTCGTGGGATTGGGAATTGGCAGCGCGCCGGCGGCGGCATCGTCTGCGGCTTTGCGTTCCGCAATTTTGTGGTGCATGAAACTGAAAACCACCGGCACGAACAGCAGCGTCGCAATCGTCGCGACGAACAGCCCGCCGATGACCGCGCGGCCGAGCGGCGCGTTTTGCTCGCCGCCTTCGCCGAGGCCAAGGCTCATCGGCAACATACCAATTAACATCGCCGCCGCCGTCATTAGCACTGGCCGGATGCGGCTGACGCCGGCGTCCAGCGCGGCGGCAATCGGTTCCATGCCACGCCGCAAATTGTCGCGCGCGAAACTGACAACGAGAACAGAATTCGCCGTCGCCACGCCCATGCTCATGATTGCGCCCATCAGCGCCGGCACGCTCAAAGTTGTCTGCGACAGGAACAGCGCCCAAACCACGCCGGACAGAGCGCCGGGCAGCGCGGTGATGATGATGAACGGATCGAGCCAGCTTTGAAAATTCACGACGAGCAAAAGATAAATCAGCGCGATGGCCATGACGAGGCCGACGCCCAGGCCGACAAAACTGTTGTGCATCGTTTCCGCCTGGCCGCGCAACACGATGAAGCTGCCGCGCGGCAGATCTTTGTTCGCCTGATTCACCAGCGGTTGAATGTCGTGCAGCACGCCGCCGAGGTCGCGCCCGTCCACGTTGCCGAAAACGTCAATGACGGGCGCGACGTTATAATGCGTGAACACCGGCGGCACGGCGGTGCGCGAAATGGTCGCGACATTGGCAAGAATCTGGCCGCTGCCCGCGCCATCCGTGCCCGCGTTTATGGGCGAGGAATTGAGCGTCTCGACCGAATCCATTGCGTATTCCGGCACGCGGGCGTTGATGAGATATTGCACGCCGAATTGCGTGCTGGTCGCGGCTTCGCAAGCCGAGCAGTCGGCGCACAAGGCGCATCACGGTATCGTTGGCACGCTACGCCTGGGCGTCATTGCGCCGGCGACCAGTCCCCGGCTGGCCAATGTGTTGCGGCATTTTCATCAAAGCTTTCCCGGCGTGCAACTCGCGCTGATGGAATTGACGAGCCCCGAACAGTTGCGGCGCCTGCGTGCCGGCGAACTGGATTTCGGATTGCTGCGACCGCCAGTCAATTTTGCCGAATTGGAATGGCGGTTTGTTGATCAGTTGCCGCAAGTCCTCGCCGCGCCCGCCGGTCACCGTTTGACGACTAAACGGAAATTGGAATGGAAGGATTTCGACGGCGAAGGCTTGGTGATGATCCAGCCTGGACAACAGCATGGGTTTTACGATGCATTCCTTGCGTCCTGTGCCAATGCTGGAGCCAAGGTGCATCCCGCGCAATATGCCCATGACATTCAAATCAAAATGTGGCTGATCTCCGCCGGATTTGGGGTTGCTCCCACAACGTCCGCACTTTCAGATGTAAAGCGACCTGGGCTTGTTTTCCGACCACTGCCGCCCGGCCTGCCGCCGGTGGAAACCCTGCTGGTCTGGCGACGTCAGGATGCGTCACCCATCGTCAAAAATTTTCGGGATTGTTTTATTAATGCCAGCAACCAATACAAAGCATAGCAACTACCAGGCAATCGTCGCTGACTGTAGCGCGGATACATTTTTGATTTTCCTATTATGTATTCGCTCCCGCCACAATCGCAACCGATCCAAGTAAAGATAAACCACCGGTGTCGTGTAAAGTGTTAGCGCTTGACTCATAATCAAACCGCCGACAATGGTGATGCCCAGCGGCCGGCGCAGCTCCGCACCGGTGCCGTTGCTCAAAATTAGCGGCAGCGCGCCGAAGAGCGCCGACATCGTGGTCATCAAAATCGGCCGGAAGCGCAAACAGCAAGCCTCGTAAATCGCATCGCGCGAATTTTTGCCCTCCTCGCGTTCCGCCGCCAGCGCGAAGTCCACCATCATGATCGCGTTTTTTTTCACGATGCCGATGAGCAGCAGAATGCCGATGATGGCCATGATGCTCAAATCCGTCTTGAAAATCAGCAGCGCGAGCACCGCGCCGACGCCCGCCGAAGGCAGCGTGGAAAGAATCGTGATCGGATGAATGTAACTTTCGTAGAGCATGCCCAGCACGATGTAAACCGCGATGAGCGCAGCGAGAATTAGAAACGGCTCGGTCGCAAGTGATTGTTGAAACGCCTGCAGCGTTCCGGAAAAATTACCATGAATTGTTTCGGGCATTTTGATTTGTTGTTCCATTTGCTGAATCGCCTTCACCGCATCGCTCAACGCGAAGCCCGGCACGAGATTGAACGAGAGCGTGACGGACGGAAATTGACCCTGATGATTCACGGAAATTGGCGCGGTGGTCGGTTCGTAATGCGCGACGGCGCTTAGCGGAATCATCGCGCTGCTGTTGGTCGCGTGCAGATAAATGCCGTCGAGTCCCTGCGGGCCTTGCAAAAATTGCGGGGCGGCTTCCATGACGACATGATACTGGTTCAGCGACGAATACATCGTCGAAACCTGCGCCTGCCCGAACGCTTGGTAAAGTGTCTGGTCAATCGTCTGCGGCGAAATTCCCAGCCGAGCCGCCGTGGCGCGGTCATAAACCAGCGAGGCTTGCAGGCCGTTGTTTTGCTGGTCCGTGTTCACCTCGGTGAAGCCGTGCAGTTTTTTCATCTGCTCCAGGAGAATCGGCCCCCATTTCACAAGGTCGTCGAGAGTTTCACTTTGAATCGTGTATTGATATTGCGCGCTGCTCTGGCGTCCGCCAATGCGCAAGTCCTGCCCGGCCTGCAAAAACAGCGACGCCCCTGGCACGGCGCCAAGTTTTGGCCGCAGACGGGCAATTACTTGATCTGCGCCAACTTTGCGTTCTTCCAGCGGCTTGAGCGCCATGAAAATAAATCCGCTGTTGGCCGCGCCGCCACCGCCGGTGAAGGCGACGACATTTTGCACAGCTGGATCGTTGGTGATGGCACGCACAAACCGCACCGCCGCCGATTGCATGGCCGGAAACGAAGCGTCCTGCGAACCTTGAATGCCGCCGGAAATCGTGCCGTTGTCCTGCTGCGGGAAAAACCCTTTCGGCACGATGACGAACAGATAAATATTCAGCGCGATGGTCAACAGCAGCGTCGTCAGCGTGATCGCCGGATGCCGCAGCACGACGGTCAAACTGCGTTCATACGCACCAAGCAGTGCGACAAAAACCTTTTCGCTGAAGCGATAAATCCTTCCATGTTCTTCGGGTTTGCGGTGCCGCAGCAGCCGCGAACACATCATCGGCGTCGTCGTGAGCGAAACTACGAGCGAGACGAGAATGGCCGTGGACAGCACGACGGCGAATTCGCGGAACAGTCGGCCGACGATGCCACCCATCAGCAAAATCGGAATGAACACCACCACGAGCGAAACGCTGATGCAGAGCACGGTGAAGCCGACTTCTTGCGCGCCTTTCAGTGCCGCCTGCATCGGTTTCAAACCCATTTCCAAATGCCGCGTGACGTTTTCGATGACGACAATCGCGTCGTCCACCACGAAGCCGGTGGAAATCGTGAGCGCCATCAGCGACAAATTGTCCACGCTATAGCCGAACAAATACATCACGCCAAACGTGGCGATCAGCGAAACCGGCACCACAACGGCGGGAATCAGCGTCGCACGCGGGCTGCGTAGAAAAATAAACACGACGAGAATTACGAGCGCAATGGCGATGAGCAGCGTGCGTTCGATTTCGCGGACGGATGCGCGAATCGTCGTCGTGCGGTCGAGCACCACGTCCAATTTGATTCCTGCCGGAATTGAAGCTTTGAGCGACGGCAGCTCGGCTTTCACCCGATCAACGGTGTCAATAATGTTTGCGCCGGGCTGCCGCAGAATGATGAGCGGGATGGCGGGCTTGCCGTTCAGGTAGCCCGCCGCACGGACATTTTCCACGCTGTCCTGCACATTGGCCACGTCGGAGAGCCGAATCGCCGCGCCGTTGTGAACTGCGACAATCAGTTTTTTGTAATCGGTAGCCTTGAGCAACTGGTCGTTTGCGAGAATGTCCAGTGTCATCTGGTCGTCGGCAAGCTGGCCTTTCGCGAGGTTCGCATTTTGCTGCGCCAGCATTGTGCTGACATCGGTGAGGCTCAGGCCGAAGCTGTTGAGCAACGTCGGATTGACATCCACGCGCACCGCCGGCAGCGCGCCGCCGCCGACGTTGACCGAGCCGACGCCTTCAATTTGCAGCAGCTTTTGCTGGATGATCGTCGAGGCCGCGTCGTAAAGCTGGCCGCGGTCGTAAATGTCCGAGGTCAGCGCGAGAATCAGAATCGGCGCGTCGGCGGGATTGACTTTGCGATACGTCGGATTGCTCGGCAGATTCGCCGGCAGATTCGCGCGCGCGGCATTGATCGCGGCCTGCACGTCGCGCGCCGCGCCGTTGATGTCGCGGTTCAAATCGAATTGCAGCGTGATCGAGCTTGAGCCAAGCGTGCTCGACGAAGTCATTTCGTTCACGCCCGCGATATGGCCGAGCTGGCGTTCGAGCGGCGCGGCGACAGATGACGCCATGATTTCCGGACTCGCGCCCGGCAGCGACGCGCCGACGCTGATGGTCGGAAAATCCACCTGCGGCAGCGGCGCGACGGGCAGTTGCAAATACGCCACCGCGCCCGCCAGCGCAATCGCCGCCGTCAGCAGTGCCGTGCCAACCGGCCGTCGGATGAATGACGCGGAAATGTTCATCCAACTTCAGCAGGAATAATTCCCTCGTTTTTAACCGTCGCATCCGCGCGTGAAAATTTTGCCGCGAGCCGGCCAAACCACAGATAAATCACCGGCGTCGTGTAAAGCGTCAGCACCTGGCTTACGATCAGGCCGCCAACGATGGCGATGCCCAGCGGCTTGCGCAGCTCCGAGCCAACACCGTTGCCAAACGCCAGCGGCAGGCCGCCGAACAGCGCGGCGAAAGTCGTCATCAAAATTGGCCGGAAGCGCAGCAGGCAAGCCTGATAAATTGCTTCCTGCGGCGGACGATTTTCCTTTCGTTCCAAATCCAGTGCGAAATCAATCATCATGATCGCGTTCTTCTGCACGATACCGATGAGCAAAATAATTCCGATCAGCGCGACCACGCCGAGTTCCGTTCCCGTGATCAGCAACGCGAGAATTGCCCCCGCGCCGGCTGATGGCAACGTCGAGAGAATGGTGATCGGATGAATGTAACTTTCGTAAAGCACGCCGAGGATGATATACACCGTGATGATCGCCGCGAGAATCAGCCACGGCTCGTTCGCGAGCGACGCGATGAAGGCCTGCGCCGTTCCTTGGAATGACGCTTGCACGCTCAACGGCATGTTCATTTCTTTTTGCGCGTCCTCGATGGCTTTCGTCGCTTCGCCGAGCGCCGCGCCAGGCGCGAGATTGAAAGAGATTGTTACCGCCGGGAATTGCCCCTGATGATTAATCGCGAGCGGCGCGACGCCTGATTCAAAGTGTGAAAACGCGCTCAACGGCACCGCGCCGCCGGCAGTGGAAAGCACGTAAATGTCATTCAGCTTTGACGGATTGCGTTGAAACTCCGGCAACGCTTCGAGAATGACGTGATACTGATTCAACTGCGTGAACAGCGTGGAAATCTGCCGCTGGCCGAATGCGTCGTAGAGCGCGTTGTCAATCGCTGCCGGCGTGATGCCGAGCCGCGAGGCTGTCACGCGATCAATCACCAGCGTCGCCTGCGCGCCGTGTGTTTGCTGGTCGGTCGCCACGTCGCGGAGCTGCGACAGCGTTTGAAATTTTTCCACCAGCTTCGTCGTCCACAAATTTAGCTCGTCTGCGTTCGCGTCTTCGAGCGTGTATTGATATTGCGTTCGGCTCACGCGGTCTTCCACGGTCAAATCCTGCACCGGTTGCATGTTCAGCGTGATGCCTTCGACCTGCGCCAGTCCCGGCTGCAAGCGGCGGATGACATCGCTCGCGCTGATTTTTCTTTCATCCAGCGGCTTGAGGTTGATGAGAATGCGTCCGCTGTTGAGCGTCGCGTTAATGCCGTCCACGCCGATGAACGACGACAAACTATCCACCGCCGGATCTTTCAAAATCACCTGCGCCAGCGCCTGTTGCCGTTCGGCCATTGCGGTGAAGGAAATATTTTGCGCGGCGTCGGAAATGCCCTGGATCACACCGGTGTCCTGCACGGGGAAAAAGCCTTTCGGCACGATGACATAGAGAAAAATCGTGAACACCAGTGTGCCAACGGCCACGAGCAACGTTGCGGTCTGGTGTTTCAAAATCGTCTGCAGCGTGCGTCCGTAAAATTTTACGATGCGATCATAAACGCGTTCGGTCGCTTCAAAAAAACGGCCGTGTTTTTTCTCGTCGGCTTTTGATTTCAGCAAACGCGAGCACATCATCGGCGTGAGCGTCAACGAGACGCAGGCGGATACGAGAATCGTCACGCTCAAGGTCACGGCAAATTCGCGGAACAGCCGGCCGACGATGTCGCCCATGAACAGCAGCGGAATGAGTCCGGCGATCAGCGAAATCGTCAGCGAAATAATCGTGAAGCCGATTTGTTCCGCGCCTTTCAACGCGGCTTGCAGCGGTTTTTCGCCCAGCTCGATGTAGCGAAAAACATTTTCGATCATCACGATGGCGTCGTCCACGACGAAGCCGGTCGAAATCGTCAGCGCCATCAGCGTGAGATTGTTCAGGCTGTAACCGAGCAGATACATGACGCCGAGCGTGCCGACGAGCGAGAGCGGCACGGCGACGCTTGGAATGATCGTGGCATAGACATTTCGCAGGAACAAAAAAATCGCCAGCACGACGAGCGCGATGGTGAGCATCAGCGAAAACTGCACGTCGCGCACCGAGGCGCGGATCGTCGTCGTGCGGTCGGTCAAAATTGAAACATCCATGGACGCGGGCAGATTCGCTTTGAGTTGTGGCAGCAATTGTTTCACGCGATCCACCACTTGAATTATGTTCGCGCCCGGCTGCCGCTGAATGTTCAAGATGACCGCTGGAGTGGCGTTGGCCCACGCGGCGAGCTTGGTGTTTTCCACGTCATCAATCACCTTCGCCACATCGGACAGAACGACCGGGGCGCCGTTGCGATACGCGACGACGAGCGATTGATAATCCTTGCTGCTCAAAAGCTGGTCGTTGGCGTTGATTTCATAAGCCTGGCGCGTGCCGTCGAAATTTCCCTTCGCCAGATTCACGCTGGCGGTTTGCAGTGCGGCGCGAAGGCTCTCCAAGCTGATGCCATAAGAAGATAGAGCGGTAGGATTTGCTTGGATGCGCACGGCCGGTTTTTGTCCACCGCTGATGGTGACGAGACCAACGCCCGTCACCTGCGAAATTTTCTGCGCGAGCCGCGTGTCAGTGAAATCCTCAACCTGCGAGAGCGGATAAGTTTTTGACGTGACCGCCAGCGTCAGTATTGGCGCGTCGGCGGGATTGGATTTGCTGTAAATCGGCGGCGACGGCAGGCCGGCGGGCAGATAACTTTGCGCCGCGTTGATGGCCGCCTGCACTTCCTGTTCGGCCACGTCAATGTTCAGATTGAGCGCGAATTGCAGCGTGATGATCGAGCTGCCGCCGGAGCTGATCGAAGTCATCTGGCTGAGTCCGGGCAACTGGCCGAACTGCCGCTCGAGCGGCGCGGTGATGGCGGACGCGGAAACATCCGGGCTTGCGCCGGGATAAAACGTGACGACTTGAATCGTCGGATAATCCACCTCCGGCAGCGCGGAAACGGCAAGCTGTTTGTAGGCGATGAAGCCCGTCAGCAGCACTGCGACCATCAGCAGCGACGTCGCCACCGGTCGCAAAATAAATGGCCGTGACGGACTCACTGGGAACTTTTCTTTTGCCAGCCGCCTCGGCCCGCGCCTCCCCCGCCGGCCGGCCGGAGCATCACCTTAGCGCCATCCGTCAGCTTGTTGAAATTATCGGCGGCCACCAGAGTATCCGGCTCAATTCCCTCCACCGACGAAACCGTGCCGTCGGTCGTGCCGAGTGTGATGGTTTGCATGGCGACAGTTTGATTGGTGCCGGTTTTATCCGGCTTGATGAGATAAACGAACGCGCTGTCGGCATTGCGCTGGATCACCGTGTTCGGCAGGAGCGTCGCGTCTTCAATCGTGTCCACGAGCAGCCGCGCGTTGACGAATTGATTCGGGAAAAGCGTTTCGTCGGCGTTGGTGAAAACCGCCTTCAACTTGACCGTGCCGGTGGTCGGATCAATCTGGTTGTCCACACCGGCCAAAGTTCCCGTCGCCAGTTTTTTGGTCTGCGTGCGGTCAAAGGCGTCCACGGTCAGCGCGTTTCCTGCCCGCAACTGCGTCTGGATTTTCGGCAGGTCGTCTTCGGCGACGTTGAAGATTACGGTAATCGGTTGAAGCTCGGTGATGACCACCAGCGCCGTCGTGTCGCTCGCGTGGACGATGTTGCCGGCGTCCACCAGGCGCAAACCGACACGCCCGGAAATCGGCGAGGTGATGTGGCCATAGGCGAGTTGCACCTGGGCGCTTTCCATCGCGGCCTCATCCGATTTCACGGCGGCCTCCAATTCTTTCACCTGGGCGTCCACCTGGT
>Ga0316222_1004364_pt1 | contig 12993 bp, 10 predicted proteins | sample TBH18011metaG_FD_206008 | JGI IMG/M metagenome (GOLD analysis project Ga0316222, IMG submission 206008) | Freshwater microbial communities from Trout Bog Lake, Wisconsin, USA - TBH18011 | ecosystem: Environmental > Aquatic > Freshwater > Lake > Hypolimnion/Profundal zone | place: USA: Wisconsin... | reverse complement strand
ACACCTGCGCCGCGCCGCCGACGGCATGGAGATACACGCAGCCGTACTCCTTGCACGCGGCCTGCGTCTTCGGGCCCATGCCGCCCTTGCCGATCACCCCGCGCACGCCGTGGTCGCGGATGACCTGCCATTGGTACGGCTCCTCGCGGATGGACGTCGTGGGCCCGGCGGCGGTGCATTGGTAGCTGCCATCCGGCTGTTTCATCATCACGGGACCGCAATGGTAAATGATGCCGTCGTGAAGTTTCACCCCCGGCGGCAGTTCGCCGCCCTCATGCAAATACTTGTGCACCGCGTCGCGACCGGTGAAGACCGTGCCGGAGATCAGGACCTCGTCGCCCACCTTGAGCGCGCGGATTTTTTCTTCGCTGAACGGAAAAGACAGTTTGTTCATGGCTGTAAAATTATTGAATCAATGACCCGTCAAACTCAACCGGAACTTATTCAACCACAAACCGGGAATTTGTCCATCCCAAGTGTGCGTCCGCCCTCGGAGCGCGCCCGTCCCCGGGCGCAGCAACGGCTCAAACCCGGGTGCGCCCGAACCATGCCACCGCCCGGCAAACCGCCCGTCGCCCGTGGCGCAGCCCGTCCGGCGGCGGGTTCCAGCACCGTCCCGGTGCGAGCCGACTGCGATCACTACCGTTCGCGCCCGATGCCATCCCCCCAGTTCTACATACACAGTCCGCCCTCCTTGGAATACTTATTGCGGGGGGTAATCGGCTGAAATCCCAAGTTATTCGAGCGTCTGCCGGACATTCAGAATCGGTATGCCAGCGTACGTCCCCAGCGAGAGCAAATCGTTGTCGCCGGAAACAATGGCATCGGCGCCGGCGGCAGCCGCACAGGCCAGGACATGGGTGTCATCCGGATCTCGCAAGGCCGATGGTGCAGGGACATCAGGGCCTTCCACCATCAGCGCCACCGACCGGAATCGGGCGACAAGCTCCGGGGCATTTTGGCCGCTTTGCTCCAATCGCTTCTGGAATTTTTCCCGGTGGAGCACTTCCTCGAATTCCGCCATGACCGGAGCCGAGGAGCAAAGTCTGGCGGAACCATCCAGCAGCGCGTCAACCAACAGCGAAGCGTTTCCCCGCCATAGCGAACCCGACACCAGCACATTGACATCAACCACGAGTTTCACGCGCGCGACGCTCCGCCCGGGCGGCCTTGATTTCCGCACCAACCTCGTCCATGGTCAACGGGTCACCCGGCTCGGAACGGATCCCGTCCAGCGCCTGCTTCAATTCCTGACCGGCGTTGCGGCGACGCACTTCGTCGGCCAACAATTCCCCAACCCGGCCTTTGTCCAGCAGGCCCATTTGGCGCGCTTGCCGGATAAGCCCTTCGGGCAAATCCAATTCGATGGTGACGCTCATAATACTCTCTTCTCTAATTAAAACTTACACCCGCCACGAACCTTCGCCAAGAACAGATTGATCCGCCATTTGCCCCCGTCACTTCTTGAACTTCGCGATCACCCGGCCGATCGCCGCGAGTCCCAGCTCCAGCTTTTCCAGTTCGGGACCGAAGCTGATGCGGCAATAATTCTTGTACCGCGCGGTGGCCCGGCGGTTGCCCGGGTTCACGTCGAAGAACACGCCCGGCACCACGATGGTCTTTTCCTTGAGACATTCGCGGAAGAAGTTCATGCCGTCGTCCAGCGGCGCGGGCAGTTTGGCCAGATTGGCCCACACATAGAACGCGCCTTCCGGCGGGGCGTCGGCGGTGATGCCCATTTTTTTGAGCCGCGCGAGCACCAACTCCCGCTTGTGTCCGAAATGCTTCTGGATCGCCAAGGTCTCCGCCTCCGCATGCACCGGATCGAGCAACGGCAGCGCCGCATTCTGAAAGGGGTGGTTCGCCCCGCCGTCCAGAAACGAGCCCGCGCTGGCGATGGCCTCGATGACCGCCTTGGGCCCGAGCGTCCAGCTGATGCGCCAGCCGGGGTAGCGCCAGTTCTTGGTCAGACCGTCCACGATCACCACCGGGTCCGTGTCCACATTCTCCACATATTGCGCGGCGGAGATCATGCGCGCCTTTTTGGCGCCGGGCTTGGCGTAGATATAATGCGAATAAAACTCGTCAAAGATCATGGAACACTGGCATTCGCGGGCCAGCTGGCACCATGTCTCCAGTTCGCGACCCTGGATGAGCTGGCCGGTGGGATTGGCCGGGTTGCTCACCAGCAAGGCACTCAGGCCGCGACCAAGAATCTCTTCCTTCAGGTCGGCCGGGGAGATTTTGTAGCCGTGTTCCGCGCGCAGCAAAATGGGGATGGGCGTGAACGCCTTGAATACGCTCAGCAATTCCTCGTACGCGGTGTAATCAGGAATGAAATGCCCCATGTTGATGTTGCCCAGGGCGCTGGCCAGACGCGTCAGCGCGAGGCGGCCGCCCCCGGCGATGCTGACGTTGTCCGCCGTGTACAGCGACTTTTTACCGCGCCGATGGGTGGCGTTGTAGAAATCAGCCACCGCCTGACGCAAATCCTTCACGCCGCTGACCGTGCCGTATTGCTGGGCGGCTGGCGTGATGGGCACGGACTCGACGCGCGCCGGCGCGCCGGGAATCCCGCCCGTTTCCGGGGAACCCTGGCCGAGATTGGCCCAATCGGGGTGGCCATAGGCAAAACCATTGCGCGTGGCCTCGTGCGTCACGTAGATGACGCCGGTGCGGGGGACGGAACGAAAACCGGGAATGATGTGGTCCATGAAAGTAGTCGGTATAATCAGTTCAAAAGTTCAGTTCAGTTCAAAAGTTTTTCAAAACGCGCCGCGGCGGCATCCCATTCGGCGGACGCCACCGGCTGGTACGTTTTCAACGGGAAGGAATTGCGGACCACCTCGCGCGCGGCGGCGTGGGATTCCAGATGGCCGAGGGCGATGGCCTGCACCAGGATGTTGCCCAAGGCGGCGCATTCCACCGGACCGGCCAGCACGGGAATCTTCAGCGCATTGGCGGTGAACTGGTTCAACGTGGCATCCTTGCTGCCGCCGCCGACAATATGCAGGCGCCCGATCTTATGATCGGTCAGGCGTTCCAGTTTCTTGAGCGTGACGCGGTAGAACAGTGCGAGGCTCTCGTAGATGCAGCGGACCGTGGCCCCGATATCCGCCGGCACCGGCTGGCCGGTCTCGCGGCAGAAATCGGCGATCTTCACCGGCATGTCATCCGGGCTCATGAACCGGGCGTCATCCGGATTGATCAGCGAAACAAAGGGCGGCGCGGCGATGGCGAGTTTCTCCATCTCGGCGAAATCAATCTTCTTGCCGGCCTTGAGCCAGTGGCGGCGGGATTCCTGGATGAGCCAGAGGCCGATGATATTCTTCAGCAGACGGGTGGTGTTCCCGTAACCGATCTCATTCGTAAAGCCGAGGTTGCGGCCCTGCTCGGTGATGACGGGATCGGGCAGTTCCACTCCCATCAGGGACCAGGTGCCGGAGCTGAGGTAGGCCCAATTCTCGCCCTCGGCCGGCACGGCGGCCACGGCGGCCCCGGTGTCATGCGAGCAACTGGCGATGACCTCGATCTGCGGCAAACCCGTCTCGGTGGCGAGATTCTTTTTCAGCGGACCCAGCCGGGTGCCGCTGTCGCAGACCGGGGCGAACAGATCCTGATTCAGGCCCAGCGCGGCGAACAGGCGGCGGGACCAGCGTTTGTAGACGGGGTTGTAAAGCTGGGTGGTGCTGGCGAGGGAAACCTCGTTGCGCGCCACGCCGGAGCAGAAAAAGTTAACAGCATCGCCGATCAGCAGCAGATGCTTGGCCTGCGCGAGACGTTCGGGCGGTTCGGTGACGATCTGGTAGATCGTGTTCAACGCCATGAACTGGATGCCGGTCAGCGAATAGATGGTGGGCCAGCCGACCTTGGCCTTCACGATCTCCACGCCCTCGGCCGTGCGGGAATCACGGTAGCACCAAACGGGGGACATCGGCAGGCCGCGATCATCAAAGAGCACGTAATCGACGCCCCAGGAATCCGTGCTGACACTGGCGATGGGCAGCTGGCGGGCGGCGGCTTTGGCGAGGCCGGCCTTGAATTCGTTGAGCAGGCGGTCGAATTCCCAGTGCAAGGCGCCGGCCACCTTGGTGGCGCCGGTGGGAAAACGGTGGATCTCCTCGAGCGCGACCTTGCCGTCGTCGAGCGTGCCAAGAATGACCCGGCCGGAATCGGCGCCGAGGTCACAAGCCAGATAATGAGTGGGCATAATGAAAATCCCCCTGATTTTACGCAGTGCGGCCCCGGTGTCAAAAAGGTTCTTATCCCGCAGTGCGCGAGTTTCCCAAACTTGCAGCACTCCGCCTAACCTACCCGCCCGAAAATCTTCGCCCTCCTGCAGCGGCGGGCGGCGACCGCCGGGAACTGTGAAATTGCCAATGAATTCCGGTTTACCCAAAGCGCAAACCATAAAACCCGGGTATTCCAGGGTTCGCACCCAGAATGTGCGCACCAAGCCACTTCTCCCCCTTCCCCCTGCCCCGCCACCAGCCCCAATGCCTCACGCCACAAAAAAACGGGGCGGTGCCGAAGCACCGCCCCTTGAATATTCAGGCGATTAAGGCGGACCGGCCAGTCCCCCTTACGGCCCGGTGATGTAATTGGTGTGGCTCGTCGTCACCCAGTAGAGCACATTGTTCGAGTTCCACAGCCACCCCCCGCCGCCCAGGGGAGACGGACACACGGCGTTGTTGGACAAAAAGCTCGCATTGGCGATGAGCGTGCCGCTGACCGTAACGTTTCCGCCCTTGAACGAATTGGCGTAAACCGCGCCCCCGGGTGTAAATGTTTCCGCCGCATACCAGGAGGATCCGTTGAAAAAATTAAAGGTCAGATTGCTGTCCGTGCCCACCCCGTCATTCTCGACATACCAAATCTGGTTGGAAGACGACATCATCACGCCCACATCCTGACTGGCGGTGCCCTTTAAATAAACGCGCGGCGGTTGGGTCGGGCTCGGGTTGGTCAACGAAAGCTGCCCAACCAGACTCACATTGCCCAAGTAATTATTGGTAATGACATTGCCGTTGAAAGTCAGGCCGTTGCCACTGCCGTTGAAGGTGCCGTTGAAGGAAGTCGCATAAGCCGCCCCACCGGGAGTAAAGGTGAACGGAATGGACCAAGATCCGCTGTTCCAATACCGGAACACCAGATTGCTGTCGGAACCAACCCCGTCATTGCTGACATACCAGGTCTGATTGGAGGATGACATGAGCACCCCCACATCCTCATTGGCAGTCCCATTCAAATTTATGGTTGGTGACTGCGACGGAACCGGGTTTGTTAGCGACAGCCGGCCGACCATATTCACATTGCCCACATAATTATTGGTCAGAACATTGCCGCTAAATGTCAGGCCGCTGCCATTGCCATTGACAGTGCCATTGAATGTGCCGTTGAAAGAATTGGCAAATACTGCCCCGCCGGGCGTGAAGGTTTCCACCGTGTATAATATCGATCCGTTGTAATAGCGGAACACCAGATTGCTGTCCGAACCCACCCCGTCGTTGGCGATCAGCCAGGTCTGGTTGGAAGAGGACAAATAAACGCCGCCTCCGCTGTTGGCGGTTCCTTCCAGCTGCAAATCCGGCGGTTGATTAGGAACCGGGTTCGTTACCGAAAGCAAGCCATCCACGGTGACAGCACCGGCATAATTATTGGTGAGGAGACCCGCCGGCAACTGGGTCAGCGGCACTGTGCCGCTGGTGAGCTGCGAGGCATTCAGGCCGGTCAGAGCGCTCCCGTTTCCGGTGAGCGTACCGTTGAACGAGCCGGTGAACGAGCCGCCAAGCGTGACGCCGGTTTGCGTGTTCGTGAGGATGATCGAGGGCGTGCCGGGCAGCCCCAGGTTGGTCAGCACCTGTGCCGAATTGGTACTGTCGAGCATGGCATAGCCGATTTCCGAGATGGGATACGCACCGATGGTATTGTTCCCGTTGGCCAGCGGGTTGCCATACAAATCATAATTGTTGAAAAAATTCACATTGTAACAATCATAGCCGCCCCCGCCGATGACGTTGGTTAGCCCGGACTGGACCGTGTTGTTAGCCACATTCAACCCGGTGATGCCGCAGGCATGGACAAACTTGGGAGCCGTGTCATTGGGCCCGAAGGGATTCTCCTGCCCGAGGTAATGGACGACGTTTCCGATGATGTTGATGTTGGTGCCGGTGGCACCCTGTTCCAGATAAATGGCAGAGGTTTCACCACTCTGGTTGGTGATCTCAATGTCATTGAAGGCGATGGTGTCATTCACCCAAGTATTGACATTTCCCCAGCAAACACCTCCATTACAGTCGCGCAGGGTATTGTGCGCCACCAACACATTGGTGATGCCGCCGGAATCGCAATAAATGCCGCACTCGGCCCCGCTCACAAAATTTCCCTCCACAATCACATCATGGACATTGGCCATATTGACCCCGAAATAAGAGGAATATTGGGTGGATGGCAGATAAACATGATTATACCGGACCACGCCTGAAAGGGGACCGGCCAGTTGGATGGCAGTGATGCCGGAGCCGCCCAGATAGTGGGAGACTTCGCAATCCTCAATGACATTCCGGTAACTGTTGTCGGCCGCCCCCGAACTCTCAATGCCGATGCCAAAGACCTCGCTCCCGGTGGAAGAGCAATGGATCACCTTTACCCGGCTGACCGAACATTGGCTGCCGGTCAATTCAATCCCTTCATCATAGACCACCCCGGAGGTGCCGTTGGCATCACAAGTCAGGTCGGACACCACCATATTGGTGCCGGCAACCGAACGGATACACCAGACCTGCCCGCTGGTATTCGTACCGGCGAGCTGCAAAATGGTGTGATCGATACCGCTGCCGATGATTTTCTGCCCGGATTTGACGATCCAACTGCTACCTCCACAAAAACCTTCGGTATGGTAAAGTCCGGCCAGAATATGAATGGTAGCTCCGGGCGGCAGATTGTTCATGTTCTGATCAAAATTCGCCTGGCTGGAACCATCCAAGGGATTATCCAACGTGCCGCCCACCACGGCGACGCCGTTGCTGTAAACCACCCCGCCCGAATAGATCATCGAGGTGGCGTTGGTGGAGACCCAGAACTCGCCGCCAAACTGGGCTTCCGCCCTGGCGTTCCCCCCACCCAGGACCAGCGAACCGGCGCAAAGGGTGGCGAAGACAGTTTTCAACAGCTTCCGCCCGGCTTTTGCCCGGACGTGAGCACAATGATTGCGTAGTGTTTTCATTTGAATATATGGTTTTTCCGCTTGTTTATGAAACCGACGACGACCCAAGAACCGTTTAGAAGTTAAAAGCCAATCTGATTGTTAAGAACAATATATGGAAGTTAGTAACTGTCAATCAGAAATTTAATAAAGCAAAAAAACGTCGCTTTCCATGCCTCCGAATCAAATTGGCAATATGTATGTTTCCACCTCCTGCTTGTGCGACAGACATTGGCGGTGGAACCGAATCCGCAGGGAGATTCAGGGCAGCTGGCAGCAACCGCCGCCGGCAGCGAGGTCGGGACTAAGGTAAGGAATCCCCAAGGCCAGGCCGCGGAGAATCAGAAGGGCGGCGACCAGGCAGACGCCCACGGGGATGGCGTTCCGCAGCCGGGTGCGGAAAGAAAGCGGCAGAATGCGGCCGGACAGGCTCACCGCCAGCATCATTGGCAACGTCCCCACCCCGAACAAGACCATGAAAAGAATGGAGCCCGCAAAGGAGCCGGTGGCGAGCGCGCCCGCCAGAGCCACATAAACCAGCCCGCAAGGCAGCAGACCGTTCAAAGCGCCCAGCAACGTCAGCGACCGCAGGGTCTGCCGTTGCAACTGCGCGGACATGGCGGTCTTCAGCCGCATCACCAGCCGGACCACCGGCGCGGAGAGCGCGACTTTTTTGGACAGGAAAAACCCGGCCAGAATGGCGAGACCGAGCGCGAGCGAAAGCCAGCGTTGCAGGCCGATGAGAAACAAGGATTTCCCGGCCAGCCCGGCGATGACTCCCAGCAACCCGTAGGTGAAGATGCGCCCGGCCTGATAGAGCAGCCGGCCGGTGACGACGCGCCCCGCCCCGCCGGGCGGCAGCGGCAACGCCAGTTGCAACGGCCCGCACATGGCGGCGCAATGCAGGCTGCCAAGCAATCCGAGAGCGATGGCCAGGCTGAAGTTCACATTACTTGGCAGGCACGACGATTTTCTGCTCCAGATAATATTCCAGGCCGGCAACCTGCCAGGCCACGTGAAGCGTCCAAGGCCCGGCGGCCAACGCGGTGGCATCCAGGGTCTGGGTGCCGTCCGGCCCCGGGGCGAGCGGATATTCGCGATCCAAATCCGGCGCGGCGGCCCGGTAAAATCCGATCTTCCCGGCAAGCTGCGGCGTCACCTGCCCCGCCGGCAAAGCGATGCTGATCCGGCCGGCGGCGGCATCGTAGCGCACCGCGGCCCCGGCGGCGCGGGCGCGGGCGGCGCCATCGATCTGGCCCTGGAACTTCAGCTCCTGCTCGTAGTAATTTTCGCTGACCATCTTATCCGGATGCGTCTCGGCGATGACGATGAAGGTGGTCAGGCCGGAAGCGAACAGGACAAAGGCGGCGATGATGCCGTAGGGCCAAAGGTTGCGCTGGGTTTTCATAAATTCAGTGAGCTTGAGTGCGGGGACCGACGAAGGCGGTCTTCAGCGTCTGCAATTTGACATCGCCGCAATAGACGCCGATGACGACCGGGGTGGTCCCGGATTTCAAGGCGGCGGGATCCAATTCCACGAGCACGGAATTTTCCGTCAGCTTCTGGGCCGGCAACGTGATGGAGTCCTGGCCGCCCATGATGGTGATGCTGCCGGCGGGGCTTTCGAGCCGCAGTTCCACGGGCAGCTCGCGCGAGGTCTTGTTGACGAGCCGCAGGGTGTAGAGATTGCTGTAATGGCCGTCGGGCATCTGCTGGAACAGCGAGCCGGGGGCGCGCAGCAGCGTGGCCTCGGCATCGGAGCGGTTGAAGATCAGCAGGCCCAGCAGCGTGATCAATACGCCCAGCACGACGCAATAGCCTTTCAGGCGGGGGGTGAAACGGATCGGCTCGCCGCGCTCGATATTGTTGAGCGAGGCATAGCGGACCAGGCCGGCGGGGCGGCCGATCTTGGTCATGACATTGTCGCAGGCATCCATGCAGGCCGTGCAGTGGACGCATTCCATCTGGGTGCCGTTGCGGATATCGATGCCCGTGGGGCACACCGCCGCGCATTGGTTGCAGGCGATGCATTCGCCGTAACCGGCGGTCGCCCGCGCCTCTGATTTCAGCTCCCCCTTGAACGGGGCGCGCGGTTCGCCGCGCTTGTGGTCATAGGCCACGACGATGGAGTTCTCATCCAGCAGGGCGGACTGAAACCGGCCGTACGGACACACAAACGTGCAGGCCTGCTCCCGGAAGCGGGCGAAAATGCCGAAGAACAGCAGCGAGAACAGCGTCATGAAGGTGAGGCCGACCAGATGTTGCGCCGGCGGGTCTACGATGATCGCCCACAGCGCCCGCCAGCCGATGATGTAGCTGAGCAGGACGTTGCCGACGAGGAAGGACAACGCGAAGAAAACGGCATACTTGAATCCGCGTTTGAAGATCTTCTTCCCGCTCCAAGGCGCGGCGGCGAGCAGGCGCTGCTCGTGGGCGTCGCCCTCGACGAAATATTCGATCTTGCGAAAGACCATCTCCATCATCACGGTCTGCGGACAGGCCCAGCCGCACCAAAGCCGGCCGAACGCGGCGGTGAAGATGATGACCCCGGTGAAAAAAACCAGGATGGACACGGCAAAGATGATCATGTCCTGCGGCCAGAAAATCTGGCCGAGCACGACAAACTTGCGCTCCACGATATTCATCATCAGGAGCGGATTGCCATGGATGGTGATGAACGGTCCGGCGAACATGATGACCAACAGCAGCCAGCTGAACCAGGTCCGGAGGCGAAAGTAATGGCCATGGACCTTGCGCGGGTAGATCCACTTCCGCCGGCCCACCTCATCGGTGGTGGCAATGTGGTCGCGAAAGTCTTCCGGCGGAACCGGCGTCTGCCTGTCAGCGGGCGTTCTCATCAAATTTATCCATCCAGATTGTCAAAAGATAACAGGGGGACGGCGATTCCTCGCCGTCCCCCCGGGTTGGCATCACTCAAAGGCCGGGGCGGCGGGCGCGGCGGGCGCCTGGTTCTCCGGCACTTTTCCGGGCGTGGCGAGCTTGGCGCCGCGCAAGGTGTAGATGTAGCTGGCCACCGCCTGGATCTCATCCGGCTTGAGGCTGCTCTTCCAGGTGATCATGCCCTTGGCGGGCACGCCGTTCCAGATGACCGCCACGGTATCGCAATAATTGCTGCCGTGGATCCAGTAGCTGTCCGTGAGGTTGGGCCCCACGAGACCGCCGCCATCCGCCCGGTGGCACGGGGCGCAAAGTTTGGCGTAGGTCTGGCGGCCGCCGTCGAGCACAACGGGGTCGGTGGAGGGTTGGAGACCCGGGATGGCGGCCTCAAACTTGCCCATGGCGGCCTGCTTCAGCAATTCGCCGGCCTGCATCTCATGGGTGTACTCGGCGGACTGCTGGCCGTCCTTGGCCATCAGCGGATCGCCGGCGTGGTAGACGTGATAATAGACCAGGTATACCGCCGAAAAGATGATGGTCAGATAGAACAGCCAGAGCCACCAGCCGGGCAGTTTGTTGTCCAGTTCGCGGATGCCGTCATATTCGTGATCGAGCAGCAGCGGGTCTTGGGGATCAATGCTCATAAGTTCAGGATTGGGTTTGATCGTTGGAATTTTCCGGGCGCTCGCCGCTTTCCAGCGGCAGATTGCCCATGGTGTTCAGGTAACCTTTCTTCAGCCCGAATGCCCAAACGAGCATGATGGTGAAGAAACCGAAAAAGATGCAGATCGAGGCGACGCCGTACAGGCCGATTCCTGAAATGCGTTCAAGGACTTCTTTATACATAGGTTTTCCTGAGGTTATTTGGTGACGGTGGCGGCCGGCGCGGATTTGATGTCCGTGCCCAACCGTTGGAGGTAGGCGATGAGGGCCACGATCTCGCGGTCCGGCGTCGCCTCGACGGCGCCGAGCTTGAGGTCGGCCACGATCTTGTCGGCCTGCGCCGCCAGATCCTTCTGGGCCGGCCCGTTCTCATATCCTTCCGGATACGGCACGCCCACGCGCCGGAGGGCGGCGAGGCGGCCGGGCAGCGCATCGACCTCGAGCTTCTGCGTCAGCAGCCACGAATAGCGCGGCATGATGGAGCCCGGCGAGGTGGACCGCGGATCGTCCATGTGATTGTAATGCCACGCGCCGGGATACTTGCCGCCTTCGCGCGCCAGGTCCGGGCCTTTGCGCTCGGAACCCCAGAGGAACGGATGGTCGTAGACGAATTCGCCGGCCTTGGAATAATCGCCATAGCGCTCGGTCTCGGAGCGGAAGGGCCGGATCATCTGCGAATGGCAGCCGAGGCAGCCTTCGCGGATGTAGAGGTCGCGCCCGAGGACTTCGAGGGGCGTGTACGGTTTCACGCTGGAGATGGTCGGGACGTTCTCCTTGATGAGATACATCGGGATGATCTCGACGATGCCGCCGATGAGGATGGCGACGACGGCCAGCAGGGTGAAGACGAGCGGCTTGCCTTCGAGCAGGCGGTGGAACTTGGTTTTGCCATGCGACTCCGTCGCGGCTTTCCGCCACGGGACCGCCTGGTCCTCGGTGTCCGGTTCAAACTCGCCGGCCTTGGCGGTGCGGTAGAGGTTATACGCCATCATGAACACGCCCACGAGGTAGAGCGTGCCGCCGATGGAGCGCAGGCGCAGCATCGGAACGATCTGGACGATGGTCTCGAGGAAGTTCGGATACTGGAGGAAGCCTTCCTTGTTGAACTGCTTCCACATGAGGCCTTCGGTGATGCCCGCGACGTAAATCGGGATGATGTAGAACATCATGCCGAGCAGGCCGATCCAGAAGTGCCAGTTGGCCAGCTTGACCGACCAGAGCCGGGTCTTGTAGATGCGCGGGAAAATGAAATACAGCATGGAGAAGGTCAGGAACCCGTTCCACCCCAGCGCGCCCGAGTGGGCGTGGGCGATGGTCCAGTCCGTGTAATGAGACAGCGAATTGACCGTCTTGATGGCCATGATCGGGCCTTCGAGGGTGGCCATGCCGTAGGCCGTCACCGCCACGACCATGAACTTGAGCACCGGGTCCTGGCGGACCTTGTCCCACGCGCCGCGCAGGGTGAGGAGCCCGTTCAACATGCCGCCCCAGCTCGGGGCGATGAGCATCAGCGAGAACACCATGCCGAGCGACTGCGCCCAGTCCGGCAACGCCGTGTAGAGCAGATGGTGCGGGCCCGCCCAAATGTAGAGGAAAATCAGGGCCCAGAAATGGATGATCGACAGCCGGTACGAAAAGACCGGGCGGTTGGCGGCCTTCGGCAGGAAGTAGTACATCAGGCCGAGATACGGCGTGGTGAGGAAGAAGGCGACGGCGTTATGGCCGTACCACCATTGCACCAGCGCGTCCTGCACGCCGGCATACATGGAGTAGCTCTTGAACAGGCTGGCCGGCATCGTCATGGAATTCGTGATGTGCAGCACGGCCACGGTCAGGGCGGTGGCGAGGAAGAACCAGATGGCCACGTACATGTGCTTTTCCCGGCGCTTGAGAATGGTGCCGATCAGATTGATGGTGAACACCACCCAGATGAGCGCGATGGCGATCTTGATGGGCCATTCGAGCTCGGCATATTCCTTGCTGGTGGTGAAACCCAGCGGCAGGGTGATGGCGGCGCTGACGATGATCGCCTGCCAGCCCCAGAAATTGATCCAGCTCAGGAGGTCGCTGCACATGCGCGCCTTGCAGAGGCGTTGCAGCGAGTAGTAGATGCCCATGAACATGCCGTTGCCGACGAAGGCGAAGATGACGGCGTTCGTATGGAGCGGCCGGATGCGGCCGAAAGTGATGAACTGCAGGTTCAGGTTCGCGCCGGGGTAGAACAGCTC
>Ga0316222_1004362_pt1 | contig 12999 bp, 12 predicted proteins | sample TBH18011metaG_FD_206008 | JGI IMG/M metagenome (GOLD analysis project Ga0316222, IMG submission 206008) | Freshwater microbial communities from Trout Bog Lake, Wisconsin, USA - TBH18011 | ecosystem: Environmental > Aquatic > Freshwater > Lake > Hypolimnion/Profundal zone | place: USA: Wisconsin... | reverse complement strand
TTAATTAACCCTCAGACTAATACAAACTATATCAAAAAGAAAATTTATTCATTAATTAGAAAGTTGGTGCATTGTAAAACATAGTGTCATCCGATTTAAAAACATAACTTGTTTGATATTTGCGTGCGTAGGAGACAGTATTAATGTCCTGAATTTACTGTTTGGAGCCCCTTCTTCCCTATTTAAAAAAACCCTTTTCAATTCTCATATTTATCCTTACATTTGCGGGCTAATTGTTGCTCATTGAAATCGCTTAAAGAATATTCGATTCCTTTTACCGGCTTAAAACTGGGTAAGCACCAGTTTGAATACACCGTTAATGATGCTTTTTTCAACGAGTTTGAATATTCGCTGGTAAAAAAAGCAAATTTAGTTTGCCAGGTTGAACTGGAAAGACAGGAGACTATGCTCATCCTTAATTTCCATATCAGCGGCACAATTGATACAAACTGCGACCGTTGTTTGGCGCAATATCCCCAACAGGTGGATATACACGAACAGCAGGTAGCCAAGTTTAGCGAAGAAGAACTTGGTGAAGATGAAGAGATCATCGTCCTTACTAAAAATGATCACGAGATCAATATAGCAGGACTGATATACGAATACACAAACGTTGCATTACCCTTTATAACGGTTTGCGATAACGAGGGGGAAACGCCTTATTGTGATAAAGAAATGCTGGAAAACTTAAACAAGCTTTCAGCAAATACCGAACAAAATGAGGTAGCAGACCCAAGGTGGGATGCACTCAAAAAAATTAAATAATAAATAACAAGGATTATGCCACATCCAAAACGTAAAATATCCAAGTCGAGAAGAGACAAGCGCAGAACGCATGATAAAGCGCCATTGCCTACTTTAACTACCTGTAAAACCACAGGCGCCATTCATTTACCACACAGAGCTTATACTGTTGATGGTAATGTTTATTACAACGGCAAGTTACTGATTGAGAAAGCAGCGGTAGCTTAAGTTTAATTTTCTGAAATGAAGATTGGCTTAGATATTATGGGCGGTGATTTCGCTCCGGAGGCAACTGTTTCGGGGGCGATTGCGGCTTATAAGCATTTATCCCCCGATCAAAAAATGGTACTTATCGGCGATCAGCAGATCGCTGAAAGTATTCTTCGTGAAAATAATTTTGACCCCGGCAATTTTGAGTTTGTTCATACCACCGATGTGATCGGCATGGGCGAGCATCCTACAAAAGCCATTGTTCAAAAACCTGCATCAAGTATCGCTGTCGGCTTTAAAATGCTGAAAGAAGGCGGGATTGATGCTTTTTCGTCTGCAGGCAACAGCGGGGCTATGCTGGTTGGTTCTATGTTCAGTATAAAAACCATTCCCGGCGTTTTACGTCCTGCAATCACCAGTATTATCCCCCAGTTAAAAGGTGCGTTAAGTATTCTGCTCGATGTTGGGGCCAATGCCGATTGCAAACCCGAATATTTTCCGCAGTTTGGGCTGTTGGGCAGTTTATTTGCCCAACATGTTTATAACATCCAAAATCCCCGTGTTGCCTTAATGAATATAGGCGAGGAGGAAGAAAAAGGCAATATTCTTTGCCAGGCGGCCTATCCCCTCATGAAAGAAAGCAAACTATTTAATTTTGTTGGCAATGTGGAAGGTCGTAATGCCTTTTATGATGATGCCGATGTAATTGTTTGCGATGGCTTTACAGGTAATATTATCTTAAAGCTTGCGGAATCATTTTATGAGGTTGCGGTACAAAGAAACATAAAGGACAATTTCATTGACATGTTTAATTATGAGCAATATGGCGGCAGCCCTATACTTGGCGTAAATGCGCCGGTAGTGGTGGGGCACGGCATATCAAGCCCCGAAGCAATTAAAAACATGGTCCTTTTATCAAGAAACATGGTTGAGAGCGGTCTGGTAGCTAAGATCAAAGCCGCTTTTGAGTAAAAGATATATAAATGAGTAAAATTCATGCTGCTATTACAGCGGTGCATGGTTACGTACCTGATTATGTACTAACCAATCACGAGCTTGAAACAATGGTAGAAACCAATGACGAGTGGATCACCACGCGTACTGGTATAAAAGAGCGGCGCATACTAAAGGGAGAAGGCCTTGGCACATCAGACATGGCGGTACCTGCAGTTGAAGGCTTGCTAAAAAAACGTGGTATTGGTGCAGATGAAATTGAACTGATCATTTTTTGCACTTCAACCCCCGACCACGTATTCCCTGCTACTGCAAATATTTTAGCCGATAAAATTGGCGCCAAAAATGCCTGGGGTTACGATCTGCAGGCCACTTGCTCCGGCTTTCTGTTCGGCCTGGCAACCGGCTCGCAATTTATTGAAAGCGGTAAACATAAAAAGGTTTTAGTAGTTGGCGGCGATAAAATGTCGTCGATAATTAATTATAAGGACCGTGCAACCTGCATTATTTTTGGTGACGGCTGCGGCGCTGTTTTGCTGGAACCAAATGATGAGGGCAATGGTGTTATTGATTCGGTTTTAAAAAGTGACGGATCAGGATTACCATTCCTTAACCAGCAGGCCGGCGGTTCGGTAAAACCCACAACCCACGAAACATTAGATGCCGACGAACATTATCTTTACCAGGAAGGTAAATCGGTATTCAAATTTGCGGTAACCAATATGGCCGAAGTGGCTGCTGAAGTTATGGAACGGAATAACCTGGGTGCGGATGATATCGCATGGCTTGTTCCCCACCAGGCAAACAAAAGAATTATTGATGCTACTGCCATCCGTACGGGTGTGAGTGCTGATAAAGTTATTATAAACATCGAACGTTTCGGTAACACCACAAACGGAACATTGCCCTTATGCTTGTGGGAATGGGAAGATAAATTTAAAAAAGGCGACAATTTGATATTGGCAGCCTTTGGGGGCGGATTTACCTGGGGATCGATTTTTTTAAAATGGGCTTATTAAATAAATGTGCAGATGAGTGGATGTGCAGATGTGCAAATGCGTGGATATAGGGATGTGCGGATATGCAGATGCTTTAAATTCTATCATCTGCACATTTGAAATCTGCACATCCGCACATCGAAAATCTGCACATTAAAAATTTGCACATTAAAATTAAATGACTAACTCCCCTTTTTCAATATAAAACAAAAAAATGAGTAAAATTCATGCGGCTATTACAGCGGTACATGGTTATGTACCTGATTATGTACTAACCAACCACGAGCTGGAAACAATGGTAGAAACCAATGACGAATGGATCACCTCCCGTACCGGCATAAAAGAACGTCGTATATTAAAAGGTGCCGGACTTGGCACATCAGATCTGGCGGTTCCCGCCGTTGAAGCATTATTGAAAAAGCGGGGCATTGGTGCTGAGGAGATCGATCTGATCATTTTTTGCACTACTACACCCGATTATGTGTTCCCGGCCACGGCAAATATTCTTGCTGATAAAATTGGCGCAAAAAACGCATGGGGATACGATCTGTCTGCCGCTTGTTCAGGATTTTTGTTCGGCCTTGCAACAGGTTCGCAGTTTATTGAAAGCGGAAAATATAAAAAAGTACTGATTGTTGGCGGCGACAAAATGTCGTCAATAACTAATTATAAAGACCGCGCCACCTGTATTATTTTTGGTGATGGCGCCGGGGCAGTATTACTTGAGCCCAATGAAGAAGGCAATGGCATTATTGATTCTATTTTAAGGAGCGATGGGTCTGGCGTAGCTTATCTGCACCAAAAAGCGGGAGGCTCGGTAAAACCGGCTTCGCATGAAACCGTAGATGCCCTCGAACATTTTGCTTATCAGGAAGGTCAGTCGGTATTTAAATTTGCGGTGACCAATATGGCAGATGATATTGCGTGGCTGGTGCCCCACCAGGCCAACAAACGCATAATCGATGCCACTGCCAGCCGTACCGGTGTTAGCGCTGATAAAGTAATTATAAATATTGAGCGTTATGGCAACACAACAAACGGAACAATACCCTTATGTTTGTGGGAGTGGGAAGATAAATTTAAAAAGGGTGATAATTTGATACTTGCCGCTTTTGGTGGCGGGTTTACCTGGGGCTCCATTTATTTGAAATGGGCTTATTAATTTAAAAACGACTTAATTTGATGATTTGAAAATCAAGTCATAACGATATATTTGTACTTCTGCATATTAAAATTTAACTTTAAAAAATAACCAATTTAACCGCCGGCATGGATATTAAACAAATTCAGGATCTTATACGCTTTGTTTCCAAATCAGGAGTAAACGAAGTTTCAATAGAGCAGCAAGACTTTAAGATCACAATAAAAACCAACCAGGTTGCAACCATCGTTAATGCTACATTACCAGCGGCGCAAGCTGTTGCCGCAGCGCCTGCACAAGTTGCCGCAGCGCCTTTGGCAGTAGCCGAACCGGTTGCTGAAACATCAAATTATGTTATCATAAAATCGCCGATGATCGGTACTTTTTACAGATCGGCAAGCCCGGAAAAGCCGCTGTTTGTGAATGTTGGTGATGAAATTGCACCGGGAACCGTGCTTTGCATTATCGAAGCGATGAAACTCTTCAATGAAATTGAAGCCGAAATTTCGGGCCGCATCGTAAAAATACTGGTTGATAACGCGTCACCGGTAGAATACGACCAGCCTTTGTTTTTAGTTGAACCGTTTTAATTTGATAATTAATTAATTTGAATATTTGAGAATTAATACAACGCTATTGATTCTCAAATATTCAAACTTTTAAATTGTTTTTAATTTTCAAATTGGCACATTATCAAATTTTCAAATTAAAAAGATGTTTAAGAAAATACTAATAGCTAACCGTGGTGAAATTGCCCTGCGGATTATTCGCACCTGCAAGGAAATGGGTATTAAAACGGTTGCTGTATATTCCACAGCCGACCGCGACAGTCTCCACGTGCGTTTTGCTGATGAGGCGGTTTGTATAGGTCCGCCGCCAAGCCGTGATTCTTATCTGAATATTCCGAATATTATTTCAGCCGCGGAGCTAACGAATGCTGATGCAATACATCCAGGGTATGGCTTTTTATCCGAAAATGCAAAATTTTCGGCTATATGCGCTGAATACGGTATAAAATTTATCGGCGCAACTGCTGCCCAAATCAATTCTATGGGCGATAAGGCTTCTGCTAAAGAAACCATGAAAAAGGCTGGTGTGCCCACTATTCCCGGCTCCGAAGGTTTACTTCAAAGCGTGAAAGAAGGTATCGAAATCTCTAAGAAAATCGGCTATCCCGTAATTTTAAAAGCGACTGCCGGTGGTGGTGGCCGTGGGATGCGTATTGTTTGGAAAGACGAGGATTTTGAAGCTGCCTGGGATTCGGCACGTGCTGAATCCGGTGCTGCATTTGGTAACGATGGTATGTACCTTGAGAAATATGTGGAAGATCCCCGCCATATTGAAATACAGGTGGTAGGTGATCAATACGGCAAAGTATGCCATCTTTCAGAACGCGACTGTTCAATCCAACGCAGGCACCAGAAGCTGGTGGAAGAATCTCCTTCGCCGTTTATGACCGAAAAACTGCGTAAAAAAATGGGTGATGCTGCTATAAAGGGAGCAAAAGCTGTAAAATATGAAGGTGCCGGAACTGTAGAGTTTTTGGTTGATAAAAACCGGAATTTTTACTTTATGGAGATGAACACCCGTATCCAGGTTGAACACCCGGTTACTGAAGAGGTGATCAACTTCGACCTGATAAAGGAGCAGATAAAAGTGGCTGCCGGAATCCCAATCTCAGGTAAAAATTACGAACCGATATTGCATGCTATTGAATGCCGTATTAATGCCGAGGACCCTTTCAATAATTTCCGTCCATCACCCGGAAAGATAACCAATTTCCATTCACCGGGTGGGCATGGCGTACGCATTGACACACATGTGTACACCGGCTATGTAATACCGCCAAATTACGATTCAATGATCGCTAAAGTGATCTGCATGGCGCAAACCCGCGATGAGGCTTTAGCTACAATGGAGCGCGCCTTAAGCGAATTTGTTATTGAAGGCGTAAAAACAACCATACCCTTCCATTTAAAATTACTGCAGGATCCTAATTTCCGTGCCGGTAATTTTACAACCAAGTTTATGGAAACTTTCGAATATTGAGCATAAATAAACCCGCGTTTTAATAATAAACGTTTACACCATTCCGGGCTTAAAGTCCCGGAAATTTGTTTTAATAATGAGCATATTTAGCAATTTCACCAAAACGATTAAGGAAAAGGGAGAGGCAATGGGCGCTGAGATGTCATTTTTTCAGCACCTCGAAGCTTTAAGATGGCACCTGATCAGGGCTGCTGCTGCGATTTTGCTCATTACTTGCTTTGCCTTTGGTTTCTTCCACAGTATTTTCTATAGCATCATCATGGCCCCAACGCGCAGCGATTTCTGGACCTACAGGATGATGTGCCAAATGGGCGATGTATTTCATAGTTTGTTCCCCGTCCTTGACCCCAAGGGCTTTTGCGTGCAGGATATAAAATTTGACTTAATAAATACCGAACTGGCCGGACAGTTTAACCTTCAGCTTAATACGTCCATTATGATCGGCCTTATTTTGGGCGTTCCATACCTTTTGTACGAGATCTGGAAGTTTATTCGGCCGGCCCTGCACGATAAAGAGCGTAAGGCTGCAAGCGGTTTTGTATTTTATTCTTCATCACTCTTTATGCTGGGTGTGCTTTTTGGCTATTATGTGGTTACCCCGCTATCTGTAAGGTTTTTTGCCAGTTATACAGTGAGCGACAGTATAAAAAACATGTTTGCCGTTGATTCATTTATTTCCTCGGAAACGATGCTTACGTTGCTTGCGGGGCTCGTTTTTCAATTACCTATTATTGTTTATATACTGGCGAGCCTGGGCATACTTACCCCTAAGTTTATGCGCGACAAACGCCGTTATGCAGTTATAATTATTTTAATATTAGCAGCCATAATAACACCGTCGCCTGATGCCCTTACGATGCTTGTTGTTGCAATGCCTTTATACTTGTTATTTGAGTTCAGTATAACAGTAGCGGCAGTAGTACAGCGCCGGAAAAAAAAGAATGAAGAACTAATGATACCATAAGTAATGATTTGAAAATTTGAAAATGCGCTAATTTGAAAATTGGTCATTGTTCAAATTTTCAAATTGGTTTATTCTCAAATTAAAATACAATGAAAGAGGGATTAAAGATCGCCATCGGCGGCGACCATGCCGGGTTTGAATACAAACAAGCCATTGCGGAGGTTTTGAGTAGTTATGAAGTTACAGATTTTGGAACCTATTCTTCAGCATCGGTCGACTATCCCGATTTTGCGCACCCCGTAGCTTTGGCTGTTGAAAGCGGCAACGCTGATTTTGGCATCCTGATTTGCGGAAGCGGCAACGGGGTGGCTATGACAGCCAATAAACACCAGGGCATCCGCGCGGCAATTTGCTGGAATGAAGAATTGGCAGCATTGGCCCGTAGTCATAATGACGCTAATATTGTTTGCATCCCTGCCCGCTTTATTTCTTTAGAAGAAGCAAAAAAGATAGTTGGGTTATTTTTGAGCACGGAATTTGAGGGTGGAAGGCATGCCAACAGGGTTAATAAGATGGCTTGTTAGGGAGAGATTGGCGATTGGAGTTTAGAGATTAGTCCAAAAAATTGACCAATGACTAATGACATAATGACCAAATAAATGGGAAACACAGCAGAAGAATTCCTGGTTGCCTCGGCAGAAAAGGCTTTTGATATGGGCCACAGGCGTATTATCAATTATAATATTGGCAAGTATGATGCCGCTGTTAATCGTGGTTTATCAAAGATCATCAACCTCGAAAATACCAAGCGCAAGCAACATGCCATCAAGTGGCGGGTGATGGAAAACCTTGATAAGTTTTTACCTGAGTTTGAGGCTAATTTCCAGAAACGCGGCGGCAAGGTGATATGGGCCAATGATGCCCATGAAGCCAACCGTGAGATCCTGAACATCCTGAAAAAAGCAGGCGTTAAAACCGTTGTTAAGTCAAAATCAATGGTTACCGAGGAGATTGAGTTGAATGAATTTCTGGAGCACCATCATATCGAATCATTAGAAACCGACCTTGGCGAATACATTGTACAACTGCTCGGGCAAAAGCCGTATCATATAGTTACCCCGGCAATGCACCTCTCTAAAGAGGACATTGCCAAACTTTTTAACGAACGTTTTGGTACTCCTATTGACTTCACCCCCGAGCAACTTACCCAAAAAGCCCGCGAACTGCTCCGTGAAAAATACGTGCAGGCCGATGCCGGCATAACCGGCGCCAACTTTTTAATTGCAGATACCGGCAGTATTGCCATCAGCGAAAACGAAGGCAACGCCCGACTAACCACATCTTTCCCGAAAATACATATCACTGTAGTTGGAATTGAAAAGATCATTCCTTCAATAGCCGACCTCGACATTTTCTGGCCTATGCTGGCTACACATGGCACCGGACAAAACCTTACGGTTTACAATACCATTTTAAGCGGCCCAAGGCAGCCAAATGAAACCGACGGCCCCGAAGAAATGTATGTGGTACTGCTGGATAATGGCCGTACCAACCTGTTGGCTCAAAAAGAGCAGCGCCAGGCATTGTACTGCATTCGTTGCGGCGCCTGTTTAAATGCCTGCCCCGTTTATAAAAACATTGGCGGACACACTTACGAAACTACCTACAGTGGACCTATCGGTTCCATAATTACCCCGCATACCAATGGCATGGAGGAATTTAAACACCTCAGTTATGCATCAAGCCTCTGTGGAAAATGCACAGAAGTATGCCCGGTAAAAATAGATATTCACAAAATGCTGCTGCTAAACCGCCGCGATGCGGTAAATGAACATTTGGTAACCTCCGCCGAAAAATGGGGTTGGTCCGCCTGGAAAACGGGAATGCTTAAACGGAAATACATGGATTATTTCGGCGGCAAGGCAAAAAACTTTTTTCTCAAAACATTCTTCAAAAAAACATGGGGGCATTTCAGGGAAATGCCAACAGTTGCCACCAAATCGTTCAGTAAACGTTGGGAGGAAAAGAACAAAGGGTTATAAAATATGCGGATTTCGTCGAAATAGTTTTGTTCATTACAAGGCCGCAGCTTCAATCTCTTTTATCATTGCCTGTAAATTTACCGGGTATTTAGTTGCAGCTTGCTTATAACTTCCGTCCTTTTTTATAATAATGTAAGTAGGGTAACCTGTTGCTTTAACTTTTCCCATAATATCTGCAGTTAATTTAGGGTTAGCCAAAATGTGCAGGCCTTCAATCTGAAAATAAGCAATTTGTTTTTTCCACTCTTTCTCCCGTCCGGCATCGAGATTGGCAATATATAAAAACGTAACATTTTTCCCTTTAAAATGGTTCCTTAACAATTTGCCATTTTTTTCTATTTCCTCCCTGCATGGGCCGCACCAGGTACCCCACATATCCACCAATACGGTTTTGCCTTTTGTTAGTTTTAACACATCGTTAAAGGTGTTGAGCTTTGTGCCATTATCCGCAACAAAAATAGTTTTGCTGTTAAGTGCTTGTTGTTGCTTATTGATCACCTCAGCCATCGGAGCACTAAATTCGTTAATGTACAAACTCGAAGGATATTTCTTCTTAAAATGATCGAATAGCAAAATAGCCGATGGGTAATCAGCTTCGTGGAATTCATGTTTTAATGACTGTCCATAAGCATATTCGGCTGCCTTCCCGCTGAAGTATCTGTCAATAACCTTTTGATTTAAAATGCCTGCCTGCGCAAAATTAAAAAGCTTTTTACCCCGGGCCGTATCAGAATGAAACCATTGTTTATAAAACAATAAAGGATGGGTTCTATATTCCATCCAAAGTGCTTCTGGTTCCCGCATTAAAAAATCATCAACCAAGTGAGTGTAGTTATAGGCTGTTAATGCATCACTATTGTTCAACTTAATGGTTGAAAACAGGCTGTCCTGAATTTTCTGCCATTTTCGAAGTTGTTCTTTAGGTTTGCCAAAATTATTATTGTGACTGAATTCATAATAGGTCACTGGCGCAAAATATGTCAAGTTAACCAGCGCCGTTTTTATAAACGCTGCCGCAGGTTTGTTTACCTTAATATAATTTGCCAGTATGCTTTTATTGAATAAAAATTGCTTATTGATGGCGGCGATAACGCGATCAGGGATTGTGTCATCCTTAAACCGTCGTAAATCTATATTCGTTAAGGCAAAAATTCCGGGCTGATTATTGTTGCTGCCATTGCCGGTTACTTTAATGTTATTATTATTATTTTTTGTAAAATCGGCAGTTAAGAAAAGTTCGTCACCAGGCGAAAGGAAAAGGCAGTAATTAAAAAACCTGTCAGATTCTAAATATAAAACGAGATATGTTGGCTTATCAATAACCATAGTATAGGATGCCGATTGGTGCGCATCCAAATGAAGCGCAGCCACTTTATTTTTTGATAAATCAAAACGCAATTCGGGATCATATACCGAAACTGACCCGGAAAAATTTTTAATGGTAATATGTACGATCGCTTTTTTAGCAAAAGTGCTTATTGAAAAGAGTAAAATTAGTATGCAGCAGGTAAAAAACCTTTTACCAAATGAACAGTATTTTTTCATTGATTAAAATGTATTAACTATGTTAAACTATTATAAAAAAATACAATCATTTGGTTTAGGTTGTATTATCGATTAAACTACTACGATATCCGTAGCAAATCTTAGCACATTTGATCTGGAATAAGGCTACTTATTTGATCGGTTCTCCTTCTAATAGCAACTTTTAACAATCGTTGCCATAAAAAATTGCGATTTTCAATTAACAGCTGCAGAATTTCAAAAAACCATAAACTGCCCGCTGAAAACCGCAAAAGATAAAGCACTTAAATTATAGTTCCATTGGGTATAACCGCCCGTTTTTTAATGATCACTATCCCATCCTGAACGGTATAGGTACCGTAATCACCATTTTCCAGCTTTTCGCCGCAATTTATTTGCACGTCGTCACCGATATAGGTATTTTTATCAATGATCGCATTTTTGATATGACACCTGTCGCCGATACCCATTACAGGTGATTGACTTAGGTGTGATTCTTCAATTTGCTGCAGGGTTTGATAATTATCACTTCCCATTACATAACAGTTCTCAATAATGGTATCAAATCCAATGCGGGTACGGATCCCGATGATTGAATGCACAATCTCCTTGGCATTAATAATACAGCCATCTGCAATAATTACTTTATCAACATGCGTGCCTGACATTTTTGAAGGCGGCAGCATGCGCGCCCGGGTATAGATCTGGTGCTGATCAAAAAGATTAAATTGCGGGATATCGTCAGTCAGGCCCAGGTTCGCTTCGAAAAATGAAGGGATGGTACCGATATCTGTCCAGTAACCTTCATATTGAAAACTAACTACACGATGTTCGCTGATAGATTGCGGGATTATTTCCTTACCAAAGTCGGTACGTTCATTACCCTGCAAAAGTTCATAAAGTAGTTTACGGTTAAACAGGTAAATACCCATTGAAGCCAGGTAAATCCTACCCTCAGCCTCCATTTGGGGACTAACCTCCGATACCCAATTCTCAAACCCGCTCTTTGGTTTTTCAACAAATGAGGTTATGAAACTATCTGCATCGGTTTTCAGGATCCCGAATCCGGGCACGTCATTAACATGCACAGGAATGGTGGCGATTGATATTTCGGCATTTTTTTCGATATGCTGTTCTATCATTTCGGCAAAATCCATCTGGTACAACTGGTCGCCCGAAAGGATAAGCACATAATCAAATTCATGAACAGCCAGGTGGTGCAAACTTTGCCTCACCGCATCAGCCGTGCCCTGGAACCAGGCCACGCTCGATGGCGTTTGCTCGGCAGCAAGTATATCCACAAAAGCTTCACTGAAACTACTAAAATGATAGGTGTTTTTGATGTGCTTATTTAACGACGCCGAATTAAATTGCGTTAACACATAGATCCGGTGGATACCCGAATGCAGGCAGTTTGAAATTGGTATATCAACCAAACGGTATTTACCGGCGATAGGTACGGCCGGTTTTGAGCGGGTTGCAGTCAACGGCGACAACCGGCTCCCCTGGCCACCGCCAAGTACAATGCAAATTACTTTTGATGTCATATTGTTGGATTTAAGCTTTTGTATAATTCATAATATTCTTTTGCTGAACGGTCCCATGAAAAATCAAGGGCCATCATTAATTTTTGTAAAAACTGGAGGTGCTTCGTGTTCTGAAACAGGTTTAAGGCGCGGGTAACCGACGCGCAAATATCCTCAACGTTAGCGTTATTGAACCTGATACCGTAGCCCCCCTCATCGCCGAAGTCTATCACCGAATCTCTTAAACCGCCGGTGCTCCTTACTATTGGTAATGTGCCATAACGCAAAGCATACAATTGGTTAAGGCCGCAGGGTTCAACACGCGAAGGCATTAACAAAAAATCGGATCCGGCATAGATCAGGTGTGCTAAAGATTCGTCATAACCAATAAAAACGTTGCATTGTTCCGAATAAAAGTCCCTCAGTTCCAGTAATTCCTGTTCTGTTTCTTTTTCACCGGCCCCTAATATTAAAAAATTAAACTGACCGGGGTGTTCATTAAAGCTTTCCTCCATGGCGGCAGCCAGTAAATCTGCCCCTTTTTCCAATACCAAACGGCCAATGAACGAGATCAGGGGCTTGTCGGGCGAAAACCCGAACCTGGCGCACAAAGCTTCCTTGTCGGCCAGCTTCCCTTTTGCTATCTGTTTTATCGAAAATTTATGAGGGATCATCGGGTCCTTTTTAGGGTCCCATATCTCTGTATCAATGCCATTTATAATCCCAACGCCCTTTGCCCTTTCCATGTAAAACAAATATTCCAGCCCGTTTGAACTGATGGAAAGCTCCGTTAAATAACTTGGTGATACTGTGGTATAACGCCAGCAGCATTTTACAGCGGAAGCCAGCGGGTTTATCGTTCCACCCCAATCTAGCAAACCGGTTTTTGTAAGATCGATCTCCGGCA
>Ga0316222_1004360_pt1 | contig 13003 bp, 10 predicted proteins | sample TBH18011metaG_FD_206008 | JGI IMG/M metagenome (GOLD analysis project Ga0316222, IMG submission 206008) | Freshwater microbial communities from Trout Bog Lake, Wisconsin, USA - TBH18011 | ecosystem: Environmental > Aquatic > Freshwater > Lake > Hypolimnion/Profundal zone | place: USA: Wisconsin... | reverse complement strand
GCCGCCGGTGGCTTCGGCGATGACCGTACAGGCCAGCACGTGCAGCGCTTCGTAGCCGGGGATCGCCTCGCGGACGCGGCGGTCATAGGCCTGGGCGCGCTCGGCGGCGAACAGATTGGGGGGTGATTCGGTCATGGCGTCGCATCCTTCGGATAGGCGTCCAATTGTCGGCAAGCCTCCCCCAACACCAGGGTAGCGGCCAACGCCACGTTGAGCGAGCGCATTCCCTGGGCCATCGGGATGCGCAGCGACACCGTCGCGGCCGCAGCCACCTCGGGCGGCACTCCGGCGCTCTCGCGGCCCACCATGATGACGTCATTGGCCAAGAATGGAAAGCGGTCGAAACGCGTATCTCCCTTGGTGGTCAGCAGGACGAGCCGGCGGGGGCCGAGGGTGTCGGCGAAAGCGGCGAAGGAGGGATGGCGACGGACCTGGACGGCGTCCAAATAATCCATCCCGGCCCGGCGCATGCGCCGCTCGTCCCACAGGAATCCGCAAGGTTCGATCACATCGACGGTCATGCCGAGGCAAGCCGAAAGCCGCAACAATGTCCCCGCATTTTGCGGAATGTCGGGTTGATACAGAGCCAAACTGGGCAAATCGTGCGGCATCGGGCGGTACTTCTCCCCCTCGATTGGGTAGGGATCAGGCAGTCGGGCTAGGGAGGATTTGACGCAGGTCAAATACTACTGATTCCCGTGTTGAAACCTTGCTGCCGATGTGGTTAATAAAGCCCGCTTCCGGGGGCCAACAAGAGGTTAAATTATGGCTGATTCGGCACCGCACGCCCAGCCGGCGTCGATGGACGGGCAGACCAGGCGGGATTTCCTGCTATACGCCACCACCACGGTGGGCGTGGTCGGCACGGCTCTTTCCCTGTGGCCGTTCGTGCATAGCATGAACCCCGCCGCCGACACTCTCGCGCTTTCAACCACCGATGTCGATATTTCGGCCATTCAGGTCGGTCAGGCCGTCACCGTGCTGTGGCGCGGCAAGCCGGTCTTCGTGCGCCGCCGCACGCCCGAGGAAATTGCCTCGGCCACGGCCGCCGATGGCGAAAGCCTGCGTGATCCCCAGAAGGATGCCGAGCGGGTGCAGAAGCCCGAATGGCTGATCCTGGTGGGCGTCTGCACCCATCTCGGCTGCGTGCCTTCGGGCCAGAAGCCGACCGATCCCCGCGGCGAGTTCGGCGGCTGGTTCTGCCCCTGCCATGGCTCGCAATACGACACGTCCGGGCGCATCCGCAAGGGCCCGGCACCGCTGAACCTGGAGGTGCCTCCGTACGCCTTCACCAGCGACACCACCCTCCGCATCGGCTGAGAAGGAAGTAGCCAATGAGCGGCTTCAAGACGAATAACAAGGTGGTTGGCTGGGTCGAAGAACGGCTGCCCATCTTCTCGATGCTCCAGCACAGCGCTGTCGAGTATCCGACTCCCAAGAACCTCAACTACTTCTGGAACTTCGGCTCGCTCGCCGCGTTCTGCCTGGTGATGATGATCCTCACTGGGCTGTTCCTGGCGATGCAGTACACGCCGAACACGGCCATGGCGTTCGACTCGGTCGAGCGCATCATGCGCGACGTCAATTACGGGTGGCTGCTGCGCTACCTGCATATGAACGGCGCCACGATGTTCTTCATCCTGGTCTACATCCACATCCTTCGCGGTCTCTACTACGGTTCCTACAAGGCGCCGCGCGAAGTGCTGTGGTGGATCGGTATCATCATCTACCTGGTGATGATGGGCACCGCCTTCATGGGCTATGTGCTGCCCTGGGGTCAGTTGTCGTTCTGGGGCGCCACCGTGATCACCAATTTGTTCTCGGCCATCCCGGTGGTCGGAAAGTATGTGGTGACCCTGCTGTGGGGCGGCTTCTCGGTCGATAACCCGACGCTGAACCGCTTCTTCGTGTTGCACTTCCTGCTGCCCTTCGTGATCTTCGGGCTGGTGTTCGTCCATGTCTGGGCGCTGCACACCGTCAAGTCGAACAATCCGCTGGGCATCGACATCAAGACGCCGCAGGACACCATCCCGTTCCATCCCTACTACACGATCAAGGATCTGTTCGGGATCGGCGTGTTCCTGATGATCTACATGGTGTTCGTGTTCTGGATGCCTGGCGCCTTCGCCGAACCGGCCAACGCCATCCAGGCCAACCCGCTGGTGACTCCGGCCCACATTGTCCCGGAATGGTACTTCCTGCCGTTCTACGCGATCCTGCGCTCGTTCACCCAGGACATCTTCTTCATCTCGGCCAAGCTCCAGGGCGTGATTGGGATGTTCTCGGCGATCATCCTCTTGCTGTTCCTGCCTTGGCTGGACAGCTCGAAGGTGCGCTCGGCCAAGTTTCGCCCGCTGTACAAGCAGTTCTTCTGGATCTTTGTGGCGGATTGCTTGGTGCTCGGTTATGTCGGCGGCCAGCCGGCCGAGGGCGTGCTGGTGCGCATCGGCCAGATCGCTGCAGCCTATTACTTCTTCCACCTGCTCGTCCTGTTGCCGTTGCTGGGCAAGTTCGAGAAGACCAAGCCGTTGCCGGCCAGCATTTCCGCTCCGGTGATCCGGGGTGGGGGCGCCGCCGCCGGTGCCACCGCTCAGCCGATGGAGAAGGCGTGATGCAGAAGCTGATCCGTACCGTGCTGGCGGCGGCCTTCGTCGCCGGCGCCTCGCAAATCGCGCTGGCCCATGAGGGTCCCGAGCTAACCTCGCCCGGTTTCTCCTTCGACGGCGTGTTCGGTCGTTACGACCAGGCGGCGTTGAAGCGTGGCTATCAGGTGTTCCACGACGTCTGCTCGAACTGCCATTCGCTGCGCTTCGTTGCCTATCGCAGCCTGACCGGCATTGGCTTGACCGAGGACGAGGTCAAGACCATCGCCGCCGAGCGTGAGATCCAGGCCGGTCCCAATGACGAAGGCCAGATGTTCATGCGGCCGGGGCGCGCCTCCGACCACTACATTCCGCCTTTCCCCAACGAGAAGGCGGCGGCGGCGGCCAATGGCGGCGCGGCTCCGCCCGACCTGTCGCTGATGGCTAAGGCGCGGGCCGGTGGCCCCGACTACGTCTACAGCTTCCTGCTTGGTTTCGAGGATGCCCCGCCGGAAGGCGTGACCATCCCCGAGGGCAAGTTCTACAACAAGATCTTCCCGGGTCATGCGGTCAGCATGCCGCCGCAGGTAGTCGATGATCTGGTCACCTTTGCCGATGGCACCAAGGCGACCAAGGAGCAGATCGCCCACGACGTGGTGACCTTCCTGGCATGGTCTGCCGAGCCGGAGCTCGACGTCCGCAAGAGCTTGGGTTTGTGGGTGATGGGCTTCCTCACCGTGCTCACCGCCCTGTTCTATGCCCTGAAGCGGCAGATATGGAAAGACATCCACTAAGAGGCGTTCTGGTTCGACTTTAGGGCCGCCCTCGCTTGCGATGGCGGCCCTTTTCGTTTACAGCAGGCCAGATTTCAAACTGAGGAGGTCTCCATGGCGGATCGCGGCGGCCCGGTGCTGGGTATTATCGGCGGTTCAGGCGTCTATGACATTGATGGTTTGACTGCCAAGGAATGGCGTACCGTTGAAACTCCGTTCGGGGCGCCCTCCGACCAATTGCTGTTCGGCGAGCTTGACGGCCAGAAGCTGGTGTTCCTGCCCCGCCATGGCCGCGGCCATCCGCTCCCGCCCTCCGAGCTTAACTTCCGCGCCAATATCGACGCCATGAAGCGCTCGGGCGTCACCGAGATCATCTCGGTATCGGCGGTGGGGTCGCTCAAGGAGGAATTGCCGCCGGGCACCTTCGTCATCGTCGATCAGTTCATCGACCGCACCTTCGCCAGGGTCAAAAGCTTTTTCGAGACCGGCCTGGTCGCGCATGTTTCCATGGCCCATCCGGTGTGCGGTCGCCTGGGCGACCTGATCGAACAGGCTGCCGATGAAGTCGGTATCCGCGCCGTGCGCGGTGGGACCTATCTGGTGATGGAGGGGCCGCAATTCTCCACCAAGGAGGAAAGCCAATTGTATCGTCAGTGGGGCTGCGACGTCATCGGCATGACCAACATGCCCGAGGCCAAATTGGCCCGCGAAGCCGAGATTTGCTACGCCACCGTGGCGATGGTTACCGATTACGATTGCTGGCACCCCGATCATGACGCGGTGACGGTCGAGGCGGTGGTCAAGGTGTTGCTGGCCAATGCCGACCGCGCCCGCGCCCTGGTCAAGGCAGTTGCCCCCAAAGTGCTGGGTCGGGACGGCCTCTGCGCCCAGGGCTGCCATCGCGCCCTCGAAAACGCCCTGATCAGCCACGGCGATCACCGTGATCCCAAGGTGATGGCCAAGCTCGACGCGGTGGCGGGACGGGCGCTGAAAGCCTAAAGCGTTACCGCCAGGCGCACTGCCCCCCAATGCTTGCCCTGTACGGTGATCGGGGCGTCGATCTCCTTCAGCACGACCCACCGATCACCGCCCATGTCGCGGGCATAGGTCTGGATGTGATGGGGTTTGGTGCTGCGGGCGGCCAGGATGGCGGCGCGGTCGGTGAACATTCGGCGATTGCGGCAATTGGCGGTGTTCCAGGCGACGTCGCCGGAACGTTGCGGCTGCGAATATTTGCGGTTATGGATGCCGATATAGCCGTTGCGATCAGAAACGACGCAGAACACCACCTGTGGATTCGCCGCCAGCGGCGGCTCCAGCAGGGCCGGGAGTTCTCGCTCGGCCAGCTCCAAATGCTTTGACACAAATTGCTCGGGCGCGCTGCCGGCGATTTCGGCGTAATCGGCGTCGAACAGGTCGTCGAGGGAAATCGCCCCCTCGCCGAGCGCCTGCTCGAATCTGGCCGACACATTTTGTGCGACATCCTGGGCGGTGGCGATATGGATCTGGTCGTCCTTGGCGGTGCGCTCGACCGCTTGGGCGATGCCCGCCTTGTGGCTGGGCTCAAGGCTGGGGAAGCGCACATGAAGGCCGATCCGGCTGCTCATCAGCACTTGGACAGCGACGCGTCCCACCTGATCGAGGTCCAGCACGCCGTCGCCGGATTGCAGATCGCAGCCGCCATTGGCGACCAGCATGGCGCCACCGTGGGAAATGTCGGCGGTATGGCCGGTAAAGGTGCGGCCATCGACCGAAAGGGTGAAGCTGATCGCCGCCGGCACCCGCTCGGTGGCGCGCCGGTTGCCGCCGCAGGAATTGCGTAGGATGACGCTGAGGCGGTCGTGCAGGGCGCCGATCTCGCGGTTGACCAGGGCCGACAGGGCGGTCACCCGGCGCGAGGTCGCTCCGGTACGATCGACGCCGCCCAGCATGTGCTGGGCATTGTCCGCTACCGTCCGCGTATGCCCTGCCGCCTGGGTGGCGCTGGCCATGATCTCGGCGGTAGCCGAGCGCTGCCGCTCGGCGGCAGTGGCGACCTCCGAGGCGATGCTGTCGATTTCCTGGATTGTGGCGACCACCGCCTCGACCGTTTCCACCGCCTCGGAGGTGGTCAGGCCGATCTCGCGGGCCTGGGCGTTGACCTTGCCGATGCCGTCCTCGGTTTGTAGGGCCAGGCTTTTGACCTCTTCCGCCACCACCGCGAAGCCGCGACCGGATTCGCCGGCCCGCGCCGCCTCGATGGTGGCGTTGAGCGCCAGCATGCGGGTTTGACCGGCAATGGTTTGGATCAGATTGACCACCTCACCGATGCGGCCTGTGGCGGCGGTGAGGCCGCCGACGCTGACGCTGGCCCGTTCGACTTTGTGGCGGGCGGCCTCGGTTAGGGCCGAGCTGCTCTGAACCTGCTGCGAAATGGCCCGGCTTGAGGCCTCCAATTCGGCCGTGGCCTCGGCCACGGTCTGGACGTTGCCGCTGGTGGTCTGGATGGATTCTTGCACGGCTTGGGCCATGCCACGCAATTCGTCGGCGGTCTCCGACAAGGCCACAGCGCCTTCGGATAGCCGCTCGGCGTGTCGCGAAATGTCGCCGACGCTGATAGAAACCTCGCCCTCCAGGACTTCGCTCAGTGCTAGCATTTCCGAGCGGAGGAATTCCTGCGCCCGCGCCTGCTCGACCTCCTGGGCCTGGCGCAGCCGCTCATTGTCGAGGGCCTGTTCTTTGAACACTTGAACCGCCCGCGCCATGGCGCCGATTTCATCGCGCCGCTCGGAATGGGCTACGGTCACGTCATGGTCACCCTCGGCCAGCCGGGTCATCACCCGCGTCATGGTGTTGATGCCATTGGCGAGGCCCCGGCCGACCAGCAGGATGATGACGGTAGCGCCGCCGAATGCCGCCGCCATGATCAGGAAGAAGGCGATCAGCGAGCGGTCGCCCTCGGCCAGGGCCTGGTCGACCAGGGCGTCATTGTCGCGCTTCTGAAGCACCGACCATGCCGCCACTGCCTGATCGACCTTGCTGTACAGCCGCCCGGCCTGGCGCGACATGGTGACCGCCATTACCGGGTCGGCATCCAGCATATCGAGCACGTCACGGGACTTTTTCAGATAGGCGTTGGCGGCGTCGCGCACCTCGATGAAGGTGGCGCGATCATCGCTGCCGACATCGCTGCTCTTATCCAACCCATCAAGGGTGGCGGTGACAGCATCGAACAGCTTGGTGGTGGCGCTGATCGATTCCTTCACCGTTGCATCATCGGCCCCGGCGTTCTGCCAGGTGATGGCGCGATAGAGCCCGGCATCGATGGCCAGCAGCGTGGCCCCCAATTCGCCGACCGCCTGCTTCTTGGCGAAGCTCTTATGATAAAGAGTGTCGAGCGCATGCTCCTGGGCCGCGTTCATGCGCCAAGCGAGCACGCCAAGAGACAGCGCGGCCACAACGATCAGCACCGGCGCGATCGCCAGCTTGCTCTTGACCCCAATGTTCTGAAAGAAGCGGGTCATCTTGGCATCCGGTTCAGCCGAGGGTAGCGGGTCAGTGCTTGTAGACGCCGCAGCCAATGATGACGTCATCGACCTTCAGCACGTAGGTGCTCTTGTCTGACAGCTTCTTGGTGGTTGGGTCGGTAAACTTATAATCGACCCAACCGCTGCCCTTGCCGTTGGCGAGGTCGATCATCTCCTTGCCATAGGGCTTGCCGTCGAAATCGACAGCCTCTACCGCCGACTTGCCGACCAGCTTTGGATTGAAAGGGTGGGACAGGCGAGTGCCGTCCAGGCCATAGGCGATCAGATATAGGTCGCGGTCGATGAATTGGCCCTTGGGGTTGCCGAATTCCGCTAACGCCTTTTCCTTGCCATTGGCCTTGTAGAAGGCGGCGGCGCGTTCGACCATCGCCTTGGCTTCCTCGCGCGAGCCGAATTCGCCGGCCCAACAGATCGGGCCGCTAGCCACCAGCATTAGAATGATCGTCAAAATTCCCAGGATCCGGGCCTTCAGCGTGGTCATGACGCAATCTCCCAGTTCGCCTTGCGGTCGTTATGTCTTCGTCCGGGGGAGATGGTAGCTTAACCGAATGGTATAGAGAAGGGGGCAAGGCCACTTGTCGGGTAGCCTTGGAGGATCCGGCGCCTTGCCGCCGGGGCTTGCGCGGTGCGTCGCCGCCAACTAACGTGCCGCCAAGTCCAACCGACGGGAAACGACGATGAGAATTAACGGCACCGCCTATCGCACCATTTGGCTGGAGGCGGATGGCTGGGGGGTTGTGATCATCGACCAGACCCGACTGCCCCATGAATTCGTCACAGTTACGTTGCGCACGCTCGACGACGTGGTGACGGCGATTCGTGACATGTGGGTGCGTGGCGCGCCGTTGATCGGCGCCACCGCCGCCTATGGCATGGCCCTGGCCGCCCGCGCCGATTGTTCCGACGCGGCGCTGAAGCGGGCCTATTTCATGCTGCACGCCACCCGGCCGACCGCCATCAACCTGAAATGGGCGCTGGACGAAATGATGGCGGCGTTGCTGCCGCTGCCACAGGCTAGTCGCGCCGAGGCGGCCTACGCCAGCGCCGGCGCCATCGCCGACGACGATGTGGCGATCAACTCGGCCATCGGCGAGCATGGCTTCGGGCTGATTCGGGAGCTGTGGGCGGCCAAACGCCAGACCGGAGCTGAGCGGTTCAACGTGCTGACCCATTGCAATGCCGGCTGGCTGGCGACGGTGGATTGGGGCACCGCCATTGCTCCGATTTATAAGGCTTTCGATGCCGGCCTGCCGATTCATGTCTGGGTCGATGAGACCCGGCCGCGCAACCAGGGCGCCTCGCTGACCGCCCGGGAGCTGAATTGGCATGGGGTGCCGCACACGGTGATCCCCGACAATACCGGCGGACATTTGATGCAGCACGGTTTGGTCGATCTGGTCATCGTCGGCACCGACCGCACCACCCGCAACGGCGATGTTTGCAACAAGATTGGCACCTATCTGAAGGCACTGGCGGCCAAGGACAACAATGTCCCCTTCACGGTGGCGCTGCCCAGCCCGACCATCGATTGGACCGTCGCCGATGGGGTCAAGGAAATCCCCATCGAATTGCGCGACGCCACCGAGGTCACCCACATCGCCGGCAAGGGCGCCGACGGTAAGGTGGCGACGGTCCAACTGACGCCCGACGGCTCGCCGGCGGTCAATTACGGCTTCGATGTCACGCCCGCCCGTCTGGTCACCTGGCTGATCACCGAGCGCGGACTGTGCCCCGCGACCCCTGCCGGTCTGGCCTCGCTGTTTCCGGAACGGGCGGCGGCGGAATAAGGAATCCCACCATGAACTCTCTTTGGTCCGATCATGACGCCGAAGCCTGCGTCGCCAAATATGCCGCGTCCGGTAGCAACCGCGATATCGCGCTACGCGTCTACACCACCCGCCTGCTGGGCAGCGATCCCCGGCTGGTGCTGCATGGCGGTGGCAACACCTCGGTCAAGACCGAGGTGCCCGATCTGCTGGGCGAGCCGGTCGAGGTGCTGTGCGTCAAGGGCTCTGGCTGGGACATGGGCAATATCGAACCGGCCGGGCTGCCGGCGGTGCGTCTCGCTCCGCTGTTGAAACTGCGTCGGCTGGAGCGGCTCAGTGACGAGGACATGGTCGATTTCCAGCGCGGCAATCTGATGTCGTCCAGCGCGCCCAATCCCTCGGTGGAAACCCTGCTGCACGCCTTTCTGCCGCACAAATTCATCGACCATACCCACTCGACCGCCGTGCTGTCCCTGACCGACCAGCCCGACGGCGAGGCGCTGTGCCGCGAAATCTACGGCGACCGGGTCGGCTATGTGCCCTACATCATGCCCGGCTTTCTCTTGGCCAAGCGCGCCGCCGAGGTGTTCGAGCAAGACCCCAAGGTCGAAGGTCTGCTGCTGGTCAAACACGGCATCTTCACATTCGGCGCGACCGCCCGCGAGGCCTATGAGCGGATGATCAAACTGGTCAGCCTGGCCGAGACCCGGCTGGCGGCCAAGCGCAAGCCCGCCCCGGCTTTGGCGCCCTTGCCGGGTGAATTGGCCCAGCCGTCCGAAGTGGCGCCGCTGATTCGCGGCCTGTTGGCGATCGATCGCGGCGAGGGCGCCTGGACGCGCTGGGTGCTGGATTTCCGCACCAATCCGGCCATCCGGGCCTATGTCGATGCCGCTACCGCCGCTGATTATTCCGGTCGTGGCGTGGTGACGCCCGATCACACTATCCGCACCAAGAACTGGCCCTTGGTGCTGCCGGCGCCCGAGGCCGGCAAGCTGACCGAATGGACCGAAGCCGCCAAGGCGGCTATCGCCGCTTTCGCCCAGCGCTATCACGGCTATTTCGCCCGCAACAACGGCCGCTCCGGCCCAGCCAAGACTGAGCTTGATGCACTGCCGCGGGTGGTGCTGGTGCCCGGCCTGGGCCTGTTCGGGGTGGGCGCCTCGAAAAAGGACGCGGCGATTGCTGCCGACATCGCCGAGAACACCGTGGCCACCATCTCGGACGCCGAGGCGGTTGGCCGCTTCGAGCCGCTGCCCGAGGCCGATCTGTTCGACATGGAATATTGGTCGCTGGAGCAGGCCAAGCTGGGCAAGGCGGCGGAAAAGCCGTTCCAGCGCCAGGTGGTGGTGGTGACCGGCGGCGGTTCCGGCATCGGCGCTGCCACCGCCCGCGCCTTCGCCAAGGCTGGTGCCGAGGTGGCGGTGCTTGATCGGGACGAGGCAGCCGCCATCGACGTCGCCAAGAAGATCGGCGGCAAGGCGCTTGGGCTGGCCGCCGACGTCACCGACGCTGCGGCGGTGCGGGCCGCCTTCGACGCGGTCGCCTCCGCCTTTGGCGGTGTCGATGTGGTGGTGTCCAATGCCGGCGCCGCCTGGCAGGGGGTCGTCGGCGAAGTTGGCGACGCGCTGTTGCGCCAGTCGTTCGAACTGAATTTCTTCGCCCACCAGAACGTGGCCCAGAACGCGGTGCGGCTGATGAAGGCCCAGGGCACCGGCGGCTGTTTGCTGTTCAACACCTCGAAGCAGGCGATCAACCCCGGCAAGGCCTTCGGCCCCTACGGTCTGCCTAAAGCGGCGACTCTGTTCCTGATGAAGCAATACGCCCTCGACCACGGCCGCGACGGCATCCGCGCCAACGCCGTCAACGCCGACCGTATCCGCTCCGGCCTGTTGACCGAGGAGATGATCGCCAGCCGGTCAAAGGCGCGGGGCTTGAGCGAAAAGGACTACATGGCAGGCAACCTGCTGGGTCAAGAAGTCTCGGCCGAGGACGTCGCCGACGCCTTCCTGTGGCTGGCCGGCGCCGCCAAGACCACCGCCTGCACCATCACCGTCGATGGTGGCAATATCGAAGCGAGTTTGAGGTAGCTCAGTAAAATCCCCCTCGCCCGCGTGCGGGTGAGGGGCGAATGCCGACGAGGCGGGGGGCGCGCCCCGGTGTGTTTGATCGCGGTGTGTTTCAACACTGGTGCTTTGCTTCCAGGTACCCTAAACTCAACATTGTTCTAAGGTACTGAGCCGGAGCCATGCCCAAGATCGGCTTTCGTTTCGCCATCTCCTTTGTTCCTCTGCTGGTTCTCAATCTGGCCTTGGCCACCGTCGCTGTCGTTGTGCATAACGGCAATGTCAGTACCACCGAGGCGAGTGCAGCCAAGCTGTTCGACGAAATCGGCGGGCGGGTTGTCGCGGATATCCAAACTCGCATGTCGCTGGCCCAATCCATTGTCAGCGCGGTGGGAAGCTCGTCCGCATTGTTGCACTCGCCAGGGCAGGCGGATCGGGAGGCTCCGGCGTTTTCCCAGCTCCATGCCCTGATTGGCCTCAGCAACGATCTTTATTCAGCCTATGCCGGCTATGACGATGGCAGCTATGTCCAACTCATCGCGGTGCGCAGAACCGCGTCGGTGATCGCCAATCTCAAGGCGCCCGCCGACACCGTCGAGGCGCGGCGGATGATCCTGTTTGAGGACGGCGTCATCGCCGAGCATTGGTGGTTCCTCGGCGATGGTGGCATTTTGCTGGGCGAACGCATCGACCACGAGGTCAGCTATGACCCGCGCAAACGTCCCTGGTTCGCCAACGGCAAGCTCAGGCCCGATCCGGTTCTGTCCGACCCTTATGTCTTCACCTCCCAGCCCAAGCCGGGCTTGACCGTCTCTCTGCCTCTGCGGGGCGGCGGCGGCATAGCGGGCGTCGATGTCGCCTTCGATCAATTGAACGCAATGGCCACGTCGCAAAGCGTTTCCGACAATGGCTGCGTCATCCTGACCGATGCCAAGAACCGCGTGCTGGGGGGCGCCGACGGAATTCGCGGCGATTCGGCCTATCTGGCCCCTCTCGAGGCGTTGAAGCATCCTTTGGCCGTCGCCGCCGCTCATCCTTCGGGAGACGGCCTTTATTCCGCCCAAGGCGATTTTCTGCTGCGTAATTTTTCCTGGAAGAGCAGTGGCGGCGGCGAGATCCGCGTTTATCTGGTGGCGCCCTTCTGGGACTTTTCTGGCCCCATCCGTCGCTTCGACCGCGAGATCATTATGATCATCGCCGCCATCCAAGTGCTTTGGATGCTGCTGGGGCTCTGGCTGCCGAACTCTCTGATCCGCACCATCCGCGCTCTGGCCGAGGACGCCGACCGCGTGAAGGAGATGGATGTCAGCGGCGAATTGCCGCCACTACCGCCCATCCGCGAATTGCACAGCCTGACCACCGCCTTCGCCGTGATGAAACGGCATATCCTGGAGCGCACCCAGAACCTGCACGAGCTCAACGGTACCCTGTCGCGGCTGGTGGATGACAGCATCGTTGCCGCGAATGGCGTCGCTACCGAGGCGCATCAACTGGCGGAAACCTCTCAGGCACTCAGCCAGGGCGCTTCAGCGCAGGCCGAGGCCTCCAGCCGCTCCGCGCCCGCCATCGCGACTATCGCGGCCAATATCCGCCGCACCACCGACAACGCCGCCCAGTGCGAAACTCTGGCGCGGCAGACCTCGAAGCAGGCCGATTCCTGTAGCGATGCGCTACAAGCCACGGTCGAGGCCATGCGGACCATCGCCGGCAAGATCACCATCATCCAAGATATCGCACGCCAGACCGATCTTCTGGCCTTGAACGCCGCCGTCGAAGCGGCCCGGGCCGGCGTGCACGGCAAGGGCTTCGCGGTGGTGGCCTCGGAGGTTCGCAAGCTGGCCGAACGCAGCGAACGTGCCGCTTCCGAGATTTGCGGCCTGGTGGAGCGCACGGCCCAGCAAAGCGCCTCGGCGGGAGCGCAACTGACCGCCCTGCTGCCCGAGATCGTTCAAACCTCTGACCTGATCCGCCTGATCACCGAGTCTTGTCGCGAGTTGGATAGCGGCACGGCCGAGATTTCATCGACGATCCAGAAGTTGGATACCATCACCCAACGCAACGCCGCCATTTCGGAACAGGTGTCCTCGTCCTCCGACATTCTGGCGGAGCAAGCCCGCACACTGACCGAAACCATGCAGGCGCTGAATTAGACGATGTCAGGCCCGTAGGATGGCCACGTCGTAGGCGGTCATATGTGCGTCGGCGCTGATCAGCTATGGCCGCTTGCCGGCAAATGCCTCTCCGATGCTGGGTGGCAATGGGTCATCAAAGTCGTCATCGACACGGATATTG
>Ga0316222_1004355_pt1 | contig 13019 bp, 11 predicted proteins | sample TBH18011metaG_FD_206008 | JGI IMG/M metagenome (GOLD analysis project Ga0316222, IMG submission 206008) | Freshwater microbial communities from Trout Bog Lake, Wisconsin, USA - TBH18011 | ecosystem: Environmental > Aquatic > Freshwater > Lake > Hypolimnion/Profundal zone | place: USA: Wisconsin... | reverse complement strand
CGGCAAGCGACCTGCTGTTCGGCCTCACCGTGCCGGACACGGTCAAGGATGTGGCTCCCTTCCGGAGCCTGCGCGCCGCCTACGTGGAGATCACCGGCGATACCGACGTGCGCGGCTACATCGACGATCCGGGGCAGCTCCGCAACCTGCGCGCCGCCGGCTTCGACTCCTCCACCTTCCAGTTCGTTTTGGGGAACACGTTGTACCGCCGGATGATCGGGGACTACCAGGAGATCCCGGACTACGGCATGTCGCTGCTGGTCGGACAGAACATCCGCAACGCCCGCGACTTCCGGGCGCTGCAGTCGGTCCGTATCGCCTACTTCGGCGACCTGCCCAACGTCGACCCGGAAAACAACCAGGACTACTCGGACCTGGGGAACCTCTCCGACGAGAAGGTCGATTACACCCTGGGGCAGAAGGGCGGCATCATCACCATCAGCCGGAAGATGATCATCAACGACGATATCCGCGCCGTCGACACCATCCGCCGGCGTCTCCCCAGGGCTGCCAAGCGCACCCTGGCCAAGCAGGTCTGGAACCTGCTGCTCTCCAACGCCGTCTACATGGGCGACAACAAGGCGGTGTTCCATACCGACCATGGCAACCTGGACACCACGGCCTTCGGGCAGACGGCAGTGCTGGGTATGAAAACCCGCATGTACAACCAGGTCGAGCCGCAGAGCGGCGCGGTGCTCGCGCTGCGCCTGAAGGAACTCTGCATTCCGGAGGCGCTCTGGGGCGCCGCCGTGACGCTGAACCAGACCCCCAACTTCCTGATCGCCGGGGTCACCACGGGAAATCCGTTCTTCCACTTCTTCGGGCCCAACAACGAGAACATCCACGAGATCCCCTTCATGCTGGACGCCAACGACTTCATCGGTCTGGGCGACGTGAACGATACCGAGATCGTGGAGCTCGCCTTCCTGAACGGGCAGCAGGAGCCGGAGATGTTCGTGGCCGACAACCCCAACTTCGGGCAGTTCTTCGTCGGCGACCGCATCCAGTACAAGATCCGCCACGAGTACAACGCGGCGCTCACCGATTACCGCAACGTGCAGATGAGCATGGTCGCCGGCTAGGCCGGCCGCCTGCAGAACGTAGAGGAGTACTCCGGGATGCTGCCAACGGGGCAGCATCCTTCCCCCCTGTCAAATAGAGGAGGCAACTATGAAGATGTTCAGGTCCATATCAAGTTTACTCATCCTGCTCTCGCTCGTCGCCCTGTGTGCGGGCAGCATTGCCGCCTTCGGTACCACAAGCAACCCCGCGGTCGGCGCGCCCGGCTACACGCCGATGGTGGTCCAGCTGGCCGGCTCCTACAGCGCCAGCACCACGAGCGTGGTCTCCTGGAAGGCTCCGACCGGCTACCAGATCATGAACGTGTCCGCGGCGGCCCGGGCCTCCACCGGCACCAACCAGACCTGCAAGCTGCGCGGCAAGAACGGCGGGTTCCTCAATTACACCGGTAGTGTGGTAGCGGGCGCCGTCAACGACCTGTCCACGGTTTCTTCGCCCTCGAGGATGACCGATGAGGGGGTGCAGACCGTCGACCTTGTCCTGGGCGGTAGCTCACCGGTCTTTACCGACATCACGCTGTTCCTTTTTCTAAAGCAGCTCTAGGTACTTTAACCGCCTCGAGCTGCGCCGCTGACATCGAAGCACGGGGGCGCAACCCGCCCCCTTTTAACCTCGGACGGATCGGTCGGATAGGACTGATCGAAGGATTTCAGGATGGCACTGGTCGATTTGGTCATAGGGAACGTCAAAGACTCCTCTGAGCGTCTCACCCCGGACGATTACGCCCAGGGAGTGACGGCGGCGCTGAAACGCTACTCCAGGATCCGCCCGCTGCTGGTGCCGGTAGACATCCCGGGAAACGGGACGCACGACTATGCCCTCCCGGAGGGGTGGGTCGCGGACTTCTCCACTTTCCGTTCCATCGAATACCCGGTCGGCCAGGTCCCGGAGCTCTTCCTGGATTCCCGGGACTACAAGCTGTACCTGACCCCGACGGGGACCAAGCTGAGGATCCTGTCGGACACTCCGGACAGCTCGGAGATCATGCGGGCCAACTTCACCGTGCCCCGGGACGAAAACTCACTCCCCGACCAGGACACCGATGCGGTAGCCGCCCTGGGGGCGGCCAACTGCCTGCGCAAGCTGGCGGCACTCTACGGGCAGACCTCGGACCCGACGCTGCAGGCGGACGTGGTGAACTACCGCAGCAAGGCGGATGAGTTCCGCCGGCTTGCCGACTCCCTGGAGCAGCAGTACAACGACCACCTCGGCATCGGTAAGGACGCACCGGTTACTGCAGCCTGCGCCATCGCCGCGGAACCCGACAACGGGCCGGTGGGCCTGGTGCATTTGAACAGCCGTGTGAGGATGACCCACGGCAGGCGGCCTTAACGATGGACCTGGTAGTAAGGGTCACCGGTACCGGGCCACTCTTCGAGGGGAAGGCGCCGGACGTGATTCAGCGCGGGGTAGAAGGCGCGATCACGGAAGCCGTGATGTTCCTCTTGCCCAAGATCCAGGCGCTGACTCCCCAGGACTCGGGGAACCTGATGCGTTCCATTCTCCCAGACTTCGATGGGAAAGGGACGCCGGTCTTCAAGGGGTCGATCTCCTCCAATCAGATTTACGGTCTAGCTACAGAGGCGGGACGCACACCTGGCAAACCAATGCCCAAGGACCTCGACCTCTCCGGCTGGATCATGCGGCGCTTCGGCGTCGACGCGAAAACAGCGCTCCGGCTTAACTTCGTGGTGAAGCGGGCCATCATGCGCAAGGGAACCATCAAACGATTCGGGTACCAGGGCGCGGAGATGTTCAGCGGGGCGCTCGAGACGTACTGGCCTCAGCTGCAGGGAATCTTCGAAAGCTACGGCATCGAGGTCGCAAAGGAACTCAATGGCTGAATACACTGACATTACCGGCGACATCAAAGCGAAGCTGGAGGAGATCTCCGGTATCGGAATGGTCTACGATTACGAGAGGCAGGTGGTTGATCTGGGAGCCTTCATCGGCCTTTTCAAGTCGCCCACCGGGAAGATCCTGGGCTGGGAGATCACCCGGGCACAGGTAACCGAGAAATGGCTCACAGCCAAGTATTACGCCTGCAACCGCATGGTGGTACGCGGCTACATGGGCCTTCAGGATGCAAGTCAGTCAAGCGTCGCGTTTCAGCAGCTGGTCAACGCCGTCCGCGCTAAGTTTCGCAACGCTCAGCCAGCGGATCCGGGAGCCACCTGGAACTACCAGGACGGAGACAATCCCAGCAATTCTCCGGTGCAGGTGCCGGTGATCAACGACCGGATGTTCGGCGTGGTGCTTTGTCATTACGTGGAGATCCATATCGCGGTCCAGGAAGGGATCGTAGTCTAAAACAAGGAGATGCCCCATGGGACACGAGTTCACTTTGACCTTGAACGACGCCTCGCAGACCCTAGTAATAGGGGAAGCGCACACCAATCAGGAGACCGCTTCAGCCCCAGCCGAACAGGCTGCAGCTGCTGCTGAGACGACCGCAGCCGAAGCCGAAAATCACCAGGAGGTAGAGACTCATGCAAACTAAGCGCAGAGTAGTCGCGGCGAAGATCGAGGGTGTCGAGGGAACCGCTGAAACTCTCATGGTAACCGAAACGGGGCTCATATCCATCGATCCGAAGTACACCCCTGACATCAAGATGCTGCCTCGGGGCGTGATCCTGGCGACCTTCTCCAAGTTCCCGGACCTCTCCGGCGCGCAGCTCGCCCACATTGGGCTTAAGTGCGAAGTCATGGGCCGCGGCTCCGTGTATGCCGCGAACAACCTCCCGATCCTCTCCCCCTACTTCAAAGCCTGCGGCCTTTCCGAGACCCTGAGCGTAACGGCCGGCGCGGAAACGGTGACCTACAAGCGCGCCTCCACCGGTATCCCGTCGCTCACCATGGGGCTCTATACCGATGGCGTGATCAAGATGATCTGCGGGGCCCGGGGCACCCTCAAATTTACCGGAGACGTGGGGGGCGCGCTCTATGCCGAGATGGACTTCATTGGCGCCTATATCGATCCGATCGACGGCGCCATGCTGACGCCGACCTACAGCGGCCTCAACCCGCCCCAGCTCCTGAATGCGAACTTCACGGTCGGCGGCTTCGCCCCGGTCCTCAAGAGCTTCGAGATCGACCTGGGGAACAAGCTGGAACAGCGCGACAACATGAATGCGACCAGCGGCATCCAGTCTTTCCAGATCACCGATGGCGACACCCGGGGCAAGTTCGACCCGGAAATGACGCTGATCGCGATCAACGACTATTACGGCAAGTGGAAGAGCGGCATCACCGGCGCTCTGAACGTCGGGGCCTTCGGTCCGGCTCAGTATAACAAGATCACCCTGGGCGCGCCCAAACTCCGCACCACCAAGGTGCAGGAAGGGACCCGTAACGGCGTCGATATCGTCAACGTCGATTTCCAGCTGGCGATGAACACCGGCGATGACGAAGTAATGGTGCAATTCTCCTAAATAGCCAAGAGAGAGAGGTTAGACGTGACAAACAAGAAATATTTGATCGGCAAGAAATATTATGAGCAGCGCGCCCTGGTCTATGGCCAGGTCAGGCAGCTGCAGGAGATCCTTGAGGGATTGCGGCTCCAATCAAACTTCGATCAGGCGCAGATGCTGGCGGTTATCGGCGATCGCATCCCCCTCGCCTTGGCCGTGGTGCTGATCCCGGAAGGTGGCTCACCTAGGGGAAAGGATCTCCCGGCACTGGCTGATGAGATCGAGTTCGATATCTCTCTGGAACAGGTGTTCGAGGTGCTCGATGATTTTTTTACCTGCAACCCGATAGCTTCGCTCTTGACGAAGTTAAAGGGGATGACCGACTCGATCAAGGAGAAGGTTTCGACTGGATTGACGAAACCGTCTGCTTCCTCTCCGGAGGAGACATTACCCGGAAAGGACAAATCCTCTGGGGATGCTCACCAGGGGAAGCAAAGCCTTACCTGAGGCATCGCAAACGAGAGGTGCTGTTTCGCGAGGGGATCCTAGCGGCCCTCGCGGCCTTTGGAATCAAGCCGGCCTCTGAGGGCCAGAAAGCGGAGAAGAAAACCCAGGCGATCGGCGAGTATTGCCAGGGGCGTGATGTAGGGGAATGCACGGCGTATTTTGGAGAAGGATTAGCGCAGGCGTGCAGCAGCTGCCCGGAGTGATTTGTGGATAACAACAAAGTCAACATCCAGTTTGTCGGCGATAGCACTTCCTCGGTCAGTGAAGCCGATAAAGCTTCCAAGAGCATCGATGCTGTACGCTCGAGCGCGAAGCTTGCGGCCGATGAAGGTGGCGCCTCATTTACCACCTTCAAGGCCGGGCTGGCTTCGGTTGCTGAAGCCTCGGACTTCATGTCCAGTGCTATTTCGGCTGCTACGGGCGTTCTCGCCGGTCTCGGTATCGGGTTCTCTTTGATGGGAGTCGTCAACGAGATAGAGTCCAGCATAGAGGCCATCGACACCTTCAATCTATCCGTTATCCAGATGAGCGCGATCCTGACGTCTCTGCAGATCGCCAACGGCTCTGCTACAGGCAGCATCGCCGATACCTACCGGCAAACCCGCGATTACGCGCTTCAGACCAACGAGGCACTTCTTAAAATCGAGCCTTCCACCTCGCTGAGCATCAAGGGCCTGCAGCGGATCAACCTGGAGCTGTCGAAAGCCGGCGTCGCCATCGATACGAACAACGCCGCCCAGGTGGAAGGCTTCAAGAGCCTCGCCAATGCGGCTGCCGTATTCTCACAGGGCGGCCAAAATGAAGTGATGCTGCAGTCCGAGATCATGCTGCTCATGCAGGGCCAGGCGAGCGCTCACTCCCGGCTCGGTAGCGCGATCAGCGCCATGGTGGGCGGAGACCTGAAGACTTGGGTGGAACAGCACAAGCAGGCGGGCGACTTCCTCGAGCAGATGAACAAGGTGCTGGCCGGATTCGGGCCTGCATCTAAAGACATCGCCGGTACCTGGTCTGCCGTCAAAACCTCCTTCGAGACGACCGTCAACATCATTCAGCGCGGCGCGATGCAGGAAGTCTTTGCAGAAGTCGTAAACCTCACCAAGCAGATCAATGAAAACCTGCAATTGCATACCGATGATATCGTCGCAGCCGTGCATGTCGTTGAAGATATGGCAACGGGGATGGCTTATGCCGCGGGGATAACGACCATCTATACTTTGGCCGTCGGGGTGGCATCGGCCGCGACCGGTGGTCTGGCCGCCGGAGCCGGCATATTCACCGCGGCATGGACGGCGCTTACCTCAGAGGTCTCGCTATCGGGCGCGGCGATGGAAACGGTCTCAATCCAGGCCGGAATGATGGGCGAGTCGGTAGCTGTCGCCTCAACGACGGCCACCGTTGGTCTAACATCCGTTAAGACCTCGCTAGGCGTGCTGGGAGCGGCATTCGCCGGTTGGGAGATTGGCACCTTCCTCAACAAGTTCGAGACAGTACGCCAAGCGGGCGTCGTGATGGTCTATGGCATTATGGGGGCCTGGCACGAGCTCGAGACAGCCTGGGCTCGATTTAAGGTTACAGCAAACCCTTTCGGTAATGAGGAAGAACAGCAGGCTTCCCTTGGAAAGATCACCAACGATTACAACGCCTGGCTTGCCACCTTCAAGGCGAACTTTGCCGAACAGATGAAAGATGCAGCTAAAGATCCGACTGGTCCGATGCCTGCCCCGAAGCCTACAAATGTGCGTGTACCCAACGTCAAGCAAAAGACACCAGTGGAGGATGACGATGGGAAGTATGCCAAACAGGTAAAGTCTGCTCATGACGCCTATCTGGAATACCTGAAGGCATACGGCGAGGAGCAGGCGGCGGTCGTCAAGACAGCAAATGCACTCCTGGAAGAGTCCAACAAGGAGTCCTATGAATGGGGCTTGATGGACCTGCAGACCTACCTTGCCACCAAGCATAAGCTGAACGAAGCCGCCCTCCAGGCGGAGCTGGACGCGAAAAAAACCGCTTATGCCCAGGCGCAGTCAGCCACCGGGTTGGCTCTGACCGCATTCGGGAAAGACCCGACTGGCGATACGGCCAAGGGGGCAAACGAGGCCTACAAAAAAGAAGAAGCGGCGCTTAAGGCGGTCACTGAGGCTCAAGGCAAACTAGGTCTCGCCAAGTTGACCGATGCCGACGAAACCAAAAAGCTGACCGATGACCAACTGCGCGGCTACCAGAGCATCCAGGCCCAGTTACTCGACGTTCAGGGTCAATACGTCGCAGCCGCACTCATCCAAAAGGGTCTGGACGAAAGCAGTAAAACCCGGCAAGCACTGATCACCGAAGCTATGAAGGGAACAGCCGGAGCCGAAGCAGCCTATTGGGCTCAAGAAGCTCTTGATCAGAAGAAGTTCCAGGATGCCGTTGAGAAAGGAGCTACTGAGCGTCGCGGGTTTACCCTGGCAGAAATTAGCAATCAGATGACGCTCGTAGATATCTCGGAAAAGTACTATCTGATCACGACCGGAGATGCCGCTAAACAGCGGATCGATCTTTTGAATCAGCAGCTCATCATCGAGCAGGGGATTCTCGATCTGCACCAGGGCAGCGACCCCAAAGAAGAAGCGGCCAGGAACCAGGCTATCGCGCAGATCACCAGCATCAACGAAAAGCTTCTAGCCCAGCAGAAGATTCTCGCTGATACGACTCCCCTGGGCGGTGCGATCTCCTCCCTGCAAGCTTTCTATAAAAGCGCATCCGACCTTGGCGGCCAGGTTGGAGGCGCAGTCACTAATTTATTCAAGGGCATGACCGATGCGCTCACCACATTCGTTACCAAGGGAAAGGTCGACTTCAAGAGCTTCGCCGACTCGATCATCGCGGACCTGGTGCGCATCGTCATACAGCAAAATATTACTGGTCCTCTGGCCGCCGGTGTCAGCGGCTTACTTCAAGGGATGTTCTCCCCCACAGCGACCCAGGGAGTACCCTCGAGTATATCGGCCACCAGCCAGCCGGCCTACAACACCGAGTTTTCCTTTCTGCCTACAGCGCAGGCAATGGGTGGGGCATGGGACCGCGGGGTACAGAAATTCGCCGACGGCGGTGTCGTGCTGGGCCCCACCTCCTTTCAGACGGCTTCGGGCGCGGGGCTGATGGGCGAGGCGGGCCCGGAGGCTATCATGCCGCTGACCAGGACCGCATCGGGTGCGCTGGGGGTGCAGCTGGTGGGCGGCCAGAACCAGGGCGGAGCAGGCGTTACCGTCAACATCGTGAACAACACCGGATCTCCGATGAGCGCCAGTCAGAGCTCCCCCAAGTTCGACCAGGCCAAGGGGTGGGTGATCGGCGTGGTGGTTGAGAATATCGCCGGCGGCGGCGTGCTCCGGACCATGATGCAGGGAGGGTCCTGATGAACGATTTTCCTACTCTCTCGATTACGCCTTCGGTCGCGCCCTGGTCGCAAACCAAAACCGCCGACCCTACCATCCGGTCCTCTTTCGACGCCGGCTATGTACAGACCCGCGCCCGATTTACCCGGGTGCCGATTACCTGGAGCATTTCGTACCAGGGCGGCAACTCCCTGCCGCTGGCCGATAAGCTCACCCTGGAAGCGCACGAGAACGCCGTGAACTGCGGAGCCGCGATCTTCTCCTGGACGAACCCCATGGACGGGGTGACCTACCAGGTGCGCTACGGGAAAACTCCGATCGTCTTCACGCCGCTCTACAACAAACTTTTCTGGACGGCCACCTTTACCCTGGAGCAGGTATGAAGAATATTCCGCTGGCACTCAGGCAGGCAAAGAACCAGCTGGGCCAGGGAAGCCCCTGGCTTTTTCTGATCGACGTCGCACTCCTGGGCGGTCCGACTTTCAACCTGGTCGCGAATACCGAGGATATCGAGTTCCAGGGGCGCAGCTATACCGCGTTTCCTTTCACCGTCGAACTGCCGACCGAGGCGAACAAAGGACAGCTCCCCACCATCAAGCTTTCGGTCTCCAACGTCATGCGGGTATTCCAGGCGCAGCTGGAGGCGTTGAACGGCGGGATCGGCTCGACGGTCACCCTCTACATCGTGAACGCGGGTCTGCTCTCGGAGAACTATGCCGAACTGACCATGGCCTTCGGGGTACTGAGCTCCGAATGTACCGATACCCTGGTGACCTTCTCTCTGGGCGCTCCCAGCCCCCTGCGCCGGCGTTTCCCGCTCTACCGCTACATCGCCTCCTCCTGCCGCTGGCAGTTCAACTCTCCGGCAGTGCGCGCCGCGGGAAACAACCAGGGCGCCGAATGCGGGTATGCCGGGGCGGCCACCAGCTGCGCCAGGACCTATGACGCTTGCCAGACCCTGGGCAACGTGGCGCGGTTCGGCGGCGAGCCTGGACTTGCGAATGGTGGAGTCCGCGTTGTTTGAGTACCTGGACCTGCTTGGGAAGGAGTTCCACTATGGCGGCCGCGGTCCCGATCGCTTCGACTGTTACGGCCTGGTCCAGGAGGTCTACCGCCGGCGTGGAATCTTCCTGCCTGAGTTCCATAGCATCGCGGATCAGGAAAAGATCCATGGCAGCATGGCCACCGGCAAGGAACTTTTCCAGGAAATCGACCGGCCTGAACCGTGGTGTGTGGTCATGCTGTGTGTCCGCCCTCCTTTCATGTCCCATGTAGGCGTGGTACTTCCGAATCTTTACCAGTTCCTCCATATCATGCGCGGCGTCCGAGCCTGCGTGGAACGGCTCGATTCTACCGAATGGCAGCATCGCATCAGAGGGTATTACCGATGGCATCAAAAACTCTGACCCTCACCAAGATTCACCATCCCTTCGACCGGCGCGATCGGGACACGCTCGCCTATAAATACTGCGGCGAGCCGCTCTCGACGATCCGGGACTCCCTTCCCGCGGAACTCGAATTTACCGTCTCCATCAATGGCCGAGTGGTGCCCGAAGGGCACCTGCACCTTGTGGTGCCACAGCCCGGCGATCACATCGTGTTCTGCCCGGTACCTGCCGGCGGTAACGACGGCAAGATGATCGGCCGCGTCATCGGACTGATCGTGGTGGCCGCCGTCGCGATCATGACCCAGCAGTACGAGCTGATGCCCGCATTCTGGGGGATGACGGCGGCGACCACATCGATGATAGCGGGAGCCGCCATAGGCATCATCGGCGGAGTGCTGGTGGGAGCGGTCTTCGCGCCCCGGCCCCCGGGCGGATCCTCAGGGCTGACCGCGTCCAACGCCTATTCCTGGAATCCCCAGACAGTGCAACAGCAAGGGTTGCCCATGCCGCGCTGGTACGGGACCAACCGGCTGACCGGCAATGTCATCTCCACCTACCGGTCCGACTCCAGCGCCTCCGACCAGTACATCAACGCGCTCATCTCGCTGGGGATGGGCCCGCTGGCCATTACAACGCCGGCGAACATCCTCATCAACAACCAGCCCTATCAGAACTTCCTGAACGATTCCAACGGCCAGGCGGTGCAATGCCAGATACGCCAAGGAAAGCTTGATCAGACGGCCCTGAGCGGCTTCGAAGCGGTGCACACCGATTACACCCAGGCGGTGCTGATCGCATACGGCACGCCCTATGTCTACGCTACCGTGGGGGATGTCTTCGACTCCCTGGATGTCGAGATCACCTTTCCGAGCGGCATTTTTTCGCTCAACTCCAAGGGGGGCTATGACTCCTCGAGTGTCGCTATCCTGGTGGAGCTGAGCCCCCATGGAGCCAATGCCTGGCGCAGCCTTGCCGATACGGCTGTCACCGTCGATATCACGAATGACGGGACTGCGGACAGGTGGAGCGCGGGGATCTGGGTAGACGATGGTAACGGTGGGCTAGCCTGGTGCGAGCTGGAGATCGGCTCTTCCGACCCCAGTGAACACTTGGAGGGAGATAGTTTCGTGGAGGAGAACACGGGCCGCTCTCTGGTCTGGCATTGGTTACCTCCGACTCAGCCCACCGCGACGACGATCACCCCTGGTATCACCGTTACTGGGAATTCCACTACGGCCATTCGCCAGAACATCAACTCCGGAACGCTCGCGCACGGCAGGTACGATGTCAGGATCACCCGGGTTGACGATAACAACGCGGACTTTGTGACCATGTATCTGAGTAATGTCAGCGAGGTGACCAACAGCGCCCTGACCTACCCCCGCCAGGCCCTGGTAGGGATCCAGGCGCTGGCCTCGAGTTCCATATCGGGATCCTTTCAATTCAGCATGGTGGGGGACTGCCTGCTGATCCGGGTCTATGACGGGACCTCCTGGAGGGTGGCATTTAATAAGAACCCCGCCTGGGTGCTCTGGGACGTGCTGACTCAGCCGGTCTTCGACAATGAGCTGAACGTGTTGCGCTATGACGGGTTCGATCCCTCAGTGCTCGATCTCCAGGCGTTCCTGATTCTGGCGGCCTGGCTCGACACCCCGGTACCGGACGGCAAAGGGGGCAGCGAACCGCGCATGACCTTCAACGGCGGGTTCGACGCCGATGCCACGCTCTGGGACTGCGCGCTGCAGGCCTGCCAGGTGGCCGGATGCGCGATCGTACCGACCGGGACCGGGTTCACGCTGTCCATTGAGATGCCCGCCGATCCGGTTCAGCTCTTCAGCATGGGGAACATCATCCAGGGGTCCTTCAGGGAGACCTTTCTGTCCCTCGAGGACCGCGCGGCCGAGATCACCGTCGATTACCTGGACCGGGACCAGAACTACAACCGCACCCAGCTGGCAGTAGTTAACGGCAACATCCCGACCATCGCCAACAAGGTGAACGTCCAATGCATAGGGGTTTCCAAGGCTAGCGAGGGGTGGCGCCTGGCAAACCGGCAGCTCGCCATCAATGAGCTGATTGTGCGCACGGTCGAGTTCGGCGCCGATATCGATGCGATCGCCTGCAGCGTCGGCGATGTGATCAACTTCCAGCACGATGTCCCTCAGTGGGGCTACGGCGGCCGGCTGGCGTCGGCCACCTCGACGACGGTGCAGCTGGACCAGGAAGTGACGCTCGTGGAAGGGATATCCTATAGCGTCATGGTGCGCCTTTCGGACGATACGATAGTGTCCAGGACGGTGACGACCGCTCCGGGTACCACCGACTTGCTAACCGTATCCTCGCCCTTCAGCACGATTCCGGCACAGTTCGACCTTTACGCCTTTGGGATCTCCGACAAGGTGACCAAGCCGTTCCGGGTGATCTCGATCAAGCGCAACGGGGATCTGCAGGCCGACATCATCACGACGGAGTACAACGCGAGCATCTACGAGCTCGATGGTGGTTCTCCTATAGTCCCCACTATCAACTATTCGGCTCTGAGTGTTTTTGTGACAGTCTCGGGGCTCACAGTCTCCCAGCATGCCCTGATCCAGGAGGGTGGCGCGCTGCAGCGCAACCTCCTGGTCAGCTGGTCGCTCTCCGGAGCTCCGGCGCTGCGCTCGGAGATCTACATTCGCCAGGCCGGGCTTCCCTGGCAGCAGGCCGGATCAACCGTCGATAACGTCTTCACCATCCAGGGCGTTCAGCCCGAAACAGCCTACGATGTCATGGTGGTAGGGGTAAATGCCGCGGGGCAATCTACCCCGTATTCTTCCTCGCCGGTAGTCAGCTTCACGACCAACAGCACGACGGGCGCGATCGGTTCCATCTCCGGCATCGCCATCACGGGACTGGCGGTGTTAGGCGGGGGATCGGTGTTTACCGGGAGGGATTGCAACCTGGTCTGGGACGCGCCGGCGCTGCCCGGAGTTATCGACCATTACCGGGTGAAGGTCCTGGCGGGCGCGGCGGTCCTGAGATCTGAGACCGTGGCTATTCCTGGGTATGTCTACAGCTATGGCAAAAACTATGACGACACTGCCGGCGCGCCGCTGCCCGGGTTTACGGTGAGCGTTTCGGCAGTCGATATCGGCGGCGGGATGTCGGCGCCAGCGACGCTAGCCGTCTCCAACAGTCTGCCGACTGCTCCTACGGCATTAACAACCTCCAGCCAGCTGATGTCGGTACAACTGGCCGCCGCCTACGATACCCCG
>Ga0316222_1004351_pt1 | contig 13030 bp, 11 predicted proteins | sample TBH18011metaG_FD_206008 | JGI IMG/M metagenome (GOLD analysis project Ga0316222, IMG submission 206008) | Freshwater microbial communities from Trout Bog Lake, Wisconsin, USA - TBH18011 | ecosystem: Environmental > Aquatic > Freshwater > Lake > Hypolimnion/Profundal zone | place: USA: Wisconsin... | reverse complement strand
GAGGCAAACAGGCCTCGCCGCAGTCCTATAAGACGCTGGCGCGACCACAACGCGCCACGGCTTCGCCGCTCCGAATGGTCTCACGTCCATTCCAGGTAGAGGTCAGGAGGTCTGATCCTGACCTTGCGAAGGATCTCACAGCAGGCCAGCCAGCGTTATGTCACCCTTCACCGCTCTCGAAGCTGACAGCGTCGCCCAATGAGCCGTCAACTCCGAATACGTGCCGACTGAAACGAACGTCGCAATCGCCTCGTGAGATCCTTCGCAGGCTCAGGATGACAACGTTCGGGGCTCCGTTCTCACTTCTGCGCCCGATTTGCAAACTTGCGGGTTATGGAAAGAGTTCTGGGCTGCCTTCGTTTGCCTGACCATCCACGTGCAACCGAAACACGTGTCAATTCAGGACTGTTTCCATCGCAAGCCGAGGGTCAGGCAAACATATCTTGACAGCCAAACGATCGGCCTTGCATTCGCATTCAGAAGCCCCTTCAACGCTGCCCTCGAAACGCGTGCGACAATACACTCGTGAGCGCGCCCGGTGGCGGCATGACGAAACCGTCGACTATTTCCAAGTGTCGCTCCCTTTAGTCAAGAATTGTTGCCTGACCCCTTTCTCCCCGTGCTGTATTCATTAGGAATATTTTTACTATTCTTCACCCTTTTCCGAAATCGAACCAACTCCCGCCGTACGAGGCGTAACCGGTCTCCTGTTATGTATTCGTCACATGATTGCAATAGGTCAGAAAGAACACCCCAATTACTGTCATTCAGCAGTCTCTTTAAAACAAATGCAATAGTATTATCGTCTATGCATTGATTGGCGCAACCAACCATGACTGCCGCCGCGAGTCTTCTCTTTAGATACCGTGATGCCGCGTAAGCTTTAATTTTGTTGGAAAATTCGCTATGAGTCATCCCTATTGGCGAAAGGCTGAAATGACTCGAATACGCATCCAAATTACACGTTGCGCAAGTCAAATAAGCAAGTGCCAAAAACGGCAAACGGAAAATTTTCATCGATATTCAGGCAACATATGATTTCCTGGGGGTATTATTTTAAAAAACTGCAACCGAATTCCATATATTTGGGGCAGAGTTGACGGGGTCAGTTGACGGGGTCAAAGCTTGACGCTTGACAAGCATTCGAAGGCTGGATTGGTTCCGCCGGCAGGCGCCGCTGTTTCCAGCGGCGGTGAATCCATAACCACTGGCTGGGGCGTTCGCGAATAAAGCGCTCCAGAACATCGTTGTACCTCTGCGTATTTAGCCGGATTGCAGCGTCCTCGTCGTCGTTGGGAATCCATTCGAGCACCGGGTGAATGACCACGTGATGGCGACCGTTTTCGCGGTAGTTATTGATTGGCACCACGGCGCAGCCCGTCTTCAATGCAAGCCACGCAGGCGCTTTCATGGTTCGCGCTTCACGCCCGAAGAACTCGACCCAGATGCCCATGCTCCCGTGCATGCACTGGTCCATCAGAAGCCCGACGACCCCGTTTGCCTTGAGCAACTTCAGGATGGAGAAGATGGAATTGCGCTCGGACAAGAAACGCACTCCTTTGTCGGCGCGGATTTTCATCCAGTAATTGTTTGCCACGTTATTCTTCGCCACCCGGGTGACAATGTGTGCGCCCACGCCCAAGATAGCCTGACTGACGGCGAGCATATCCCAGTTTCCGTAGTGGCCCATGATCACCACCACGCCCCGCCCTTTTTCTTTCGCCGCCTGGAAATGGTCGAACCCGTGGATAACGATCTTGTTGTCCAGCGCCTCGCGGGTGAGCAAGGGAAAGCGAAGGAACTCCGCTATTCCCAATCCGTAATGAATGAAGTTATCGCGAGCGATGGCGCGCAGTTCGCTTTCGGGCTTCTCCCCCCAAAAGGCGATCGTGAGATTGTGCATGACCAGTGTGCGGCGGTAGCGGACGACGTAAAACCAGAAAAGGCCGAGCAGCTTTCCGAGCTTCAGAAACGATCTTTCGGGAATCCGTGCCGCGAGGAAGAGCGCCGCCTTGACGATTGGAATCTGGAGCCGTTCCATCCTATTGGGCCGGGTTGGAGCGGGCGGGTTCCGAAGTGTAAACGGCCACCTCCGCGTAATCGCCTGCGGACACGGCTGGGTCCACGAGAACAATGCCCCCGGAGCTTACCCACATGTGCGGACTGGTCTTCCCATCAGGAAACGAGGCGCCTAAGTGCAGTTCCGCGGAAAAACCAAACCGTGGCAGGAGATCGTAAATGACCATGCTGCGCCAGTAACACGGACGCCGCCTCAGGATCGGAACGTGCCCGAGAATATTGCAAACTCGATTGGCCAGCCACCGCGCCCATTCGAGGGGAAGATGCGGTTCCCTGCGTTTCGAATGCCTGCCCAGACGCGTAAACTGGCGGTCATGGGATTCAAACCAATGCAGCCAAAGCACTCTTAAGAACACAGGCAGCAACAGAAGGTAAAATTGCCGGCGGGCGTTTCGTTGCAAGGCGTCGGCGCGTCCGGGCCGGTGTGATGGACTGGAAATCATGACGATGTTTCCAATTCCAACGCCTGCTGTGCCAGCTCCATGCATTGTTGTTCGACGGCCTCAAACCCCGTGCGGATTTCGTCGCAGCGATCGCGATAAGTTCGCCAAAAAAAGCGGCGGCTCCCGCTCTCCGACGCCGGATCGAGGCCGGCAAGCGCAAGATAACTGGCCAACCCGCGACGCAATTCAGTGGCGCTTGCCATCTTGAATATCGACGCCCCGAACAACGCCAGATCCCGTATCTGCGCATCATGCGGCCATTGGCTCCCGACATATTCACAAGTGTCGAAGTCCGTCCAGTAGAGCTCGAGCTGTTTCGTTCCCAATTTCCATTTCGCCAGAATATTCGATGGCTGGAGATCTCCATGCGCATACCCGGCCCGATGCAAAGAGATGACAGCGGATATGGCATCGTCGATCCAACCGCGAAGCATTTCGGTCGTGCATGTGCGGCGTCGCAGATTTTCAAAGGCGAAATCGACCAGCGGAACGCATCCGTCCAATAGGCGCGAGACGGCGTGCCACGTTCGTGCGGCGCCATTCCCAACCGCCAGGATGAGCAAAGGTTCCGGGACAGGTTGCATTTTTCGATCCAAAGCAATTTGGCGCTCGAAAGCGCGAGTCGCCATCTCGCCGGTACTTAGTCCTCCGGGGTGTCCTGCCTCGGCGCCGGCGCCATAGCGCTTCACTACAACAGGGTATCCTTCGGCTCCGGTGACCCGCCAGGTGCGGCGGCCGGGGACATGAACCATCAGGTGGCGAATTGGAACGGCGTCGGCGGTCTCCAACAGATCGGTCAACCGGTTCGCCCATGAAGTCCATCGCCCGATATCCAGGTCGGGCGAGCAGAAACCTGCGCCTTCTGCAAATGAGAAGGGTTTCCATCCGCAGCCAGGGCAGGCCATATTGCTCTCAGTTTCAGTCAAGCGCATGGAGAATGGCTTTAACAGTTTGACACGGATCGTGGCTCGTCCGCGCGACCAGGAACCGGCATTCGTCTGCGGACGAGAGCCAATCGAACGCCCTTGCCCGATGTTCGGAGGTGTTGAGCATCGGTGAATCGCCCATCAGGTGGAACAAGACCTCCGGGAGGCAGTTCCACCGCACGGTTGCGCTTGCTTCGCGTGTGGAGGCATCCTCCAGCCAGACAAACCCGATTATCCGCTGCATCTGATTTCTTGCTTCCGGGTTCACCTGGCAAAACGGAAACACAGTCTTGTCACGAACTCGTACTCGACCGGGTGCCTCCACGAGGCTCGATGCAAAGCGCGGGACCTCGGCGGTGAGCACCTTCACAGGCAGACGATGCCCGCCCGCAAACAATCGACCTTCCCGCTGCGCCAGATAAACCAGATCGTCGCATGCCGGCAGAAAACCGTGCCGACCGAATTCCAGCGAAAGAGTGCTCTTGCCGGCTCCTTTTTCACCGGCAACGATCAACATCCCACCATGGCAGTTCACCGCTGCAGCATGCAGAGGCAGAAAACCGGCGTCGAACATGGTCCTGAGCGTCAATAACTGAATCAGCGGCACGCTGACGCCAGGAGAGACGCGGTTGAAGTCGCGTGGGAAAACATAGCCCTTTGCCTTGCGTTGGGTCTGGTCCATGCAGACCACTCCCTCCGCTGCGGCAAAAAATATCCGATCGCCGCATTCGAGGATTCGATATTCTTCTTCCGTGCCAATTTGCAATTCGGGTCTATCGAACTCAGGTGGAGGCGTTGTTTCGCGGAATTCGAACAAAAAATCGTCCCTGCCCGCCACGTCGTCCCGATGCGCTCCGAGGTAGAATTCCGCCAGTTCCCGAATACGGGCCGAGTCGGTCGCCAGGCGAATTCTCACCCCGAACAGGTCATATATGCATACAAAGTCCATTCAAGGATTTGAGACGGTTGGAGCCAGGAAGCTTCGCACCAGCTTGCGCAAAGGCGATTCAGTTCCAGCGAACGCCAAATGGCGGTATAACGGGTATTCCCAAGGCAGCGCGCCGAGGCTTTGCGACTGCTGGTTCTCCGAAAAGGAACCGAGGCTGCCAAAGAGTTCCCGCAAGATGGCCAGCTCAACGTTCAGGATCTTTTGAGAGTTGAGCGCGCGACAACGTTCACGCAATGCGCCGGGCTCCAACTCCGCGCCCCAGCGCTCCAGCATCAGCGCCAGATCGTGATGCCAGCGGAATCCGATCAGTCGATGATGCAATGCGATATGCCGCAGCGCGTGCAGGAAGGCGTCCATCGGCGCCAGAACGTGAACTTCCCCGAACGGAAGTTCCAACGGACGCACGTCGAGCACAGTTTCCGCGCGCGTTCGAAAGACCCGCTCGCTTTTCCCGCCGATGCGGATATTGATCAGGCGATAGTGGATTTCGATGGGGACATCATGGTCGCCCACCCGGGCCAGAAAGACGGTTTCCCCATCGTCCCCGCACCCGTCGCGCACGGAGTCCCTGCCCGTGATCCGCCGCCACGCGGACTCCGCCCGGCCCCGCGGTTGCTGCGCTCCATCCACGAGCTTTTCCATGCCGGCGCTTTGCAAATACCGGATCACGTCCTGCTTCGATTCGAAATCGACCATCAGGTCGATATCCCCCGCCAAGCGCGCAGCCGGGTCGGGATACAGCTCATAGGAAAATGCCAACCCCTTAAGCAGAGCAGGGAGTTTGTTGAGAGGCTTCAGGAGATCGATGACCTGCGCGAGGACGCTTTCGCGAGCCACAAGGCAGATGAAGTTCTCGTGATATTCCTCTTCGAGGATCTCTCGATGGCTCGGGGGAACCAGATTCCAAAAACCGTGCCGGCGAAGAAAAACAAAAAACGCCGGTCCCAGTCCGGAACGGCAGGCGGCGACGGCCCAGTCCGCACGGGCCAGCGCGGCCTCCCACGCGGGGTCGGTTTTCGAACGAGGTTGCGTTAGCAGCAGCGGGAGCAGTCTCCGCATTGCCGCAGAGCCTCGCTGTCGCTCATGCCACGCCATCTTGCGGCCGAGGGCAGATAAGCCGGTTCTCGATCAAATCACCGACAAACGCGTCCAAATCGCCCGCAAGCTTTGCCGGGTCTTCCGCGGAAAAGGCAACGGTCAGATACTCCAGAACGGAGGAGAGTCGCTTGCCGGCCATCAACTGTTCCCAAATGGCGATGCTTACGGCATTTTCCAACGAGTAGAAATCGCCGTCTTTGAGCTTCAGGATCACGATCTTGGACCCGCCTTCGGGCTTCTTCCAAGACACTTGGAGTTCCTTTTGATAACCGCACTCCATCCGGTTGCTTTGCTCTTGTGACATGAATATCTCGGTCTGGTTATGATTTGCGCAAAGATCCGCGCACTCTGCCAGTGTTGTGTAACCGGAATGCCTTTACAACTGTTGCGTTCAAAATGGGCCACCGGCAAGGCGCGGCGAGGGCGCATCCCCTCTGCGGGCTGTAACCGAGCCGCAACGCCGCCGCTGGCCTATTTTCAACGCAACCCGAAGGGCTGTGGCTCTTTTTCGATTTTTCCGCGTTGCTCACTCGGGCAAGATCGCAGCGGATATTGCCGCTCGTTGCGCCTTGAAAAATCGAAAAATAGCCGACAGCAGTTGTAAAGTCATTCCAGTTACACAACACTAGGCAGGAATCCGCGAGTCCAAATCTGTTGAACTCGCGGGTCCCAAAGTGGCGTTTTATCGAGCGCAAGCGCTCCACCTGTTAATTAACGATGCCAGGCAGGCATCCCGACTTGTCTTGCCACGTGCTTGCTACGTTCTTCAGCTTGCCGTGGCTCTTGAGCTCAGGCTTCTGATATTCCTGCTGCTCCTGCTGTTCTTTAACCTCTTGTTTTGTTTCTGTCTGCATATAACGGTGGTTTTTGTTGGTTGTTGTCTCTGCATTACCGCCGCAGTTGCCGCTTCGGAAAAAGCTTCCGGGGAGAAGAAATTGCAGCGTTGGCGGGAGTTTGTAGTCAGCACGCCCGCAAAGACAAGAACTATTTTGTTTTTTTTGCACGCACGCGCGGGACAAATTTCTTCCGGCGGATCGCAATCACCGGGAGGTCTGTAGATACCGGGGTATATACACGGATTAAGAAAACGGTGTCGGCCTGCAACTCCGGGGAGCACACGCGCCCTCGCGTGTTGGCGTCGGCGCCCTCGCCGACGCGAACTTTTACTTCATCGAAACCACGGATTTCACGGATTGGCACGGATAAAACCTATCCGTGTTCATTCGTGTAATCCGTGGTTGATCGGTTGAATGCGAGCTTCTTGAGAAGATGCCTTTGGCGGGGCGCCAAAGGCCACACGCGAGGGCGCGTGCGCTCCCCAGAGCCCGGTCTCCGACGTTCTCGCAAGAATCGGCGGGCCAAATAATAGAAGAAATTTGTCCTGCGCCCCTTTGCACGCGCTGTTCGAAGAGCAACATTGACCGCCCGCAGACTCCTGATAGGCTTTTTGTTTCTTTGTCATGAGCACCGAATACAAACAGTCTCTGAGCCTGCCCAAGACGGATTTTCCGATGAAGGCGGATCTCGTTAACCGCGAGCCCAAGCGCCTAGCGATCTGGGAGTCCAACGCCCTCTACCGGCGCATTCAGGACGCGCGCCGCGATGCCCCTCTGTTTGTTCTTCACGACGGCCCGCCCTTTGCCAACGGCGACGTCCACATGGGCACGGCGCTCAACAAGATTCTCAAGGATCTCATCGTCAAGTCCAAGACCATGCTGGGCCGGCGCGCTCCTTACGTGCCGGGCTGGGATTGCCACGGTCTGCCGATCGAATTCAAGGTGGTTCGCGAGTCGCGTGGGTTGACCCCGGTGGAAGTCCGCCGCAAGTCCGAGGCGTACGCCCGCAAGTTCATCGACATTCAGCGTGAGCAATTCCGGCGGCTTGGCGTCTTTGGGGACTGGTTCCATCCGTACCTGACCCTCGCGCCGGAGTACGAAGCCGAGATCATCCGCGCGTTTGCCGCGTTTGTGGAAAAGGGGCTGGTTTACCAGAGCAAGAAGCCGGTCTACTGGAGCACCGGCGCGCAAACGGCTCTGGCGGAAGCGGAAGTGGAGTACGCGGACCGCGTAGACCCCGCCATCTTCGTGAAATTCCCGGTCGCGCAAGGGCCGGAGCCGCTGGTGGCGATCAAGGCGAGCATGGTGATCTGGACGACAACGCCCTGGACGCTGCCGGCGAACGTTGCGATCGCCGTACATCCCAATCACAGGTACGTTGCCCGGACCTTCAAGCACCGCGAATCGGGCGCCCTCGAGGTGTTGCTGATGGCCGAGGCGCTGGTCTCCCAGTTCTGTGAGGTCACCGGATGGGAGCCTGTTTCAGGTGATTCCACGAACCTGGCCGAGTTCACCGGTCAGCAACTCGCCGGCGTTCAGACCCGGCACCCGTTTCTGGAGCGCATTTCGTCGATCATTCTGGCCGATTTTGTCACTTTGGAGACCGGCACCGGCGGCGTGCATATCGCTCCCGGGCACGGCGCGGACGACTATATGGCCGGCGTGAAAAACGGGTTGCCGATTCTTTCCCCCGTCGATGAGCACGGGCGGTTCACCGAGGAGGTCGGCGTGCCGGTGTGGGAGGGCAAGTATGTCTTCGACGCCAACGCCGATGTCGTCACGCATCTGCGCGAGAACGGGATGCTGCTGGGCGAGCAGAAATACACGCACTCGTATCCGCATTGCTGGCGGTCGAAGACTCCGGTCGTCTTCCGCGCGGTGGAACAGTTTTTTATCCGCATCGACGCCTTGCGCGCTTCCGCGATGGAGCAGATCGACCAAACCGAGTGGCTGCCGCGCTGGGGGCGCAACCGGATTTACGGCACTGTGGAGTCCCGGCCGGATTGGTGTATCTCGCGGCAACGTTCGTGGGGAGTGCCGCTGGTGGTGTTTTATACCCCGGAAGGGAAGCCGGTGCTCGACGCCGCCGCCATCCGCAAAGTGGCGGACTTGGTGGAAAAGAACGGCACGAATCTCTGGTTTGAGAAAGACGACGCGTGGTGGGCCGACGCCGTTGGGTTGCCGGAGGGCGTCACGCGCCGCAACGACACGCTGGACGTGTGGATCGATTCCGGCGTCTCGCATACCGCGGTTTGCAAAAAGCACGCGGAACTGCGTTTTCCGGCCGACGTTTATCTGGAAGCGACCGACCAGCACCGCGGTTGGTTCCAGTCGTCGCTGATGACCAGCGTGGCGATGCACGGTATGGCACCTTACAAGACGGTGATCACCCACGGCTTTGTGGTGGACAAGGACGGCAAGAAGATTTCGAAGTCCAGCAGCTACCAGAAGCCGATGGATGCCGCGCATTTTGTCGGCAAATACGGCGCGGACATCGTGCGTCTCTGGGTTTCGAGCGTTAATTTCACCGATGAAGTGCCGTTCTCCGAAGAGGCGTTCTCGCGGCTGGGCGAAGCGTATCGATTGTTCCGCAACACGCTTCGCATCCTGCTGGGGAACCTCTATGACTTCGAACGGCCGGCGGACTTCGGATCGGGCGTCCCGTCCGCCGCATTGCCGGTGGACCGCTGGGTGCTTTCGCGGCTCCAGAATGTCATCGCCGTTTGCCGGGAGGCTTACGACACCTACGAGTTCCGTCGCGTGTTCCAGACGTTGAACCAGTTCTGCGCCGTCGATCTCAGCGCGCTCTACGTCGATATCACCAAGGACCGGATGTACTGCGACGCCGCCGATGCGCCGCGCCGGCGCGCCACGCAGAGCGTCATGGCCGTGGTGTTCGACGCGCTGACCCGGTTGCTGGCGCCAATCCTGGTCTTTACCGCCGATGAAGCGTGGGAGTTTGCAGGGCGCCCCGCCGGCGCGGTTCATTTGGAAATGCTGCCGGAAGCCGACCCGGCGTTGGTGGATTCCGCGCTGGAGGCGGAATTCGAGACGCTGCTGTCATTGCGAGGGATCATTGCCCAGGCGATCGAGACCGCGCGCAAGGCGAAGGAGATCGGCAACGCGCTCGAAGCCGCGGTGACGTTGGAAGTCGCCGATGCCGCGTTGCTCGAACGACTGCGCGGGCGGGAAACGGAGTTGGAGGAGTTTTTCATTGTCAGCAAACTGACGCTTGCCGCCGGACCGGAAACCAGGGCGTCGCTCATTCCGACGCCGGACGCGCGGTGCGGGCGGTGCTGGAGACACAAGCCGGAGGTCGGCTCCAACAGCGAATACCCTGAGTTGTGCGAGCGCTGCGCGCAGGTGGTCAGGTAAGGTTAAGAAGTAATGCCTGATCCTGCGCCCCCATCGTTTCACGGTGACACTGGGCTTGAAATGAGCTAGTTTTGTTTCATGCACATCGAAATGGAACTGCCGGAGTCCGCGTTCAGCGCGTTGCGCCTGAGTCCGGCGCAATTTGCGCGGGAAATGCGGCTGGCGGCAGCCCTGAAATGGTATGAGGCGGGGATGATCTCGCAGTCGAAGGCGTCCGCGCTCGCGGATGTCTCACGCGAGGCATTCTTGCTGGGCGCCGGGCGTTTTCACGTGTCCGCGGTACAGTCTACACCGGTAGAGTTGGCCGAGGAACTTGCCCGTGACTGAAAACTGGGTCATCAACGCTTCGCCCCTGATCCTTCTGGGGAAGTCAGGCCAACTCGATTGGTTGCCGCGCCTGGGGCAGGTCGTTGTCCCTCAATCGGTCGCCGACGAGATTGCGGCAGGATCGCCCGACGATCCGGCACGACGCTGGCTTGAATCGCCGGTTGGTGGAGCGCTGATCCAAGAGAATGCACAGGCCCCGGATGAGTTATTGGCTTGGGATCTCGGCCGCGGTGAAACGACGGTGATTGTGTGGGCGCTAAGACATCCCGATTACGAAGCTGTGCTTGACGACGCCGCAGCTCGTCGATGTGGCGGGATATTCGGTATCCGCCTGCGTGGTACCTTGAGCCTGGTGGCTTTGGCGAAGAAGCGCGGATTGGTTGCCGCTTGCAGACCGGTATTTGCGAAGATGCAGACCGCCGGGCTTTTTGTAACCCAATCCTTGGTGGAGCAAGTTGCCCGCTCTGTCAGTGAATAACTTCTTCCATTATTGGACCCGCTGATTCTTGCGAGAACGTCGGAGATCGGGCTCTGGGGAGCGCACGCGCCCTCGCGTGCGGCACCTCCCACCGCCGTCATGTCCGGTTTTCCAACGTGCTGCAAGGCCGACGGGGAAAATCCCTTCGCGCCTCCCCTTCCAGCCCGGCCCGGATGTCACGCTGCCGCTTGCAAACCAAACCTTAACCAGCTATGAAGATCGCACCCGCAGGGGTGGATGATTTTGAAGTGCAAAAAGGCGGGTGATTTTGGAGGTGCAAATTGACATCAAGGCAGAGACCTGCCTTTGAAAGGATTTCGATGCCGCAGAATGGCGACCGCAATCCGATGTGCAGTTGAGCATGCAGACTCCTAAATTCCTGAGGCTTCTGAACCAAAGCGTCGACTGGGCGGCTGAGTGTTTTTTCCAGGCGCTGGACCGGACCGCGCTGGCCGTCTCCATGGGCTTCATGGTCTGCGGTCTCTGGAAGATGGTGCTCGGACTTTTTATCCTCATAGGCACCTCGCTCCCGTCCTGGGCCGACGGGTTGTGGGGATGGGCAGGTTCGGTCGTGGGACCGAGCGCGCCGAGCGAACTGCGCCATGCCGCCGTGGATCAAGCCCTGCGCGGGTTGGAATTATCGCTCTTCGCGCCCATGCCGTTTTCACTGGTCAATGCAGTCAACTTGCGCCTCATCGAAATCGGCAAACGGCGGCCTCGCAGCCGCGTGAATACCGATAACCAACCCAACCAACAGGCGGTGGACGAGGATGGGGAGGCGGGAATCATCGGCGCAAAGGCGATCACGCTCCAACTGATGGCGGCCATCGTGGCAACCGACATGGTGGACCGCGCAACTTCCATAGCCGGCCTGACCTGGGAATCCTCGATCTGCGAGATTCTCCTGATCGCCACGCTCGTCGCGTGTTCGCTGGCGATAAGAAAGCCATTTCGCTCCCCGACATCGCGATGAGGCGGACGGTTTGCACTGCATGCGAGCGGGAGGAGTTGCGGTGACTCAAACGAGTTGGCGCACAAATTGCTTGCAGGCGCTGCGAGCCGGAAAACCCCGGCGCATAAGCAGCCTATGTCAACTATAGCCAAGATCGCGGCAGACTCATTTCCAGTATTGGCGCCGTCCGACACTGTGGAATTCAAGAAATCGGCAAAGCGTTGTTGCCGCCCAATGGGACGAGGCTTCCATTTCCATTGGAACAGCACCGCTGGCACAGCCTCAGTGAGCCAACCGCCTGCCGCCCGTTTCGCGACCGGTAATCCCCGGCCCGTCGGCAGAGGGTTCGTGGTCGTCTCGGGGGTGCTGGACGCAAGCAATGTGACCGCCTCCGTCAGCCGTCCGACCGGGCCGCGCCCTCACGGAAGAGGATACGTTGCCTGGCCGTAATCGCCCACCTCTGTTCAGAAAATGCCAGAATGATGACGTAATCGCCACAGAGTGTTGCAGAATGCGGACTTCGGGATTAAACAGACGGCCCGCTAAATCCCGATGAAATCAAAAAAACTCGAAGAAGCCCGTTTTCTTGCCGTTCTCCAACGCGTGCTGACCAAGACCGGGGTGGACCCGCTCCTGGCCAACACCATCTACACTGAGGCCGTCAATGAAGTGCGGCTGTTCAGGAGTCTCGAATCGTTCGAGAAATTCTGTGAGACCGGATCGTTGCCCGACACCGAACCGGCGACGGTTGCCGAGTTTCAGAGCCAGCTCGCCGGCAACTTCGGCGAAGAGAACGTCGTGGTCACGCCAAAGGAGGATGGGAGCGCGATCGCCGTCGAGTTGACGCTGCCCGACCGCAGTGTGAGCACGATGGTGAAGGTCGCGCCTCCCGGCACCGAAGAAGAGGAGGTCAAGGCGCCTTATGTCCCCTTCCCTGTGGCCTTGCCGGAAGACCCGGAACTGGTGTGGGTATTGGCCCGCCGCGAAAACCTGGGCCCCGATGAAGCCACCCGCGCCCTGGCGAACATCCAGGAGGAGTTCTGGGCAACCAAGAAGGGGCAGATCCTCCAGCGCGAAGGCGTGGAGCGCTCATTCGCCGAGTTCATCGCCAACGCCCCCGCGGCGACGCTCGGGGACAGCGGCATCAAGCGCTACCACAAAGACCCCGAGGCGCTGAAGACGCTCCACCTTATTCCGAGCGAAAAAGCGGCAGAAACGCACTGATTCGGCAGGTTGTCCCCGCTGAGCGGTACCCGAGGTTCTGCCCGGCAGCCGGCAATCGGCCATTTGGCCGCTCGTTCGACGAGCCGACGATCCCGACTGCGACAGTTGCTGCTTTTCCGCTACACCGAAAATACCCATGCGCGTGTATCCGAAGGGGAGCGCGGGCTTCCAGCCTGCTGCCTTCGGTATCCTGCCGGAGGCTTGGGCGCGCGCCGAGTGCAATCCGACGCCGTCACCAGCACGCCGTCACCAGCACGCCGTCACCAGCACGCCGTCACCAGCACGCCGTCACCAGCACGCCGTCACCAGCACGCCGTCACCAGCACGCCGTCACCAGCACGCC
>Ga0316222_1004348_pt1 | contig 13035 bp, 9 predicted proteins | sample TBH18011metaG_FD_206008 | JGI IMG/M metagenome (GOLD analysis project Ga0316222, IMG submission 206008) | Freshwater microbial communities from Trout Bog Lake, Wisconsin, USA - TBH18011 | ecosystem: Environmental > Aquatic > Freshwater > Lake > Hypolimnion/Profundal zone | place: USA: Wisconsin... | reverse complement strand
TCCCTGGACCAAGTCATGGGCGGGAAACTCAGCGCGGTGGACGGCGCATAAAGCGGGGTCCGGTTCGATCGCGGCCGTGCGCCGGATACCTGGCGTTGCCAGCAGGTGTCGGGTCATCTGGCCGATACCGGCGCCAACCTCCAATACTTCCCCTTTCAAAAAGGGACCGAACTCCTCGAACAGGGCCGCGCGGTAATGGTGAGCGTCCTTGAGGGCGTCGAACTCGAAACTGGGTACGTTTTCCATGTGATCTCTGGGTCCTGGCTACCGGAGGAAGTTGTATTTGATGAGACACCGCAGGGCGCTGAAGCCGTCTTTCCAATTGATCTTCTTGCCTTCCGCATAAGTGCGGCCGTAGTAAGAAACCGCGACCTCATAGATGCGGACCTTCATTTTGCTCACTTTGGCGGTTATCTCCGGCTCGAAACCAAAGCGACTCTCCTCGATAGTGATTTTTTGAATGACCTCGCGGTGGAATGCCTTGTAACAGGTCTCCATGTCGGTGAGGTTGAGATTCGTCGCCATGTTCGAGAGGGTGGTCAGCACTTTGTTCCCCACCGCGTGCCAGTAGTACAAGACGCGATGGGCGCTCGAACCAATAAAACGCGACCCGAAGACCACATCGGCTTTGCCTGCAAGAATCGGGTTAAGAACCAGGTAGTATTCGCCCGGATCGTATTCGAAATCGGCGTCCTGGATGATGACAATGGGCGCGGAGGCATGTTGGAGTCCTGTCCGCAGCGCGGCGCCCTTGCCTTGGTTCTTGTCGTGGCGGTAGAGCTTCACGCGGGGTTCGGCACGAGCCACCTCCTGCAAGCGGTCCCACGAGGCGTCGCGGGAGGCATCATCAACGACAATCACCTCATGGACGGGCCGCTGCTGCAACACCAGCGCCAGCACCTCAGCCACACTCGCGACCTCGTTATACACCGGCATCACGACCGACAGGCAGGGTTCGATGTCGGCGTTCGACTTAGCTTCAATAGAGGTGGATCGCGTGTTCATTGGAATCACTCAGCCTTACCAGGTGCCAAGGCATCGCCCCCGAATCGGCGCGCAACGTCAGCGGGATGGTCCGCACCACCCGGCCGTGAAACTGCCGCAGCCATCGATCGAGTGGCACATCGAAGTAGTTCTTGAGCTTGTCGCCGCTGACCCAGACGTAGTGAACGCCCGCGTCGCGCAACCGCTCGGGCGTGTCGCTCAAGCAGACATGGACAACGCGTCGCCCACCGAACGGCTTCCAGAGGGAAGCCTCAGGGTCGTCAAAAGTTACTATCCCCACGATTTTCTCCTCCGGCGGGAGAAGTTCCACCGCGGGAGCGAACGCGGAAGCGCGCTGGGCATACACCTCATAAACCTGTTCCACCCGGGCCACCAGCGCACTCGAACCTCCCATGCCGTGCAGGATTGTGCCCGCGAAGGAAGTGGGGAAGAGCGGGCGGGCGGGACTCAGTACCAAGACCGCGCCACCCAAAGCCAAAGCTCCCAGCGCACTCCATCGCCACCACCCGGCACGGACCAACCGCTCGTGGCCCTCGGGCACCAGAAAGAGCATCACCATCGGCATGTAGTAGGGCGCCACCAATCGGGAAAGACTCTGGACCGCCGAGGCCCGGAATACGGCCAGGAGCGCCAGGCCGATCGAACCTGCCAAGAGCCAATACAGCCGAGGCATCGTGGGGCGCCTCCGCGAGGGCTGTGTGTGCCTGACCCGCCACGCCGCCACCACCGACACCGCCAGCAAGCCGGAAACGCTCAACCCCAAACCAGCCTCCTCCTCAGTCTGGAGTTCATCCATCTGGAAGATTCGATTGGCAGACAAGAACTCCTCATCCCAGGCGGCGCGCACGAAGGAAGGAACCAGATGCGGAGCGACACGTTGGTTCCACGCTTTGGCGAACGGAGCGACGGGCGGCGCCAGATTCTCGGCCACGAACCAGACCGCATTGCCAATGGGACCCGCCACCGGGTGGATGACCTGGATGCGAGTCTTCTCGACCCGGGACCCGGTCCACTCGCCGCCATATCTCCAGTTGCCTACGGCCGTGGGAAAGAAAGAAACCAGAAGGGCTGCGGCTCCCACCACGGCAGTCCCCAGCACCATCGGCAACACCTGGGGCACCTTTGCCGGCCGGCGCCCTTGGCCTGAAAGCACGCCACGATCCAGCCGGAAGCACCGCCAGCAGGGGGCGATGAGCACCAACCAGGCCAGTGCCATCGGCAGCGCGTTGGCCTTGACGCCGGTTCCGAGCGCGAAGGCCACTAGCGAGAGCCAGAACTCCTCGATCCGCAAACTGGCGCGCGCCCGCAAAGCGAGATCGATCCCCGCCATGACCAAGGTGGCCACGAACAAGTCGTTGCCCAGGCTGCCCGCCTGGAGCAAAAAACAATAGCCTACGGGCACTACCCACATCCACGCATAGGCCACGCGAGGCCGGACGCCGAACCGGCGGAAACTGCTGAAGATCAGGCCGGGCAACAGGCTGAAGGAAATGACGTTATAGAGAAAGAGGAAACGATCGCTCTTCGTCAAAGCGATTACCGGGGCGGCCAGCCATTCAAACCCGCAGCCTCGGCTGTTGAGCCGGTTGAACTCGGTGTGAATCCAATGCCAGCGACTTTCGGCCAGCCAATGGAGCAGGCGAGGCACCCGATAAGCCAGAGCGTCATAACTGTTGGGCGCGTAGATGGCGCCACCCAGGAACGCGAGAACGGCCAGGACCAGGAACCCGAGCGGTAAACGCCGGCTAAAACGATGGCGCAGGCGACGCCAGGACACCCCGATCCACCCGTCCACCGCCAGCAAACGTCGAAAACCCGCCAACGCCGCCAACCCTAACCCCAGGGCAACGCCGTAGCCAACCGGGTTCAGTTGGCCCAACGCAGAAAGCGCCCAGCCAACGCAGCTCCAGTAGGCGCAAAAGCCGATCCAGAGCACGAGGAAGGAGGGCGATTTGAACGGCTTATCTGGCATTAGGGTCTCAGTCACCTCGGGCTGATCGTTGGGCGTCTCGGGCCGTCGTGAGAGAAATCTCTACCAAATCTCTCGGCGTTCAAAGGCCAAGCCAGCAAAATATGTCCTGAAATTCATTGCAGTAACGGACTCGATTTAGGCCAGAATGTCAACCCCGATTCGCCAAATGGCCTCGCGAGATGGAGTGCATGCCCGTCGTGCCTGAGGCGGAGCTCAAGGGTGCTCGGAGGGCGCTTGGAGCTTGCCGCGAGCCACCTCATGACTTACAGTTTGCCCCGTGAACGCTTAACATTAATCAGAGTAAGATGCTGTTTAACTCATTCGCTTTTCTCGTTTTTTTCCCCCTGGTAACGCTGCTCTATTTTCTCCTGCCGCATCGTTTTCGCTGGTTCCTGCTGCTGACGGCCAGTTGCGTCTTCTACATGTATTTCATACCGATTTACATCCTGATTCTGGCGTTCACGATCGTCATTGATTACTTCGCCGGACTGCTGATCGAGGGGGCGTCGGGCTCGCGCCGCAAGCTCTTTTTGGGCTGGAGCATCGCCGCGAACGTGGGAGTCCTGGCCATCTTCAAGTATTATGGTTTCCTGAACGATAACCTCGCCGCGCTGGCGGCCTTTCTGCATTGGAACTACTCCCTGAAGACGCTGGCCATAATCCTGCCGGTGGGGCTCTCCTTCCATACCTTCCAGGCCATGAGTTATACTTTCGAGGTTTATTACGGGCGGCATAAAGCCGAACGCCATTTTGGCATCTACGCCCTCTACGTCATGTTCTTTCCGCAGTTGGTCGCCGGCCCCATCGAACGCCCCCAACGGCTCCTGCCCCAGTTCCGCCTGCGGCACCGCTTCGATTCGCATCGCGCCGCCCAAGGCCTGGCCTTGATGACTTGGGGTTTCTTCAAAAAGATGGTCATCGCGGATCGGCTGGCCCTCTACGTGGACGCGGCCTACCGGGTTCCGGCTGCCAGTTCCGGCCTGGACCTGCTCCTGGCCACCTACTGCTTTGCGATTCAAATCTATTGCGATTTTTCGGGGTACTCGGACATCGCCCTCGGTTCCGCTCAGATCCTGGGATTCGAGCTCATGACCAACTTCCGCATACCCTATGTCGCCCAGTCGATCAAAGAGTTCTGGCAACGATGGCACATCTCCCTCTCCACCTGGTTCCGGGATTATCTCTACATTCCCTTGGGCGGCAACCGGGTGAGCGCCGCCAGCCGCTACCGCAATCTGCTGATCACCTTCCTGGTCAGCGGACTGTGGCACGGAGCCAACTGGGTGTTCGTGATTTGGGGGGCGCTCCACGGACTCTACGTCGTGGGCGGCGCCGCCACCGCAGGAATCCGCGCCCGGTCGGCGCGCCGCGTCGGCTTCGATCGCCTCCCCGCCTGGCTCCAGGCTGTCGGTCGCGCCTCGATCACCTTTCACCTGGTCTTGATCGCGTGGGTCTTTTTCCGGGCGGCGAACGTTTCCGAGGCCTGGTCGGTGTTCACCGGCATCGGACGCTCCGCCATCCAGGGGTTCGTGCCGCGCGCGATCACTTTGGCGCCTGGGCGAGACCTTGTCTTCATGCTGGTCGTTGTACTGGCTGCGGGCCTGTACGAGGCCCGCCGTGAAGCCCTGCTGGCTCGATGGCCGCTCCTGGCCAATGCCGCCTGGTTCTCAGTTCTGATCTGGGCCATCTTGATCTTCGGTGTCTATGACAATCGCCAATTCATCTATTTCCAGTTTTAGGAAGACTCTCCTCCGCGCCTTGGCCTGCGGCATCGTGTTCCTGCTGGTCGGTGAGTCGGTGGTCCGATTTGATCGGGCGACCCTGTTTTTTGAGGGCTCACGCGCGGAACTGTTACGCAACGACTACAAGGCGAGCCCGGAACGGTCCTTGCTGGATCAAGGCCAGTTTCCCGTGCGCAACGAAGATGTCCGCATCATGCTCCTCGGAGATAGCGTCCTTTACGGGGTTGGGGTCCGGCCGCAAGCCGTCGTCTCCACGCTCTTAAAGGAAAAACTGGTCGCCAACCGCCCGACCCCGGGCACGGTGTATGTGCTGGACATCACCTGCCCGGGAAACAACACGTACCAGAATTGGGTCGCTTTTGAGCGCTATTTTAAGGCCTTCGCCCCCCAAGTGGTTATCCTGGCCTATCACCATGATGACGTCTTTGGCCAGCAGACGCCCCCAGGATCGCCCGGCGCCCCGTCCGCCGCACCGTCCCTTCCGGTCCGGGAAGTTGAGCGGAACGTGGACCGGTTCATGAGTTTCCGCAACGCCCTCTTCACCTCCAAGGTGCTCAAGCTCGTGTTCGAAAAGCTCAACCTGGAACTTAAGTTGGCCGGCATTGTCATCCCAGGCACCGAGTTTGACCATTTCGTCAATCACTCCTACGACCCCGATTTCCCGGGCTGGCGGGACTCGCAGGGGTATCTCGTTTCTATGGCCGCGGAGTGCCGAACCAACCGGAGCACCCTGATTGCTTATCTATCACCCGAACTGGAATTGCTCCGGCACTACCAGGTGCTCGGCCCCGTGGACCACCTGCTCGCCAGGTTTTTCGCCGAGGCTAAGGTCACCTGCCTCAACGGGGTCGATCCTTTCTTGGCCCGGCCCAAGATGGACTACGCGCTCTCCCGGTACGATGGGCACCCGAATGAGGCGGCGCATCAACTGATTGCCGATCAGCTCTTCCACGCCTTGGAACGGGCCCTCAGCAAACCGGGCGGGGCAAAGTCCGGAACGACGAGCCCTTGACCGGCGGTTTTTGCTTGCGGTCCAAGCCCCGCTCGGTAGTCTCCACCAGATGCTTTACGCCCGAAAGTTAGTGGGTCGGATCGCCACTGGTTCCACCGCTGAGTAACCCCGGCCACACGAATGAAGAATCATACGCCAGCAACCCTGCTCGGCGCTGTTTTTGCCCATCTACGTCGGTGCCCCGCTTGGTTGTGGCGGCTGGAGGCGCGCATTAAAGGCGTTGAGTTTCAAGGGAAATGCGACCTGCTGGGCCGACCCATCATCAGCGTCGTGCGCGGTGGGCGCATTGTCCTGGGCGATGGCGTCCGGCTCTTCAGCACGGTCCGGGGCAACCCGCTCGGCTGTTTTCAGCCCTGCGCGCTCCGCGCACTCGCGCCTGGAGCCGAGTTGATCCTGGGACCATCGGTCGGCATCAGCGCCACCGCGCTGTGCGCCGCGCTTTCCATCCGCATCGGCGAACGGACCATCATGGGCGCCGGAGCGATGGTGATGGACACCGACTTCCACCAACCCGCCGGGGAGTGGGACTGGAATGATGATTGCCTGGCCGGCGCGCGTTCGGTCAACATCGGGCGTGGGGTCTTTGTCGGAGCCCGTGCCATCATTCTGAAGGGAGTGACCATTGGCGATCGGGCGATCATTGGCGCCGGGGCAGTGGTATCGAAAGACGTGCCGGCACATCACATCGCGGCCGGCAATCCCGCCCGGATCTTCAGCCCCAAGACCCCACCTGCCTCCACCGCCTGACCATGCTCCGCCGCAAACAACGAATCCGAACCCAAATCCACCAACTGGTGGATGCGTCGTTGTTTGCCTTGAGTTTTTGGTTGGCCTACTGGCTCCGTTCCGACCCCGTCATCGTCGCCTCGTTGCACCTGGACCGGGTAAAACCCTTGGGAGAGTATTTCCTGCTCCTCCTCATCCTGGTCCTGGCCGCGCCCCTCCTGCTGGAGACGCAAGGATTCTACAACCGGCCGATGCTCTCGCCGCGCACGCGGATGCTCTGGCTCCTCTTTCGAGGCTGTTGCTTGACCGCACTGGCGGTGGTCGTGGCGGGATTCCTGCTGCGCCTGTCCCTTCCCCGCTGGACCGTGTTTCTATTTGCCAGCTCCAGTTTCGCCCTGCTCTGGGCCAAGGAAGAACTCATGCGGGTGGCCCTTCACAGCCAGGTGGCCCAGGCGCAGTATCGGCGCCGCTTTATTCTCGTCGGGACCCGTGACGAACTGGCTCTCATGCGTCAGGATACTGCCCATGTCCAAGGGGAAATCGAGGTCATCGCCCTTCTCGACCTGGATGAGACCCCGGTCTCGCATCTGGTGGAACTCCTCCACGAATTTGCTGTCAACGGCGTGATCGTCAGCGCGCGCCGCACCTACTTTGAAGCGGTCGAGGCCGTCATCCGGGCTTGCGAGATCGAGGGGGTCGAGGTCTGGTTGCTGGCCGATTTCTTCAAGACCCAGATCTCTCGCACCAGCCTGGACGAATGGCATGGGAAGCCCATGCTGGTGTTCCGCAGCACCCCCGAGACTTGCTGGCAACGAGAGCTCAAGAAACTCATGGACTTCGCGCTCTCTGCGCTGCTGCTCTTGGTTGCTTCCCTGCCCATGGGCTTCCTCGTCCTGCTCGTCAAACTCAGTTCCCCGGGCCCCGCCTTTTTCCGCCAGCAGCGAGCCGGCCTCAACGGCCGGCCTTTTACCATGTACAAGTTCCGAACGTTGGCCAGCACCGCCGAGCAACTCCAACAGGAACTTGCCGCCCTCACCGAGCCGACCAGCCCCGCGTTCAAGGGTGCGCAAACCCTACGGGTAACCGCGGTCGGCCGGTTCCTGAGAAAGTCCAACCTGGATGAACTCCCCCAACTCATCAACGTGCTGCGTGGCGAAATGAGCCTCGTCGGACCCCGACCGCTGCCGGTGGATGAGGTGCAGCGATTCGATGACCTGGCTCACCGTCGCCGCCTCAGTGTCAAGCCGGGATTGACGTGCCTGTGGACGGTCCGAAAGCGGAACCGGGTAGGTGGCTTCAGGGAATGGGTGCGCCTGGACCTCGAGTATATCGATACGTGGTCACTCTCCTTGGATGTGGCCATCCTACTGCGGACCATCCCCGTGGTGCTGCGAGGCACCGGCGCCAATTAGCCTGAGCCTCCCCGCCATATCCAGCGGAGAAAACCCTTCGGCGGCGCTTTGGCCGCACTGACGGTGGCTCAGCGAGGATAGAGGCTAAGGCGGCGAGAAAGGTCCGGGATCGGAATGGTGGAGACGATCTCTATTTGAACAGTAGGCCCCGCCCGGTCTCCCAGAAGATCAGGAACACCCCCATCAACGAACCGCCTGCGATCACCCCCGAAGCCACGGGATAGGTATACTCTTCGGCGCTCTTGGGGGACCGCTTCTGCCAGAGCCAGGCGATCAAGGCTCCCAAGAAGAAGAGCATCCCGTAATACCAGTGGAAGGTCCACGCCAGGCCCACTCCCGCCGCCGAGGGAATCAGGCTCTGCTTCTTCGGGAAAACCGCAGGCAGCAACGCCAGCAGCACCCCAACGCTCGCACCAATACCGATGGACCACTTCTTCACCGGGTGCAAATCGCCAATCCCTTTGCTCATGGCCAGAGCCACGGCCCGCCAGTTCTGGGCGGCGGGCGCGGGAAACTTGTCCGTCCCCAGTACGTCAGCGTTGGGCACCATCAGCCGGAAGGCGAATACCGTCACCAGAGTGCCGATGAAAATGCCTGAGAACTGGGCCAGGAATTGTTTCCGCGGGTTGGCTCCCAACAGGTAGCCGCTCTTGAGATCGGTGAGCAAGTCCGCCGAGGAGATCGCCGCGCTCGACACCACGTTGGCGCTCATAAGCGTGGTGGTCGCGCTGCCCGGATGAAGGGCGCCGATGGTCAACTGCGTGATTTGTCCCATGGCCCCCACCGGCGTAGTGTCCGTCTCGCCCGTCACTCGGCAGGCCACCAGGGCCAGCACAAAGGACATCACCAACGCCAAACCCGCCAGCCAATACGGCATATCGAACGTGGTTTTGGCCAGGTAGCCGAGCGCGATCAGCGATACCACCTGCCCCGCCAGGAACCAGCTCGTCGGGGCCTCGATCGCGTCCAACGGATCCTGGCTGCGCGGGCCACGCTTGAACATCTTGCCCACGTTGCGGAAGGCCCGCATCGAAGTGCGCCATTGCAGCCCGAAATTCAGCAACCCCGAGCTCACCATGCAGGCGGTCCCGCCCCATAACGACCATTGCACCAGTGCCCGATAACCGCTGCCCTGGATCACGCCATGGGACTGCAACAGGGGCAGATAGACCGCCCAGCAGATCGTCCCGCTGACCAACATGCTCAGGCATACACGCATCCCGGTGATGGCACCCGCTGCCATGAAAATCGGGTCCCACGCAAACACCACCGTCCGCCCCGCCCAGGCGCTCCCGAAGATCACGAGGTTGGCCTTATCGATCAGCGCACCCAGTTGGTAGGCCTCCAGTTTCGCGCTAATCATGTGGAGCCCGTCCACCAGGAATTGGTTCAACGCGGCCAAGCCGCCGGCGATTCCCAGCGCCTTCGCGGCGCGCATGCCCTTCGCGCCATGGGAATGCAGCGCCCGCAGGGTCTCCGCAGCCGCCACCCCACTCGGAAAGCGCAACTGCTCGACGTTGATCATTTGCCGTTTCATCGGGATCGCCATCGTCACCCCCAGAACCGCCAGGAAGAACACCCAGGCCAGCGTTAAACCGATCGGCAACTGGTGGCCGGTGATCAGGATGAAGGCCGAAAACGCCGAAACCAAGGTCGTCCCCGTCGAGTAGCCCGCCGCGCTCGCGGTGGACTGCATGCAATTATTCTCCAGGATCGTCATCTTCGTCTTGGCCATCCCCAAACCGTAGAGCCCCGACCAGATCGCGTAGGAGAGAATGCAGGCCGTGATGGCCACGCCGAAACCCCAGCCAGATTTCAAACCAATGTATAGATTGGTCAGTGAAAGCACGCCACCCAGCACCGAGCCCATCAACACTGCCCGCAGCGTGAACTGCGGCATCGTATCACCGCGTCCCTTATAGACCTCCTCATACCACTGCCTCTCCACCTCCTCAGGTGTGCCTTTGAATCCGTCGACCCTTAACTCGACATCTTGTTCGTCCGGAGCAGGCTTGCCCGGCATATCGTTGCCTTGATTCACATTCTGGTTCATAGCTGATGAGGCTATTGTTGGCTGGTCCATGGATTAAGGCGAGAACTTTAAGTCGTGAACGCGCTTCATTCCGCGCGTATGAAAAACCGAAGCCACCGCCCCGGCATTTCAAAGCCGTTTCGTCGTACAGACTTCCACGTCCGCTGGCACCAAGGCTTCTTTACGCGCCCAAGGTCAGCGGCATCGACCTTAGGCGCCGCCCCGTCGCCCGAAACAGGGCGTTGGCGATCGCCGGCGCAATCGCAATGATCGGCGTCTCTCCCGCCCCGGAGGGTTCCAGGTCCGGGCGGTCAATAATATGAATGTCCAACTCCGGAACATCCTGGAACCGCGGCACCCGGTACTTGCTGAAGGAAGCGGTCAGGATTTCGCCGTTCTCGAACAATATTTCCTCGCGCAAGGCAGGCCCGAGCCCCATCAGCAGCGCTCCTTGCACCTGCGCGAGGAGATTCTCGGGGTTCAGCACCGCGCCACACTCAAATACCTGGCAAGCCCGCCGAACCACGATCCGGTTTTGCGCCCGATCCACCTCAATCTCCGCGCAGGCCGCCACGTATGAACCTTTCTCCGTCCCGCAAGCCAACCCGATACCCGCTTTGGAGTCCTTGCTCCTTTCCGCCCAACCGAACCGCTGAGCCGCAGTTTCGAGCACCGCTCGCAACCGGGGATTCTCCAAATGGACCAGCCGGAACTGCAACGGGTCGAGGCCCGCTGCCACGGCCAATTCGTCCATAAAACTCTCGCGCGCGAAAGTGTTGGCCGTGGCCGCCAGCGCCCGATACGAGCCCTGGCGCAATGGGGCGATGCTCTCGACCGAGTCCCCCCGCGTCTTGCCCGCGCGATAGGGGGTGTCCAGCGAGGATCGGCCCGAGTTGAGGTTGACCGCATGCCACGACGTCAAGCCAGCCTTCTCATCCAGGCTGGCCTCGATGAGGATCACTCCAGCCGGGCGGAAATAGGCCCAGGTGAACTCCTCAGCCCGCGTCCACCGCAATGAAACCGGCTGCCCAGCCGCCCGGGCCAACCGCGCGGCTTCGACCCCGGCCTCGCCGGTGTGCTTGCCGCCGAAACCGCCGCCGAAGTCTGGAACCACCACCCGCACCTGCTCTTCGCCAACATGAAAGGCGCGCGCCAATTCCGACCGGCAACCGAAGGGATTCTGCGTGCCGGTCCATACCGTCAGCTTTCCGTTCGTCCATTCCGCCACCGCCGCCCGTGGTTCCAGCGGCGCGTGTTGGGCGTAGGGGACCTGGTAAGTTTGGCGGAGCACTTGTTTGGCGCCGGCCAATTCGGCGCTAAACGGATTGGCCGGGAGGCCACCGCGCGCATTCTGGGTCAAGTGCTCGTATAACTCCTTGCTCGACGGTTGAGTCGATCGCTCCCAGCGAGCAGTCTTGGCGATCGCCGCCAAGGCCTGCTCGGCCCTGCGGAGCGTCGGTGCTGCCACTCCCACAAAGGAATCATCCCGCACCACCACCACTTGTTTCAACGCCTTGGCCGGTTCCAAATCCACCTCGATCAGTTTCGCGTTGTAGGCCGGCGCGCGCAACACTTTGCCGAAAAGCATGTCAGGCCGGGAAATGTCCGAGGGGAAAAGGTGTGCCCCAGTCACCAGGTCCCGGGCATTGGGACGGCGAGTGGACACGCCGAGCACCTTCCACTCTTTAACCGGGGAGAGCGAGATCCCTGAAGGAATGCCTTCGTTCAGCTTGGCGGCCTCCTCGTCACTCGCGGCCAGGTCGGCATAGGAGAGCGAGCGCGCCGTGGGGACGTGGAAAGCCTTGCCGTCCCGCATTTCAACCAACCCGCGCTCCACACCCCATCGACGACCCGCGAACTCGATCAGCAATTCGCGAGCCGCGGCGGCACCTTGTCTGACGGCGGGCACCGTGCGCGGCGTGCTCCCGCTCCCGGCAGTCATGCCATCGTCCGGCACCTGGCCGGTATCCGCCAGGATGAGTTGGATGCGGCTTGCCGCCACGCGCAACTCCTCGGCCGCCGCCTGCGTCAACTCCGCCCGTGCTCCCTGCCCTCCCTCGACCTTCCCGGCCAGGACGGTAATCGTCCCGTCCTTCGCCAGATGGATTCGGGCGGCGATGGTCCGCGGCCCCCCGCCGCGTCCGCCACCCCGCTGCTGTGCCACAGCCGACCATCCGCTCGCCGCGATCAGCAGGCCCGCGCCGAGCACATGAACAAAGCCCCGCCGGCTCAGCCCGAAATCATAGGCCACTGATTCTAACGGCTCCGTCTCGTGGGCCTCGATCGGAACCCCGGTGGTAAGTTGCGTCTTCATACGATGAACCGCTTGTGATAGTCCCTGAACTCAGGCCCGTTGACCGGCGGCACGACGCACCGCTTTCACCATCAACGGGTAATGGCAACAGCGGCAGAGATGACGATTGAGACGGGAACGGATCTCCGCCTCGGTTGGGTGGGGCAAGTCGTTGAGCAAGGCCACTGTGCCGAGGATCATCCCCGGGGTGCAGAACCCACACTGGAAGGCGTTTTCTGCCAGGAAAGCTTCCTGCACCGGATGCAACGCCTCCCCTTTGGCCAGTCCCTCGATGGTCACCACGGCCTGTTGGTCCGCCTCGATAACGGGGGTCGTACAGGCGGCCACCGCTTTGCCGTTGAGCAATACCGTGCAGGCCCGGCATTGCCCCTCCCCGCACCCATACTTCGTGCCGGTCAATTTCAAGTCCTCGCGCAGCACCTCCAGCAACGATCGGTCGGACTCCGTGACCACGACCCGTTTCTGGCCATTCACCGTCAATGTTATCGTCGTATCCATAGGTCTGACGAGGTAGACGCCGATCGTCTCCGGAGGCAGAAACGCCCCGGCGGCTCCCATCGCGCTTCCTGTTTACCCCTTTCCGGGTCCTCAGGAAAGCGAAAGCTGATCGAAATCATCCGGTCTTGGGATCGCAAAACACGTTGTAAACCATGCACGTTTCAGCTAACCCTTGTCGACCTTCAACGTCCTGGCACCGCAAGGATGGCGGAGTGGTTGGGTATCGGAGCCCGAGCTCTTGTTTCTGGGCGTCTGGGGGTTGAAACTGAAGCCGATATGACCAAACAGCCAACACACCTCAATGAGCAGGGCGAGACGACGA
>Ga0316222_1004341_pt1 | contig 13042 bp, 6 predicted proteins | sample TBH18011metaG_FD_206008 | JGI IMG/M metagenome (GOLD analysis project Ga0316222, IMG submission 206008) | Freshwater microbial communities from Trout Bog Lake, Wisconsin, USA - TBH18011 | ecosystem: Environmental > Aquatic > Freshwater > Lake > Hypolimnion/Profundal zone | place: USA: Wisconsin... | reverse complement strand
GAGGTGCTGATCAGGACGGATTGCAGTCAGCCTTGCGCCTTGCCATGCAGCGTTACGGCGATCACATCACGGTCAACGGCACCGACGCTTTCAAAGAACAGATCGCCAAGGTGGCAGCCACCGCCAGGCTATCGATCACCTTTGCGGATGCAGCTCTGGAACTGCGACGCCAAACCCTTTTACGTCAACCCAAGGAGAACGCTGATGAAAACGAACGCACACGAGCCAACAGAGGACGCGCTGATAGCCGCAGCAATGGCGGCCATGGACTCTTCGCTACCGGAGTCAATCCAAGCGCAGCCGCACGCGCCAGGAGCAGTCAACCCGGGGCAGGACGAGGAAGACCCGTTTCAGCTACCGGATTTCACGGCAAGCCCGACGTTGGCCGCGTTGGACGAAAGCCGCCGCCCCAAAGCAAGAACCGTTTGCGAGACCTGTCCGAACTCGGTGTGGTTCAGCTCACCGGCGGAAGTCAAGTGCTACTGCCGCGTGATGTTCCTGGTCACTTGGAGCAACAAGGATCCAAGCCAGATCACGGGCTGCGACGGCATCTTTTTGGGGCAGGAAGCGTAACGTTAGGCCAGATCGAAGCGGATCGTTACATCGCCGAGCGCAACAGTAAACGGCCTAAAATTTTCGATATAAAGAAACATACCAGATACAATCTGAATCATGACGGTGTCGATGCATTCGCCGGTATCCGTCAAATCAACGGGCAGATGCTTGCTCTTTTAGAGCGCGGCGAGGAGGTCATGGTCCTGCCAGTTGATGAAGCCACAGCACATCGCCTCAAGCGCGTTGCAATCGGGCACCACATCTCGGTGGGGCCGAATGGCTCCCTAAAAATAAAAACAAAAGGAGATTCCATAGCGCCGAAAGGACGAGGCAGATGAGAGACGGATTTAATAACGCGGTGGGGCCGCAGGTACGTGCCAAGAACGAAGGGCCTGGCAAGGTCATTCCTGTCTTGGCCGTGGCATCCATCGTGGCGGGCCTGCAAGCGGCAACGCAGTTCTTTGCACATGACTTTAGATACCAGTCCGTGCTGGGCGCCAATGTTCGACAGATCTATGCCCCGTGGGGCATTCTTGAATGGGCTGGCAAGTGGTACCACCAATACCCGGACGCGTTCCTGCGCGCAGGAAGTATTGGGGTCGTGATTTCGGGCGTGGGTTTGTTAGCACTGACGGCCGCCAGAATGGTGACAGCCAACTCTTCGAAGGTGAACCAATACCTGCACGGCTCGGCCCGTTGGGCAAACATCCAAGACATTCGCGCAGCTGGATTGATTCCGCAGGAGCGCAGCTTCTTGAAAAAATTCACAGGCAAGGAGCCCCAGGCAAGTTCAGGCGTTTATGTGGGGGCCTGGATCGACAAGGACGGCAAGCAACACTACTTGCGTCACAACGGGCCTGAGCATGTCTTGTGCTACGCACCGACCCGCTCAGGCAAGGGGGTGGGCCTTGTGGTGCCCACACTTCTCTCATGGGGCCATAGCGCTGTCATCACCGACTTGAAGGGCGAGCTGTGGGCGTTGACAGCCGGGTGGCGTCAGATGCACGCCAAGAACAAAGTCTTGCGCTTCGAGCCTGCTACATCGAACGGTAGCGTCTGCTGGAATCCACTGGACGAAATCCGACTGGGCACCGAAAACGACGTCGGTGACGTGCAAAACCTGGCGACCTTGCTGGTGGATCCGGATGGCAAAGGCTTGGAGAGTCACTGGCAGAAGACAAGCCAGGCGCTTCTCGTGGGCGTGATCTTGCACGCACTTTACAAGGCGCGGCACGAGGGCACTGTAGCGAGCCTGCCCAGCGTTGATGCGCTGTTGTCCGACCCCAACCGCGCTGTTGGCGAGCTTTGGATGGAAATGGCCACATACGGCCATGTGGAGGGCCAGAATCACAATGTGGTCGGTTCCTCAGCCCGCGACATGATGGATCGACCCGATGAAGAAGCTGGTTCGGTGCTTTCGACAGCCAAGTCGTATCTGGCCCTGTACCGGGATCCGATCGTGGGGCGAAACGTAAGCAAGTCGGAATTCAAGATCAGAGACTTGATGCACGACGACAGTGCGGTAAGCCTCTACATCGTGACGCAGCCAAATGACAAGGCGCGCTTGCGCCCTCTCGTGCGCGTGATGGTCAACATGGTCGTTCGATTGCTGGCCGACAAAATGGACTTCAAGGATGGCAGGCCGATTGCGAACTACAAGCACAGGTTGTTGATGATGCTTGACGAGTTTCCAAGCCTGGGTCGGCTGGAAATCATGCAGGAGTCTTTGGCATTCGTGGCGGGTTACGGAATCAAGTGTTACCTCATCTGCCAGGACATCAACCAGCTCAAAAGCCGCGACACCGGCTACAGCCACGACGAGAGCATCACCTCTAACTGCCACGTCCAAAGTGCGTATCCGCCCAATCGCGTGGAAACAGCCGAACACCTATCCAAGCTGACCGGGCAAACCACTGTTGCCAAGGAGCAGATCACGACCAGTGGGCGGCGCATCAGCGCCTTGCTGAGCCAAGTGTCGCGCACCATCCAAGAGGTGCAGCGGCCATTGCTCACGCCGGATGAATGCTTGCGAATGCCAGGGCCCTTGAAAACCGACACGGGCGAGATTGCCCAGGCGGGCGATATGGTGGTGTACGTAGCAGGCCACCCGGCGATTTATGGGCGGCAGCCACTGTATTTCAAAGACCCGACTTTTCAGGCGCGGGCCGCCATTGCAGCTCCAAAGAACAGTGACAAGTTGCGGGAGCGTGATGCATTTAGTTCGGGGGAGGGCATCACGATATGAAGCGCACCCTTCATCGCATCGCCGTGGGCACCGCCGTGGGTGGCGCTGGAATTTTGCTTTTTGGCATTGCCTGCTACGCAGCCGGTGCCCGCATCAACACCACACGCAGCATTCCATTAGGCTTGTATTGGGCCAGCAGCAAGCCGGTTGAAAAGGGCGACTACGTCATGTTCTGCCCGCCGCCCCTGGTAGTGTTCGATATTGCCAAGGAACGCGGCTACATCCGGGCTGGCTTTTGTCCTGGTGGCTATGGCTACATGATGAAGCGCGTTTTAGCCGCTAAAAATGATGCGGTGAGCGTGGCCGACGAAGGGGTGCGCGTGAACGGCCAATTGCTGCCGCTCAGCACCGTAATCAAGGCCGATCTGGGCGGCCATCCCTTGCCCCGGTATCAGGCCGACAGCTACACGTTGAATGAGTACCAAGTGCTGCTGATGACGGATGTGAACCCGCTCTCATTTGACAGCCGGTATTTTGGTCCGATCAACCGCTCACAAATCAAGACCGTTATTGCCCCCATTTTCACCTGGTAGGAGTCAGTGAACATGCGTTTGTCTATCGCAGAAGAACCATCCGTTGCAAAAGCCATTGCCGCCGAGCTGGGCGTGACGAGCAAGGGCGACGGCTTTATTCAATGCGGCGATCACACCATCACCTGGTGCTTTGAAGGTAAGCCTGACTACAGCAAGGGAAAAGCCAGTTAATCAACCACTACCCAGAGTATGAATATGCCTAAAGACAAAGCCCATGATGACGTTCTGTCATTCGACGTCGCAGCGACCCTCACGGCCGTTTTGCGAGAAAAACTGAGCGATGCTATGACACCCGGCTACCAAGCCGAGTTCGATCCCGACGAGGCGGTGGCCGCCGGTGCATTCAGTGAGGATGCCTTGAGTGAAGCTGATGCTGTTGCTGCAAGCCTTGATGGCGCATGGGTCGGCACACCATGAGTCTTAGTCCCACAATCGTTCAATCTGTTGTGGATGAATTCTTGAATTCCTACAACGGAAACATCCACCTTCAACCACTGGTGCGAGACCGCCAGGAGGAAATTTATGGACAAAAAAATTCAGCTGACAAAGTGGGAGCAATCCAAGGCTCCTACCACCCCGCCCGATTTGTCTTTACCGTTTTCGCTGCCGCTATGCGTGACGAGGCAGACATCCGCAAAACCTTGCGACACGAACTGCTCGGACACTACGGCCTCAACACCTTCAAGCCGATTCAAAAGCATGATCTGTTACTTGAAATTCTGGCAACGAGGCAAGAACACACACTAGCGAGCGCCTGGAAGCACATCGATACCCACTACGCCGGAGCCTCGAACTTACTGAAAGCTGAAGAACTTTTTTGCTTCATCGCCGAGGGCGAAACAGACTTTTTTCAGCGGGGATGGGACCGTGTCGTTTCACTCTTCCAGGATACCTTGCGGTCTGCTGGGTTGAGCGATCGACCATTGACCATCCATGAACTTCGCGACGAAGCAAGGCAGATTGCAAAAGGCATTCGTGAGGGTCAACGGTTTCAACAAAATTTCCCTGCTTCAGATCAGGAGCTTTTTAGTCGTCGCAAAAATACCTTCAATCACCCAGAGCAGGCGAGTCTCTTTGATGACTGGATGGTAAGCGATGTACCCGCGCCCATTCAGACAGTGTCAGAACAGGAAGCCGAGCCTGAGCAAGCACCGGAAGCCCGTTTCCAATTGGCCGTTGCATTGGCAAAAAAGCTCAATGAAACCAAAACACTGACATCCAAGGAGTTGCTTGAAGCAGCCGATGAGGCTTTCGGCGGGACACAGGCAGAAGGCATTTACACGACACGAGATGCCTATGACGCCATGGAGACGGCATTCAATCTGCACCTGATGCAGACGGAAAAGCCGAGTTGGATGCAACTCGATGCGCAGGGTGCGCAGCAGAAAGCCATCGAGCTCACGGAACGTATTCAAAGGCTGCCAACACAAACAAAGCGTGACGCGGAAAGCGATGAATACCAGCAGTTTTCGACACCTCCGGCGCTGTCATTTGTCGCAAACTGGGTGGCCCGGATCGCACCCACCGACATCGACGTAGAGCCCTCCGCGGGCACCGGCGACTTGGCTGTGTGGGGGCAAATCGCTGGTGCCGAAGTCGTGCTGAATGAGCTTTCCCCTCGACGCCGGGTCTTGCTGGAATCGTTGTTTCCAAATGCGCAAGTCTTTGGCGAGAACGCGGAGCAATTACATAACGTTCTGCCATCGCGTATCCGACCAACGGTCATTGTGATGAATCCACCTTTTTCATCGACCGCCGGAAGAGTACAGGGTGAGCGGAATACGAAAAACGGCGCAAAGCACCTTGAGCAGGCGCTGCACCGATTGGAAGAGGGTGGCCGTTTGGTGGCCATTGTCGGCAATGGCATGGCGGCTGATCGCCCAGCTTTCGGCGCATGGTGGCAAGAAATCAAGAGCCAATACACCGTACTGGCCAATGTAGGCATCAACGGGCGTGAGTACGTTAAGTACGGAACGAGCTTCAACAACAACATCATCGTCATCGACAAAACAGGGCCAACCACCAAGCCCGTTCTGACCGGGTTTGTCGAATCAGTATCTGAATTACCTACTTTACTTGAAGGAGTCCGCAATGAACGTCTATCAATTGAACCTGCACAACCTGAATATCCAAGCCCACAGCCTTCTCAACCGGTACCAGATACCGTTCGATCAAACACGAGAATTGGCAGCCTTGGCGCTGGTGCGCGAAGCCCTGTCGCGCAACCTCCTGGAGACACCGACGATGCCGGAGCCGGAATTGCTGATCGCCAAACTAGCATCCAATCCGACCCTGGCAATGTCACTGATGACGGAGTCGGAGCCGGGAATGGAGTTCCATCTGAACCTATCGCCAACACTGGCGGAGGCAGCGGCGGAGATTTTGGAGGAAATCGCGGCCTCGATCCAAGCCCTGTCGGCAGCGCCCGAGTTGAAATAGAAAGCGCAGACACAGCGCAGGCCGAATTCACGGATTCAGTATTTTCGAACTACAGCCCGCAACGACTGAGCATTGCGGGAGCAAAGCCACACCCCGGCAAATTAGTCCAATCGGCGGCGATGGCGGCGGTGTTACCGCCACGACCTACCTACCGTCCGTCATTGGGCGCGGAGCTTGTGCAGGATGGTTTGCTTTCAATTGCCCAACTGGAGTCCCTCGTTTACGCTGGCCAAGCGCATGCTGAAATTCTGCCCAACGGATCGAGAAGAGGGTTCTTCATCGGTGACGGAACCGGTGTAGGCAAAGGCCGGGAAATCTCAGGAATCATTCTTGACAACGAGATGCAAGGCCGCCAAAAGGCACTTTGGGTGTCTTTCAATGAAGGGTTGATGAATGACGCCAAACGCGATTTTGCTGGCGTTGGTGGCAACCCGGACCGCATTTTTTCACAGGGAAAGTTTAAGGCTGGGGACGCAATCAATGTACCCAGTGGGGTGATGTTTACTACCTATTCCACACTACGTTCTGGTGAAAAAAAGCAAATTACGGAAGCAGGGTCGCAAGGCGGAAAAACCAGGGCACAACAGATCGTCGAGTGGCTTGGAAAGGACTTTGATGGCGTGATTGCCTTCGACGAGGCCCATTCCATGGGCAACGCCATTGCGATCAAGGGCAAGCGCGGGGATAGAAAGCCATCCCAACAAGCCATTGCGGGTATCAACCTACAACGGGAGTTACCCAAGGCTCGTGTTGTGTACGTTTCGGCGACCGGCGCAACCGAGGTGAGCAACCTGAGTTATGCCGACCGCTTGGGCCTTTGGGGTGAAGGCACTCCTTTTGCCGATGTCAGCACGTTTATTGGCAAGGTGTCGCAGGGCGGCATTGCCGCAATGGAGCTGATATCTCGCGACATGAAGGCGATGGGGATGTACATCGCACGTTCACTGTCCTATGACGGGGTGACTTACGAACGCCTAGAGCACGAGCTCACTGGCTTTCAAGAGGACATCTACAACGAACTGGCTGGTGCATGGCAACTGGTTTTGAACAATGTCGATGCCGCGTTGGAAAGGACTCAAGCCGATAAAAGCGCAGCGGGCAAGAGCGCAGCCATGTCTCAATTCTGGGGAGCTCATCAACGGTTTTTTAACCAAGTGATCACCGCCATGCAAACCCCGGCAGTGATTGATGACATCCATAAGCAGCTTGCCGCTGGCAACGCCGCCGTCATCCAGTTGGTGAACACCAACGAGGCAGCGCAAGAACGTATCGTGGCTGACGCCGTTCAAAATGACGCCCCGCTTGAAGAGTTGGATTTCACACCGCGCCAAATGTTGATGGACTACGTGCGCAATGGTTTCCCCGTGGCCGTGTACGAGGCACAGGAAGATGCGGATGGCCGTATCAGCTATGTCCCGGCGAAAGATTCCACAGGGAATTTGATCTTTGATCGCCAAGCCATTGGCATGCGCGACAAGTTGCTTGCAGACTTGGAGCATATCCGTGTGCCTGAGAACCCACTCGACTCCATTCTTAATGCTTTTGGTGTAAACCGTGTTGCCGAAATCACGGGTCGAGGCCGCCGTTTCATTCAGACCCGTGATGACGATGGCCAACTCAAAGTCACCGAGGAAAAGCGGGGCAAGAATTCGGCAAGAGTGGACGCCGAGGCTTTCCAGGGCAACAAAAAAGACATCCTTATTTTCTCAGGTGCCGGTGGCACCGGCTACAGCTTTCATGCTGACAAGTCTTCCGAGAACCAGCGCAGACGCATTCATTACATCTTGCAGCCGGGCTGGCGTGCCGATGGTGCTGTCCAAGGCTTTGGACGCACTCACCGGACTAACGAAGCCAACGAACCGCACTACGTTCTGCCCACGACCAACCTGAAGGCGCAAAAGCGGTTCGTGTCGTCCATTGCGCGCCGACTCGACCAGTTGGGCGCATTGACCCGTGGGCAACGGGAAGCCACGAGCCAAGGCATGTTTTCGGCGGCAGACAACTTGGAAAGCGAATACGCCAAGATTGGGCTGCAGAATTTTTTCAAAGACATGCACCGAGGAAGCACGCCGCTTGACTTTCAGTCCATCACAAAAGCGATGGGCTTGAATTTAATGGATGAAAGCGGCGGGTTTTCAGAGGGCAAGATCCCAGGAATTCCACAGTTCTTAAATCGCCTCCTATCACTGAAAACCTTTCAGCAAAACGCAGTCTTTGCTGAATTCGAGAGCCGATTGGTCGAAGCTGTTGGCTACGCAAAGCAGCGCGGCACCTACGACGAAGGCTTGCAGACATTGAAGGCCAAGAGCATCGTGAAAACACTGGACAAAGTGGTTTACAACGATCTCAAAAGCGGCTCACAAACGCGCTTCGTGGAATTAACGGTCACCACCGAAATTGGCTATCGAACCTGGGGTGATGTCGCCGAGTACGCGCAGCGCCACACTAACGAGGGCAGTGGCTTCTACGTGTCAGAGCATGGAAAAAGCAAAGGGAGTGTGTTTTTCATGGTCAATGCCGGTGAGCGCATTGACCATACGGGAAAACCTGTTCACCGTGGTGTTGTGGTTGGCATCAAAAGGGATGCCAACAAGTACATCGACAACGCGGATTCGATGATCCAGGGGCGAGGTGTGGTCACCATCGGCGCCGGCTACTCGCGAAAGACGGCCGTCGTGACCCTAACCAGTCGGGTTGCTTTGGACGAAGCGGAGCAACTTTGGAGTGCGCAAGTCGCGATGGCGCCACCGACAGAGGTTCGCACAGAGCGAATGCTGGTGGGGGTCATTCTCCCCATTTGGGATCGTGTTGAAGGCGAAGAGAAAATCACCCGGCTTCAAACCGATGATGGCGAGCAATTGTTGGGACGCCGATTGGGCAGTGAAGCATCGACGAAGACGCTGAAAAATCTCGGTGTTGGCTCCGCAGTGTCTGAAATGAAGTCCAGCGAAATTCTTGCAGCGATTCTGAACGGAGAACGCGCACAGTTAGGCAACCGCTGGGAAATAGCCCTTTCCCGTGTGGCCGGTGACATGCGGATCGAAGTGAAGCCTGTTAGTAGCTTCACCCGAGCAGAACTGGGAGTTCTGGCGGACCAGGGCACATTCATGGAGCGAATTGACTGGCGCGAGCGGGTATTCATTCCCCAGGGTGCTGATGCCCTTGCCGTACTGGAACGCATCACCGCATCGAAGCCAGTCGTTAACTTGGTGTCTAAAGCCCATGTGCCGGAAGTGACACAGGACGCTGATGAGGAAGACGACGTGCTGGGGCTTGGTGTTCCCAATGCACCTCAATCAGATCTGGGGCAGGCAACCAAAAACGAGGCGCCAACCGCGGTTGTTGAAACTGCAGCTTCAGCGCCATGGGAAGCCAAGCATGCCAATCGGGAATCAACACCACAGGAAGCTAAGACATTCATTCCTGAAGCGACGATCATTTCAGCAAACGAAAACATGGAGGTTTCGAATCCAAAGAAAAATGCTCCAACCAAGGACGTGGCTGTAGGCACAGGGAAGAAGCCGTTTCATGAAGCCGTCGCCGAAAAATTGATACAGCAATTGAAAGCGGGCACAGCGCCGTGGCAGAAGCCCTGGAAACCTGGGGAGCCCGGCGCGTTTCTGCCGATTAACCCAACGACCGGCAAGCGGTACAAAGGCATAAATGCGATTCACTTGTTAAGCCAGGGCCACACAGATCACCGTTGGTTGACCTACAAGCAGGCATTGGGCATTGATGCCCAGGTGCGCAAGGGCGAAAAGGGCACGCCAATCCAATACTGGAAGTTCAGCGAGGAACAGAGCAAGCTTGATTCCAGCGGAAGGCCTGTTCTTGATGCGAATGGCAAACCAGTGACCCAGACTGTCGCGCTGGAAAGACCCCGTGTGTTTTTTGCAACCGTATTCAACGCCGAGCAGATCGATGGCCTGCCAGCGCCGCTGCCGCGGGTACCGCCAGCGTGGAGTGCATTGGAGCGTGCCGAAAACATCCTGCAAGCATCAGGTGCCGTCATTCGCCATGGCGAGCAGAACCGCGCTTATTACCTTCCATCGACCGATAGCATCCACTTGCCAGACAAAGGCCAGTTCCCGACCGCTGACAACTACTACGCGACGGTACTGCACGAGCTGGGCCATTGGACGGGTCACGAGTCACGACTTAACCGCGATCTGTCCCATCCATTTGGAAGTGAAGGCTACGCCAGGGAAGAACTGAGGGCGGAGATTGCCAGCATGATTCTTGGCGACGAACTGGGCATTGCCCATGACCCGGGTCAGCACGCTGCCTACGTTGCTTCCTGGATCAAGTCCATTGAGGAAGATCCACTCGAAATTTTCCGAGCTGCAGCCGACGCCGAAAAGATCCATGACTACGTGATTTCCTTAGAGCAGAAGCAGTTGCAAGAGCAGTCCGTAGACAGCCAGTCACTTAACCAGGAGACAGACATGAATCAAGTTCCTATTCAAAACACGGCTGGCCGCTTGGTTGATCAGTTGCTGGATGGTGGTGTTATGACACGTGTAGAGGCCCTGCTGACAAGTGCCTTGCGCGATTTCAGAACCGGAAGCGATGCCACCCGTGAAGTGGACATGCGAATACTGAATGAGGCGGCTCAGAACGCATTCGGCGTTGACCTGCCGGGCGATTTCACTGGTCAGGTCGAGATTGTTGGTGTCGTCGTGAGCGATGGACCGGCAAGACGGGCGGATGAAGCCGGCGAGCAGGCCGATGCGTTTCAGGTCTATGCGCGCCGGGGTGACGCGCAGCCAAGTGACGATGCATTCGTCTTAGTTGCCACGTACACGACGGAGGGGGCTGCCAGGAAGCAAGCCGATCGACTGGCGCTCATTGATGCACACGCACAGGTCAACGAGCACGAGAAGGCCGCCAAGTTGGCGCGTATTCATGAAGAGCATGTACGTCGAGATCCGAATAGCACTGCAGAGGATATTGCTGCAGCCAAAGAAGCCCGCAAGGATGCGGACTTCAATGCCATGAAAAACGACGAGGATATGCAACGCCGCATTGCTGAATATGAGCGTGCCGGGCAGGCCAATGGCCCGGACGTGGTGCGCGGCGAACCCCCCATTCCTGGTGTTAAAACTTACCTTGATGTCCCTTTCGAGCAGAAAGATGAAGCCAAGGCCTTGGGCGCTAAGTGGGACCGACAAGAGAGGTCCTGGTACGTTCTCAGTAGCATTGAAACCAGTCCATTCGCCCAGTGGGTCAAGTTGCCAGACGCCTCAGCTGAGGGGATTCAAAAATCTGGTCAGGGTGCACATTTACCGTCCGAGACCCAGGAGCGTCATTACCTCGCAGTGCCTTACGGCGAACACGTCGCTGCCAAGGCAGCAGGTGCTCGGTGGGACAAGGCTGCCAAGTCGTGGTTTGCAACTTCGGCGGCTGACTTGAAAAAATTGGAGCGATGGGTTCCAGAGAAGGCAGCTGACCAGCAAGGCCCGGCGATGCTTCCCGAGGAGGAGTTTGCCGAGGCGCTAGGTTCTCTTGGGTGCATTGTGGACGGCCAGCATCCAATCATGGACGGTGAAAGACACCGCATTACGGTTGAAGGTGACAAGCAGGGAGAACATGCAGGCTTCTATGTCGGGCACCTGGATGGCCACCCTGCCGGATACATCAAAAACAACAGAACTGGTATCGAGATGAAGTGGAAGTCCAAGGGCTACACCCTGGATGAGAACCAGAAAGCGCAACTGCAGGCCGATGCCGCAGCGAAGTGGCAAATCCGTGATGCAGAGCATGTCAGAGTTCAGGAGCAGACCGCGCAACGGCTCAGCCGCCAGATGGCCGACTTGGTGCCGGCGACGCAGCCGACTGCCTATATGCAGGCCAAGGGCATTCAACCGCAGGTTGGCGTATTGACCGACGCAGAGGGGCAAAAAACCTATGTCCCGGCGACGGATGCCAGCGGCAAGCATTGGACGATGCAATACATCCTGGAGGATGGCACGAAGCGGTTTGCCAAAGACAGCCGCAAGGAAGGATGCTTTCATGCTGTGGGCGGCCTAGACGCGCTTGCAAAAGCCCCCGCCTTGGTTATTGGCGAAGGGTATGCAACCGCTGGCAGCTTGTCGCAAACCTTGGGTTTCGCGACTGTGGCTGCTTTCGATGCGGGCAACCTGATACATGTGGCCAAGGCGTTGCAAGCCAAATTCCCGGACAAGCCCATCATAATTGCCGGCGATGATGACAAGCACCTGGAAGCTACCCAAGGCGTAAATCCAGGACGCAGCAAGGCTGTTGCCGCCGCAAAGGCGGTTGACGGCAAGGTCCTGTTTCCAATTTTCGCGCCAGGGGAGCAGGCAAACGACCCTAAGGGATTTACTGACTTCAACGACCTTGCAAATAAGAGCCTGCTGGGCAACGAGGGGCTTGATCGTCAGGTCAACTCAGTGGTGAATGCCGTCATTGAGCAGCACAACGCGAAGCACTTGCAACAACAAGAGTTGGCACGCAATCGACAGCAACAGGATTTGCCGCGCGCGCAGCAAGGATTTCGTAAACGCTGACGGTTTGTTTTTACTGGAGCGTGGTGAAGACTATTGCCATTACGCGGGGGGAACTTTAAACGACAAACCTGTGTGAATAAGAACGTACTCACAAGCTGTCACATTTTGCGGTTTCTCAACCAGCATTTAGGCGGTCACGCCACGATTGATGCTTTGACAATCATTGGAGTGTATCTTGAGGCAATTCACGCACACAGACGATAAAACTTCTAACAGACCTCCTACCAGAGCCAGACCATGTCAGCCCACGCAAGACTTGGAGTTGGCGCAAGCCTGGGGCCTGGCAATGGAACTTTGGTTTCGCTTGAGCCTAGGCGAGTCAGATGCCGAGTCTGGCGCATTCGTGCCACTCAAACCGCACTAGCTTCGACGCGCAGGCCCAACGCATGCACTTCGAAAATGTGGTCTTTTGTGGCGGCGGGAACAGATGCTTCTGGCAGGCGGGCTTCTGGTCAGCCCTGGCCCCGATCCTGTATCGACAACCATCCGGCGTGGTTGCGGTCAGTGCCGGAGCAGCAATTAGTACAACTGGTGAATAATGGAAAAATACTTCTCGTCAATTAATTCCCAGGAGAACAAATGACTAACTCGCCACTTTCTGAAGATGGAGAACAGCTTAAGAACTCGTTGGAGCTAGGTGATGTTACGTCCCGACCTAATTCCGACTCAAGGTCCCAAGCTATTTGAGGTCGAATATGGTGGGGCGTCCCATAGCAATTCCGGTAGTGCACACGCCTGCC
>Ga0316222_1004339_pt1 | contig 13045 bp, 16 predicted proteins | sample TBH18011metaG_FD_206008 | JGI IMG/M metagenome (GOLD analysis project Ga0316222, IMG submission 206008) | Freshwater microbial communities from Trout Bog Lake, Wisconsin, USA - TBH18011 | ecosystem: Environmental > Aquatic > Freshwater > Lake > Hypolimnion/Profundal zone | place: USA: Wisconsin... | reverse complement strand
GACATGGATAAAAATTTCAGCCAATTGTCGTTACGCATTGAACAGGTTAATGACGGACGCTTGGCAAGCCAACACATGGACGCTGTTTTTAGCAAATGGCAAGCGGGGCATTTGCAGCATTTTCCGGTAGTGGCGCGTTTGTTTTTAGTGTTTGATGAGTTGTATTGGGGCGATTTTGGCAACTATTGTCGGCAATGTGGCTGGCAACATCGGGAGATAGCACGGCTTAGCCAGCAAGTTAAGGATAACAGCCTTGTCCAACTGAAACAGGACTGGGCGCAAGCAAAACTGCCGACCGCTTATGATTGGCAAGGCGATACACGCCAAAATTTGCAGGGCTTGGCAACGGAGCATAACGGACTTATTGCTTATCTGACCGAGGATGCCGGGGATGTTGTGATGCCTTTGTTATGGGGGCTAAACCAATTGGCGGACAAGCCAGAAAAGGCTAACCTGTCGGTTAATAATCGGATACCGTTTTTTTTGACACCGGAAAATGCCATTAACCGTGTTAGCCATGATTTTGAGGTGCGCTATGCCAGTATCCAATAGAGTGGGCTTGGTTTTGTCGGGCGGCGGGGCCAAAGGCGCATATCAAGTCGGCGTACTACGCTATATGGCGGAGAGCAATATGGCTGTCGATGCGGTGGCGGGGGCCAGCATTGGCGCACTCAATGGGGCGGTGGTTGCCAGTGCCGCTAACTTGACCGAAGCCAGCGCGCATCTGACTGAGTTATGGCAAGCTTTGGCGGCTGAGTCGCCGTTAAAAGTCAACAAATGGGTGGTGGCTTCTTATTTGGGCTATCTGTGCCTGTTGGGTACGAGCCATTTGTCGCCGCTGTTGTCGGCCGCCACAAAAGTCTTGAAACTACAAAAAATTGTTGATTTGGGTGCTTTGGATGATTCGCCCGTGCGGAAATTGCTTGATGCCTATACGTCACCGGAAAAACTAAGCAAGGGTTTGCCGCTTTATGTCTCTATTTTTGAGTCCGAGGACACGCTTCATACCGTTGTCAACACCGTAATGGGTATGTTGGGGTTAGCAGACACCACCCCGTCAGAATTCCGTCATGTGCAAATGTGTCCAGAAGCTATCCAGCGTGATATCATTTTGGCTTCTGCCTCTTTGCCTATACTGTTCGCTCCGCAAACCATTGATGGCAAGCGTTACTTGGATGGCGGCATAGGCGGTTGGTTAACCGCCCAAGGCAATACGCCCATTGGCCCGCTGATAACGTCGGCAAACTGTAGCCACATTATAGTGACCCATTTGGGGGACGGCAGTTTATGGAACCGTCATGATTTCCCCGACACGATCATTTTAGAAGTCCGGCCTAAAACGCCAATCACCCAAGAATCAATGGTGCAGGACATGCTGAATTTCAAGGCCGACAAAATCAACCGATGGATTGAGCAAGGCTATGATGATGCCAGCCGCTGTATCGGTAATGTCAGCTTTGTCATCCGTCAACAGGCAGAAGCCAAAACAGCGCAATCACTACGCGATGCGGCGGTGGCTAGCTTAGATGATGGCTTTCATATTGGCTAAGCAAGCGGGGTTGAAATGAAATTTTTTATCGCTATCGAATCCGGTGACGAAGACCATGCTTGTGGCGTGGCAGCGCGGCAGGCTATGCGGTTGATGGTGCGTATGTTTTTTGCCGAGTCGTGTCGGGTTGCTGCATCCTTCGGCTTTGATCGCCGGTATGGCCCGCGCCTACATCAGCTGTGCGTTACCTGAGCGAAGTCGAAGGGCAGTTTACCTAAGCGGCCCGGCAAAAAACAAGGCGTAGCCGTGGCTTCGGCTACGCTCAGCCAACGCGCTGTGTAACCTCAGTGCTATTAGTTGAAGGCGGGGTGGGTTCTGGCTTTGGCCGCTCTGGCACTTGTGTTAATTTGGCAAAAGTAATACTAATTGGGTATTGCTTTTTAAGGGTCACTATAGAGGGAGCCGCACCCGAGAAAATAAAAACGTAGCAGCGGCCTTGGCTACGCTCAGCCAATGTGCGGCATAACAGCAGTTATGTATAATACGCATCATACAAATTGAGGGGGCATGCTTATGATCACCATTACCTCCGTAGAATTCCAGCGCAACTTTGGCCGCTATCAAGATACTGCGCTAACCGAGCCGGTCGCGATTACGCACAATGGCCGAGAACGTGTCGTGATGCTTTCAGTGGACGAATACCACCGATTGAAACAGCGCGACCGGCGGGTAATGGCATTGGTGGATTTTACAGCATCCGACCTTGAAGCCATAAATGCCGCCGAGCCGCCAGCGGAGGCATCCGCTTATGACCACGAACAGCTCGGGTAAACCGTGGCGTTCCCCCAACCCGTTGCTGGTCTGGTAATACGCTATGCCTATTTGTGGCGTGACGAACAACTGCGAGGCCAACAAGAAGGGCTGAAAGACCGACCCTGTGCTGTCATTCTGGTGACCACAGGTGAGGAAGGCGACAAAGTAGTGACGGTGCTACCGATTACCCATACGCCGCCATTGGATACGATGCTGGCGGTTGAAATTCCCCCAGCGACAAAACGTCGGCTGGGATTGGACAACCAACGTTCTTGGATTGTGCTGACCGAAGCCAACCGTTTTGTTTGGCCTGGCCCTGACCTGCGCTTGTCCCAACCTGGGACTCCTGAAAGCGTAGCCTTTGGTTTGTTGCCCCGCGCCTTGTTTCAGGAAGTGAAGGACAAATTGACAGCCGCCATTTCTGCCCGCTTAATGCGCATTGTGCCACGCACCGAATAAGGGTGGCTCGCCAACAAAATCGATTGCTGAACGGTCCTCGAGGCCACCTGTTGACAGCAGGTATGGTTCTCGCCTAAGGTTTTCTCTTTCGTAACACAACTGTTTTAACGCAACGAGACCACGCATGACACCAGAACAACAAGCGCTTGCCACTGGGCAGCGGGCCGAAAACAAGGTGTTTTCGGCACTAGCCAAGTTGTCGCTGCCTTGGTTGTCCTTTCATACCGTGGAATGGCGGTTGGTGCATAAAAATGTCGGCGAGCGTATTGGCGAGGCGGATGTGGTGGTTTTTCATCCCGCGCGGGGGTTGTTGATTGTGGAAATCAAGGCCGGAGCGGTTACTGTCAGGGATGGGGTTTGGTATTACGCATCGGGGCTGCCGATGAAGCAATCGCCGTTCAACCAAGCGCGGCGCAACCGTTTTGCCATTACCGAAAAGCTAGAAAAACGCTTAAGCAAGAACGAGGTCAGCAACCTTGCCATTACCCATGCCGTTTGGTTTCCTGAGATACAATGGCTAGGCGCGTTGCCTGGCACGGATGCACCCGATAAAGCGTTTGTGTTGGACAGCACGACCTTGCTTGACCCCGAAGCAGCACTCATCAAGCTATGGGCCAGTGCCGCCCCCAAGGCAGTGGTGTGGAGTGCCGCGCAGCAACGGGTGTTAAAGGAAATTCTGGCCCCTGATTGCCATTTGTTCATTCCCTTGACCCATACGCTCAATGACACTAACGAACAATTGCACCAAGCCACGCAGGAGCAAGTCCACGCGCTTCGGCTGTTACGTTCGCAATCGCGCTTATTGGTTGAAGGCGGGGCAGGTTCTGGCAAAACGGCTTTGGCGGTGGCCTTAGCCAAAGAACACGCCAGCCAAGGCAAGGCGGTTTTGTTGACCTGCTTCAATAAAAACTTGGCGCAGTTGTTGGCTTTGTCTTTAAGCAACACGCCTCAGGCGAGCGTGTTCTATTTTCATGAACTGGTCGAAACGTGGGTGAAAGCCGCCGGAATGGACTTTATTGTGCCTACCGACCGCCAACAACAGACTTTGTTTTATAACGAAGAATGTCCTGATTTATTGTTGTCTGCCAGCGAGCGGGTCGGGCGTAAATTTGACACCATTATTGTTGATGAGGCAATGGATTTTCTGCCGGTCTGGTGGCTGGCATTGGAGTCGCTGGGGTCAGCACAGTTTTCTTGGTATTGTTTTTTTGACAAAGGGCAAACCATTTTCCATCATGGCAGTGTGTGGGAACGACCATTCCCAGCCATTCCGTTGCAACTGGAAACCAATTTACGCAACACGCGCCCCATCGGCGAGCTGGCCGCCACCTTGGGCGAGGTGCCGCAACCGGCGGAGTTCCGTGTTGTTGAGGGTTTGCCGCCCACCATCCAGTACAGCCAAGATTTTGGGCAAATGGCGATGCAGTTGGAGAGCCTGCTGAAGTCTTTGCTGGGCAAGGATAAGCTACCTGAAGAGCGGATTGTGGTGCTGGCCCCGTACCGCCATACCAATGCCACGTCTGTCTGGGCTAGCCGGTTAAGCGGGTTTGCGTTGTCCACCCAGTTGGCAACGCCTGAACCAGGGCGTTTACGCATAGGCACCATCCAAGGTTTTAAGGGCTTGGAAGCCGATGTGGTAATTGTGGTGGGCATTGACCAGCACGCCAACCAGCATCCTGAGTGGCTTTATGTGGGCTGTAGCCGGGCTAGGGCTTTGTTGTATATTTTGGCGTTGGAAGGTGTGGGGCTTGGCTTGGGCAACATCAGACCCTAATTATCAATGCCACCCCTGTAACCATTGCCCAGTGTCTTTTAGTATTCGCCAATCCAACGGGTATTCGTTCTTGCTCAATACCGCTTCAAGCAGGCAGCCCACCACTTGCCCGGCCTCATCCCTAAGCAGTTGCGTGACCAAAAAATGCTTTTCCTTATTACGCGGCGTCACTGCTGTCCATTTGCTTAACAGCAGTTTTTCAGCATTCAAGGGGCGCTTGGCAAGTGGCTGGCGCACGGCCTTAATGTCCCGTTAAACAAGCCGCCAGGGCTTCTTGTAGGCTTGGATAGGCGAAGCCAAAGCCGTTGGCTTGCCAGCGTTCCGGCAAGACCCGCTGGCTACCCAATACCAGTAATGACATTTCCCCTAGCATTTTTTCCAACAGCCACGCCGAAACAGGCAGTAAGGCCGGACGGTTCAAGGTGCTGGCTAACGTATGGGTAAACTCGCTGTTGGTGACCGGATAGGGTGCGGTGGCGTTATAAGCACCACTTAGCATGCGGTCTGTCAGCATACGCTCCACCATAGCGAGCCAGTCATCACGGTGTATCCATGACATCCACTGCTTGCCGTTGCCAAGGCGACCGCCCATGCCCAGCCGAAAGGCCGGCAGCATCCGTTGCAATAAACCGCCATCGGCAGCCAACACCAGCCCCGTGCGTACCCGGCACACACGTACCCCTAGGTTTTCAGCGGCAAGCGCCTCTGCTTCCCAATCGGCACACAACTGCTGGGAAAAATCGCCTTGGCGAAAAGCGGACTGTTCCGTTAGCAGGGTATCGCCACCATTGCCATACACGCCAATGGCGGAGCCGCTTATCAATACTTCTGGTTTTACTGCCATACGTTCAATCGCACTGACCAGTTGCCCGGTCAGATCGATGCGGCTATCGCGCAGCAGTTGCTTGCGGGCAGGTGTCCAACGCGAGGCAAAAATGGCTTCCCCCGCCAAATTAATGACGGCATCAAAGTGGTCAGCCGGGGTGATTTGCGCCAAACTGTCCAATGTAGTTATTGAACCCTCTAATTTCGCAAGTGTGTTTGCCGCATGACGGGTCAAAACGGTTAGGGTGTGTCCTTGCGCCATAAGACGTTTGCCCAGTGCTAGCCCCAAAAAGCCGCTGCCGCCAGTAATCAATATGTTCATAACGATCCGCCCAACAAAGTTGTCCGTTAAATTAGCTTTTACAGTCCACTATAACAATAATTTGTCAGTAAACAATAGTGCGGGGTCATTCGATCATCAGCCACCGGCAATCATACCGATGTTGGCGCACTGTACAAGTTTTGTTCAGCCCTGTATTGACAATGCCCTATCCGGCGGGTAAGTTCGTTTTAACCAGATTGATTGTTTCTTTTTCAAATGGTTTCAGACTTCATCATACTTTGTGGAAGTGTCTTGGCTATAAGGATGTGCCAAGCAAGACAGTCCTCCTCTATAGATCCCTCTCGCGCTTTACTTAGGGGAGGGATTTTTTTTATCTTTGGACAGGGCCGCTTAAAATGAAAATTACTGCTTTAAAAATTATGGCTGGTGTCAGGTATGCCATCGTGGCAAACTTTTATATTGCCGTTATTGTTCTGATGGGCGGTTGCCTGTTGTCCGTGATGGATGGTTCAATATTCGAATTTAACCAAGAACTGTATGGAGCACTCGACAACAACCTACAAATGATGATGGTCTATTTGGCGGTCACAGAAGCTGTGGTTGTCGGTTATAGCCTGTACACCAAAAACCATCCGCTGATGGTGGCGGTTGGTTTTTTCCTGATCCTGATGGTGGGTTCATTGGAGTTTTATGGCGAAATCAACAGCATTGCTATTGACACACAGTTATACCCGTTTTTTCTTTATACTGGCCTATCGCATATTGTGTTTGGCTTTTTTGTACCTGCCAACCCGCTGCCAAGGGTCGAAACGCCTTCTGGCAATGCACACACCTAATCAGGGCGAGGCATTATGAATTTCAGCATCTATAAACGGCTAGCCGCTTGGCTCACCACCGGCGCACTATTGACCGCTTGTGCCTACGAAGCGCCGGAAGGGGTGCAAGTGGTGGATGGTTTTGATGCCAACCGTTACACGGGCACATGGTATGAAATCGCCCGCTTGGACAACCGTTTTGAGCAAGGGCTGGAGAAAGTTTCTGCCACTTACACCTTAAGCAATGATGGCGGGCTTGATGTGCTCAACCAAGGCTGGGCATCTGCTTCCGGTGAATGGGAAAAAGCCGAAGGCCATGCACTTTTTGTGGGTGCACCAGACAAAGGCAGCTTAAAAGTGTCATTTTTTGGCCCGTTCTATGGCGGATACCACATCATCGCCTTGGATAAACAAAATTACCGTTATGTCATGCTGACCGGTTCGGACAAGAGCTATTTCTGGATACTGTCACGCAGCAAAACTTTGCCGCAAGATATTTTGGACAGTTTGCTGGCACAAGCACAACAGCAAGGTTTCGCCACCGACAAGCTGATTTTTGTCAAGCAAGATTAAGCGCGCTATGCCTACCGGCAACCAAGCCGTTTAAGCCTTTGGCGGCACGTAACCCTCAGGCATCACGTCGTTGCCTTCAAACAAAAACTTATGCCGCTCATCAGCCAAAAATGCCCGTGCTTTTGGGTCAAAGCTGGTCAATTTATACTCATTAATCAACATGGTTTGTTTGCCTAACCAGCTTTGCCAAGCTTGTTTGGACACCTTTTCAAAAATTTCCACGCCTTTTTCGCCGGGGAACGGCGGCTCTTCCAAACCTTCTGCAGCAATCCCCAGTTTCACACAATTCACTAGCCTAGTCATGGTCATCCTCGTCATTAATGTGTTGTAACAGTTGCGTAATGGGTGCAGCCAACGCCAGCCCTTTACCGAGACCGATGTTATACCAGAGCATTTGCTGAGCATCCATCACATTATCTGTAAGGTTTTGTGCGTCGACCAACAATGTAGTGTAGTCCAAATGGAAATGCGAAAAAGTATGGCGCTTGCCGGGCAATAACCGCTGTTGACTGGTGGTAATGTGTTGCCCCGTGCACCATGCCATAGCGGCATCGGCATCAGCAAATTCTGGCAAACTCCATAAGCCACCCCATATACCAACTGGCGGTCTTTTTTCCAACAACACTGCATTTAAAGAATTACGTAACATTAAAAAAGTAATCTGTCTGCTAGGAATGGCCTTGGCTGGCTTGGGCGAGGGGTAATCACTGACCCGCCCTAACAACCACGCTTGGCAACTGCCCTGCAACGGGCACGCCGGACAGTTTGGTTTGCTCCGCGTACACAGGGTGGCCCCCAAATCCATAATGGCTTGGGTGTAGTCGGCGACACGGTTGGATGGGGTAAAGCAGGCGCTCACCGCCCATAATTGTTTGCTGGTCTGGCTGCTGCCAGGCCAACCGGCAATGGCCTGATGACGGCTTAGCACCCGTTTGACATTACCATCCAAAATAGGATGGCTGTTGTTGAAAGCAATGCTCAGGATAGCCCCCGCCGTTGACAAGCCAATGCCCGGCAAAGCTGTCAACGCCGCCAAGGAATCAGGAAAGCCACCTTGTGCCATCATCAGTTGCGCGGCTTTGTGCAAATTACGGGCGCGGGCGTAATAACCCAGCCCCGCCCAATATTGCAGTACTTCGTCAATAGGCGCTTGCGCCAGACTGGGCAGGTCAGGAAAGCGTGCCACGAAGGCGTTAAAATAAGGGATGACCGTTGTCACTTGGGTTTGCTGTAGCATAGTTTCCGACAGCCACACGCGATACGGCGTGACAGGGTTTTGCCATGGCAGGTTTTTTCTGCCATAGCGGTCAAACCAAGCCAGTAAATTATGTTGAAAATTGGTTGCGTCCATCGCTTTATGAGTCAGAAAACAGTGGCCAGGAATGCTGGCTTTTTTGCCAAAGAGAATGTGTTGGCACATGCGGACAAATAGCCCTTGTTATGAAGAATAGTGCCATTATGAACAATAAATTTAAAGAGCTTGAACAATTTGAAGCGGTGATTGAGCTGTTCGGTAGCCGCGCCCACACCCACATTATCGAACATATCCACTACAAAGGCTGCTCCTTCCCCATCCATTGCCTGACGCTGGGTTGCCAAGCCCCCGATGTGCCGGTGCTGGCCTTTATTGGTGGCGTGCATGGCTTGGAAAAAATCGGCTCGGAAGTCATTCTGTCTTACTTGCAAACACTGGCGCATTTGTTGGACTGGGATGAAGAGCTGTCCGCCCGCCTTGAAAAATCCCGGCTGGTGTTCGTGCCGATAGTCAACCCTGTGGGTGTCTATCTAGGTACGCGCTCCAATGGCAATGGCGTTGATTTAATGCGTAACTCACCCGTGGAAGGGGAGGGGGCCACCAAACTGTATAGCGGGCAACGGATTAGCCAACATTTGCCGTGGTATCGTGGCAACCATAGCGAAATGGAAAAAGAATCGCAGGCACTATGCAAGCTGATTGAAGCACAGCTGTTCCCCGCTCCCGTCTCCATTGCCCTTGACCTGCATTCCGGCTTTGGCATCCGCGACCGCTTGTGGTTCCCTTATGCTTCCCGCAAAACCCCATGCCCGTATATTGCCGAAGCAATGGCCTTAAAACAGCGCTTCGACCGCTGTTACCGCTACCACGTTTACCGCATAGAACCTATGTGTCAAGAATACGTCATTAACGGCGATTTGTGGGATCATTTGCTCGATAACTTTACCGGACGCTTTGGCAATGAAAAAGTATTTTTGCCCCTGACACTGGAAATGGGTTCTTGGCTCTGGCTAAGAAAAAACCCCACCCACTTGTTTTCACGCTACGGCCTGTTCCACCCGCTATTGCCGCATCGCCAACAGCGCGTGTTCCGGCGGCATTTTATGCTGTTCGATTTTTTACACCGCAGCTTGTTATATCCTAAAGACTGGGCTAACTTAGACAGCCAACAAAAAGCGGTGCATCATCAGCAAGCGATGGGGTTATGGTATGGACAATAAGCTGACATTAGGGCGAAACTGGCTGTTATTGCGTGGACTGGCACGCGAACCGGCACACTGGGGCGATTTTACCGGCACATTACAGGCCGCATTCCCCCATGCGCGAATCACAACGGTAGCATTGCCCGGCACAGGCGAACATCACCAACAGGCCAGCCCTGCCAGCATTGGCGAGCTGTGCGAATTTGTCCGCCAGCAAGCATATAGGCAAGGCTTATTAGAACAGCCGGTGACATTTTTTGCCTTGTCGCTGGGTGCTATGGTGGCATGGGAATGGCTACAACGCTACCCACAAGATTGCAGCGGCGCGGTGCTGATCAGCACCAGCTTTGCCGGGCTCAGCCCGTTTTACCAGCGTTTACGCTGGCAAAGCTATGGGCAAATTGTCGCCATTTTACGGGAACGGGATATTTATCAACGCGAAAAGAAAATATTGCAACTGGTGAACAACAACCGCGAACGTGACGGCTTGATTGCCGAGCAATGGGCCGCCATCCACCAGCAACGCCCCATAAGCCCGCAAACCGCCTACCGGCAAATGCTGGCGGCAGCCAGTTACCGACCTAGCAACAACAAACCTGGCCTACCCGTATTGTTGATTAATGCCCAAGGCGACCGCTTGGTGTCACCACAATGTTCTGTTGCGATTGCCAAAAAATGGCAGCTACCCTTAAAAACCCACCCTTGGGCGGGGCATGATTTGACTGTGGATGATGGGGCGTGGGCGGTTGATGTTTTGCGGGAGTGGGTAGGGGGATTTTAAAAGTGTCTGCTGAGGTAGTTTTAAGCAAAAATGGCAGGATTAAGCTGTAATTTGCAATGGGTTTTTCCTCTATGGACTTTGTCACATCATCAATGGCTTTATCCTGCCCTGAAGTGCCAATGGAGCGAGAAGGTAGCATAGGTCTTTTGTTGCTTATAACGCTCCGTTTGCCACATGCCCCTCTAAAAACACCCCATCATCGCCACACCAATATCAGTCGGCGAGCTGACCACTTCTATCCCTGCTGCTTTTAATGCGGCAATTTTGCCCGCCGCTGTGCCTTTGCCGCCGGTGACAATTGCCCCGGCATGGCCCATGCGCTTACCGGCGGGTGCGGTTTGTCCGGCAATATAAGCAACCACGGGTTTGCTGACATGAGCCTTGATGTAATCGGCGGCATCTTCTTCTTCACCGCCGCCAATCTCGCCGACCATGACAATACCCTTAGTTTGTTCGTCGGCCTCGAAGCGGCTTAACACATCCACAAAATTCATGCCGTGAATTGGGTCACCGCCAATGCCCACGCACGTGCTTTGGCCTAGCCCTTGGGCGGTGGTTTGGTGTACTGATTCGTAGGTTAATGTGCCAGAACGGGACACAATGCCAATACTGCCGGGCAAGTGGATTTTTGCTGGCATAATGCCAATCTTACATTCGCCTGGGGTGATGATGCCGGGGCAATTGGGGCCGATCAATAACGCCCCCGTGCTGGCCATTGCCGCTTTGACACGCATCATCTGCAAGGTAGGGATGCCTTCGGTGATGCAGACGATCAGTGTTATGCCTGCATCAATCGCTTCTAAAATGGCATCGGCGGCATAAAACGGTGGTACATAAATGACGCTGGCGGTGGCACCGGTGCGGTCAACTGCGTCCTGTACGGTGTTGAACACGGGTAGCCCCAAGTGGTTTTCGCCGCCACGCTCCGGTGTGACCCCGCCCACCAATTGCGTGCCGTAATCGAGGGCTTGTTGCGAGTGGAAAGTGCCTTGTTTGCCGGTGAAGCCTTGGCAGATCACTTTAGTGTCTTTATTGATTAGGATGCTCATGTTATGCCTTTTAAAACCGTGAAGGGGTGGGTGTTGGACACCGTGTTGTTATGCCGGTTGTTATTGCGCCGCCAGAGCGACCACTTGTTCCGCCGCATGTGCCAAGTCATCGGCGGCATAGAGGTTCAATCCGGTATTGCTCAACAAGGCCCGGCCCTCTTCCACGTTAGTGCCTTCCAGCCGCACCACCACAGGTACGGTGACATGGATTTGCTGGATGGCTTCCAATATGCCTTGGGCGATCACGTCGCATTTGACAATGCCGCCAAATATGTTGACCAGCACGGCTTTGACCGTGCCATCGGCTAAAATCAGCTTGAACGCCTCGCACACTTTAGCGACGGTTGTGCCGCCACCGACATCCAAGAAGTTGGCAGGCAGGCCACCTTTCAATTTGACTAAATCCATTGTTGCCATAGCCAAGCCTGCGCCATTGACCATACAGCCGATATTGCCGTCCAAGGTGATGTAATTTAGCCCGAATTGCTGCGCCTCGTTTTCCCGCGCATCTTCTTGTGCGGGGTCTTGCAGGGCGAGGATATCAGGGTGCAAGGCCACCGCGTTGTCATCAAAGTTGATTTTGGCATCCAAGGCCAGCAACGCGCCGCTATCGGTTTCAATTAACGGATTAATTTCAATTTGGCTGGCATCTTTGGCCAAAAATAACTGGTACAAGCCGTGCATAATGCCGTTTAAAGCGGGCAGCTGGCTACCTTGCAAGCCCAACGCGTAGGCCACCCGTCGGCATTGGTAAGCTTGTAGCCCGGCGGCTGGGTGTATAGCCACGGTGATGATTTGTTCGGGGTTGCTATGGGCCACACTTTCTATGTCCATACCACCGGCTGCGGAGGCAATGAAAATAAGCCGCTCGCTGGCACGGTCCAGCACCAAGCTTAAATAAAGTTCGCGTTTGATAGGGTAGGTGGTTTCGACCAGCAAGTCATTGACAGGCAATCCAGCCGAATCGGTTTGCAACGTCACCAGCCGCGAACCCAGCAACTGTTGGCTAGCTTCGCGCACCTCAGCGACGCTGCGAACCAATTTGACCCCACCGGCCTTGCCCCGCCCCCCCGCATGGACTTGGGCTTTGACCACCCAACTGTCACCGCCTAAGGCTTGGGCCGCCTGTCCGGCCTGTTCGGCGGACTCGGCATACTGTCCATCGGGTACAGGTATGGCAAACTGACGGAACAATTGTTTGGCTTGATACTCATGAATGTTCATTAACTGCTCCAGATAGTCCAGTAAGTCATACGGGATGGGGTTGGTGGGCAAAATAAGCGTTATGGCAACGCATAAAGAGGGTATAAAGTGCGGTTATTCTATCGAAGTTTAAGCAAAATACCATGCTAAATTATTGGCTGCCGATATGGCCTAGTGGTCGTCCGCCACTGCGCGTTCCCGAATCCCTTTTTACTTATGCCCGCAAAGTGGCGGCAGAGGAGCATGTGTCAATGAAGCAATTTTTCTTTATGGCCATTGCCGAAAAGGTTTCTGCATTAAAAACCGAAGCCTATTTCTGTGGGTGGCATTACCGAGGAAATACCGATGAATGGTGATGAGCTAATTTGAGCTGAACCGGCACTGATAAATTTTTCCGCCTATCAGCCCTGATATTTTTCCATGCTTGCCAATTGCGCCATGGCGGCTTTGATAACCGCTTCGGCTTCTGGATTAAGGTCTTTGTTTGTATAGACTTTGTCCAGTAATCCCTCAGCCACTAAGGC
>Ga0316222_1004337_pt1 | contig 13046 bp, 10 predicted proteins | sample TBH18011metaG_FD_206008 | JGI IMG/M metagenome (GOLD analysis project Ga0316222, IMG submission 206008) | Freshwater microbial communities from Trout Bog Lake, Wisconsin, USA - TBH18011 | ecosystem: Environmental > Aquatic > Freshwater > Lake > Hypolimnion/Profundal zone | place: USA: Wisconsin... | reverse complement strand
AACCAAAAACAATTAAGCCAGCGGGTAACACCCCTTTTGGCACATCGAATCACCCTGACGGGTAACAGTTACTTTTGGCACGCGGCGGCCGGGCGGCGAGCCCCCCCGATCACAAAGGAATGAAATCCGTGCGCCAGCCGCCCGCCGGGTCCGGCTGCAGAATGGCCACGCTCCGGTCTGTCCCTTGCCGCGGCTTGCCGGAATAGCCGGGGTTCAAATACTGCACCCCGTCGACCGTGCCGGAATATTTTTTGTGCGTATGGCCGAAGACCACGAAGTTCGCCTTCTCGCGTTGGAGCCGCGCCGCCACCCGTTCATGCAGCGCCCCCGGCTGGACGATGTGGTGCACGAGAAACTTCGTTCCGCCCAGCGTCACCACCTCGGTCTCCTTGAAGGGCAGGCCCTCGTCATTGTTGCCCAGCACCGCCGTGACCGGCGCGATGAACTCCAGCTCCAGGATGAGCATGGGAATGCCGATGTCCCCCGCGTGCAGAATGTGATCCACGCCCGCAAAAATCTTCTCCACCCGGGGGTCCAGGTAGCCATGTGTGTCGGAAATGACGCCAATTTTCATGTCGTATGCGGGATGTGCCTCCGATCACCGGTTGGTCAGGCGCCCGCTTCTTTCGGTTCCCCGGCCGGCTCGGCTTCCGCCTCGCCTTCGCTTTCCGCCTCCGGCTCGCGCACGCCGGCGTTCTTTTCCGCCGGCGATTCCGCCGTCAGCTTCTGCGCCGCCGCAAAGAGCGCCGTGAACAGCCCGCCGCCCAGCAGGGTCTTGATGAGGAAGGCCCACGTGGGCGGAAAACCCTTGATGCCGATGACCAGCGCCACCAGCCAGCCTGAAAGGTCCCGGGTGTATTCCTGATAGTGGAACGGATTGAAGAACCACGCGGCCGTGTTCGTGATGAAGTAGAACAGGATCGATCCCAGAATGCCGCCGCCCAGCAGGCCGAGGAACGATGACTTCGGCCGGAACCCCCGGCCCAGGAAGAACAGCACCGCATAGGCCGCGTAATTGAAAACCTGGCTTTCCAGATTCGCCGAATCCCACACCGAAACCCCGTGGCTCGCGTAATAGCAGTTCAGCGCAATATCCGTGACCAGCATCGTCACCAGCGGCAGGCACCAGCCCAAGTGCCCCCGGAAATACACCCCGCAGCAGAACACCAAGGCGTAGGCCGCGCTGAAGTTGCCCGGCAACAGGCCGGGAATCCGCGACAGTGCGAACACTGCCACGAACACCGCTGCCAGCCACACGTTGCCTTTCATCGCCGCCAAGGATAAACCCAAACCGCCGCGCGAACAAGCGGCGGTTGCAAGATGCGATGGTTGTCTCGAAATGCCGTTCCGAAATCAGTCATTGCCGAATGGCTTGTCATCCACGAAACGGTCTTGGATGAAGCTTAACCGGCGCGAAAGCATATCGGCGTGTTCCAAGGTCGGGGTGACATCCACTGGAATTATGTCTTCAACGCTCTTACCGGCACGAACGGCATCAACCCACTTTTGCATCTCCTCAACATAACAGCTCAGTGCGGCACGCCAGTCAGGGGCTTTATCACACACAAGATAGGCGGGAGGGCCGTCGCCAACCACTACCCACAGCGTATCATCCACCCCCCGAAGACGGGGCTCAATGCGGAACAGAAAAACACCGATAATGTAGCTGCTATTGAACGCAAGAAAACCCTCCTTCACAACCGCACACCAGCGAAAGGCCGTCAAAAAGTCGGTCGCTTTACGGGCGAGGGCAATTGTCTCATCATCAGTGAGGTCACTGACCGGGGTCATTTTTTTGATGTCTGGAATCATGATGGACTGTTAGTGCTACTAACGATGGCACCCGTTTCCATGGTTTGGTTTTAACGCTCGCCCTCACCCTGCCCTCTCCCCCGGGAAAGGGTTTTCACCTGGCCCGCCTGATTTGATTCGGCCACCCGTCCGGCCAATCCAGCGATACGTCTTTCCAAAAACGCTGGAACCGTTTCCCCCTCTCCGCGGGGAAGAGGGCCGGGTGAGGGCGAGCAACCAACCAATCAGTCGCCCGGGGGCACGGGGACGGAGAGGTTGCGGCAGATGGAACGGGCCAGGAATTTTTTGATTTCGCTGTGGCAGGGAATGGCTTCCTTGCGCCCGGTTTGCGGGTTGCTCCAAATGGAATGGCTGCCGCCTTCGCGAAAAGGCACGCACCCGTGCGCCTGCAGATGGCCGAGCAATGCCCGGCGTTTCATGCCAGCAACAGTTCCTCGGTTTCCGCCTGGGGATCAAGCCGGAAGACTTCCGCGCGCTCGGTTTCGAGCAGAAGTTGGACGGCTTCCTTGAGGTTGCCCAGACATTCAGCCCGGGTCTCACCCTGGCCATTTGCGCCGGGAACTTCCAGGCACGTCGCCCAAAAACCGCCTTCTTCAGGCGTTCCATGATGCACGATGGCCGTGAATTTCTTCATAAGGCAATTTAACCGGTTCGGCGGCGGAGGCAAGGCCGGGTTTTTGGCCGAGGTCGGCTTTCAAACCCGCCTGCCCTCCGCCCGGACTTAATTCTTCTCCAGCAAAAACACCTGGCCGGATTTCTCGCGCAGCGCCGCCTCGGCTTTCAGCAGCTCCGGATATTCCGTCGGCGTCACAATGGCGGGTTTCGACTCCAGGTCGTCCGTAAGCACATACTTGCCCTCCGGGTTCTTGGCCGTGATCCTGGCCACGCCGCCGGGGGCCGCAATCCTCTTGCCGGGCGGCGCGATCACCACCTGCGGGAAGGCCGCCGGCAGCGTGATCTCCGTCCGGATCTCCTCATGCCCCGTGCCCGGCTGATACAGCGGCAGCGTGCGATGATCCGACCCCACCGGGAACAGCCCCGGCGCGAACGGCAGATCGAAATACAGATAACGCCCGTCCACCACGCCGTAGTTGTCCACGTCCACGGTGTATTGTTCCAGCCCGGGATAAGTGTCGAACTGCGTCACCAGGTCGCCCACCGGGCGCGCGCCCTGCGAGAAGCCGGAAACCACTTCCTGGTAATAACGACGGCGTTCTTCCGGCGGCAGTTCCGCGAAATAACGGTGCCGGGAATTATACGCCGTGCCGTAAAAATGCGTGGCCACCTGCACCCGCACCCGGCCGTCGTCCGCCAGCGTGATCGCATACCCGGTCTCCGAACGGTCGCCGTCGCGCTTCGCCGCCTTGATCCATTCACGGTCGCCGGTCGCGGGCAGAATGCCCAGGCAGCCGTCATGCGCCGTGGTGCCGAGCTGCGCGTATTGGTCGGTGTCGTTCAGATAATACGTCTCGCCCTCCACTTTCACCCGCACCAGCACGCCGCCGAAATCTCCCGGCAGCGGGAACGCCTTCTCAAAGCGCGTGACCGCCTTCAGGTCCGGCAATTCGGACGCCAGCACGAACTCCGGCCGGAAACCCGCCGCCGTCAGCAGCGCATGCAGCAAGATCGCCCGGTCCGCCTCGTGACCGTAGCCGTCCCCCAGCGTGGTGTCCGCCGCGGAAAGTTCGCTCAGCGGCAATTCCAGGAACGACGGCCCGGCCGGGCGGATGGATTCCGCCACGAAATCCCGGATGGCCCGCACCGCGTCCAAACGCGTCTTCGCCGCCGCCGTCAATTCCTTCGCTTGGGCCGCCGCCTTGGTGTTCTGGGCCGCCGCCGCGAGCAAAGCCTTGTTCAAATCCCGGTAATAACCCGCCGCGTCACCCGCGAAATATTGCACCCCGGACCGCCACAGCCACGCCGGCGGCGTGCCCGGCTCCGAAGGCAGCGCTTTCACGTTCTGCGCCGACCACACCTGCGTGGTCTGGCCATCCTTTTCCGTTTTGGCGGCCTGAATGATCCCTTCCGGGCCCGTCACGCGGGTCTGCAACGGCAGGCCGTCCGGCGCCGTGATGGTGAACGACTTCGCCGCCACTTCGTCCGGCAGCTGGAACAGGTCCGAGCCCGCGAGGAACGGCCGGCCATGATAAACGACCTCAAATTCCACTTCGATGGTCGACCCGATCGCCACATCCGGCAGATTCGCCACCAGCACCTTGCCCCCCGTGTACCGCTTGGCCGAGGCGTTCCAGCCGGCGTCCATCACGTTGATTTCGCTGTCGGAAATCGTCTCGCGCTTGCCGTCCTTGCCGATGACCGTGCCGCTGATCAGCCGCGCCGATTCCGTGGCCGGATTGAAATCCAGCTTCAGCTCCGCCTCCCGCTTCTTGCCGTTGTAGCTGAGGATCTGCTTGGAATATTTCACGCGGAACACCGCCGTGTGCGCATCCGTGAAGGTCAGCGTCTTGTCGCTGTGAAGGATCTTCGCATCCGAGGAAACCGCCGCGGAAGCCGCCGCCTCCGCCGTCACCACGGACGCCGCCGGCTTGGCCGTCACCGCCAGGATGGGCGATTTGCGGCCGTCATAGACCATCGTCTTCAGCGTGCCCTTGAGCTTCGCATAAGCCGCCGGGCTGAATTCAATGGTCTTCAGCTTCAGCGTGCGCGTGCCGCTGAGCGTGCCGTTGGCGCACGTGCATTGCTCGTTCCAGCTGAGATTCCGGTCCTCGTCCGGCGTGCAGGTGGGCAGCGAAATCGCATCGCCAAAACCCGGGTCCAGCTTCAGCGTGAGCTTCTCCTCCAGCCCGCAGGTGGTGGTGGTGTCCAGCGGATATTTGCGCTTGTCCAGGCCGGTGCCGCGCAGGATGAAATTCACCATGCCCACATGCCCGCCGATCCACGGGAGATTCACAATGGCTTTGCCGCTGCCGGTGGCCGTGAGGCCCGTGGCGGAGAAGGTGAGCTCGGCGCGGACGTTCTCGGACATGTCCAGCATGTTCGCGGGAAACAGTTTCAGCGATTCCAGCCGCGCGCCGGGCAGCGTCTGCTTGAGGTTCGCCTCGAAGAAGCGGCGGCGGTCATCCGGCTTCATCGACACAAAGGCGTTGCGGTAGGCGTCGTCGTTCACGCCCTCGAAGGAGAGCACCGACTTCGCCGTGAGCGCGCCGTCCACCGACAGCGTGCCGGTGGTCGTCACGCGCATCATGTGTTCTTCCGGCGGATGCACGCGGCTGGTGAGCAGCGTCTCGCCCTCGGGCCGGCAGACGAGGTAGCTGCGGTTGCAATCATAGTACGGCAGCAGATCGCGCGTGTGCTCATCCGTGGGGTCCATCAGCGTGTATTCGCCCTTGGTCAATTCCACGCCCACGATGGCATGGTTGAAATCCGGGCTGGCCACTTCGGGATCAAGCTTGCCGCCGATGTTGATGAGCACCGGATAGGCGTTGAAACCGGCCGCGCGCAGGAAGGCGACGAGCAAACCGGCCTTGTCGCGGCACACCCCGTAATTCTTCGCGAACGTGAGCTTCACATCATGCGGCTCGAAACCGGGCCGGTCCTTTTCCGGCGTGAGGCCCATGTACCGGACATTGCCGGAGACGTAGTAGAACAGCGCCTTGACCTTCGCGAGGTCGGAGTCCGCGCCGTTGGTGAGAAAATCCACCTTCGCCAGCAGCTCCGGGCTGGTGGCTTCCAGATGCGGCTTGCTCAGGTCCCAATACCAGCGCGAAACCGCCGGCCAGTCGGTCAGCGTGCTCACGAGCTGGCGTTGCAGCACGGATTCATACGGCGGCATGGAGGGTTCGCCGAACATGCGCGGGACATTGTTCACCTCCCAGTGATAGGTGACGCCGCCGGCGTTCGTCTCGCTGGAGGAACTGACCGTGCCGGCCACGGGATCGCGGAGGGCAATGCTTTTGAGCGGCAGCCCGGCCGGCGCATGGACTTCGCAGGCGATGTGGCGGATGTAGCCGGTGTCTTCAAACACGTTCTCGTCGGCAAAATGCCCGGGGATGATCGCGAGCGTGATGGTATTGCGCGTGATTGCGTGGATGACATCGCCGACCTCCACCTTGGGCAGGTTCACCTGGAGCACCAGGTCATTGGGATCGGAAATGTTCTCGGACATCTGGCCGGCGTTGATGGCGACCTTCGAATTCGCGGCCACGTCCACGGGCTCGACCGAGCCGTCCGGCTTGATGACTTCGAGCCGGGCGACGTAATTGGTGGAATACGGCCGCATGAAGCCGAGCTCGATGGTGCGGTTCTCGCGGCGGCCCTTTTCCGTGAGCACTTTCACGAAGGATTCATCCTGGCACTCCGCCGTGCCGTCCGGATGATAGACGCGCACGAGATTCTTTTCCACCGTGGCGGAATCGCTGTCGGGATATTTCGCCGTGGTGATGTCGGCGGCGGCCTGCATGATTTTGCCGCTGTCCTCGGCCGCCCAGAGTTGGCCGGTGTAATTCGTGTCCCGGCTATCCGCCGCGCGGAGCGCCGGGCCGGCCAGGACGGCCGTGAAGGCCAACATTCCGCAAAATCCGCCAATATGATTCAATTTCATAATCTCAAAGGAGTCATCCAGTCTGCCGGTCCGGCGGGAAGTTGTCAGCAAAATCATCGCGGCCGTCAGACAGAGACAGGCGGGGCGGGGGAAGTGTTCAAACTTGCCGGTCCCGTAGCGGCAGGCATCCCTGCCTGCCGTAGAGGGCGGCATCTTGCCGCCCGGGAAAGGCGGACGGATTTACCAGACCATGGACAATTCGGGAAGGACTTGGCGGATGAAGGTTTTCCGCCGGGCTGGAAGCCCCGGCTCTACGGCCGGCAGGGATGCCTGCCGCTACCTCGAAGCGCGGCGTTCATGCGACTTCAACCGCCGCCGGTTCAACCTTCTCAAATCTGAAAATCCACCACCGCCTGTTTCTCCCCCTTGTTCATCACGCGCATGTCCAGGCCGTCGTAGATCACCAGCGAATTCGGCGCCACGCTGTCCATGATGAAGACATTGCCGCCGATGGTGCTGTTCGCGCCGATCACCGTGTCGCCGCCCAGAATGGTCGCGCCCGGATAAATCGTCACCCGGTCCTCGATCGTGGGGTGCCGCTTCTTGCCGCGCAATTGCTGTCCGCCCGAGGTGGACCGCGCGCCCAGCGTCACGCCGTGGTACATCTTCACATGCTCGCCGATGATGGCCGTCTCGCCCACCACCGTGCCCGTGCAATGGTCCACGAAGAAATACGCGCCGATGCGCGCGCCCGGATGCAGATCCATCCCCGTGCGCGAATGCGCCCACTCCGCCATGATGCGCGGGATGAGCGGGATGTTTTTGACGAAGAGCTCATGCGCCAGCCGCTGCACCGTGATCGCTTCCACGAACGGATACGAAACAATGATCTCCTCGCGGCTCGCCGCCGCGGGATCGCCGTTGAACGCCGCCTCCACATCCGTTTGCAAAATCTCCCGCACGCGCGGCAGGCTGGCCAGGAAATCCATCGTCACCTTGTGCGCTTCCTTGGGGATGTCCGTGCGGCTGAGCCCCTCGGGCGGATTGTATTCCAGGCTCTTGCGGATCTCGTCCTCGAGCGGGCCGATGATGGAATCGATCAGCGCCGCCGTCTCCACCTTCAGCTCCGACGAATGGATGAGGCGCTCGTCGAAGAAACCGGGGAAAAGCAGGCGCAGCAAATCGCAGGTGAGCGCGGTGACGACCCGTTTGGAGGGCAGGTTTTTGCCATCCAAATGGTTGATGCCACCCACTTTCGCGTAAGACGCGATCAGCCGGTCGGTGAGATGCGTGACGGTTTCCACGCCGTAAAACTACCACGAAAACGGGCGGAAACAAATGGAAAGCGGGCGGTTTTTAGCCACAAATGGGCACCGATGAAACACCGATTTGAAACACCACACCGGCTTCGACCGATAACCTTCATATCACGACCCTGTAGGCCCGGTGCCCTCACCGGGCGTCCCCCTCGCGCCTAGAGCCTGGCCGAAGGCTTGACTCACCTTGACCGGGGTTGGATCACTTGGACCGGTGCCAGGAACGGAGCGCGGAGCATTGCTCCGCGAGCTTCGTCCCACGTTGCCCCGTCTTGACCTGTTTGGACTGCCACTGCCCTTGTCGGCCCGGTGCCCTCACCGGGCGTCCCCGGCTTCCCCCCGGCAACCCGCAAAAAAATTCCCGGGGCGAAACCTGTGTATAATCCGTTATGAGGCGGTATGAGCCGATATTTCAGGAGGCTTCCCGGCTCGCCAAGATCGCTCCATAGCACCTCCCGTAACGCCCAACCATCGCCTAATATCACCAAACTTAGGACCTCGGCCCCACTTGGACAGGCTCCGCCATCGTCAGTGCTAGCTCCTAGCTTCTCACTTCTCGATTTAAATTGTCAAAGAACTCACCTCCACCGGCCATTCTTGGCCGTCACGCAGAGTATTCTAGCATTACTCTATTTCCCCGTCAAACTGTTTTGGGATATTTTGGAAAAAAGCCTTTGCCATCCCCTCTCCTCGCCCCGCTCACTGACCGTCAAAGACGTTGCCGAGATATTTCGGCTGCTTGGAGAGTTTGATTGGCAGCGGCGCATACACCCACTCTCCCGGGGCGGGCCAATACCACAGGCCGCCGTCGGCGGAGAGCGCGACCATGCCTCCCGTGTCGCCGGCAATGGCCACCCAATCCTGATGAATGCCAAGGCGGACGGGAGGCGCGCCGAAGATCTTGGAAGTATCCAATGTTTTTCCAACCGCCCAGGACCAGGACCACAAGGTACCGTCGGTTTTCATGGCAACCACACTGGAATTGCAAGCTGTCACTGACAGCCAGTTGGTCTCCTGTCCGTAGCGCTTCAAACCGACGCCAGAAAGCCCGCCCTCCGGCTGCTTCCCATCCGGCAGCCACAGAGTGCCATCCGGATGCACCGTCGTTATCGGAGCGCCAAAACTGGCGGAATAACTCTGGAAATTGACGCCGGTACAGTTTGTTTTTCGCCGGCATTCCACCGTCACCAACTCGTTGCTGGCCTGCCGCACCCGGCTGATGTCCCAAAGAGAGCCATCCGCCTTGCCGGCCAGACTTTGACAATTGTCGCCGGACAGGAACCGCCAGTCCGCATCTGTCCCGACCTGCTGCGGATTAAAGTTGTCCCGGGCCGGAAATTGTTTGACCTCGAGGAAAAATAAAAGCTGAAAGTTGGTGCTCCACGTCCATAGTGTGCCATCCTTTTTCAGCAACCAGACCCCGGTTGCCGATCGGGCCACTTGCGCCCAATTGGTTTCCGTTCCTACCGGTTCCAGTCGATCGCTGTAAGCTTCTGCTCGAGCCGAGCGTTCCGAGGTCCACAACGAGCCGTCGGCCTGAATCCCGATGGTCTGAAAACTCTTCATCGCCAGGTCCCCGGGTTGGTGGCCGCCAAACACCTGGAAAAATCCGGGGTAAACGGGAGCCACGGAAACCCAATTCGTTCCGGGCAGGAACTGCGGTGCGCAGATACTCTTGGGCAGCGGTGAGAACACGAGTCGGAACAGGCCATAGTAAAACATCCAGCCGTCTATGCGGGACCCCCCCACATCCGCCAAAATGAGCGGGTTGTCGAAACTGTCCAACTGCACTTGGCCGCCGGGGAGTTGCACCGACAGACAGTCCAGCTGTTTTTTCAAGATTGGCGGATGGGCCAGCGAGAGCCGGGCCGGACCATGGGCGGGTTCGGCCGGCTCGAACACTTCCCATGTGCGGTTATAAATCACCGCCGACAGGGCAAAAACCAGCAGAATGCCCCCGACCAGACCAAAGCCGTTACGATACCACAGCCGCCGCGAATCCTGGAAGTGCTTGAAGTTGCCGTACGCCAGCCACACTAAAAGCAGCGGCACCGCCAGCACCAGAAGGATTGCCGTGATGACAGGATTCAGTTCGATGCCGGCCATGCGAGAGCAATCTGCGACCGACCAATAAAACATAATGGAGGCCACAATGATGACCACGGAAATGCCCAGGGCCTGCATGAAATTTCGCGCCAGCGACGAGGCGTACAGCCCTGCCAGGGTCAGGCCCAGGGAAAGCAGCACCAGCAGGAAACAGAAGACCAGCGGTCCCCGGAAATTGAAAAAATCATTTCCGCCGGGGGCACTGTCACCAAAGATTTGCCGGATGTAACTGTGATTACCCAGCCGCATCGCCGACAGTTCCAAAACCAGCGGGACAAGACTGCCCAGCAACACCCCGCATACGAGAACCGGGAATAACTTTACGGCAAACTGGCGTCGCCGGGAGACGGGCAGGCAGAACTGCTCCGCCGTCACGCCCAGCTTGCGTTCCTCCGCCACTGCCGTGCCACCGATGACCAGCGGCAGGACGAGCCAGAAGGTCCAAAAGAACTCCGCCAGCGCGTCCAGAAATGAATCCGGCCTGACCAGCCCCGCCAGGCGCAAGAGGATCAGGCTAATATGCAGCACCAGCAAGGTGGCCGCGAAAAACAGGCTGATGGTCTGCAACTGAAACTCCTTTTTGAACAGCGCCAGCAGCGGCCGGCGACGGCGCACAGTGCCGACCCGGTCAGCGCGTTCAAAATAACGCCAGCGGGATAAACTTATGACTCCGCCGCTCCACACCACATCCTGCGCTCGGTGAAAGAGCCGGTGCGCCAGCCAGAAGCCGGCCAGGCCATAGACAAACGGCAGGCTATATGACAGCCATGCCAGCCATGGCCAGGTCATCAGTTTGGCGGGTACGATAAAACTGAGGGCGGCCACAATGATGACCGGCATCAGAAAGGTGACCCAAAACGCGGCGGCCACCTGCCGGATCAGCAAGGTAGTCCAAAGGGCACCGCTGCAAGCCACCAGCACAAGGGCGATATAGCTGGCCTGGCATTCCCACCACTCTGCCCAACTGAGGTTTGATTTCCAATGCCATTCAAAATGATCGCCCATCTGCACCATGTGAAAACGCAGTGTGCAACTGATTATGAAAGCAACCAGGATAATGCCAATGCCCGTGCCCAGCACTGTCATTTTGGTCCGCCAAATGCGCCGCCGTTCCACCGGTTGGGAGAGCAGCGGCAAAAAAGTGCCCATGCTAAACTCACGCCCGAATGAATCCACGGACAAGATGATCATGCCGAAGAACAACGCGGCCGGGGTCAGCACGTGAATCCATTCATCCCCCTTTCCCAACCAGGGAAAGGCCAGCAAGACAACCATCACCACCCCCCACGCCGGCGCGATCAGCCGGATCTCTTTTTTGACGAGCTGGTTCATGCGTTCGCCTTTTTGATGAGGTTCGAGGCCACGAAAATCTCCTCCAGCGACAGGGCTTCGCACCGCAGTTCCTCGGGGGCGGCGGTTTTCAGGCGGGCAAGCACTTCGTCGCTGTTGCCGTTGGCGAGAATCTCCACTTCGCGGCCGGTCTGCTTCACGCTCAGCACGCCGGGCAGATTCAGCGCGACCGGCGGCTGGGCGAAGCGGGCGCGGATCTTGCGGAAGCGGGCGCGGGCATCGTCCGACTCCATGGTGAGAAGCTCGCGGCCCTGCTCGATGATGGTGAACCGGTCGATGAGGCCCTCGAATTCGGAGATGAGATGCGTGGAGACAAAGACCGTGCGGCGGCCGGGATCGCCGGATTGATAGGCGCCGATGACGGTCTCGATGAATTCGCGGCGGACGATGGGGTCCAGCCCGCTGGTCGGTTCGTCGAGCACGAGCAGCTCCGGTTCGGGGCAGATGGCGCCGATGAGCGCGAGCTGCGTGCGCTGGCCCTTGGAGAGACTCGTGGTCTTCTTGGCGGAATCAAGTTGGAAGCGGTTCAGCAGGTCGGCCTCGAGGTCCCGGTTCCAATGCCGGCGGAAGGAGGCGAGGTATTGCAGCGTGTCGGCGACGCTCATCCACGGATAAAACGCGACCATGTCCGGCACATAGGAGAGGCGCGCCTTCACGGCGACCTCCTCGCGCTGCGGGTCCAGCCCGAACATCCGCACGCTGCCGGAATCCGGCCGGAGCAGGTTCAGGAGACACTTGATGGTCGTGGTCTTGCCGGCACCATTCCGGCCGAAGAAGCCGTAGCATTGGCCCGGCCGGACGGTGAGGGAAAGGCCGTTCACGGCATCATGCTTGCCGTAACTGCGCCGGAGGTCTTGGATTTCGAGAACGGGATTGGTGGTGGACATGGGGTGGCCTTTTTTATTTGGAGGTTTGGGCGAAGGCGGGGGAAAATTGGTTGGAACGCCCGCCCTCACCCCGGACCTCTCCCCCGGGAGAGGGAGAAACGTTCCCAGCTGATTTAAAAAAACGAGCCGCTGGATTGGCCGGACGGTTGGACGAATCACCAAAAATGCGCCAGGTGAAAACCCTCTCCTGGGGGAGAGGGCAGGGTGAGGGCGAGTGATTAAACATACTTTGCCCCTCCCGCTTTTGGCTGCAATGAACACCTTGATTCATCCGCCGCTCATATTGAAAACATGCCATGATGATTTTTGGATTCAGCGGTTCTCTTTGGCTTTGCGCTCGAAGTATTCGAGCCGTTCGCGGACGAGGGCGAGGAAAGCTTCGCGGTCCACCTGCAAATGGTGGGCGGTCACGACCGCCTCGTCGATCTCGGTGAGGAGGAGCTTGTGTTTCACCTGCTTGGTGAAGGGCGAGGCGTTCTCCTTCAGGAAACAGCCTTTGCCGGGAACGGTCTCGATGATGCCCTGCGTCTCGAGCTCGGCGTAGGCCTTGGCGATCGTGTTGCGGTTCATGCGCAACTCCTCGGCCAGTGGCCGGATGCCCGGCAGCGGGTCGCCGGGTTGCAGCGCCCCGGAGGCGGCGGCGTAACGCACCTGGTCCACCAGCTGGAGGTACACCGGCTTGCCGGATTTGAAATCAATCTGAAAGACCATAGCGTTATTAACTGTCATAGGACACTATGACAGTTAAGCCGGATTGTCAAGGGGGAATTATCAGGCCCAGGGTGCGCGACCGTGGCCGGCGGAGCGCGGCTGTGGCAAAGCCCAGCCGCAGCGCGTGAAACTCCGAGGGTCATGGATTAACACCCCATCTTATTCTTCGCGATAGCGCTACAGCTGGTCTTTCAGACACAGCCGTGCTCCTGGAACAGCCGCCCGGATAAACTCGAACCGCCCCGCCGCGTGATTCGGCAACGGTCAATGCGGAACGGCGGGTGGTAGCCGGCGGAGCGCGGCTGTGGCAAAGCCCAGCCGCAGCGCGTGAAACTCCGAGGGTCATGGATTAACACCCCAGCG
>Ga0316222_1004336_pt1 | contig 13048 bp, 15 predicted proteins | sample TBH18011metaG_FD_206008 | JGI IMG/M metagenome (GOLD analysis project Ga0316222, IMG submission 206008) | Freshwater microbial communities from Trout Bog Lake, Wisconsin, USA - TBH18011 | ecosystem: Environmental > Aquatic > Freshwater > Lake > Hypolimnion/Profundal zone | place: USA: Wisconsin... | reverse complement strand
TATATGGCATGTCCGGCCGGCCGGGGGGAAGTGAAGAAGGGGGGGCCGGGGGGAGGCGAAGAAGGGGTGGCGATGATGCTGTCCAGGATCGGACGCCTGGTGATCGATCTGCTGTTGCCGCCGCTCTGTCTGTGCTGCCATGCCCAGGTGAGCGAACCCGGCGCCCTGTGCCCGGAATGCTGGTCCAACATCGCCTTTCTGACGCCGCCGTTCTGCCGCGTCTGCGGCCTGCCGTTCGAATTCGATCCCGGTCCCGCCGCCTGCTGCGGCGAATGCCTCCGGCGGCCGCCGCGCTTCGGCCGGGCGCGGGCGGTGTTTCGCTATGACGATGCCTCGCGGCTGTTGATCCTGCGCTTCAAGCATGGCGACCGGCTGGAGGGCGTGCCCGCCTTCGCCCGTTGGATGGCCCGCGCCGGCGCCGAGGTGCTGGCCGATGCCGATCTGCTGGTGCCGGTGCCGCTGCATCGCTGGCGGCTGCTGGCGCGGCGTTACAATCAGGCGGCCTTGCTGGTCAATGCATTGGCCGGCTTGAGCGGGGTGGCGGCGGTGCCCGATCTGCTGATCCGCCGGCGCCGCACCAAGCCGCAGGGGCACATGAACCGCAGCGGTCGCCGCGACAATGTGGCCGGTGCCTTCCAGGTGGCCGAGCGCCATCAACCGATTCTGGCGGGCCGGCGGGTGGTGCTGGTCGATGACGTGCTGACCAGCGGCGCCACGGTGGGCGAATGCACCCGCATCCTGCTGCGGGCCGGCGCCGCCCATGTGGATGTGTTGACTCTGGGGCGCGTGGTGCGGACGGAGGGGGGCTAGTCAAAACCCGGCGGCACGGTATATATGGCGGAGATGGCGGAGAGCAAACACCGGAGTCCCCCCATGGCCGAGATTGAGATCTATACCACCGATGTCTGCCCCTATTGCGACCGGGCCAAAAAACTGCTGGTCAAGAAGGGTGCCGCCTACACCGAGATCAATGTGTCCAGCGATGACGGTTTACGCCAGTTCATGACCAACCGGGCCGGTGGCCGGCGCAGCGTGCCGCAGATCTTCATCAACGGAACCCATGTGGGCGGGTGCGACGATCTTTACGATCTCGACCGGGCCGGCAAGCTCGACCCCCTGCTGGCCGGTGCCCCGTGAGAAGCTTCAAGGCGGCCTGCCTCCAGGTCAATGCCGGCACCGATCTGATGGCCAATTGCGAGGCCGCCGCCGTCCTGGCGGTCGAGGCCCGCGCCGCCGGGGCCGATCTGATTCTGATGCCCGAGAATGTCGCCATGATGGAGTGGGGACGCTCCAACATCGTGCTGAAAGCCATGCCCGAGGACGAGCATCTGGCCTTGCGCTTCTTCCGGGATCTGGCCCGCGAGATCGGGGTCTGGCTGCATATCGGCAGCCTGCATGTGCTGCTCGACGACGGCATGGTGGCCAATCGCAGCTTCGTCATCCGTCCCGATGGCGGAATCGCCGCCACCTACGACAAGATCCACATGTTCGACGTGGATCTCGGCCTGGGCGAGGTCTACCGGGAATCCGCCACCTTCTCGCCCGGCGGTCAGGCGGTCAGCGTCGCCCTGCCCTGGGGCAGGCTTGGCCTGTCGGTGTGCTACGATCTGCGCTTTCCCCATCTCTACCGGTCGCTGGCCAAGGCGGGCTGCGACTTCCTGACGGTGCCGGCCGCTTTCACCCGCACCACCGGCAAGGCCCATTGGCATGTGCTGCTGCGGGCGCGGGCGATCGAGACCGGCTGCTATGTCTTCGCTCCGGCCCAGTGCGGCGAGCATGTCAACAATCGCCAGACCTATGGCCACGCCTTGATCGTCAGCCCGTGGGGCGAGATTCTGGCCGACGCGCTGGAGCAACCCGGCTGGGTGATGGCCGAGGTCGATCCGCGCAAGGTCGAGGAGGCCCGCAAGAAGGTTCCCAGTCTGGACCATGACCGTCCCTTCATCCCGCCCAAGGCGTAGACCGCTCGGGGACTCTACGATTTCGCGGCAACGATGATTGATCCCAACGACTTGAAATCGCCATTAAGACTGAATAAGTCCCGCCCGACGAACAGGGTCTCAAACAGTCCTTCGGCGGAAGCCTGTTGTAACATCGGATAGAAATTAAAGTTCGTCTTATCGATGCTGCACATCCCCAACTGCATCTTTGCTCTCTCATCGGCGGAGAACAGTTGAAATCCGAACGGCTCAATAAAGAGGCACAACACCTCACCGGGAATTCCGGCAATCCGGCGAAACAGGTCCATCGTAACCGCTGGGACATACATCAGCGAGAAGCAGGTGACGAACAAGGTGCGGCGTCCGCCCAGGTTCGCCGGATCAAAATTGGAATGGTCGCCGGGGACCGAGATGAATTTCATCGCCGGCTCCAACGCCGCCAATCGTATGGCGAGGTCGCGACCGCTGGCGGCGGGCTCAATGCCGATATAACGAGCCTCCCCCGGACCACCGGCCAGCCAAGTTTCGAACAATCGGCGTCCGTAGCCGCTGCCCAGTTCCACCACCGTGTCGCAGTCTTGGGCGAAGGAGGAGATCAGTGAGCCAAAATTGGTCGTGCTGAAGGGAAAGGCGAGGATGGGAGCGCCGCAGGATATCGCTTTAACCGGCTCTTCCAGCCGGGTGATCGGATCGGAGCGAGGTAACTCCTCGTAGCTGATCTGGCCGTCGTGCTCCCACATTTTATGACGCGCTTCAAATTCATCGAAGCGTGCCAATACGCGCGACAACGACGTCTCCGACGCCATGATCCCTGTCATGATCTCGGCTCGCCGCGCCCAGGCGAGCTTATAATAATCGAGGTTCAATTCCGCCATCCATTTGACATGAGAAGTGATCGGAGACAGGCTCGAGGATGTCCCGCGCCGTGTTGAAATTTGCTCAACACGCCCTAAGCAGGCTACGCGGCCTTTGCCTGCTGTTCAAGATCCGGGTCGAGGCCGTGCGGCCTCTCTTGCGGGCGGCCCGTTCTCCGGGAAGATCGCGTCGGACTGTCCGTCGCTCCTGGTATATGATCCATCCCGGGACGCCGTCCGCCCCGGGGGGCGCCCCGGGATATGGATGGCACAAGGCGCTCAAGAGACGGGGGTCGGTTTGCGGCTGCTGCTGGTCGAAGATAATAATCGCCTTGCCGAATTGGTGGTCGAAGCCTTCATGCGGGAGAGCTTCGCCATGGATCCCGTCGCCAGTCTCGACGATGCCGTCGCGGCCCTGGGCGCCGCCAGATATGACGCCATCATCCTCGATCTCGGCTTGCCCGACGGCGACGGCCTGTCCTTCCTGCGGCAATTGCGCCAGTCGGTCAATGCGGTGCCGGTTCTGATCCTCAGCGCCCGCGAGCGTCTGGAAAACCGCCTCGCCGGCCTGGCCGCCGGGGCCGACGATTATCTGGCCAAGCCGTTCGCCATGGCGGAGTTGATCGCCCGGATGCGGGCCTTGCTGCGGCGGCCGCCCGGCTTGCTGCCCAACCGCTATACCTTTGGCAATCTGGCCATGGACGAGACCACCCAGGATGTGGAGGTGGAGGGAACCCGCGTCGATCTGCCCCGGCGCGAGCGGGCGGTGCTGCGTCTGCTGATCCGCCAGCCGGCGCGTCTGGTGCTGCGCTCCGCCATCGACAACGCGGTGTTCGGTTTCGACAGCGATGTGGGCGCCAATGCCCTGGATGTCTATGTCCACCGGTTGCGCAAGCGGTTGCAGCAGGCCAATGCCGACGTGACCATCCGCACCGAGAAGGGCATGGGCTACTGCCTGGTGAGGGCGGCCGATGTCTAAGGGACCATCGCTGCTGCGTTCTCTGGCGTTCGATCTGCTGGTCATCCAGGCGGTCGCCATCGGGGCCCTGTTCGCCATCGTGCTGGAGCGGCTGGACGCCACCGTCGAGGAGTTGGAGGCCCGCGACATGCAGGAGGCGGCCATGGAACTGGCCGGCCGCCTGAGCTTCGGCGACCAGCCGAAGCTGGCCCTGACGCCGGGCGACATGGCCCGGTTCTCGCCATCCTATGGCCGTTATTCCTTCGCCATTCTCGATAACGACGGGCATCTGCTGTTCTCTTCGGTCGAGCCGCCCCAGGCGCTGGCCGGTCTGGATCCGGTGTCCTCGGCGCCGCGCGGCCGCTTCAAGCTCAGTTCGCGCCATACCCTGCTCTGGGGCGTCTCGGCCAAGGCGGAAGTGGCGGGCCGGCCGGTGTGGATTCAGGTGGCCGAGGACATGAACCATCGCGACGTGCTGATGGACGAGATCGTCAGCGGCTTCAAGCTCCGCGCCGGCTGGCTGCTGGTGCCTCTGTTCTTCGTCCAGATCGGCTTCGCCCTGGTGCGCATGCAGCGCCGGTTCCGCCCCCTGCTGGCGGCGTCGGAATCGGCGGCGTCCATCAGCCCGCAGGCGCCCGAGGGACGGGTGGCCGGCAAGGGGGTTCCCGAGGAGATTCTGCCGCTGGTGGAGGCGGTCAACAGCGCCCTGGCGCGGCTGGAGGTGGCCTTCCGGGCACAGAAGGAGTTTCTGGAAAACGCCGCCCACGAGTTGAAGACCCCGCTGGCGGTGTTGCGCGCCCGCATCGAGACCCTCGATCCGGGGGAATTGCGGCGGGAACTGGATATGGATGTGCAGACCCTATCGCGGCTGGTCACCCAATTGCTGCGGGCGGCGGAAATGGAGGGATTGTCCGGGGAAGAGCGGTCGGAGGTGGATCTGGGCAATCTGGTGGACGCCATCGCCGGCTATCTGCGTCCGACCGCGGCCATGGGCGGCAAATCCATCACCCGCGCCGGCGATAAAAGCGCCATGATCCACGGCTGCACCGAAACCATCGGTCAGGCCATCACCAATCTGGTGGAGAATGCCCTTGCCCACACCGCGCCGGGCACGTCGGTGGATATCATGGTCGAGGGGGGAGAACATCCGGAAATCCGGGTCCGCGATCACGGCCCCGGTGTGCCCGAGGCGGAGCGGGAGCTGGTGTTCCAGCGGTTCTGGCGTCAGGATCGGCGCAAGGGCAGCGGCGCCGGCCTCGGGCTGTCCATCGTCAGGCGGGCCATGGAACTGCACCAGGGACGGGTCTGGGTCGAGGCCGCCACCGGCGGCGGTGCCGTCTTCATCCTGCGATTCTGAAGAGAGGTTAGAGTGCTGCGACGGATGACAGGGATGATCTTGGCGGCAATCGTCGGCACCGTCGCCGCCTGCACCTCGCCGTTCACTCTGGGGCCGTTCGCACCACCGGCGCCGGCTTCGCCGCCCGCCTCCACCCCGCCGCGTCCCATGCCCCGGCCGGAGCCGCCGCCGGTGCGGCGGCCGGTCCCTCCCCCGGCGGCCGAAGGTCTTCGCCCCGAGCAATTGACCGGCCTCAGCCGCGACGAGACCCTGGCCCTGCTCGGCCCGCCCACCGACGAAGCCACCCAGGCCATGGCGACGGTGTGGCGCTACCATCGGGGGGGCTGTGCCCTGTCGCTGGTGTTCTATCCCGAGGTCGAGACCGCGGTTCTGCGCGTTCTCAGCTTTGAGTTCGAGGGCGGCGGCGACGCCGTGGCCTGCCTCGATCGCCTGCATGAAAGCCGCCTCCACCATGGCAAATGACCCGCGCCTGATCGGGATCGTCGACGACGACCCGCTGTTTCGCGAGACCTTGGCGGGCAATCTGGGCGATGCCGGTTATGGGGTCGTCGCCTGGGCGGGCGGCGAGGACTTTCTTGCCGCCCTGGATTGCGGCAGCCAGCCGGACCTGATCCTGCTCGACTGGAAGATGCCGGGAATGAATGGAATCGAGGTCCTGCGGCGGATGCGGGCGGGACAACTCCCGTTGCCGGTGATCTTCCTCACCGTGCTCAGCGACCAGATCTTCGAGGAGACCGCCTTGCTGGGCGGCGCGGTGGATTTCGTCGAGAAATCGCGCAGTTTCGCCATCCTGGAACGGCGGATACAGCTGATTCTCGGCCGGACGGCTTTGGAGCCTCCGGCACCGGCCGGTCCGGACGAGGAGGTGAGGGTGGGGGAACTGACCCTGGATGTGGCAAGCCGCCGGGCCTACTGGCGGGGGCTGCTGGTGGAACTGACCGTGGGCGAGTTCGCCATGATCCATGCCTTGGCCATCAAGGCGGGCCGCGACGTCGGCTACCGGGATCTGTACGATTCCGGCCGAGGCAAGGGGTTCCATGCCGGTGCCGGCGATGACGGCTATCGCACCAATGTGCGCGCCGCCATCAAACGCATTCGGGAAAAGTTCCGGGTGGTCGATCCCGCTTTCGAGCAGATCGGCAACTATCCCGGCTTCGGTTACCAATGGCTGGCGATTCCGAGGGAGTCATGAAACGGGCTCTGGGGCGCTGCGGTCTGCGGCTGCGGTCCTTCGCGGTCAAGCTGGCGGTGGTCGCCGTGATATTCGCCGTGCTGCCGGGCCTGCTGTACGAGAGGTTCAAGGCGGTCGAGCTCCAGCGCAATGCCCTGATGCTGCATCTGGTGCAAGAACAGGGGCGGTTGACCGGCGAAGCGATATTCCCGCTGCTCGATCAATTCTCGCCGCGCAGCGCCGACCGCCTCACTCAGGCGGTGAACCGGCTGGCCGGGGGCGGCGTCTCCATCAAGGTGCTGTTCCGTCCGGCGGCGGCGGTCGGCGCCCGCACTTTCCTGCTGGTGGCCTCGGCCCCGGAGACCGCTGCCGAGGAGGGCCGCGCCGCCATGGACCGGCTGGTGGATAGCGGCGTCCTCGCCCCCCTGACCGCCTCGTGCGAGGGCAATGCGCCACTGGCGTTGCGGCTGGCGGTTTCTTCCGGACCGGTCGAGGACGCCAGCGACTTGCTGACCTATCTGGCGCCCCACGCTACCCGGATCGGCTGCTGGGTGGTGCTGGCGGCGCAGCCGACCGGCACCGTCGCGGAGCAGGTTCTCGGGCGGCCCTACTGGCGGACACCCGAGGTCCAGGTGGCCGCCTCCATCTACCTGGTCATGGCGGTACTGGTGCTGTCGATCTTCACCGATGCCTGGCGCAACCTGCGCCGTTTCCGCGACGTGGCGCGCGCCCTGGTGCGAGGCCAGGCCCGGGTCTCCTTCACCGAAGGCAATCTGGTCCCGGAACTGACCGAGGTGGCGGCGGAATTCGATGCCATGGTGACCACCCTCAAACGCTCGGAGGCGTTGCTGCGGCAGGCGGCGGAAGAGAACGCCCATGCCCTCAAGGCGCCGCTGGCGGTTATCTCCCAATCCATGGAGCCGCTCCGCCGCGCCATTCCCGTGGACGATGCCCGCGCCCAGCGCAGTCTGGAGGTTATCGCCCAGTCCATCGAACGGTTGGACGCCCTGGTGTCGACCGCGCGGAGGATCGACGAGACCATCGCCGGCCTGATCGATCGTCCACGCCGCCGGGTGGAGATCTCCGTCCTGCTGGCTCGCCTGGGGAGAGGCTATGCCCGCCTCGCCGCCGACCGCTCTATCACCCTGGATCTGCGCCTGACCGCTGCCTTGGCGGTGGCCGGCCACGAGGACATGGTGGAACTCATCGCCGAGAACCTGCTCGATAACGCCCTGGATTTCGCGCCGCCGGGATCGAGGGTGGTGATGGAACTGCGGTGCGAGGCCGGCCAGGCCCGGCTGAGCGTTGAGGACCAGGGGCCGGGCGTCGCCGAGGCCGAACTGGAACGCATCTTCGAACGTCACCTGTCGCATCGCCCCAACCCGGCCGGGCTGGGCGGCGAGGGCGAGGCCGCCGAACATTACGGACTCGGCCTGTGGATCGTGCGCCGCAATGCCGAGGCCATGGGCGGGCGGGCATGGGCGGCGAAGGCTCCCGGCGGCGGGCTGATGGTGACGGTGTCGCTCCCCCTGACCAACTGATCCAATCCGATCCGATCACCGAATAATCACAGCCTTCTCACCCCCCGGTCTCGCCGGGATGGGTATTACTTGTGATGTCGAGGCCGCCGGGGAGTCCCGGCGCGAGGAGGACCATCATGAGCGCATCGGCGATACGGAAGTTGATTCTGTCCTTGGGGACGGTTGCCGTCCTGGCCGGCTCCGTCTTGGGAACCGCCCAAGCCGGCGACGACCATTGGCGCGGTGAGCGGGATTGGCGGCATGAGAGATGGGAGCAACGCCGCTTCCGTCCCCCGGTGGTCTACGGGCCATCGGTGGTCTATGGCCCTCCGGTGGTCTATGCGGTGCCGGGAATGGTTTATGCGCCGCCACCCGCCGGCATCACCGTCGTTCTGCCCATCAAAATCCGATGACGCCGGCGTCGATCCGATCACCGAATCGTCACAGCCTTCTCACCCCTCGGTCTCACCGGGAAGCGTATTCCTTGTCACGATAAATCCGGTAAGGAAGCTCATCATGACAACCACAAGAACCCCGATCCTCGTTGTAATCGTCGTGGCCCTCGGGCTGTCGGCCTGCGCCGATATGACCAATCAGCAGCAGCGGGCACTGTCCGGTGGCGCCATGGGCGCGGCCGGCGGAGCGACCATCGCGGTGCTGACCGGCGGCGGCAGCCTCGTTGCCGGCGCGCTGATCGGCGGTGGCGGCGGAGCGGCCATCGGCGCCCTGCTGCCCGACGATTGGAACAAACATAAGTCGGTGGCGCCTGCTGCCAATAATCATCAATAGGAGGCGGCCATGATGTCGCATGCCGAAGCACTGCTGGCGGGACTTCCGGAAACCTCCGGGAATATCGATTGGCCCCTGCTGCTGCTGCTGGCCAGGACCGAGGCGGCGCTGACCTGGCCGGACGACATGTCCCGCGACGGCTTCGACCTGTCGCTTCCCGCCGGACTCGACCTGCGGCATCCCGGCGATGTGGACTGGGTGTCCCAGGTGGCGGATCTGGCCGATGGCGGATATGGATCGGCCCGCCTTTCGCCGGGAGGCTATCCGGCCTGATGGGTCTTGGACCGGTGCCGCGCCAGATAGAGCGGAGTCCGGGATTTTCCCCGCTTGTGGATGAAATTGAAGCGCGCCACATGGTAGCTGGGATCGAAGCCGTAGAAGTTCAGCTTCATCCGTTCCAATTCCTCGGCGCGATACTGCTCCAGCGGCTTGGCGGCTTCGTCGACGGCGCGGGCCAGGCGCTTGGCGATCAGGTGTTCCTCCAGCCTCGGATCGGCGGCCAGGGATTCGGCCATGGTCTCCACCTGGGCGCGGAACTCCGGCAGATCGCGGCCGAAATGGGAATCGACCAGCCCCAGGCGTTCGGCCTCGGCGGTGCCCATGGGCAGGCGGCCCTCCGTCACTTCGAGCGCCTTGTCGGAGCCGCAGCGCCGTGGCAGCAGATAGGTCCAGTATTCCGACCCGAACAGGTTGCCCATGCCCTTGTAATGGGGGTTGAGCACCACCGCCTCGCGGGCGAGGACCCGATCGGCAGCCAGGGCCATGAACACCCCGCCGGCACCGGCATTGCCCTGCAGCACGGCAAGGGTGAGATGGCTGCCGCAGGTGATGATGGCCCGGCACAGATCGTTCATGGCGTTGATGTTGCGCCAGGATTCCTCGGCCGGGCTGGCGGCGGCCTCGATGGTGCCGAGATGGATGCCGTTGGACCAGAAATCCGGCCCGCCCATCAGGGCGATCACCTTGGTCGGGCGCTGGGTCGCCTGAACGAAGGCGTCGGTCAACCGCCGGCACTGTTCGGTGCTCATGGCGCCGTTGACGAAGGGGAAGTGGAGGTATCCCACCCCATGGCGCTCGTCATACCACAGGTCGTGATAGCCCGGCATTTCGGGCAGATCCTCCAGGCCGGTCAAGACCGCGGTCGCCGGCAGTTTGAGGGAATGCGGCTCCCGGAGGCGGAGATGGCCGATCCACACCGCGCCGTCACAAGTGGCCCGGGCGACGGCACCGCCATGGCGGGCGATCAAGGCGCCGGGCTGACCGGTCAGTCCGGTGGCGGCATGGCAATCATACAGGTACACCGCCCGGTCCCGGAGGCGGTCGAGCAGGCCGGGGGTGCCGTCGGCGGAGCGGATCTTGCGTAAGACCGTGGCGGTATCGTCGCGGCTCCAGTCGATGGCGCGGTCGGCCTGGCGGAGCAGCGGTTTCCAGGTGGAACTGGCCGGACGATGGCCGCTTGTCCGCTCCATGGCCTCCAGCACCGCCTCGACCGCCGCGTCGGCGACCTCGTTGCGGTAGAGGCTCGACTTGCCGGCCGGCCGTAGCGGGAAGCTCCGGCTGGCCCAGACCGGGCCGCCATCCATCTCGGCCTCGGCCTGGAGCACGGTGACGCCCCAGCTTTCGCGGCCCTCCAGGATCGCCCAGTCCAGCGCCGACGGTCCCCGGTCGCCCTCGGGGCCGGGATGGACCACCAGGCAGAGATGGCGCTTCCACACCGGCTCGGGGATGGCGCGTTTGAGGAAGGGGGCGATGATCAGGTCCGGCTGGGCCAGGGCGACCGCTTCGATGGTCACCGCATCGTTGATGTCCAATTCCAGGGTGACGTCATGGCCGCGTTGGCTCAACTCCACCCACAGGCGTTGGGTCAGCGAATTGAAGGAGTGGGCGAGGAGGAGGATTTTCATCTCAGCAGATTCTCGGCAATTGCTCGCCGGCCAGCCAGTCCACCACCCGCATGCCGCCCATCTGGGTCCGCATCTGGACGAAATGGTGGGAATCGTCGCGGCAGCCGCCGATGCGGGCGGCGTCGCCGCCGAGGGGATGGGCGCGCATGACCGCCAGCAGGGCTTCGGCATCGGCCTCGGCGCAGATGCAGATCAGCTTGCCTTCATTGGCCACGTAAAGCGGGTCGAGGCCCAGCAATTCGCAGGCACCGCGCACTTCCGGCCGGACCGGGACCAGGGCTTCCTCGATCAGCATGCCGACGCCCGATTGGCTGGCGATCTCGTTGAGCGTCGCCGCCAGCCCGCCCCGGGTGGGGTCGCGCAGCACATGGATGCCCGGCACCACCGCCACCATGGCCGCCACCATGGTGTGCAGCGCCGCCGAATCCGACAGGATGGCGGTCTCGAAGCCCAGCGATTCGCGCTGGCTCATGACCGCGATGCCGTGGTCGCCCATGGTGCCGGAAATCAGGATGGCGTCGCCGGGCCGTGCCCGATCACCGGAAATGGCCACGCCGGGCGGCACCATGCCGATCCCGGCGGTGGTGATGAAGATACCGTCGCCCTTGCCCTTTTCCACCACCTTGGTGTCGCCGGTGACCACCGGCACCCCGGCCTGCCGGCTGGCCTGGGCCATGGAGGCGACGATGCGCTGGAGATCGGCCAGCGGGAAGCCTTCCTCGATGATGAAGCCGGCGGACAAGGACATGGGCACCGCCCCGGCCATGGCGACGTCGTTGACGGTGCCATGCACCGCCAGGCTGCCGATATCGCCGCCGGGAAAGAACAGCGGGCTGATGACATAGCCGTCGGTGGTCATGACCATGCGGCCGGCCGGCACGTCGAAGGCGGCCTGGTCGTTGCGCTGGTTGAGGGCCTCGTTGTCGAAGGCGGCGATGAACAGTTCCTCCACCAGTTGGGCCATGGCGCGGCCGCCGCCGCCATGGGTGAGATCCACCCGGCCATGGGCGATGTCGAGCGGACGGGGATGGGTGCGGCGGGGCAGGGTCATTCACTTTTCTCCACATCCCGAAAGCGTCCATAGGTCCAGTGGGCGGCGCAGGCGCCCTCGGCCGAGACCATACAGGACCCCATGGGGTTTTCCGGGGTGCAGACCGTGCCGAACAGCTTGCAGTCGATGGGTTTCTTGACGCCGCGCAGGATGGCGCCGCATTCGCAGGCCTTGTTGTCGGGGGGCGAGTCCTGGGGGACGTCCCAGCGGCGTTCGGCATCCCAGGCGGCATAGGGGGCCTTGAGGCGAAGCGCCGAATAGGGCACCAGTCCCAGGCCGCGCCACTCGAAGGCGCGCCGCAGCTCGAACATCTCGGCCACCAGGGCTTTGGCCTTCTCGTTGCCGTCGCGGGTGACGGCGCGGGAAAACTCGTTCTCCACCTCAAAGCGGCCCTGGTTGATCTGGCGCACCAGCATGCGCACCGCCTGCATCACGTCCAGCGGCTCGAAGCCGGCGATCACCACCGGTCGCTGGTACTCCTCGGCGAAGTATTCGTAAGGCCGCGAGCCGATGATGGTCGAGACATGGGCCGGACCGATGAAGGCGTCCAGCTTGACGGTGCCCAGCTCCCGTACTTCCGGGCTGTCGAGAATCTGGGTGATGGCCGAGGGCGTCAGCACATGGTTGCAGAATACGCTGAAATTGCCAAGATTCAGCGCCTGGGCCTGCTTGATGGCCACGGCGGTGGGCGGCGTGGTGGTCTCGAAGCCGATGGCGAAGAACACCACCTGGCGCTGCGGCAGGCTTTGCGCCAGCTTCAAGGCGTCCAGAGTGGAATAGACCATGCGGATGTCGCAGCCCTCGGCCTTGGCTTTCAGCAGCGACAGCCGGCGGGAGCCGGGAACCCGCAGCATGTCGCCATAGGTGCACAGGGTGACGCCGTCCTGGCGGGCCAGCCAGATGGCGGCGTCGATGCGGCCCACCGGCAAGACGCAGACCGGACAGCCGGGGCCGTGGATCATGCGGATATTGGCCGGCAACAGGTCTTCCAACCCATAGCGCGAGATGGCATGGGTATGGCCGCCGCAGAATTCCATGATGTGGTAGGCGCGGGCCGGATCGACCTCGGCGGCGATGGCGGTGGCGATGCTGTGCGCGACGGCGCCATCGCGGAATTCGTCGATGTATTTCACGCCTGCGGCTCCGGGATGTCTTTCACGCCGGTTCCGCCTCGAACTGGTCCAGTTCCGCGAACAACGCCAGGGTTCGGGCCGCCTCTTCCGGGTCGATCACCGACAGGGCATAGCCCACATGGACGATGACATAGTCCCCCACCGCTACGCCGGAGACCAGCGCCAGCGATACCGTTTTGGCGATTCCGCCCAGATTGACCTTGGCGGAATCGTCGGGCAGCAATTCGGTGACCAGGGCGGGCAGGGCAAGGCACATGGTATTTCCTTTTTCAGTCCCTCAATGTGGGCTTCGCCCACCCCTCGCATTTGCTCGGGGCCGCCCTGCGGGCGTGTGACCTTCGGTCATCCAGCCTTCGGCTGGACCGGCTTGT
>Ga0316222_1004335_pt1 | contig 13052 bp, 11 predicted proteins | sample TBH18011metaG_FD_206008 | JGI IMG/M metagenome (GOLD analysis project Ga0316222, IMG submission 206008) | Freshwater microbial communities from Trout Bog Lake, Wisconsin, USA - TBH18011 | ecosystem: Environmental > Aquatic > Freshwater > Lake > Hypolimnion/Profundal zone | place: USA: Wisconsin... | reverse complement strand
CCATCACCCAGTAGCCGTCCATTCTAGTACTGGAACGAACTTGCCCACATTACGGCAACTATGCCCGTTAGTGATATTGGTCGGGGCGAGAGGATTCGAACCTCCGACCCTCTGCTCCCAAAGCAGAAATGCTTTCGTTGGCTTGAATAGGGCAAATCATGTGAATGCATGATAAACAACAATTTAATAGAATTCGTCATTGGTGAAAATAGGCGTAAAGTGGCGTAAATTTACTTAAACTGTGGCGATAGTGTGGCGATGAATGTAACCTATTTCCACAGGGAGAACTAATGCCCAGCGCCAATGGGGTTTCCACCAAGACTCAGATTGAAGGCCTTCAACCCAAGGCCACGAATTACCCGGTTCCAGTAGTGTCCAAACGTGGGCAAGCCGTCCGAGGCCTTGCCATCCAAGTCACCCCTGCCGGATGCAAATCATTCGTTCTCCGGTTCAGGCTCCTGGGCAAACAAAAGACCCTCACCCTTGGCAAGTTCCCGGACATGGGTATCGAACAGGCGATTAGCCTTGCCCAAGCGAAGTGGAGCGATATCCGCGAGGGACGGAACCCTTCGGACAAGAAACGGGAAGAGCGGCAATCTCTGACGGTGAAGGATCTGGCCGACCGCTACATCCTTGAACACATCAAACCCAAGGGGGAAGGGTTTGGGATGGAGGCGACTCGGATTATCAAAAAACACATCCTCCCTATGATGGGAGGGCTGTCGCTGGCCCTTGTTGGCCCCGCCGACGTTTCCACCCTGCTCTTTAAGATGAAAGCCACTCCAGTCCAAGCTAACCGGACCCGGAGCATTCTTAGGACCATGTTTGGGCGAGCCGAAGAATGGGAACTTCGTCCCCTGGGATCCAACCCTGTGACGGTGGTAAAGAATCGGACTGTGGAAAAGAGCCGTGAGCGTCGCCTAACCGATATGGAGCTGAAATCCCTCGGTGAAACTCTGCGGAAATCCAAGGAATCATCTGTATACATCCTGGCCGTGCGTATGGCCATCCTGGCGGGAATGCGGAAAGGTGAAATTGCGGTTTGCCGGTGGACGTGGGTGGATCTGGAGGCCGGGGAGATCCGCATTCCGCCGGAGTTTCACAAGACAGGCAGGAAAACCGGGAAGATCCGCGTGGTGCATCTCTGTGAGGCTCTGGTGGCACACCTGAAGGCTACGCCTCAAACATTGGGATGCCCCTTCGTCGTGCCTGGAAAGCCCAGGGTGGATAAGGAGGGGAAAGCCTTGCCATGGGAGCCTATCGTCGCCCTACAGGCTCCATGGGAACGAATCCGTGACGCGGCAGGGCTGGCACCCCGGGATGAGAAGACTGACGAATACCTGAATGAGGAAAACAATCCCGGGTGGCATGATCTTCGGCGGACCTTCGCCAGTGTCGGCGCTGACCTGGGGTTGAAGGGTTTTGTGGGAGAACTGCTGGGTCACGCTGAGGCCACAGTTACAGATATCTACACCCGGGCCGCCGCCGAGCCTCTTCATGAGGCAGCGGAGAAGATTGGGGCCCGCATCGAAGGGATCCTCTCCGGCTCTATCGACCCAGAGAAGGAAGCTGAGGACCGCAAAAAGGCTAAAGAAACGAGGATCCAGAAGGTTTAGACTGCCCATGGATTAGGAACCATTTCACGTCGACCTGGGCAAGATCCTGGGTAAACACCAGTTCGTGAGATAATTTATTTTTGATGCGCCTAGGGCGACGCCCCAATAGCCCAATAGCTGGTTTCCGCTCCAGTTGCCGCATTCCTCTTGCGGGAAGCGTAAGGCAGGTTGTGCCGTGGATGCGGATAAATTAATTAATAATCTAAAAATTCGCCTTACAGAATCTCAAGCTTTCGGCGGACAGCTACCTGATGGTCCCAGGGATGTAGCAAAACAGCACTGGGATGAACTGTGTGCTGTAGCACAAGAATATTATGTATTATGTGAATGTTGGCCTTCTGGCGATACTTGTACTGAATTTAAAGTTATCGAAAAACAATTTAAAGATATTAGCGATCTGGCGAACACTCTTTCTTCAAGAATAAAGGAAGTAAGTAAGAATACTACAATGAAAATGATGGTTGACAAGTGGTATGAATTCCATCAAACGGAACCAGATAAGAGACCATGTATAACTGAGACAATTACACCAATCCACCTGTCGCCAGAATGGTTTTGGATGATGCCTGTATCTTTGGAAATAATAGCTGCAATGATGATTTCCCTGGAACAGAGTACTAAAGAAATTAAAATGGACGAAGCCAAGAAGGGATTTAAAACTCTTGGCGCGGTCCGCGACCATTCACTTGAGCTGGTCTTTTTGACTGGAAATGTTCTTGTCAGAAATGGGGCACAGAAGACCTATGTCCTTCCCATTGCTCAGGTCATCCATGGGTGGGCCATTGGAAGTGACGTGAAGGCGTCGGATGGTTGGGGAACGGCAGCATACAACGACGCTAACAAGCTATGGAAGACGAGGCTTGTCAATGTCCCCCCCCGAAAATAGGGTGGGGGGTCATTTGGTCCACGGATGAAGCGACGCTTCAAATTTGGCTCATAGGTCATGAACAGACCGAACGAGGCCAACAATGAACCATCGTCTCCCATCCATCCCTCCCCTGGCCGAGCCGCACCCGCTCGCAGGGGATAATGGTCTTCTCGACCCGAAGGCCGCAGGCGCCTACCTTGGCCTGGCCGTCCTATCGCTCGCCGATATGCGATGCAGAGGAGTGGGGCCCGTATGGACCCGAGCAGGGCGCCTTATCCGCTACAGGAAGTCCTGGCTTGACGCTTGGCTTGAGTCTCGGTGCTGCGGTTCCACTTCCGATTACCGGAGGAGCTAGCACATGGGCCAGGACCTCGCGCACTGGAATGAGGAGGACCCCCTCCCCGCCGTTTTTGCCCACCTGGACTCCGTCTTTTCTGGGTTTGGCTGGGTGAAAGGTGGCGCCAAGGGCTGGAAGACCAGGTTCGGTCGCCGCAAGGTGACTTTTGCCAGCCACGGCCTGGACGTAGGGGCGAAGCAGTTTCGTCGCAAGAACACCTCACAGGTTGGGCTGACCACTTCGAAGAAGGTGCTGTGATGGTGTACACCAGCAAGCTTGATACCCCGCTTCCCTGGTTCCCCTGGTATCCACAGGAATGGAGGAGCGACCGTCGCTTCCAGAAACTGACCTGGGAAGAGAAGGGCCTGATCAGGGAGCTCATCGACGACTGCTACCTCAATCGGACCATCCCCGCCGACCTAGATGGGATCGCACACCTCCTGGTCGTCGATCCCGGTGAGATCAGGACCCTTCTCCCCCGGGTGATGCCCTGGTTCGAACCTGCCGGGGAGGGGCTTCTTCAATGCCCCTGGATCGAGAAGGTCCGGGCCGCCCAAGACGAAGGGAGGCTCCGCCAGGCCCAGCGCCGGTTGAAGGGCATCCCTGATCCGTGGTTTACCCCGGTGAACCACGGTGATGAAGGAGAGAAATGCAGAGGGAAGGAGAAGGATCAAAGGAAGGGAGAGGGAAGTAGTAAATGCAGAGAGTCGGATTCTCCGACTCCTGACCACGACGATGCTCCTCTTTCTCTCTTCTGTGGCGGGAAGGGAGGGAAGGGTGCCTACATCCTGGTCCAGGGTGAGAAGCGCACCCGCACCTACACCGACGGTAACGGCGTACTCCGCAGCATGGTCGAGCTGGTGGCGGCCGACTTCCGTCTCATTGCCAAGAAGGTCACCAACTAGGGCTCAACCGATCTTTTAGTCAGTGGTCAATGCGCTACAATCGCCAGTATTCCTTGGGGATATTCATGCCGAAACCGCGCAATCCCGATGCAAAACCGCTGACACTTGGCGGCGAACGGGCCGTGAACTTCACCATCCGATTGCCCATCAGCATCGCCCTCCAAATAGAGGATCATCTCCATGCTGAGATGAGACGGAACCTCGTAGAGACGGGTTCCAGGGCCGAAGCCTCGGTTGCAAGCCTGTTTCGGGCCGCCCTTGAGCACTATATGGCCTGTCCCAACGCGAAGGTTGCTGAAAAACCGAAGAGAGGCCGCACTCCTAAAGTGGCCGTCGATGCGACTAAGAAGGCAAAGCCAAGGCCCCAAAAGCCTAAAGCTTGAGGCCGAAAGGTCAGACAAGATCCACAGACAGGGGAGGATAGAGCAACGCTGAGAAGCGGGGCGGTGCATGATTCCAGGTGGATCATCAGAGTGGACCAGGGGAAAGTCTCATAGAGCTGTGGCTCTGCCCCAGGCATGAAGGTGATAAAGTGCGAATCGATCCCCGATCACCCACTCTCAACATCCACGGAGCAATCCACTGGCGAGGCACACCTTCCCGACCCTGATGCGCCGCTTGTCCCGAGCCGGGTTCAAGTCTGAGTTTGTGCGCCCGGTGATCCTTCCCGAATGGTGGGACGATAATTACGCGCACGATTCAACCTTGCTACCTGAAATAGAGGTACGCGTCGCCCGCTTCCTCGAACGGTCGGTGAGCGAGGTTCGAGACGTTGATCGAGAGCTTACTGCCCCAGTCTATGAAGGTGCCCACCTTCGGCGTGTTCGCGACATCGACCGTGATCGGCTCAGCCCCGCAATTCACTCCGCGTTGCAGGTAGCAGGTGCCGTAGTTCGCAGCCTGCGCGACTCAAACAGTCCGGTGCACTCCCTTCCGACTGACCCCCTGGTTTGGCGGAACGACCTTCTCGGGTCAGAAAGCGCCATCCACCTTAATGACTTGATCGCCAACCTTTGGCAACGCGGCATTCCTGTTGTCCCCCTGGAGGTGCTACCGACCCCGAGCTTTCAGGGGCTTGCATGTGTGGTTGGAGGCAGACCTGTGGTGTTGCTTGGCCACAAGCACGATGAGCCAGGGCGCGTCGCATTCATTGTCGCTCATGAGGGTGGACACATAGCGGCGGGTGACTGTGCTCCAAATCAACCGGTGGTGGACGAAGATGAAGAGGTCTCGGATGACACTGATATAGAGTTCCGCGCAGATCGATTCGCCACCAGGGTTCTCGTGGGTTCCGACCAGGTCCCAGAGATCAGTGGCGGTGATTTCCGTCAGTTAGCGCGGATGGCAGCCGCTCAAGAAAGACAGACCGGAGCCGACGCGAGCGCAATCATCTACTCCTGGGCTCGCCAAACCGGCGATTACTCAAGGGCAACGATGGCGGTGAAAGCACTGTACCGTGCAAACGGCGCGCGGGGCATGCTACGTCAGTGGTTTGACCGTTACGTGGACCTCGACATGGCCGCAGAGAGCGACCGACAGCTCCTCAGATGCGTGTACGGGGATCCCAGAACCGATGCGACTGCTGGTTGATACGGACATATTCTGTAAACTATCGATCGGCGGATTTTTCGACGAGGCTGTTCTAGCTCTAGGGGTTGATCAGTCTGAATGTGGGCGCCTTCCGGCTCTGCCACACATGCTTCGAAGAGGGCGGTTGAGACGCCAGCTCGGTGATGCTGTGAGCGATGCACTAATTCCATTGGCTAATGGGGTGCCCTCTACGCCCGCCCCAAGCGCTGAGTGGCTCGATAAAGTCGCAGGAATTCCGGAGATTGATCCCGGAGAGGCCCAGTTATTCGCCTTGGCGGCTCAGGGTGGGCTCATGGTTGCTTCGGCCGATAAGCGTTCACTCAGGGCGCTCAAGGAACTGCCGGTAGTGCGCAACGCACTGGCTGGGCGCATCGTGGTGCTTGAGGCTGTGCTCGTCCGCCTCTGCGACCTGCATGGGGTCACAACAATCCGGACAAGGATCGAACCGTTGTGCGAGGCCGATAAGGTGGTCCGTATCTGCTTCTCAAGTGGAAGCTCTGATCCTGTAGGTAGTTTGATGTCGTATTACGCTAGCCTTGCCCTTGAGCTTGCCCCTCTCGAACTATGGAATCCTCGATCGGAGGCTTCATGACCTTTGGCCCGAATCACTATGTGCCAGTGCTTAAGGTGAAGCGTGGGGAGAAGGCCGCCCTCAGCTCGCTAGAACCTGCGCTTCGGGTCAGCATCACTCCTCTTCTTGAGATCGTAGAACGTGTACCCGATAAGGCCGCGACGGTTACAAAACACCTCGACAATGCATTCAAAGGACTGTCTACCAGTACCTCGAATTTTCAGCGCGTTTTTCTGGATACCCGGGAAATTGCACCAGACGGCCCCATGGCCGCTGAGGAAGTCTTTCAACGCGCGGCCACAGCAGGCATCCCATTCGTCCCCGTGACTGGCGTCAACCGCACAGTCGACGTCCTTTCAGCCCTCACTCACAGCGCGCGTGGCCTGGCTCTTCGAATCACACGGGACGAGTTCGAGGCCGGCGTGGTGAATACTGGAGTCCGTGAATTCCTGGCACGCCACAGGCTCAAGGCTGATCAGATTGACCTGATAGTAGATCTTGGACCCGTCGACGATTTGGTTTCGGATGGAGTGGCAAGTCTGACACATTTATTCCTGGCTGCTCTTCCGGACATCACGCGTTGGCGCACCCTGACAGTGTCAGGATGCGCTTTCCCGTTCAGCATGGGGCAGGTGGCTACGAATTCAGCTGCCGTCGTCGAGCGCTCCGAATGGGTCGCCTGGCGAGATGGACTTCACTCGAATCGCGCTCGAATACAGAGGCTTCCAACCTATAGCGACTGTGGTATCCAGCATCCAAAGGGGGTCGAGGGTTTCGATCCGAGAATCATGGCGTCCTCAGCAGCCGTTCGATATGCTCGGGCGGACGAGTGGCTCCTTATCAAGGGAGAGAGCACACGAAAAACACCCCCGAGTGAGCAATTCCCCCAGCTTGCGACCCAGCTAGTCTACGGAGATTTGGATAGTTACTTCGATGGCATGACGCATTGTGCCGGGTGCGCCTCAATGAAAGCGGCTGCTGACGGCGCGCCGAGTCTGGGCAGCCCAGAGGCATGGCGACGCCTCGGCACGGTTCACCACATCACTAGGGTGATTGAGGGGCTAGCAGCGTTGCCCTGGCCTTGAGCCTCGTTCGCACGGCGGCTGCAATCACCTTCAAATCAATCGACTCGCAGACGCGATCCCACACAAAGCGCCTCGGCTTTCCACGCATCCCTTTGACAGCGCCGTGGTCCTCTAGCAGCGCGAGCGCGTCTTCAAGCCAGAGCAGCTCAGCTAGGGCTCGCGCATCCAGTTTCGTGTTCATGCGTCCGCGTCGTACCATCTTTAAGCATGGTGATCCACTCGGGGTGGCCTCAACACGCTGGACTCCCCACCACGATGGCAGCAGCTTGATCGCTGCATCGAGGTGGCGCTCGGAGGTCACGAGTGTCGCCCGGTCCAACACCTTGCTATAGAGTTCAACCTGCCCTTCGAGGCGGTGGAGATTGTCACGGTCTGATTTGATCTCGTACCCATGGATGATGCCGTTCACTACGGCGAGGTCTACACGTACGAGGCCGCGACAAAGGCCCAGTTCCTCGATTACCACTGTGTCCGGATCGGCATCGTGCGATACAAACACTCGCTGACGTAGGGCGGGGCGGATCTCAGGATCTGAATACCGTGTCGGTGTCATGCGGCCCCTGAGGGGTTGAAAGCAACGGGACGGTGAAGTCAGAAATAAATTGCCGGTGAGCCTGTTGCAATTCTAATCCAAAAACTCTGCAACCCAGCATTCTGTTTGAGTCGTCGAGCTGGTTACCTTCAACCGCATGATTCGGCAGGCCGAGGAGAACGCCGGGGAGAAGAAGGGCGAAGGTGCTTCCTTAAGTGTGGCGGGGCCCCTAAGGCGATTCCAAGCCGCCAGACGGGGAGCACGGCCACGTTGAGCAGATCGCCGGTAGTCGGGTTCCAAGGCTTTGACTAGCAATTAGGCGAGATCACGCTTCACGGGCTGGTCACCTCAAGCTTTTGTGGCGGCCCGACTCTTCGATTTCCACCCTCGCCGTCCTCCCGATGCCTCATCGGGCTCAGCGACTAAAATCTCGGGTTCAGTAATCCGAACTTCTTCGATGATTTTATTTAATTCATTTATTATAGTCATGTTTGAAGTTATGGCCTCATCGTTGCTGGCCTCGGGGTTGATATCCAGTTCCATCAGGCGATCAAACACGGCCCTCATTGCGGATTCGGGGTTCCGGTAGAAGGCGCTCCCTCGGATGCGCACAAACTCCCAGCCAAGCCGCTCCAGAATGGCCTGGCGATCCATGTCATCGGCCAGTTTCTCGATGGGATGGTAGCGGTCACCATCGCACTCAACGGCCAGACGCTTCCCTCCACCCTCAACCACCATGTCGATTCGGTAGTAGCCAACTTGCCACTGGGATTTGACCCGATACCCCGCGGCGGTCAGGCGTCGAAGCACCTCGCGCTCGAACGGAGATTCAGTCTTCCCGACCTCCTGGTTGTAGCTACGTAGGGAGGCGAGGGGATCCCGAACATGCTGGAGCAACTTGAGGCGGAGGTCGTTCGCCTTGAGGTGTAGGTCCGGATCAAAAGAGTGCATGACCCACAACTGGTCCTGAGCCCGACTGACGGCCACGTTGTAGCGTTTCTTGGTCTGCTCGAAGGCGCCTTCCCCGGTGGTGCGAAGTGGGCCTTCTTCCCCCGGGCTATCCACCATCGAAAGGAACACGATGTTGCGCTCGTCTCCTTGGAACTCGGCGGAGATGCCAGCCCGGATGCGCCGCCGCTCGATCTCAGTGCCCGGAATCTCCCGGTGGATCATCGATTGGATGAGGGTAGCCTGGGCCTCGCCCAGCATTGAGATCACGCCTATGGTCTTCCGGTCATAAAGGGGATGCTTGAGCATGGCCTTGATCGTGTCGATGATTTGCCGCGCCTCTCCCTTGTTAGTATCACCCTCGCGGACACCATCCACCTTACAGGAGACGCAGGCTGGCTTGATGTTCGTGGAGTTTGACTCCCGTAGCGCCCGGATTTTCCCATCGTAGGAAAGTTGGTTACTGAAGGCGATGATCTCCGGCACGCACCGGAAGTGCTCTACCAGCCGGATTGCATCCCCGAAGGATTGGCGTCCGATGTCGTAGATCGAGAACTGGTTGTCGAACAGGTGGGAGTTCGGGATGTCTTGCAGCATCGACTTTCGCAAATTGTCGAGGATCACCTGCCCCTGCCCGACTCCCAGGGGCGTCACCTGTTCGTGGTCACCAACCACCACGATCTGCTTTCCCAGGTAGAGGGGAATCAGTGCGTTGAGGTCCGCCTGGCTCGCCTCGTCGATGATGACCACATCGAACCGGGTCGTGGCGGGGTCGAAGCTCTCGGCCATGATCGAGATCGGCATGACCCAGACGGGCACCGCACTCGCACACTTCTTCATGAGCTTCCTGGCCTCCGAGAGCAAGGCCTGGCGCCGATCCATCTGGCGCGTCGAGGCCAGTCGCTTGGTGGTGTCCAGCCACCCCACCAGTGCGGGGCGAATTGAGTAGTCGCGTTGGAGGCGCTCCAACTGCTTGCCCCAGGCTCTTGCGTCGATCAGCCATTGGGTGACCTGGCGTAAGGTCTCCCGGGTCATTTCGATCTCTCGCTGCAACGCCTGTGGGTCCATAAGGCCGCGTGCGTCAAGGGTGTCGGTCAACTGCCTCCAGGCCCAGGCGATGGGCACATCACCGGGAACCGTCCCCTCGTGGTGCGGGGGTAGGCGGTTGCCGATCTGCTCGGCCCATGCCGGAGCGACGAGGTCCAGCCGTCTGAGCAAGCCGTCCCGCTCTTCGGTCACGGGCCTGACGGCGTGCAGACGCCGCAAGTATTCGATTCCAGCAGAATAGCCCTCGTAGTCACGGGCCCTGACCGCAATTACGATCTTCCCGACGACTCCAGCCTCCGTTGAGGTCGGATCCACCCGGGAGGCTAGGTCAGCAAGCAGCACAAAGGCCGTTTCGCACTCCTTCAGCCTGCGACGCCCGATCTCCGCCTCCAGGAGGGGCGGGAGGATTTCGGTGGCGAGCCGCTCAATGGCCAGGTATTCCGAGACCTGGCTCACCTCAGAAGGGATGGTCGCCAGCACCTCGTCCAGCTTTAGTCCCTCGGCCTTCAAGCGCTCGGCTAGGGGCGTCCAGACGGCCTTGTGCCAGTCAAGACATCGTCGGATCTCGGGGATGATGGCCCGGCAGGAGAGTTCAGGCGTGGGCCCAAGCTCATTGAAAGGCTGGTTGGTCCGCCCGCCGATCATGGCGTCCCAGCCTGGCTCCAGGCAGAACCGAAGATGCTCCAGACGGGCATGATGTTCAAGGGCCTCGAAGTGCTCCCGGTGGCTGGGCTGTCCAGTCGCGACGGCTGAACCCTTGATGAAATGCCGCCACTCGGATTTTGCCACCAGTTGGAGAAAACCAAGTTTCCCGCCTCGGTCCAAGTGTTCCTTCACCTCAGCGGCGATCTCCATCTGCCGTTGAGGGGAAAGGTCCACGGCGAGCTGGGACCGGTGGTGCAACATGAGGGAATGCTTTGAGTGGGCTCCGGCCGTGTCCTCGATATTGGACGCCAGACGACGCCACACGAGTTGATCCGTGCCTCCGTGCATCCCAGCAACGATGGCGTAGGGCCGCCAGGCCTGGCGCCTTAGATCGTCCGAGAACTCTGCCGCTAGGTCACCAGCGAGTTTCGCCAGGGCCTCACAAGGCTCCCCGGGGGCCTTGCCACGCTCAACCCAGCGCTCTGCACCAATGGCCAGATCCCTCGTGGTCAAGCCCTGATAGTCGTTGACCATACGCCGGAACTGCGGCTCAGTTGGCAGTGTGCCAAGCTCCGGTAAGGGGAGCCGAGCGTCCCGCTCCTCCTCGACGGTGAAGTGAGCCCCGAGGGCATACAGCCTGATCAGGTCCTTCTCGGAGAGCTCAATGTCCGCGCCCACCTTAATGGGGGCGGGGATCCATTGGTTGCCGTTCCGATTGGCGTTGACGAACCGTGCAGCCTCCGAAGGGGAAAAGGTCCGCCCCCCAACCGGGATCTCGCGGTATTCGTTTTCGAGGGCCTCCCTCAGCTTGTGATTGAGATCGCGCAGCTTGGAAAGCAGGCCTCGGCGCTGCTCATCGAACCGCTTGGACTTCTCTAGGAGAGTCGCTGCCGTGTCGCTTGTCAGACGCTCGGATATCGACCCAATGGCAGATTCAAGCTGCTGCCTAGCGTCTTGATCGCTCCCGAGCACCGAGACCACCAAGGGTTGCAGCATCGCCGGGACTTTGTCCCGCACCACTCGGAGGGCCTTGGCCGTCTGGGCGGTGACGAGGATGGACTTTCCCTGGGAGAGGAGGTGTCCGATCAGATTCCCGATTGTGTGGGTCTTACCGGTCCCGGGAGGGCCCTGTACGATCACAGAGCCGCTGCGGGCCAGCCTCTTGATGATCTGCACCTGCTCGGCATTGGCCTCCTTGGCGAGGAGGATCTCGTCTTCATCGATGGCCGCCCCAGGCCCTCCAAGGGTGGATTCGTCACCTAGCGAACCGTCCCCACCCAAAGTGATGCTTTCCCACTCCGACAATGTCCCAGTAATCTGGGCGAGAGCCGGAGGAAAAAAGGTCTGGGTCTCCAAGTCCCCGATGATGGCGTCCACGGCGTTGGCAACACCAAGGTTCCGCTTTCGGAGGATCAAGACCATGTCCCGGTAAAGCCTTGGTTCACTGGTCGCCCCATCTAGTGGTGGGCGCTCCAGGAACTTGCCAGCGAGCGGAGAGACTGTCTGGATGAACGCCTTGAGGAAGGCTTCCGTGTCCTCCTGACCTAGGGGGTGATATCCAGAGGCCTCAAGCTCATTCTTGCGGAGGCGGATCGACGCATGGGCAACGCCCTTGAGGTCAAGGAGGAGGCTTCCGTAAATCTCAGGTTCCCGGTCAGTCTCGTGAACCGTGAACTCAGGGATCTGTGGGTCGAAACGAAGCTCCACGCGCTTCAACAGGACCGGGTGATCTATGGTCACTGCCCCTTCCACATCTGACTCCGCCTGCCAGAGCAGACGCCCATCGGCGACCATTAACTCCAGGCCCTCACCGTCCTTCTCCATGGCGGAGTGGAGTCCATAAAACACTTCGAAGACCCCCATTGCCTCCCTTGCTAGAAGTTCTGGACCTACCCAGGCGTTACGACAATCCGCCCAGGCCTGATGGTCCGTGACTCGCGAAGGGATGTCCGTGAACCTGTCCGTCACAGCTACGCCTAGAGGGTCGGCCCTATTAAGGGCCTCCACCAGGACGGCATCATGGTTCGGATCATCCCAGCCGGACTGGATCCATTCAGATATCGAGACTGGCGGTGGCGGGCAGCGGGTGAGTGGTGGCCGCTTCACCCGCAGCAGGGTGTCGGGGACTTCCTGGGCACCGGCGACCCGAACCGGTCTGATGAGCTGGACGGCTAGGTGGTCCGGTAGATCCGAGAGGTGGATGACTTTTGGCTGATCTACCAGCCTGCGAACCGGGCGCATCCGAAGCTGATTGGCTTCCTTGAGGAACTGGTAGAGCTGACGGACTTTGTTCTTGATGGCCTCGCTAGCCTGCTCGGCCAAAGAGGGATCTGGGGATCTCCCCTGGAGGTATTCGGGATCGTTCGACTCTGTAAAGGTCAAATTATCATCCGCTTTCTATTCTTGTTTTGTAACGGTAGCAGGTCGGTATCGGTCCAACTTACCCGCAGGGATAAAGGCCTGGGGGTGTGTAGGTTTGGGTTGGGTTCTTCGGCTTCGGCACCGGCATGTCCAACACGGAGCAGAAGTCTCCGAGGTGATCGCCACCTGGCAGAGGGCGGAGACAGCGGCTCGCAAGCCTCATTGAGAGATCCTGCGGGCCAATTCCCGGTTCCTCGCTATTTCAGGTGGGTGAGAGGGAGGCGTAGTCCAGCGGGGACGCAGGCCTTTGAACCGGTGCTTCCCAGCTATGAGGTAGGCGATGTTAGGCCTAGGATGTGGCGATTGTGTGGCGACAAGCAAAAGAGCCATCCAACCGGATGGCTCTAAGTTGTTGTCTTTCTTGGTCGGGGCGAGAGGATTCGAACCTCCGACCCTCTGCTCCCAAAGCAGATGCGCTACCAGGCTGCGCCACGCCCCGATGGAGACAGTGTACCGCTACTTGGCGCCGATGGCGACGCTGCGGAGG
>Ga0316222_1004332_pt1 | contig 13061 bp, 13 predicted proteins | sample TBH18011metaG_FD_206008 | JGI IMG/M metagenome (GOLD analysis project Ga0316222, IMG submission 206008) | Freshwater microbial communities from Trout Bog Lake, Wisconsin, USA - TBH18011 | ecosystem: Environmental > Aquatic > Freshwater > Lake > Hypolimnion/Profundal zone | place: USA: Wisconsin... | reverse complement strand
GGTAAACCTCGACAGAGGGGTCCTAAAAATGGTAGAATCTCAGCTTCAGACGCGGGGTGGAGCAGTCTGGCAGCTCGTCGGGCTCATAACCCGAAGGTCGTAGGTTCAAATCCTGCCCCCGCAACCAAATAGTAGAAGGCTTCTAGGGCGATTTTGTCTTAGAAGCTTTTTTGCTTTAAAAAGCAAAAATCGTGGCTATGTCGTGATGAAAAGTAATTTAGGAGGATAACCCCCTCCTTTTGGCTTCCCTTTCTTTTGCTGCTATGCGCATTTTTTCCAAGGTTTCTGGTGAGTGCTTCCTACCCGTCATTCCCAAAGTTTTAACCCCAGCCCGAGCCTTCTTGGTTGCTTCTCGGATTTTTGCTTTTTGCTCTTCAGGCATCACATAACCTTTATGAGCAGCGCTTAAGTTGGCTTTATGGTCTTCTGAGAAAGTCCTCCCTTTGCCACCCTCTCCATTAGTGTTCCCCTTCATCGACTGGCTCATCTTTAACTTTGTATCTTCAGGACGCTTGCGACCAGTATGCAGCCTGCTAATAAATGCCTTGCGCTCAGGAGAATTTTGAAGCTTCTTTTGAATATCACTCAGCTTCTTGCGAGTTTCTTCCGAAGGAAAGAACCCAACAGTTCCCTCACCGCCTTCGGTCATATTGACAAGATTTACACCCTGCTCTTTAAAGAAGGAGATTAGCTCTACCTCATGTCTTTTGGCTTCGTCAGAGGTATTCCAATAAGCCAAGATCTCGATTTCATAGCCATATTTATTAACTATGTTGTGCCAGTACTTATTGCGACCTTTAACACTATAGGCTCGCTTGTATTTAGCAGAGCCTTGACCAATATAAAAGATTGATCCATCAGGTTTTTTGTGTGCGTAAGTATAAAAATCCATATTCTTAGAGAATTATCAAATTAATTTCTAGCATCAATCTGATTCGTCCTACAAAGCTTTCCTTCTTTATTAACAATAAAGTCAATATATTTATCACCGCTATTGGTACTACAAACAAATGTCCAAACATTTTGCTTAATTATGGGGGCGTAACTTACCCCAAGGTCGGTACATGACTCATATTTAGCCTTCAATTGCAATTGCGTGTCATAACACTCTTTAAATAGCGATGAGAAGGAAAACCCACAAGTCATAAGAATAACTAGTGCTAGTGAAAAAATTTTGAAGAATTTTTCATATATTCGTTTCATTTTTTATCCTCATAGTGACCTTTTCCAGCAATTACATGTCTTACTCCACCTCTAGGATTCTCTACATCCCCCTTACGCCTCGGTATTAAATGAATATGGCAATGAAAGATCGTTTGCCCAGCAGTTTCGCCACAATTCATCCCAATGTTGTATCCATCAATTGAAGCATCTGAACTATCCAAGAAATCTTTCTGGGAATCAATTAACTGATTAATTGCATTAATTTCAGCCTGAGAAAGCTCAAAATAATCTTTCGCATGCCTTTTTGGTATGAATAGGGTGTGATGCTTGGTGACCTCAAACCCATCTCTAATTGCATAGGCTAGGGTGTTCTCATCTACAACCCTTTTTCTATCGTCTGTCTGGATCTGGCAAAAAAGACAGTCTTTTTCTCGATGCTCATACTGGGCATTGGTATTCCTAAAATCCGTGTCGTCCTTATTGTTCTTTTGAGCATTGCAGGTATAGCAAAGAGCTTGATAATTAGCTATGTCGTCTTTGCCACCCAAACTCTTTGGGGTGATGTGGTCAACTTCTAGATTTTTCTCTTCGTTAGAGATGCCGCATAGCTCACAGCGACCTTTAGCTCGTTTAAGTACCTCATATCTGATAGTCCCTGATATGGGTCTTCTACCTCGTCTACGATGCTCCCATTGCGCCCCTTGTCGTTTTAATTCATATTCATTTATCTTGGATTCACATAGGGCGATTAATTCTGCGATCTCTTGTTGAGATAAAGACTTAACACCTTCAAGCAAGTAGTGGTCTTTATCCTTGGTAGTAATTTTTCGCTTATTGGTAAGAACATCGCCTACCATTCGTTTAACTATCTGAGAGTAATACTCAATTTGGGATGGGTCTTTATTGAGAATGGCTTGAGCTATTTGAGTGACCGATGCCTTCCCTTGATTATTTAAAAGCTCTATCAGCATGACGGGCTGATATACATGCGACATAGACATGTCTTGCGTTATAAACTTTTTAAGCTCTGAAAAGTTCACTGTTTAACCTTGTTTGAAAATTCTTTTAGCGCAACCCATTGATTTATTGAAAGCCCTCCAATTAAGGACTTTGTTGATCTTGATAATAACCAATACTAATTAGATGAGCCAAGGTTATTTATGAAATCAGCCCATGAAGAGTGCGATGCTCTTGAAGATACCTTCGATGTTCAGTTTTAATAAATCGTAGCTTTTTAAATTCAATTAGCCCTAGTGAATGGATTTGAGCTTTTGTAAGTCTCGGAGATGTTATTAAAGCCCCATCATCTCCAAAACCAATTAGCCCTGCATCAAATAATGCATCTACATGAGCCGCCAGTAATAGTCCATTGTATTTATCAAGTCTTTCTTGATTTGTGGATAGCTTCCATGATTTAGCATGAGAAGCAACCAAAACCTCAGGGATATCACATTCAGTTAATGCACATTTTCCACCCCAGAGGTTGAACATATTTCTTCTATATATACCTTGACCGATCCTTGACTGAACGATTGCAGCTCGTTCTGTAGGTTTTAATGACAACCCATCAGGTTGTTTTATTAAATCGAATTCAGTTTGCTCGACTTCGCTACTCTGGAATACAACATCTGACCAATGATTACGCAATGCCTGAAGAAGTGGCTCTCTTAACTTCCATTGGAATTCTCCAAACTCATCTCGGCTTCCACCGACTATCGCTAGAGCTTGCGTCTGATTCGGCAATTTATCAACATTAAAATATTTAGCAAATAATCCTCCAAGTCGACCATATTGAAGATTTCCGACCCTATAGTTTTTATACCCGCCAAGCTCAGCCAACTTTCTCATGGATAAGGAATGGCTGGGAGCATTTGCATGACCAACTAGCATCTCAATTTGATGCTCGGTCATATTGGATTCAATAGCTTGTAAAGCTCTTAAAAAATCGCCCTCAGTCAATAAATCAATATGAGCTAAATTTTCAGGGGGCTTATTTGATGATTTATTAGCTATATCTCTACTTGATTTAAAAAAAGTTGCGAATTTTCGAGGTAATAAACATAAGGCATATGGTCTTTGAAAGTGTGGACTAAAGTATTCACCCTCTCTCCCCTTGCTTCTGAGTTTTAATCGACTTAAAGGATATGGTTTCTCTAATCTAGTTAAGCCAGTAAAAAATACTTTGGTTTCCCCTTTTCTGGAGTTATTGGGGTCATATGTAATCTTGATTTTTTTTATAAGAGCAAACCACTCTATGCTGCCAGTTTCTTGAATTCTGTTTGCATCCCCAAATAGCAGAACCATCTTTTGACTTTGCCCTAGACCATCAAAGTCTTTTTTTGCGCTTGTCCAAGGCTTTCCCTCTAGAATGAAACTTTCACCATTATTGATTTCAGCCTTAATACGATCTTTCTCAGAAAGAAGGGTAAAAATGGATTTATCTGAAAATGGAAGAATCATTTGCCCAGTCATAGATGCCCAATATCAAGTGAATTCGTACTATAGTACGAAGACTTATATTAGCCCAAACCGAACAATTCCCCCTTACTCGGGAAAAAGATGGAAGCTTCTAAGGCATTTGGGTTGGTAATAAGAAAACTGTCGGCCGTCAATCACCAAAATTTAGGAATTTAAATTCTCTACCCCACCCACTGCTGATAAGCGATGCCATGGGCTATTGCAGGAGCTACTAAAGCAGCACCTTCTGCTAGGGTGGCAAATTGTTCTAGTACAAATGCTTTAGTGGCTGCACCAGTATTAAGCTGTTGATTCCAGTAAGCTACCCCACCAGATTCACCTGCTCTATGTAATACATTCTGATAAAGGTTATCTACATAAGATGCATTAGAAGAGTTTGAGCCATATTTAGCGACAAACTCGGGGCTTTGGATAAAAGAAGCCGCTACATTGGTAATGATGTTTGCTCCCTTATCGACTTGGGCAATCCAATAGCCTAAACCGGCAGCATCTGGGGTTCTATTAAAGGTGGCTTGATAGAGCATATAGACTGAGCCGGCAGTTTGGGTGGGGCCGATGTCAAGAGCCACCATGGTGTCGGAAAATTGGAGGCGCTCGACTGTATTCACATCTAAAGTATTGACTGCTTTAGTGTTATCGGTAATGGTGTAGCCAGGTAAATCTGATTTTTGAGTCGTTACATCCCAAACGGTGTTGATTGCAGTAATGGTATAGTTCGCCGCCTTACCAGGCATCACTGCGGTATCCACTCCATCACCACCAATAAAGAGATCTCTGTTAGTCAGCAGAGAATGGGTTTCGTAATAAGTATCGTTGCCACCATATAAATACACCGAGTCATTATTATTTCCAGTAACTGTAGAATCCCCAATAAAGACATCATTACCAGAAAGGGCAGCCACCATAGTGGGTCCACCAGACAGAACATCTAGCGAATGGGATAAGCTTGTGGCTGGACTATAACTGATCGTAAAAAAATTTTGGCCTCCCGCGCCTACTGTTAAAGTAGCAATGCTACAAGGAATATTATCAGCAGATAAATCTGCAGCCGTTTTTGGTATGGAGCCGCCCAATGAACTCAAATCAAACGTGCCGGTTTCAATCACATTGATGGTCTGACCGCTATTTAAAACTGAAAATACGACCTGCGTACTTGATAGGGAAACAACTGAAATGGTGGAAGGATCAGTTGGCGGCGAAGAAACCGTTGAGCTCTCTAAGCCAGGAGAGTGTCCGCCATAACTTTGAATGGTAATTCCCATGTTTGCTAATCCTATCAATCGTTAAAAGAGTTTAATAATGTAAAGTCAATTCTTCCTATCCCACCCACTGCTGATAGGCAATGCCATGGGCAATGGTGGGGGCTACTAGTGCAGCGCCTTCAGCGAGCGTGGCAAATTGCTCTAATACAAATGCTTTGGTTGCTGCTCCCGTATTGAGTTGTCCATTCCAATACGCAATCCCGCCAGAGTCTCCTGCTCTATGCAGCACGTTTTGATAAAGGTTATCTACATAAGATGCATTAGAAGAGTTTGAGCCATATTTAGCGACAAACTCGGGGCTTTGGATAAAAGAAGCCGCTACATTGGTAATGATGTTTGCTCCCTTATCGACTTGGGCAATCCAATAGCCTAATCCAGCAGCATCAGGGGTTCTATTGAAGGTTGCTTGATAGAGCATATAGACTGAGCCAGCGGTTTGAGTAGGACCGATGTCTAGAGCAATGTTGGTGTCGGTAAATTGCAGACGTTCGATGCTAGCCAAGGTGTCAACACCTAATACCCCAGAGTTGTCAGTCAATGTAGCCGTTGAACTCGATAAAGAAACATTGAAATTATTTGATGATTCAGTGAGGGCTACCACATCAATTCCATTTGTGCCAGTGATACTAAGATTGGGGTTGGTAATTTGATAGGTCTGATTTGAATTTGTCAGAATTACTGAATGCGCTGGATTGGAATTAATCAATTCAACCGTATAAGATCCAATTATTTTTCCAAGGATGGCAGCATCATAAGATTCTTGTGACGAGGTAATTAGTAAAATATTAGCGCCACTTGGATTAGTTAAGATGACATTTGATATTTCTGAATTTATTTTTTCTAGCGCATCAATATTTTGAGCAATATTTGCAATGGAGTCATAAATAGATATCGTTGATACATGAGTATTCGTGACTGCACCTAAAGCTTGGGTAACGCTAGCATTTTGAATACTTAAAGTATATGGCGTGGTAATCGCAGACAATACTCCTGAGTCAGCCGTTAATTGGGCATAAGAAATCCCAATGGGACTGCTATCGGTTAGGGTTAAAGATGATATTGCACTTAGATCAACTTGCAGGGTATTTAGCCATAACCCAACATTGGCGCTTGAATCTTGAATGGTAAAGGAAGATTGTCCTAACCCATACAAAGACAGCTCATTAAAGAATGTAGATACAGAACCATTTGATGCAATTTGTGAATAACTTCCGCCACTGGCAGTTATAAGATTTAACACACCACTATCACCAACAACCTCACTTGCTGTGACATGCAAAATTTGATTATCGGATACCGTAATTCTTGAAATTTTCCCAATTGCAGCCTGAATTGTGCTCAATGATGAGGAAAGATTTACAGCCGTGTCGGAAACCTCAATAGTGTTGACATGAGTATTTGAAATAACAGCACCAATACTACTGGCTGAAACACCGCTGACTTTTAATAAATAAGGGCCTTGAATATCCGATAAGACACCAGCGTCGTTTGCAAATTGAGACATTGATATTGAAATCATAGCGGACATATCTGACTGGGTAATCCCAGAAATCTTATTAAGATTCAGCTCTAGACTATCAATAAAGGAAGCTATGCTTACAGATGTATCTGTAATACTAAATGAAAAGGGGCCAAGGTTTGAGGCAACCCCTAGAAATGCAGCAATTGAACCTGAGGAAGGATATGCGGAAGTGCTCCAGGTAATATTTGTGCCACCACTTCCATCGGGCGTCGCTATTGGAAACGCTGTAACTACACTAGTTCCGTTTGTCGATAGCGTTTGAGCATTAAAGGAATAATTTAAAATCTGACCATTGGATTCATTTATAGTTAATACTGAATTATTGTTATAAGTTACTGAAGTTGCCGACACGCCTCCTAGATCCAGGGTGTCACCAATTTCCATCCCAATGATTGTTCCCTGAAACTGAGCGGGGGTATCTAGTTTAATAAAGCCATTATTCCCGGCGTAGATTAAGTTCCCAATGTATGCAGTTGGGGAATTGAGTTCTAGGCTGGCGCCATTTTGGACCTCGTAATAGCCTTGCCCACCATTCCCAGCAGAAGACGGCAATATGCCTGATATTTTTAATAAACCACCCTGGGCGTTTACTCCAACACCAGCCCCGCCATTAAGTGAGGCATTAATCGTGCCATATCCCTGAATTACACCGCCTAACGGTTGAATTCCATTGGAAACAGGTCCAGTTCCCCAAATATTTGTTGCATTTACAGTCCCGCCAGCTAAATAAATATAACTACCGGCATACAAATCAATTTCACGGGGGACCGTTAGACTTCCTATAACTGTTATCGAGTTATAGTATTGAATAGATAGGTTAAATCCAGAAATAGTTTCATCACCTATGATGCTTGAATTAATACCAGAGCCAAGGGGCGGGTTGAAGATTGTTGTCATCGATGAATGAATATTATGAAAAGAAAATTATCATAATTAGAATCATTCTACGCCTCAAAATTTCAAAAAAGACGGAAAATTACCTTTATTTGCAAAGAATTTTGTTGCAATAGCTAATTCTTCTAAATTCTCAAAAAATATATAAAAAGGCGACTTCATTACGTAACCCACTTTAAAGAGACTCCTTTTTAGATTTTATATGGCAAAAAAGCGTTAAAGCAAATGCTCATAATCCTGGCCTTCATCTGCAAAGATGATTTTGATGCCATTATTGAGAATACGGCTAAATGCATGATCACTCTGGCCAGCAGATCCATCCACACGCTCTAGGCTATTTTCCAAAATGATCACAATCTCATTTTCGGAATGACTTTTTTCCAATTGCTTTAGCCGGCTTTTAAGAGTACTCATGATTTTTGAGCTTTCTGCTCTAGAGCAATCAGTCGCTTTTCCAGCTCTTCATATTCTTTCAGTCTGGCAATCTCATTACCCATTGAAATGATTGCTGCTCCTTGATCTGGACTAATATCACCTTTGATGGCGGCATCGAGCACTGCATTAGCTCGCTCAAGCAATGAGCCATCGGGGATGCTAATAGCTAAGGGTGGGAGTTGGGGCTTTTGATTGGGGATTAGCTTTTCCAATACAACTCGCATAGCGGTTGAATCACCGGCCTTGGCCGATTCAATGAGTTTTGCAACGATATCAGGAGCAGCGTCCGAGAGCTGTTGACGCAGTTGACCAACTAGGCCAGAGCCTTTGGGACGTCCAGCGGGGTTTCCTGACTGCCCAGGCTTAAAGCGATTAGCTCTGTTTTTGGTTTGATTTTTCAGTAAATTCATAGATGCCCTTTCATTGAATAATGGATTCGGGCATCACACCGAATAGCTACATTTTAAAGTTTTAGGGCTTAATTTCATAGTGCTAAATGAGAGGATTTTCTTGATCTAGCATATTGAGCTGCTTTGATATTTCTGCATTTTTAGCAATTTCATCAAATTTCCATCTATCACTTAGCCTATCAACTGGGCATCGCACTTCATTACCCCTAAATTGGGCAATCTCCAAAAGCTCCAGCAGATAAAGCAAATTAATTTTGCTATTAGGCGGGGCTATTAATCTTGGAAATGTAATGCCTACTAGATAGGTAGACATCTGGGGAGGCACATATAAAAAGCGCCATCCATTTTGGATGAAATGTTGATTGTCACGGCAACCCCCAATTCCGTAATAAGGGTTGTCAAAAATAAATCCTTGGCGATTTTTTGTAAAACATCTGGAATGATCAATATGAGGTTGACCTAGGTGTAAATAATTCTCACGTCTTTTATAAAGCACTGAAGATGAATCTGAATTTTTTGCGCCTACTACGACTCGAAATCGCTCAAATGCTGGATCGCGTTCAGAGCGGGATTGTTCAGTTAACAATTCATTACAGTCTGAAATAGTCATTTTGGTATTCCTATAAAGGTAGATGGCCATGCGATAGCCAGAATATGTTGAAGATTTGGTTGGGCTAAGTAACACCGCCGCCCATTTGAATCTGTCTTGCCTGTCTCGCCTGTCTTGGGGTTTTAAAGAAACTGGGGGAAACAACTACTAACCATAGAAGGTAAAAGTGGCAAGACAAGCAAGACAGCGAGACAAAAAGTGGCGGCGGATGCTTCATGACTTCGGCAACACCCTCGGGAGTTTTGCGGCCTTGAAAGCACTTAACGAACTAGCCGGTAAGCTATTAGCTGACAGCTGATCGCCGTAAAGTGCAGCCTCCTTGGCCTGCAGATCTATGCGATTGCGCTCATTACGAATTTGATCGATTCCTGCAGCTTGCCACACTGCATGATTACGTAGGATCCACGCGCGTTCACGTCCATGCCCATCCCGAATTTGATCACAGGCTGCATAGCGCTGTATTCCGGCCCTGGTAAAGCTGTGCGTCAGAGCTGCCTGATTGATTGATAACGGTTTTGAGATCGGATCACCTGGATCCCGCAAAAGCTCTTTGACTTCGCTGAGGTAGATCACATCAACAGGCCAACGTGCAACTAGCGCCTCGCAGATGCGATCATAATCGGACTTAGCAAATTCAACTAACTTGCGTTTTGCCTCCGTCATAGGTGCGCGCATTCCTGGATTGAAATCACTGATATCGCGTACTTGAAGGTAAGTAATGACACTGTCAATGAAGGCAGGGTTGTTCAGTAAGGCATATAGCTGTTTGTAATAGCTCTCAGCTTTTGGTTCAGACTGCGTTTCAACGACAATAATTCGCCGATCTTCGGCTGCTAGTGGCAGGGCATCACCGTGATTGGAAAATAGTAGGAAACGGGTGTAGACGTACTCAACCCACCTGCGTCCATATTTAGGATTAATTTCTCGTTGATCGGCTGTTAGCAGTTGGCGTAAGGCATTAGCGTGCTTCCACTGCAGGCCACCTGTCTCATTGATTTCATCGACACAGGCAAGTAAGCATTGAGACAAACGGGCATTAAAACCTGACTCAAGCGCTCCCATCAGATCAAAGGCCGGGGCAACGTATCCACGCCAGACTCGGGCTAACACACCAATTATCCAATTTCTGCCCATACCGTGATGCTTGGCAATGTGTAAATAATGATGATGCGGCAGCTCACCTGGTTTTTGCTCAAGGTGCGCTAGCCAATTCAAAAAACTTTCTGCTAATTCACCAAATAGCCACTGAATATGTTCAATAAAGGGCGCTATCAGGATCTCATAATCTTCTGGTTTGCGCACTTTATTTCTAGGACGCCACAGGTTTAGCGATGGAATGCCCTGAGGGTTCAGAACATTTAGAGGTCCGCCAGGCTTAAAAGTAAGCGTATTGAAAGTTTTTCGGCGTTTGTGCTGCAGCCATAGACGAGCATTACTTACTTGCCTACCCGTCTCCCGTGAAATACTTCTGCTAGCTGCGTGGCGATTCTCAAAGTCGTTATAGCTATAGACATTTATTGGATTATGAATTTCAATCACCCTAGAACCATCCGTGATCAAGGCATACTTTCTGATTAATTCATCTACGCTAATACCACCAGCCTGAGGGGCATCATTAGATTCGCCTCCAGCGGCGATTAGTGCATTTAAGGCTTTTTGCTCTTTGGTACGATTAAGCTCCAATTCCTTGGTAGTTTGCTTAACAAAAAGCCTAATTTCATCGCCACGAATTTCTATATCTTGCCGATGATGGGGGTTCCTACTTAAAGAGGCGCGTAAAACATCTACGATATCATCCGTATTTAAGCTGTCTGCATTTTGCTCAATGTAAATGCGAGCCACATCATGCCAATTTTCTTGAGAAGCGATTGCTTCCAGCAATTCCTTTTCAGATAAATGATTCTTGTCGGGATTGAGGTTTGACGTGTTCATTTGTCACCTCTCAATAAATTTGCAATAGCCTCGACACTCCATAGCAGTCGATTGCCAATCTTTAACGGCTTGATGCCAAAGGCTTCTCCTTTTAAGGAATTTTCCTTACGAATAGTTTGGATAGCTTTGGAAATTACCTGACTGAATTCAGCGGTAGTAATGAAGTCACGGGACTTAGCGATTTGAGCTAAACCATGTGGAATATTTGCTTCATGATGGGTGTTCATTTCGTTGCGTTCCTTTGTTGGACACGCAACTTTCCCATTGATGGAGTTTGATAGCTAGCTAGTTCAATTGCCTGATACGCTAAACCGCAAGAATGGATTACTTACTTCTTAATCTACTAATCTTTTCTGCAAGCGATTCAGGTTTCATTTCTTTAAACAAATCAGGCTTAATGCCTGCCGCTTTTCTAGCGATCTGATTATTTTTTAATTGAGGATTGTCTTCAATGATCTTTTGCAAGACCTTGGTTTCTTCGCTCACTGCGCCTTTCTTTCTACCCTCCGTAAAGACTTCAAGCTTCTGAAGCCTTAATAAGGCCTTTCGCTCATCTTTATGGATAGATCGTTGCTCAAGCAGTGATACAAATGAAGCGCCGTCTAGTATCTTCACCTCAGAAATAGACAGCTTCTCAAAGCTAATGCCACCTTGCGCTGTTAGCAGCACTTTGCCCAGCAATTTCGCCCATTGCTTCTCATCAGCCCATGACGGGCATTGATGATCACGATAGTAGAGTTCTTTTGCGTTCATGCCACCACCCGTAAGCCAGTAGCCCCTTCTTGTGGCTGAGGAATGCCAGCTTCATCGAGAATGAACTTCTCAATCTTAGAGTGCCACTGACGCAATAAGTCGATCGGTCTTCTGCGGTAATGCTTCTCTGCGATCGCTGATGGCTTGTGCCCCATGATCTGCGCTGAGATGCCAGCAGGACACTCAACCCACTCAGCCAGTGTGCCAAACGACCTACGCAAACCATGAATAGAAATCTCAGGCAGACTTGTGCCCTCTAGCGCTAAGTTGTGAGCAATGCGGGGCTCAGTGATGCGTCCACTCTTAGCTGTTGGACTTGGGAATACATAGCCATTGACTCGGGCGATGTTACTAAGCAGGAGCGCTACATAGGGCGTGATCGGAATCTGACGAGTGCCCTCAACCTTATCTCGAATCGTAGCAGTGTTCCACACTAAGTCCACATCCTCCCACTTCATGCCAGCTAACTCATTTCGCCTTGCACCAGTGAGCAGAAGAATTTGTAAGTAAGCTTTAATGACTGGGTTGTGAATTTTATTGATCGCATCGAACCAAGTCTTGATCTGTTCTTTTTGCAAGCAATCGTCCTTGGCTTTCTTAGCAGGCAGCGCCTTGGTTAAACGATCGCAGGCATCCAAGCGAACGATCTTCTGATAGGTCGGATGATCGCCACACCAAGTGATGAAGGCTTTAAGTGCTGATAAGGCAATGCGTGCTCTAGCAGGACGTTTTGCAACCTCGCCCTTAAGCCACGCCTCGACCTTATCTCGGCTGATCTCATTCAAGGGCATTGCCAACAGTGGTCGTAAGATGCCCGCCTCTTTAATCTTGGATTGATTCTTCTTTAGCCCACGAGTGATGAGTTGTCCACCCTCTCTTGCCATATCGATGTGGTCTGCCAAGTGACGATCACCCCAATTAGGCTTACGGTCGAAGATGTATTCATCCCAAACAACTAGTGCCGCAGTACCCTTGATGCGCTTGGCTTTTGCCTGCTCATCAATCTGCGCTCGCTCATCCCTAGGATCAACTCCCTTATCGGTCAGAACTTTTAGGCGTCTTGCTTCAGCTTGGGCGTCAGGGATAGACCACGACTCAGTCTTGCCGATCGTGATCCGCAGGTTCTTGCCGTTAAACCAAGTTTCAAAGATAAAAGACTTGGTGTTTTTGGGTGTTACCAAGATGCCAAGGTTAGGAGTCTTGGCGTCCCAATAATAGGTAATTTTGGGCTGACCTTTGCCATCAAGGTCGCATTGCAACCCTGCTATCCGGCTCACAGTGAGGTTTAACTTGGATTTAGCCATTTTTCCCTCAAATTTCAAAAATCGTGGTCATGTCGTGATTTTATTTCAATTTAAAGGAATTTTGGGGTATTTAATGAAATTCTTTAGAGCCCCATATTTATTGGCTTAATCCAGTATTTGTAAGGCTTTGGTAATGAAAATCAACTTACCGAAATGTTCGCATTTCCTGACTCATAACCCGAAGGTCGTAGGTTCAAATCCTGCCCCCGCAACCAAATATGCTTTATAGAACAAAGGGATACTTTCGTATCCCTTTTCTATTTGCGGTAGAGAAGCATTCTTACCACTTTTATAGCA
>Ga0316222_1004327_pt1 | contig 13072 bp, 15 predicted proteins | sample TBH18011metaG_FD_206008 | JGI IMG/M metagenome (GOLD analysis project Ga0316222, IMG submission 206008) | Freshwater microbial communities from Trout Bog Lake, Wisconsin, USA - TBH18011 | ecosystem: Environmental > Aquatic > Freshwater > Lake > Hypolimnion/Profundal zone | place: USA: Wisconsin... | reverse complement strand
ATCTGGCGGTAGATGATACCGTCAATACCAACCACGTTGGCGGCGTGGATTTCGCCGCCCATGTCGCCGACGAAGCCATCCCTGATGCCGCCGGCCGCCACCATCTCGGCTTCGGTAGACGTGCCGATGACGTTGGGTAGGACGAGGCCGCTCTGGATCATCCATTCGCAGATGACCTCCCAGCAGGGGCCACGGAGCCTGGTGTTTGGGGCCGGAAACTTGTCATCGATGTATCGCTTCAGCCCACGGAAATCGGTCACGCCGTCGCGAACAGGGTCGAAATCGCGCTTCAGCAACTCGATGGCGAAGCTGTGGGTGGGGTAATGGAATTCGCATGCGGCCATCGTCGTCATCCTCGGTGCCTAGTTCCACCATGATACCGTAGCCGGATGCAACGTCACAGCAGGCTGGCATAGCGGGAATCACGACATCCTTGGCCAGGAGGATGTCGTGCTACGAGGACGCGGAATTCGCAGTGGCAACCCGACCGCCACCTCAAGCGGAGCTACCCAACGTGTAGCTTTCTGACCGCTTTTTTTTGCCACGCCTCTGGCGCACGCCCCGTTGAGGAGCCTATTTGGACAGTATGGGGAAGTGTGCCCGCATGGTGGGTGGATCTGTCTTGCATAAACTCGACGTACCATACCATCAGGTTCTCACGCGAGGACATGTTGCTCTGAGCAGAAAAAAGCGGCGCAGGCGTCAAATGTTGATGTATGGCCGCATTTAGAACGAGGTGGTGGAGATGTCTACATTGTGCATGCCGCAAGCTAACGCTGGACATGAGGCCAAAAGTCGCCTGGCGTCATGGCCTGTTATCATCGATTTTCTTGGAACAATCGGCAATGCAATGCGTGACTCATTCGCGCCAACGCCGAAGAAGCCAAGACTGATGACGCTTGAGAGTTTTACGGCATTCAACCGTAAAACAGACGACTACTTCTATTCTGAAATGGGTCATATTCATAGGCAAATGATGAAAGACGCGGACGGCAGAGTCTAGGACATGATAGACCAAACTGAATGGGAACGCGTTCGCAGCGTTCGCACGAATATGCTCTCACAAGTCGCAAACGACATTCTTGTGAGAGCAGATCAACATGGCATTAAGATATCCGCGTCGGACATCGATGGAGCCGCATTAACCAACCAGATTGAATGGATTGTCTCGCAGCACATCGAGGCGTGCCAAAAACACAGGAATATTCGAAAGTATGCTGATGATACGCATATGAGTGCGGCGGAAATTTGCGCGTTTTTTGTGTTCTCGATAATGCGAAACTCACCTATACGTACGCACCATAGCAAGACACAGCATGGGCTAAAGACGGTTGAGGCATGCCATGCCAATGCAATGCTGGCATGGCGAACTATGTGTAGTCTATTGAGGATCAGCAAGATTAGAAGAGGTCGTTCATTCAAAATATTGAGGTGCCTTCAGCATTTTGCAGACGGCGACGCTGTGTTTAGCGCGTCATTTGTGTCGATATTTGGCGTAGTGATGATGGAGTCTATCTGTGACGCTTGGGGCGATAGAAAAGAATTGGAATGTGACTTTGCATGATGCCCGTCTACCGAGGCGTGCGTATCATGTTGACTCATTATCTTTAATCGCGCCCAGTCACCGACGGTTCCCGCCCGGCCCCAGCGAATTCGCCCCGCTCGATCATGTCGGCCAAGTCCAGCAATGGCACGCCCCAGTTCGAGTCCGTCCTGGGATTGTGTCCGCCGCCAGACGTGCTCCGTGACCATCCGAGCCGACGGTCAGCCTTGACGCCGTCGTAGCAGTGCTGGCCGTGGGCGTAGAGCATCTTCGCCCGCAGGACATCGAACGTGTAGCCGCGACCGACGCGGTTGACCACTCGTGTGACGCTGTTGAGAGCCTCGGTGTAGGCGTTCGTGATGCGATTGTCGAAATACCTGAATATCGGTTCGCGCCAGTTCACCATTGCCCGCGTCAACGGAAATAATGGCTGATGTAACGCCTCTGGAAGCATGGTTACCCACTCGTCGTACATCGCCATCGCCTTGGCCGAACTGGGGGCGGTGTCCCAGATGTTCATATACAATTCCTTGGCGGCCCATATGTCGCCAAGGAGCGGGTGTCCGCCCGTCCACTTCTCCATCGCAGCCCGGCCCTTCTTGTCCAGCTTCGATTCCCGCGCGTAGAGCGCCTTGCGCTCGTGCTTCAAGGCGATGCGGTCTTCCTTGGTCAGCGTCCTCTGAACCGCCTTGCGGACGTCGTCCAGCGCCTCGTTGGCCATGCGGACGACGTGGAACCTGTCGATGACCAGCACGGCGTTGGGCAGGTACTTCTCGACCATGGCGGCGTACGGTCGCCACATGTCGATGGCGACCACCTTCACCAGATCCTTGTCGGGCAGGTTCTCGATCCATTTGCCCAGCACCTTGTCCGTCCGGTCAGGCAGGAGATTCACCAGCGTGTGCCTGTCGATGCTGGTCGCCACCCCGACGACCTTGTCGAGGATGTGGATCTCGTCCAACCCGAGCCATTCCGGTGTCTCGAAGACGATTTGCTTCTCCAGCCGACGGATATGATCGGAGACGATGCGGCGGACGATGTGGTCGTCCACGCCGACTTCGCGGGACACGTCCACGAAGGTCTTGTGGAGTCCGGCCTTGCCGACGTAATCGACGGCCCGCTTGGTCATGCGGTAGCCGGTCGCGCCTCCGGAGCGGGTCTCGCCGTCCTCCATGCCTTCCAGCGCCATTTGCGGAAGCGGCTGAGACGCCGTCTTGCCGCAGGCCTTGCAACGAAAACGCTTGCGAGTGACCAACACGGTGACGGCGTGGTCACGGATGGGCTGGTCGACAAAGACCTGCGCCTCCTTATCGGCACCGTGCGAACCGAAATCCGTTCCGCCGCATTTCTTGCAGACCGCAGGCACGGTGTCCACTTCGGCGCCGATGGCGTACTGCCTCGGGAAATCGATTGTTTGGCAGGACACCATCCGCGCCAACGGCAGGTGCAGCAGGTCTGGCAGTGGGGGGCGGTCAGGCTGGCGATCCATGTCTCCTCGGGCGCTTCCATTCGTCGACCGAGTAGCGTACGGGGAATTCTGATCGCCGTGAATGCCATCCATGCCGATTCTCCCGCCCGTTGTGGTACTTGGCGAGGTGACCGGGTTGGGATCCGCGTTCAAGGGCGGTGGCTGGAGTCGATTCCACAGCGGAATCGGTTCCGGGCGAGGTGGTCGACAAAGCCGATTCCACGCGGTTTGTCTTTTTTGGTGTCGATTTCAAAGTGGCGGATCGCGGGTTGGACGGTCACCCGCTGGCGGTTGATTCCACGCGGTTTGCCATTTCTCAGGCCATTTTCAGATGGCGGCTAGACGGGCGGAATCCACGCGGTTTGCCGCATAGCCCCCAGGACTTTGCCGTCCGGCTCAACGACGACAGCGAGCTTATGTTGCACGCCCGGCAGCGACATGCGCACGCCCTTCTCGCCCACCATCAGCGGGCGCTCCGGCAACCTGCGAAGCGCGGCGGCCAATTCCGCCTCGGTCAGCTCCAACACCTGCGGGTTCAGGTCGGCAGGGCGGACGCCAGCAGGTCGAACCTCGAAGGCCCCCGGCAGGTCGTCCCCCATCTCGCGCAGCATGCCGAACACATCGATGACCCCGACTCTCAAGAGCTGGCTGACCTTCTGAAGGTCTGCCGCTTCGGGCAATAGATTCATGAACCAGATGTACGCCTCGCGCGCCGGATGTACTTCGGTCAGCAGGGGCATTCTGGTGGAAACGGGGAAGGCATTGGCTGCGGACATCCAGGCAGGGTCGTAGCGGAACCCGACCTCCAACGCGGATTCGGACAGCCGTTCCAGTTCGCCGACCCGCTGCGCGCCGAACCAGATGTCGAGCTTGTCGCCGACGACGAGTTTCCCCCGCTCAGCCATCAGATGCCTCCATCTCGCGGCAGGTCATCGCCTGGATACGTGGCCGACAACCCGATGCCCAGGCACGCCAGAAGCCGCAGCACCAAGGCAATCTGGGTGGTCGGCTTGCCGCGTTCGACGTCGACGATGAAGCGGACGCCGACGCCTGCGGCCAGCGCCAGGTCGGGCTGCGTCAGGCCCTGGGCGCCCCGCCGCTCGCGAACTAGCTTTCCGATGTCCTCTGCGCTGGCGATATCTCTGGCCCCCATGTCGCACTCCACATTTCCCGCTCGGTAAATATGCGGTGCGGTGGCCCCAGGGACAAGGGGGAATTTACCGCTCGGGAAATCTGAGCGCAAAATGCAATCTGACGATGACAGGGTTTCCCGCTCGGTAAACATTGGCATGAGCCATCGTCGCGTGACGGTCGCCAAGGCGTCGAAGACGCCGACCGCACCTTCACGCCGAGCAACGCCGAGTGCACCGGCCGCCCTCGATTTTCGATTCCTCGGAGGCTACTTGGATCGCATCAGACCCAGGAGGCCACCATGCCCGCAGCCGCCCGCAACCCGTTTATCGACCCCGCCCTCCTCGCTGTTGTCCAGGGCTTTGCCCCCGACCGCGGCGAGGGTGTCCCCCACGTAGTTGGCCGCGATTACGACCGGCACAACGAAACCGCCGATGCCACGATGCGGCGCGCCGCCGCCGACCTGGCCGCCATCACCAGCCCGGCCGAGCGCGAGGCTGCGGCGCTGAAGGCAATGGGGTCGTTCACTGACTACCTGGGCCATCTGCCGCCCGCCCAGGCCACCAAGATGCTTGCCAACCCCCGCAATGTCGCCGCCATTGCTCAGGTGGCGAACGCCCGAGGTGTCCTGGCCGACGACCAGCTCGCCGCGGTCAGGGATGGCGCTGACGAGAAGCGGATTGCCTACGCGAAGGTCCGCGAATCCATCGAGGCGGCGCTGTTGGCCGACAAGCTGGCCCACCAAGACCCCTATGAGCGGTTTGGCGTCGATGTTGAGGACGCACACCTGTCCGAGATGCGCTTGAACATGCTCGCGGACCCGAGGCGCTGGGCTGGCCAGCACGCCGTCGCCGTCCCTGAGAGCCGCGCCCAAGTCGCCTGGTGGCTGGGAGGCGAGGGTGTCCCTGGTGTATTTCCGCCAAGCTATGCCGAGGCCATGGGTGGTGAGACCCGGGCGCTGGTCGCCGAGGGCACCGGGCCGGGCGGCGTCAACTGGGGGCTGGACGACAGCGACCTGAAGAGGTTTCCCGTCGCCTGGAATACGGTGAACTGGAAGAGCGCCGACCACGCCCTGTTCGCCGACTGGCAGCAGGCGGAAGTTGGCCGCGTGATTGTTGGCGACATCCAGGTCAAGGGCCGCGACTGCCACGTCGCCATCCTGAACGTCGATGGCAAGCCACTGCCGCTCCTCCAGTACACGGGCAAGGACGGTCTGCTGAACAGCATCCTGCCGCCGGGGAGGGGCGAGCCGGCGACGCTTGCGGCGATCGTCTCCGTGTGGAAAGCCCACGCCGACCGCGTCGGCCAGCCCGACGCCGAGTTCAAGGTCGGCGAGAGTGTCAGGGGCGCCAATGTCGCCCTGACGGCCCAGGCGTGCAGCCAGGCGGGCATCGTCTTCGACCTGCGCGATAAAGCGATGGGCCCGCTGGTCGAGCGCGCTGAGCTGGTGGGCGGCAGTGCGCTGTTTCCCGAGAGCGGCCGCCGCGCCGACCTGCTGATGGCTCAGGCGGCCTTCGCGAGCGCCCTGGTGCTGGTCGACGCCCGACAGATGCCTGACGTCCGCCACGGGCGCCTGGCGGAGATTGTCGCCGATCCCGAGACGCGTGCCGAGTACCTGATAGCGCTCGACGACAGCCTGCGCGCTCGAGGCGTCCTGCCTGGCGAGGTGAAGCGCATGGTCGGCCAGGTCGCCGAGCTAGCCACCAACCCACCGCCGTCGCCCGAGGTGGTCGAGGCGACGGCGCACCGTGATGTCGCCGAGCAGGAGCCGGGCGCGGAGTGGGGCCTGCGGGCGAGAGTCTATCGTGGGCCACTTCCTATCTACTAGCCGCACCTGACCTTCAGTCGCCAGTTGACTGCCCTTAGATGACTGCCTATATTGTTGACAACGGCAGGGCTGGCAACGGGAGAGCGGTGATGGCAAGGACAACGGCGGATGTGGCCTACGAGGTTTTGACCGCGTACCTATCGAGCAACGTTGTGCCGTCTGGCGACATTCCCGGTCTGCTGGTCAAGGTTCACGAGGCCATCTTGGCGGTTCACGGTAAGGGTCTCCCGGTCTACACGCCTGCGGAGGTTCCCGCTGGCGACGCCAGGTCGGGCCAGCCGGTGGTTGCCGATCCTCGTGGAGAAGGCAACTTCACGGCAGACGAACTTGCGCGCAGGGGTAATGATTTTCTGAAGAATCCGGCTACGTGGTGGCCTACGAATGTGAATTGCGATCGCGCGGAGTATAAATATCCAAATAAGGAGAACTACGCCGAACCGGACAACATCACGGTATTCGATGACTACATTATCTGTCTGGAAGACGGAAGGAAACAGAAGACCCTGAAGCGGAGGCTGTGGTCGCAGTGGGGGATTACGCCAGAAAAGTACCGGGAGCGCTGGGGCCTGCCCGACAATTACCCGATGGCCGCCCCGAAATATCGTGCGCGTGCGGCCGAAATTATCACCACGCACAAGCCCTATGCGCTGAACAAGAAGAAGGCCACCGAGACCAATAGGGCTAACCGTGAAGCCAAGAAGAAGGCGGCTACCGGAGCCGCCGTCTAATCACCAGGCGGCTTGGGGCGGCCAGGCCGCCCCATCGCGTCAGGCGGCAAGCATGTCCCGCCGGAAGCCATCCTCACCCCGAGCCATCCCAGCTAGCTCAATGCGCATCTTCCCCATTGCTTCGGCCTCGATCTGCCGGACGCGCTCCCTGGAGACGCCCAGCTTAGCGGACAGCGTGGACAAAAACACGCCTTCCTCGGCCATGTGCCGTTCGCGGATGATCATCTGCTCGCGCTCGGTCAGCCGGGATATCGCCAGCTCCAGCATGCGCTTTTGCTTGGCGACCCGTTCATTGGTCTCGGCGGCGGCGGACGGACACACGGCGTTCGCATCGACGAGGAAGTCGCCGATCTCATCGCCGTCGGTCTCGCCGACTCTGCCAGCTATACGATTACTTTCGACCTTGGCGCGGCCAGCGAAGAACAGAGGCACATGGCTCGCCGGTACATTGAAGCGCTCTGCGATTGCCTGGTAAACGCCGTCCATCGTGATGCCGGGATTTTCCCGTTCGATTTCATCCCGGATGCGGACAGCGCCGTAGAACAGCTTCGTAGTGTTGTCGCCGCGCGGAAGCTGGACGGTGCTGAAGTTCCGCTGAATGTAAAGATTCATCAGCTCGCGCGCCTTCCCTCGAACGTGGACTGAAAGCCGCGCGCCTCGGGACGGGTCAAAAGTATCGACCGCCTTTATTACTGCGACATGACACTCACTCTCGAGGTCGTGCCTCTCGATGCCGACGCGAACGTGAACGTAGTCGTCCTCGCTATAGCCCTTATTGCCCCGGGCCAATTTTCTGGCGAGAGGGAGGTGGCTGACGATCAGCTCTTCGCGAGCTTTCTCCGCCTGCCGCCGAAGCTTCCTGTCCGACGAGTTGCGGTGCGCCAGCAGGACGTCGAACAGCCACTTCTCGCGCTCGGCGGTCAGGTAGCCACGATCGGTGACGGATTCGCCTTTGAACTCCGGGATCATCTCATGAGCGATAGCCATGCGCGTAGCCTCCTGTATCCTGTGGATTATCGTATCCTCAGGCCAAGTAGGTTTTCTAGTTATCTGCTGTCAATGCTAGGGCGTTCGAATCAGGAAAGATTTCGCGGCGCAGGAATCGACGGGGCGGCCGAACAGAAAGCCTTGGCCGATGTCGCACCCGATTTCCGTCAACAGAACAGCTTGCTCAATGGTTTCAACGCCTTCCGCCACCACCTTCAGCGCCAGCCCCTGGGCCATGGTGACAACAGATTTAACCATGTGGGCGGCTCGTGGGTCGGTCGCCACGGGGCTGATGAAGCTCCTGTCAAGCTTGATGACGTCGATGGGCAACGACCGCAGAACGCCCAGCGATGAATGTCCCGCGCCGAAGTCATCCAGCGCAACCTCGATCCCCGAGGCACGGAAGGCCAGCAGATTCGAGGAGGCGATCGCCATGTCGCTGACGGCCGAGGTCTCGGTGATCTCGACGTGAACCAGCTCGCGGGGGATGCCTGCGGCCACCAGGTCGGCTAGGAAGGCGTCGGCGAAGCCCGGTTCGCAGATTTCCGTGGCCGACACGTTGACCGCCACCGGCGCCGCGTACCCAAGCTCGTCAAGTGAGCGGCGGGTGAAGGCGAATGAGGCCCGCCGGACATAGGAGCCGATGGCGCCAATGTCACCCGTCCGCTCAGCTTGGCCGATGAAGTCGTCGGGCGGGATACGTCCGAGGATGGGATGTTGCCACCGCACCAGGCCCTCGAAGCCGCTGAGATGGCTGTTCAGCAGGTCGATCTTCGGCTGGTAGTGGAGGAGAAGCTGGCCACGGGCGGCGGCGAGCGGCAGATCGCGGGCGAGCATCTCCGCCCGCGCCCGATGCCCGCCGCGCATTGCCGCCGCGCGCGTCTCCGTCGATGTCGCCATTCCAGCCCCCGCCAGGTCGCCTGCCCCCAAATGAGGTGGCCTTGGCGGGAGACGGGGGCAAGCAGGTTAGTGGCGACCCTCGACGAGCTTCCGGAGCCAGTCCCGTTCTTGGGTCAATAGCTCGAGCTGTTGGCGCAGGGCCCGGATCTCGTCGGATCCAGAAAGCTTGTCGCGTTCAGCGGTCACCCGTGCCAATTCAGCCTTCAACGATTCGACCTCAGCGGAATTGGAGACCGGGGCAGGGGCGGCATTGGCGACCGCAGCCTTCCGTCCGCGCTTTGCCGCCGGCGGGACGAGGGCAGTCGGCGCCTCGATGGCCTGCGGCGCGGTGTCGGCCTTGACCTTGGCCACAGCCCTCGGTTTCCGCGTGGTCTTGGTCGCCTTCGTCGTTGCCGGTTCAGGCTGCGCGACCTTCCGGCTCGCCGTCCGCCTCGGCTTCTTCGCGGGCGGCGTGACGGCTTCAGGCTGCGGGGCTGGCGCTGGCTCGGCGGCCTGCGGCGCGGTCACGGCGGGCTCAGGCTGCGGGGCAGGGGCTGGCGCTTCGACGGCGGTGGCGGCGGCCTTGGCTGGCGTGGCTCTCGGCCTCTGCGCCTGGACCTTCTTTGCGCCCCGCTGGGGCTTGTCGGCTTTGGCCTTCAGGGTGCGGGTCTTGGGCTTGGCGGCTTCTGGCTGCGGCGCCGGGGCTGGCGGCTGCTCGGCGGCCTGCGGGGCTTCGTCGGACGTGGTCGCGGTTGCCTTGGCTTTTGGGCCGAATTTTAGGAACGTCGGCGGGGGGGGCGTGGGCTTGACGGCTTCTGTTCCACCATCATCGACGAGCTGGACGGCGCCCTCCAGCTTGGTTGTGCTTATCGCAGCGGCTATCTTGGCCTTTTCACCGGGCTCTCGTGCTGCTCTCCATTTTGCCACCAGGTTGACGGCGTTAAGTGGGCTGATTTCTGGCAAGATATCAATCAGGCTTTGTGACAGCTGCGGCTGACCGGCCTCCTTCAGCCTGTCAAGTTCGGCAAAAGCTTTCGCCTTGATTTCGTCCGCCGTCATCCTCGCCATGAATTCCACCCGCGACATGAAACCGAGAATCGGACGCTAGCGTAGCGTCGATCCCCGGTCAACGCGCAATGCCGCCAGTGCCTTATCCTGCGGCACCCGAGGATGGAGCCGCTGTCAGGTCTGCGTCGGTCAGCTCCCACGGATGCTCGTCCCTCAGATCAGCCGTCAGCCGCGCCTTGGCGAGATCCATCACCATGCGGATGAGCGCAGCGCGGTAGTAAGCCTGGCTCTCGGCCAACGATCCATCAGTGTCGACCACCTCGGCATCCAGCGGCGCCCGCCATCCGTACAGCCGTCGCATCTCCGCCAACGCCTCATCCCCGGCCTCCAGCTTTGCCGCCTTCATCTCGCTCAGGGCTACGCGCTCCAGGGCGTCGACGGTGTAGACGCCCTTCTGAGCCTTCGCCAACTGCCTGGACATGTCTTTCAGCAGGTTCTCGAGGCGGACAACAGGCAGGTGTGGCTCATCGACCAGCTCGGCCACGATGGGTTCGTCCGCCGCCCGCCGCGGCCAAGCCCACCAGGCGCCGCCAGCCAGCGCCATGGCGGCGGCGGCGGTTGAGGTGTCGCCGGTCGTCATGGCCGCCTTGACAGTGATCAGCCCGCCAAGCCCCAGCGCGACGGCCAGCGCGCGCCGCCCCCAGCCCTTGCTCATGGCGCCCTCAGGATGCTGGTTTCGACGTACCCCTGGTGACCATCGACCTCGACCATGAGCCACTCGCCGGACATCTTGCCGATGATGGCGATCGGGGTGCCTGCGGCCAGCTCCACCGCCGGCGGCGTCAACGTCGGGGTCGGCCACAGGTAGCCGTCACGTAACGCTGCGCGCGTCGGGTACGCCGCCGAGTAGGCGTGCAGTACAGCCTCTGGCGGCGGCGGCGGGGCAGGGGACGTCGCTTCGTGGGCCATCGACTTCACGTTGTCGATGGTCGAACAGCCGCCCAGTGCCAGAGCCAGCACGGCGGCGGTGATGATGGCGCGGATTTGCATGGCGTCCTCCTCAGATTGCGAAACGAGCGGCGACCAGCGCCAGCGCGGCGGCGGCGACGATGCCGATGACGGAGTTGCGGGCGGCCTGCATCCCGAACCTGGCGATGACAGGCAGCACCAGGCCCACCATCCTGTTATCGACCAGGGTGGTGTCGCTGACCTTGCACCTTGCGAACGAGACCGGCTTGCCGACGGCTCCGCGCAAGTCGGCCGCGCAAAGGTCGGCGCCGATGAACGAGGCGCCGTCGAGGTCGGCGCCGCAGAAGGTCGCGGCCCGAAGATCGGTGCCGTCGAACCTGGCACCGCGGAGCACGGCGTTGGTGAAGTCGGTTCTGGATGCGTTGCTTCCGGCGAAGCTGGCCCCGGTAAGCGCGGCATCACGGAAGCCGCTGCGGATGTTGCGGCGAACCCCGTAGGCCAGCCTCCGACGCTTGGCCAACGCGCCCAGCCGCTTGGCTTCCAGATGCGCAGCCACCACGCCACCGATGAACGCCGTGAAGGTCACCGTCAGCGCCGGGGAACCATGGCGCGCCAGTGCGGCATCAACGGCGGGAATGAAGCTTGCCACCCAGAGGCCTGCGGCGGCGTGGAACCAGATTTCGAGAAGGCTTTCGGCCAGCGATGGGGTTGACGGCGCATCCATCTTGCCGACATCAGGATACCTGGCGATCACCTTCTTGCGTTGGGCGTTCGCCGCGACGCCAGCGGTCGCCAGCGCCACCATCGGCACGAAAGCCCACGGCCAGCTACCGCCGCTCACGATCGCCAGCCACGCACCGGCCGCGACGATACCGAACCTGATGGCCAATCCGACCAATGTCACCAGCACGTACATGCCCCGCCCTCCGATGGTGATAGCCCTTAATCGAGGTGACCCTATGGCGAGGGGTGGGCAAGGCCACGCGGCTGCGGCTCCATCGGTCGTCAACAGATTCTTTGACGACGATCAGCAAGATGGTAGACTACTGACAACAGAACCTTAGGCGCAGGCACCCATGGCTGACACAGCGGGCTTATTGACGACCGAGATAGCTGCGGAGCTCTCCAGGCAAATCGCCGATGGATTGAAGGTCGAGGTCGCTGCGGGCTACGTTGAGATGGCGCCCAGCGATTTCGCCGCCAAGATGGCCGCCCTGGGCTTCACCGCAGTCGACCAGCGCCGAGAGGTGCCTGCTGAGAAAAAGAGGAAGGCGCTGGAAGCTGTTGTGGCGGCGATGACTGGTTCCGTGACCATGGCTTCGATTTCGTCGATTGCGGGCACTACTGACCCATCGGTGAGCCTGAACGCCGCCACCCGCAAAGAATTAGAGAAGCTCGATAAAGAATCGGGGGGTGAGCTGACCGCAATGCGGCAGGCGGAAATCGCCAAGCTGGTTGCGGCCAATCTGGCGGTGGGACGCAGATTGGCGGAGATGAGCGATACCACATCCCTTCGCAACAGCATCCTGGTCAGGCTGAACGCGGCAATCGGCGCCGAGCTGGCGAATCGGCCAATCGAGAAGATCGGAGCGAAGGCGGCGCACTGGCAGGCCAAGATGGCCAGGATGGTTGCCCTGGAAGAGCGGATGCTGGTCGCGAACGAAAGCATGCGCGCGGCCTGCGAAGCATTGTGGCCGGATGACAACGGGCGGTTTCATCTCACCGTCGCGAAAACCCTCTCCCGCGCCGACAAGACGGACGGCCCAAAGAAAATCTTGGCGGCGGCAGTGCGGTTTGGGTGGGATGAGGAATCCATACAAGACTTGCGAAGCAAGTTCCGCAAGTGGCGCGAGACGCTCAATCGCAAGAAGACCGACCCGTCGGTGCTGTCCTATTGGCTGGAAGGCGACGATAGCGCCAAGGCGTGCAGAAAATGGATGGGGGAGCCTTACGAGGCTGCCTGCAAGGCCGTTGGCCTCAAGCCTTTGGAGCAGGCTAAGGCGACCATCCGCCTGCTGCTGCACTACTACTGAGAGCGGGCCGCTGGCACTGCCAGCGGCCATCAATGTCAGCCCGAGAGGTTGGCATACCCCAACCAGGCGACGATCAGTAGGGCGGTCGTAAGGATGGTGCGGCGGCCAGTCAGGCTGTGCACCCAGTGAAGCGGAATTGACAGCCCGGCCAGCAGCGCCAGCACGAGCATGATCTGCGACGGTAGCGGCATGGCCGCGACTGCGCCGAACCCCGGGATCTCGCCCATGGCCGTCACCAGCCGTCCCCAGGCATCCGCACCGTAGAGGACCCCAAAAATGGTGCCGAAGAAGGTACCGATTTTATGGCGATTGCGGTACAGGTCGTGGCCGATTCCCAACCCGATTCCTGCGGCCGCCCCATATGCCACTGCTTTTGGGAATGATGTGCGCGCTGACATTTCTGCCTCTTCGACGCCCGAAGTGGAAATGGGGCATTTTCGGCATGAGCCGATCGCCTACCTATAGCTGAATATCCCCTTGTTCGACCGATGCGCTGGC
>Ga0316222_1004324_pt1 | contig 13078 bp, 11 predicted proteins | sample TBH18011metaG_FD_206008 | JGI IMG/M metagenome (GOLD analysis project Ga0316222, IMG submission 206008) | Freshwater microbial communities from Trout Bog Lake, Wisconsin, USA - TBH18011 | ecosystem: Environmental > Aquatic > Freshwater > Lake > Hypolimnion/Profundal zone | place: USA: Wisconsin... | reverse complement strand
TTTATTGATGGTACAGGACCGGTTTTTGCGGGAACAGTATTTCCGTTTTGCTTTATAACTATAGCTTGTGCTGCTGTTTCAGGATTTCACTCGATTATTGCGTCGGGCACTACACCTAAACTTCTCGCTAAGGAGTCTGACATCAGAATGGTTGCTTATGGTGCGATGGTTACCGAAATGTGTGTTGGGGTCATGGCGCTTATTGCTGCTTGCGCAATGCAACCTGGTGAATACTTAGCCATTAATATGGCAGGTGATGCAAATGCTGTTGTAGCTAAAGCAACTGCACTAGGATTTCCAGTGACTTCTGCGCAAATGGATAAACTAGCACTTAGTGTGGGCGAGAAAACTATGATAGGTCGAACAGGAGGAGCTCCTACCTTTGCGATTGGAATGGCAGAGCTTTTTTCAGCTGCGATAGAGAAAGCGCATATGGGTAAATCATTTAATCACGCTCTTTTATCATTGTGGTATCATTTCGCTATTATGTTCGAAGTGCTATTCATCTTAACAACACTAGATGCAGGAACACGTGTTGGTAGATTTTTAGTACAAGATTTATTGGGATATAGATGGGAAAAAATCAGTAATACAAATTCTGCATTTGGAGGTTTCTTAGCTACATTTTTATTCGTAGCAGCCTGGGGCTATTTTTTATATCAAGGTGTGATCGATCCTCTTGGTGGCATTAATTCTCTTTGGCCTATTTTCGGCGTCGGAAATCAATTACTTGCAGTCATAGCGTTAGCGTTTGGAACAACAATTCTTATTAAGATGAAACGAATTCGCTATTTATGGGTAACATTAGCTCCGCTTGGTTGGCTGCTTAGCGTAACTTTTTCTGCAGGATTAATAAAAATTTTCTCAAATAATCCTAAACTCGGATTTTTAAGTGCAGCACACAATTTTCAATCACAACTAGCAGCAGCAACTAATCAACAAACGCTTTCGTTTTTAAAACAGCAGATACTTAATAACTACATTGATGCCTGCGTCACCGGTGTATTCCTGGCGTTGGTTGTTATCGTTGTTATAGCTAATGCACGCGTCTGGATTAAGTTATTACTTAACCCAGAGCAGATTAAACTTAACGAAGACCCTTATGTACCTGTTGCTGTAAATACAGTTTAAGCAAGTTGACGACTTAAACGTGATTTATATTTACGGCCAAGTTCTCTGTTGTGTTCTATAGCACCCGGTAAATTTTGGCTTTTTAAAACGGGCAGTGGATGATTGTGATTTTTTAACCACTCGATAGAATCAAGCATTAGCCAATTTAAAACAGAACATCCAATGAAGGTGCTTGTTGGACCACCTTTTACATCTCCATTAAGTTCAACAATAGCATCACCCATAACCCCGCCGTTATCTAAAACATAATCTGCGACTTCAAATAAACGCTTTCCGCTTTTATGTTGTGACGGGGTTGCTTCAGACATGGCCATGCAGGTTAGGGCAACTACAGTCAGACCCTTTTGCTTTGCATAAAGAGCTACATCTACAGGAGAACCATTTTTCCCTGAATTAGAAATAACAATAATGACTTCACCTTTGCGTAGTTCATATTGACGATCGTATCGCTCAACTAAGCGAAGTCCGTAGTCAGGTAGATTCTCAATGAAACCTGCAGTTGGATCCATAATGCCGGTAACGCAGACTAGACCACCAGCGCGTCCAATAATTTCGCGGGAAATTAATTCACTGTGTCCGCTGCCAAAGGTATGAACAACACCACCTTCAGCAATGCTAGCTCCTATTAACGGTGCTATCTTAGAAATAACAGGCTGGTTTTTCTCACGAGCTTTGATGAGTAAGCTATTGGCTTTTTCAAAATATAAGTCTGAAAGAGATGGCATAATAATATTATTACCATGTGTGTTGATTTGATAAATATCAATCTTTAGCAGGTATAACTCACAATATGAGCTCTTACGGGCTCGACTTGAAGGCTATGAAGGATTGTTTTATAGACAAAACTTATGGCACTTCCTGTTGAACGACCTGCACTCATCTTAGCTGATAAGTGGAAAGAATATCAGATTTTAGAATCTGGTGATGGCATGAAACAGGAGAGGTGGGGTCCTTACAATTTAGTAAGACCAGATCCACAGATCATTTGGCCAAAGTCAGGCGCTAAACTAGGAAGTGGTATTTCTAAGGACGCATGGTCCAAATGGGATGGATTTTATCATCGAAGCCAAACTGGCGGTGGTGAATGGGAATACAAAAAAAAATTACCCGAATTTTGGGAAATGAATTACGAGTCTCTAGGGTTAAAATTTAGAATTAAACCCACTTCCTTTAAGCATACGGGACTTTTTCCCGAGCAAGCAGTTAATTGGGAATGGTTTTCTGCAATTATAAAAAAAGCGAAGAAAGAGGGACGTGAAGTTTCTGTATTAAATTTATTTGGTTATACAGGAGCAGCTACGTGTGCAGCGGCAAAAGCAGGCGCTAGCGTTTGTCACGTTGATGCTGCTGAGGGTATGGTTAAGTGGTGCAAAGAAAACGCTGCTTTGAGCGGCTTAGCTAGTGCTCCTATTCGCTATATTGTCGATGACTGCCTTAAGTTTGTACGACGTGAGCAGAAAAGAGGAAAATTCTACGATGCAATCATTATGGATCCACCTACGTATGGTCGTGGATCTGCTGGTGAAATGTGGCGCTTAGAAGATAGCCTGTGGCCACTTTTGGAAGAGTGCAGAAGTGTGCTAACTCCAAAGCCTCTATTCTTTTTACTTAACGCTTATACAGCACGTCTTTCACCTACCGTAGTTTCAAATCTACTTGGCGAACTTTTTAGAGAGCGCGGAGGTACAATTTGTGCCGGTGAAGTCGGTATACCAATTCAAAAAGACGGGAAAGTACTTCCCTGCGGTATTTATGGCCGCTGGGAAGTATAATCATTAATACTCAGACTGCTTTAAGCAATCTGAGGTACTACGTAAGAGCCGCGGTAAGCACGCTTTAACATAGCCGTAGCCGCTGCGTTGTTAATAAAGCCTTCGTTTGCTGTATCAACATCGAGCGATGCTCCTAGGTAGAGAGGAGTTTCTTGAAGTTTAACTTCATTCAGTTTCATGTGCATTGCCATACGACTGAATGCTTCTCCTAGTATAGGATTGGAACGCAACGCTTCTTTGACAGAATCTGGGCTAGCGACCGTTCCAAGTTGATGTGATATGTTACCCAAGTGACATAGAGCACTTGAAGTATGTCCTTCAGCAACAGGACCGTATTGGTCACCACTCTTACGGCTTTTCACAACATCAACGAAATTTTGCATGTGGCGATCAGCACCTTTGAAGTGCTTGATAACCTTACCTGAATTATCAAAAGCGGTTGCAGTGAAGTATTCACTGGTGACTAGGTAGCCACCTTCACATTCGATTACGTTTCCGATCGATGCGCCTTTATACTTATCCATGAGTGAAGCACGTGCTTCTGCTGCTTCAGCACTACCAGAGTCGTCGCCATTACCGGAGCCAACTTTTTTACCTGGTAGACCGCGGACTTCAAATACTAGTGGAGCGGTAGCATAGTCGTGTATAACGACCTGTGTATTTGGTGTGTTACCATCATCTACATAACCTAAGCGGCCACCAACACTGAGCGTGTGTCGTGGTAAACCTGTTTCACCTAAGAACCACCGAGCGACATCCATTTGGTGAATGCCTTGATTACCTACGTCACCGTTACCTGTTTCGTAATGCCAGTGCCAATCGTAGTGTAAACGTTTGCGGTGTAATTCCTCTTTAGCTGCAGGACCACTCCATAAATCGTAATTAACTGATGCAGGAATAGGTTGAGCACCTGAAGTTTTACCAATACTGCCGCGGTATTTGTAACAGAAACCACGTGCTACGGTAATTTTTCCAAGATTGCCTGCTTGAATCCAATTTACTGCTTCACGTAGGCCTTCGCCTGAACGGATTTGAGTTCCAGCTTGTACGATACGATTATATTTAGCTGCAGCGCTTACTAATTGTCTACCTTCCCAAATATTATGGGATACAGGTTTTTCGACATATACGTCTTTACCTGCCTGACATGCCCAAATAGCAGCGAGTGAGTGCCAATGGTTTGGTGTAGCGATTGTAACTGCATCAACTTCTTTATCATTAAAGAGGTCACGTAAATCGGAATAGCCTTTTACGCCACCGCCAAGAGATGCAAGCGTATGAGCTAAGACTGCAGAATCAACGTCGCAAACAGCAACGAGACGTGCACCCTTTGCTTTCTTAATACTCGCGATGTGACTTTTACCGCGAGAATTTATACCAATAACAGCAATGCGTATGTCGCTATTAGCGTTGGTAACTTGACCCCAGCTTTTAGCTGATAGGACCAAACCTGCAGAAGCTAATGCAGTTGTTTTTAGGAATGTACGACGATTTTGTGGGTTCATGGGTTTGAAGTAAAAATTTTATATTGGTCTGCAACGTGAGCAGCTTTTTCGTCACCTAAGTGGAAAAAGAATCTATAGCTTAAAGTTAATGATCCGCCTGCCGGGATAGTAAGATCTCCAGCATGCACATCTTTTAGATTTTCATAGTCATGCTTTCCAAAAGGATTAGCACCGAATAGTCCATAATCACGAGCCATCCAATAGGTTGGATGTTTAAAATTATGTGGGGAGTCAAATATAGCTACTCCGTAGGTTGTTCCGTTATGGTCTGCATGATAATCACACCAATCAGCACGTTCGCCCCAGGCTTTTTGGTCCTGTTTTCCTGTAGATGTAACAATGTGGCCAGTTCCGCCCATCGTAACACCTTTTACTTTATGTTGCATGGTCATCCACTCAGTTAAACGTATCGCCATGGTTCCATCTTTATTATCTCCCATTAAAAGAGGCTTATCTGCAGGGGCATGTAATGTTACGGAAAAATCAATAAAGCGACCTTCGTTGGTTGCTGAAAATGTTATGCTACGAGTATCTGTGCAGATTAATTTTCCTTTAGCATCAACATAGTTATCATCTGTTGTTAATGTATTACCAGAAATCTTAGGAAGCCCGACTTGAACAATCTTTCCTTTGTTTGATGGAGATTTACCTACATCTCCACTTCCTTCATTCCAGAAATCAACTCCGTTAATGATGCTATGTGCAAACCACAAAGAACGGTGCCAGGGGTGATCATGCTCTTCACCTGCAGGAGACTTCATTGGGAAGTTGCGTGTCATCGCAGTTCCGTCTGACTGTAGGATGGGATAAGAGTAAGGTTTGTCAGCTTGGGTGTAGTTATAGCGGGTAAAAATTTTACCATCTACATCAACACGAACGCCACCATCTTCTTGGGTAAGAAGCACGGGAAGCGTGTCTGCATGAGCTGTTAAAAAACCAGTTAAAATGATACCGGCTGTAAAAAGAGAAAAGAAGTTTCTGGGCATGGGGTAAGTAACTTTATTATTCTTAATGAGTTTAACGTTAACTCAACATCAAAGCTACTTCGGACAGTCAGGTTCCGTAAAGACGATCCCCAAAGTCACCTAGCCCAGGTAAAATGTAACTTTTAGCATTTAATTCACGATCAAGACAGGCTGCATAAACAGGAACATCGGGGTGTTCTTTACGTAAGGCGGCGTAGCCTTCCGGTGCAGCTACAATACATACAAAGATAAGCTTTTTTGCACCTTTGGATTTTAAAAGGGTTAGTGCCTGAGAAGCAGATCCACCTGTTGCTAACATAGGGTCTAATGCAAATACAGGGCTTTGATTCAAATCTGGTAGTTTGCAGTAATAGCTACGTGCTTTAGCTGTTTCGTGATCACGTTCTAAACCAATATAACCAATACTTACATCTGGAAATGTATCTACAAAAGGCTGAACCATACTCAGACCCGCTCTTAAAATAGGAACTATGACTAAAGGGTCTTGCTTCAGAATTGTACCTGAAAATTTTTCTAAGGGAGTTTCGATAGACTTAGGTTCCGTTTCTAGATTTCTGGTAGCTTCGACAGCCAGTAATAGTGTTAGCTGCGTAGCGAGTGTTCTAAACGTAGCAGGCTTTGTTGTCTTGTCTCTTAGGTGAGTCATGATGTGACTCGCCAAGGGGTGATTGAGTACATGTAAACCACCGTCAAGAAGTCTGGTTGTGCCTGTCGTAGTAGATGTATTCACAGGAGATCTTTTTGTACTTTGTATTCTAGAAAGTGCTCAAACTCACGTCTCAATTTCTTTTTGTTACCCCGTATGCCCGGCATGAAGCTAAGCCAAGTATAAACTTCTTCACGTAAATATTTAGGCATAACAGGTTTTAGCTTAGATGCTTTATCAAGCGCTCTTACTATAGCTTCTGCCATCAGATCGCACATGCGCTGAGCATCTGCAGAACTGTGTTGTCCAGCTAAACGGATCACTTCATCCAACTTTTTATGTTTGGATTTCATGATTGTTTTATAAGTTTTAAGGCCATCGATTAATACACGCACAGAGCGCGGATAATAACTCGCCATTAAACTCCAAGGATCAGAGCTATCTCCAGCTAAGCGTAAATCACTACGAAAGATGACGGCAGGTATGTCTGCGAACTTAGCGTACATAAATTCTACTGCAGTAGCAGGCTCTATCGAGGCACCATCGAATGAAAATAAAGCTAGGTCACATGATACAAGTGTCTTAATCGTTTGGTCACGGATTGCTCGTGAACGTGTGCCTACAGGTTCTACATCTTGAGGTAAGATACATAAATATCTACCATGCGATCTTTCATAGATTGCTTCAGCTAAATAGGCATTACCGATTAATGGATTAATGTTATAAAGTTCACTCGCAAAATATACCGTCTTTTGATGACGTTTTTTTGTATCCCGCTTTTTCATTAAGTATTAATTAGATAACTTCTATTTAATTTTTCTAATTTTAAAATAAATATTAGTCTGCATTCAAATTCAGTATATGTTCTGTTTTACCTGGTAAAAATCCTGTAGGTTCTCCTTTTACCCAGGCTTCGTGACCGGCAAGATAGTAAGTAGATAGTGGATGTGCACTTTGACCTCCAGGCATTTCAAAGATACCTTCATCTTCATGTCCTGGTGATACTGCGAATCGCTCACTTGCGCCGAATGTTTGCCCTTGAATACGAGGCATATCATCACCACCACTCATTTGGTCTGATGGAAAATTTAGGTACTGGGCTAGAAACCCAGGTAAAATAGCGCTAAATGGATGCTTGGAAGCTAGCGTATTTTGTTTACCCCAAGTTGCATCTTTAGGACTTAAATGCTGCTTTTTAAGCGAAACTAAAACATCGTTGATTGCTTGGTTTAATAAATCATCCCACGATAAATAATTCGCTGCTAGTAAATGCATAGGCTTTTGCTGCACTAAGGTCCAAAGTGTATATTCAGATACCATATGACGGTACTGAAATTCTGGATAAGCATCTACACAGGGTGCGAAAATAGGCGTAAATACGCGATTCCATGTAGCTAGTCTAAATTCGCGCACAAGACGATAAGCTGTAGAATTTGCATCTGCACGTAAATCATCGCTGTGTACCGCATCAGCTAATTGCTCGAGGTCACTTCCTTTTTGTGGATGCATTGATTCAATTTTATCTATCAGTAGATTTTTCCAGTTAACTAGTATGAGTGCTCTATCATCGAGTTGAATTTTAAGTAAATCGCTTGGAACCACATTTCTAGGTTTAGTTGAGATTAAATTTTTTAGATCATCTCTAATTTGCGCTGCTCGGGCTGGGCGTGCATATCCTGCATCTCCTAATAGCTGTAAAGCCTTACCTCCTAGTATTCGTTGGTTAGCTGTCCATAAATAGTCAACACCTGTGGGGCTCCATACAGGGGTCTCTTCCGATGATAATAAACCATCCCAGTGTCGGTCGCCATAAACCCAAGGTACAGTTAGTCGGCCATCGAAACCAATGCGCTTCGGAATTTTACCAGCAACAGTCCAAGCAATTTTACCAGAATTATCAGCGATAAGAATATTTTGGATTGGAATGCCTGCTTTATGCGCAACTTTAATAGCATCGTCTGTTGTAGTTACTTTTTCCATTCCCAATAAAGAGAAATTAAATGCTTCAGCCATGTGACCCGTCCAATGAAGGGCTAGCGGTCTATTGTCGTAGTCCTTTCCAATGATAGGTCCCCAGATAGTCCAATCAGTTGTCATCTTAACAGGATCTGAGCCCTTTACCTGAATGATCGCTTCATGGTGCGTCATTTTCAAAATGCCAGAAGTTCCAGGACCATGATATTCGTCATCCTGTTCGCTACGAGCGATTGGAACCATGTCAGCAGTATCTACACATGAATTGGTAAAGCCCCATGCTACATGGCCATTACTTCCAGCTATAATTAAAGGTGTGCCTGCCAGCGTAACTCCAGTTACTCTATTGTTGTCCCAAACAAAAGAAGCTCTGTACCAACGACCGGGAACAGATATTTCTAAATGCATATCATTAGCAACCATACCAGCTCCGGTTAATGTATGTGCACCAGATACAGCCATTGAGTTTGATCCTGGCATTAAACTTCCGTCATCGATAAATGAATTAAGAGCAACGGGTTTTGCATCTCGTATATTTATCACATCAGGTCCAGGGATTGGTGCGCCAGATGCAATACTTCCATCTAGAGCTGCATCGTCAGGTGTAATGAGTGAAGCAAAGAAAGGAAGACTTTTTCTTCCATAGACATCATGAAGTGTTACAAGACTTTGTTCATAACGATTTTGATCATCTTGTAGTGTAATAAGCATCGAGGCTGCCACAAGAACGCAGTCCTCTGCTTTCCAAGGTGCTGGCGTTAATCGTAGTAGGGAGTACTCAAAAGGTTTACTCTTTAGTGATAAAAGTCCTGCGTTAACTCCTTCCGTGTAAGCTTCAACAATATCTCGTTCTTCTTTAGAAGCATTAAGCAGTACATTTTTAGCTAATGTACGGAATTCGTTTCGGCGTGCGGCTTTATCAATCGCTATTGCCCGTTTTCCAAATAACTCTGCAAGTTCTCCTGCTGATCTTCTGCGAGTAAGATCCATTTGAAAAAACCTGTCTTGCGCATGAATAAAACCTAAGGCTCGGGCAATATCTATGCGTGTTTTGCCATGAATAGTTGGAACTCCTAAGTTATCTCGTTCAACGGTAACAGAACTAGATAAGCCGGGCAGGTGCGTTGATCCATCTAATTGAGGCAGGCTCTTTTCTAGTAGGTGATGCGTCCAAAAACCAAGGGCAACAATAACTAAAATAAGAATTAGTGCTAAGCGGATAGACCAACGAAAGAAAGTTTTCACAGGCAATGATTTTAGTTTTCCTACACTCCGAATTGTTTGCGGATAATTGAAATAATATCAGACACTGGTAGTGTAGCGTCACAAGTTACAATTCCCTGCGGTTGCTCCAGTGCTGCAAATTGGGTATCGAGAAGATTCTCTTTCATAAAATGATTTTTTCTCGAAATTAAACGTTTCCTTAATACTTCAATATCGGCTTTGAGGTAAACGAGACGTATTCTCGCTTTATTTACCAATAAAGTTTCACGATGTGTCTTCTTTAACGCAGAGCAGGTAAGAACGTAGGGTATATTCTTATCTAATGTGTTTTCAATATGAGTAGCGATTGATTTCAACCAAGGAGCACGATCTTCTTCATTGAGTGCAACACCCGAGCCCATCTTTTGTATATTAGAAGCCGAATGGAATTCATCAGCATCTTTAAATTGCCAATTAAGCTCTTTAGCTAAAGCGGCGCCAACGGTAGATTTTCCGCACCCTGCAACTCCAATTAAAATAATAACGCTAGGTGTTTGTAGCTCCCAAGCTTGATAGAGTGAAGGATCTCGATCTTCATCAAAATCCTGCAAGTCAAACATGGTTTCTATTGGTTTACCTTCAACTCCGCATTCTTGCATGCGAAGTTTTAGTATACTCGAGCGATTGTCTCTCCAGCCTAATTTTAACATGAAAGCATTCCAGTGCTCGCATGCTTCATCGCTGTGTTTAATGCCGTTTTCGTGAGCCCAGTTTAGAACGGCTAAATCATCTTTAGTCTTAAGGGCTTGTTCTTGGAGCTGTGCAAACGTTACACCAAGAAACCTACAACATCTTGCATCAAAAAAAACAGGTTTGCCTTCACCTAAATTAGCCTGGTAGTCGGCAGGTAATTTACCTTCAGCATGTAGTCTGATTTTATCCATCATCCTACCAAAGTAGACTAAACGACCAACCTTAATATAAGGACTACGAATTTCGGGTACAAAAGCCATGGTAATTAATCACGAGAAAAATATATGAGTGAAACCCAAGCTGCAAATGCGACAGTGGGGGCTATAATCCACCAAGCACTAAAAGGAATTTTATAATGCGAAACAGCCCAAGCAATCAAAACGCATTTCAACGCTATTAGACTCCAGCATACGATGATAAATCGCACTGTTCGTTTATTATGCGGTATATCTTCTTTGATATTTATCTCTTTAATAAACGAATCCGCATAGTCTTGTTTTGAGATATGTGAATTAAATTTATTAAAATACGGAATCATAGAATAAGGTTTACGCTAAATGCGATTTGTGGTTTTGGCTAAATTATTTAAGTAATCAGCGGTGCCTGAGTGAATGACGTTGCTTAGTGATTCTTCAGTCATTCTCCATTTCCAATTACCTTGGCTTTTACCTGGAGTGTTTAAGCGGGCCTGTGTTGGTAAATTTAAAATATCCTGCATAGGTATGATAGCTAGGTTGCTAACGCTTTGATAGGCACAGCGTATAAGATCCCAAGCGATATCATCGCCTGATACATGCAGGTATCGTCTAACATGATCCTTGGTTGTTTCATTAGCAGAGAGGTACCAGCCTAGTGTCGTATCATTATCATGGGTTCCTGTATACACTACTTCATTAGCTATTAAATTGTGTGGAAGATATAAGTTTGATTCATCACCCCCAAATGCAAACTGCAAGACACCCATTCCTGGTAATCCTGTTATAGTGCGAAGTTCAACGACACTTGGTGTAAGTAGTCCTAAATCTTCTGCTATAATTTTTGCTTTAGGTATAGCTTTCTTGATCGCTTTAAATAATTCTAACCCTGGAGCTTTTTGCCATTCACCAATTTTGGCTGTCGTAGCAGGAAGAGGGATACGCCAGTATTCATCAAATCCGCGAAAGTGATCGATGCGAACAATATCATATAATTCAAAAGCTGCTTTTAAGCGATTGATCCACCAAGAGAAATTTTCTTTTACATGATTATTCCAGTTATAAAGAGGATTTCCCCAAAGTTGACCATCCGCTGAAAAATAGTCTGGTGGAACACCTGCTACAGCGATTGGAGTACCACTAAGCTTATCTAATTCAAATAATTCTGGCCTAGACCACACATCTGCTGAGTCAGCTGCTACAAATATAGGAATATCACCGATGATCGATATTCCTTGGCTTTGTGCATAAGACTTAACTCGGTTCCACTGAGCGAAGAAAACATATTGATAAAATTGGTGAGACTCGATTTCAGTATTTAGTTTTTTTGCCTCCTCTGATGTACGTGCAGAAGTTATGTTTCTTAGATGGCTAGGCCATGTGGTCCAAGTTTTTCCGCCATGCAAATCCTTGAGTGCTAGAAATAACGCATAGTCATTAAGCCATTCGCCATTTGCTTTTTTAAAGGACGCAAATGTTTGTTCTCCAAACTTTATTCGCGGAGATTCTAAAAAACGCTTATATGCTTTTCTAAGCAGAGGCCACTTTTGTTCATACAGAGCTCCGTAGTCTACTTCTTGTTTTGGTAATTGAGTTATTGTAGTTAGTTCTGCTCCCGTAAGAAGTTGTTTTTCAGCCAGTTCTCCTAAGTCGATAAAATAGGGATTACCTGCAAATGCTGAAAAACATTGATAGGGCGAATCTCCATATCCAGTCGGTCCTAGGGGACAAAGTTGCCAATATGAGATTCCAGCTTTCTTTAAAAAATCAATAAAACGGTATGATTGAGTATTAAGAGTTCCTATGCCCTGACTTCCCGGTAAAGAACTTGGGTGAAGTAATACACCTGTGCCTCGTTTACCTAACCAATTAAAAAGTGGTTTTTGCATGAATATGTTATAGTCTGACTTGCGAGATCTATTGAATAGAAAGATTGAACTTTGGATTATTCAATAAAGGAACATGTAAGGTTTTTTTATTATCTAATAAGATAACTGCTTTAAACGATGAAGACGACTTTCTTAGCATTAATACTTCTGGGCGCTTTATGCGGTTGTGTTTCAACAGCACTTACCCCACCAACATCGTCAAAAGTTGATGTTGTTTTCCAAAATTCCGATAAGTTCACAGATATAAAAGATGCAGCAGTTCCTACGGAAGCAGGGGAGCAAGATATACTCAATCGGATCAAAGAATTCATTATTTCTGAGGCAAATACATATGTTCTTAACAATCAGAAACTTACAATCGTTTTTACCGATATTGACCTAGCTGGTGATTATGAGCCATGGAGGGGCTTTGGATGGGATAATGTACGCATGGTAAAAAGCATATATCCGCCGCACTTTTGCTTTACCTGGAAGCTCGTCGATTCTGAGGGAAAAGTTCTGAAAAGCGGTACTGAGGATATCAGGGATCTCGCTTTCGATATGAGAGTTACGTTAGACCAGCAAGATTCGCTTCATATAGAAAAAGATATCTTAAAAGACTGGTTTAGGGCTCATTTTAACTAGCCTAAAGGGGTTTTAATTGAGCTGAAATTAAGGATGCGGTTTGGGTGTAAATGAGCCGATACCTTCGTAAACCCTTAAGGGTGAATAACCTTGATTTTTTTTGCTATTTCTGAAATGTTACTAACCTCGATAGAGATACAGTTTAGATGACAGTGTCTGGTGATTCGTTGGCTGAGCAGGTGCTTAAGTGATGATTTCGAAACCCAACAGTGGGAACGGACTGGCAGATGACGGTTTGCTCTACGAAATCAACACATGGCCAACTCCAAACTCTACGTTGGAAACCTATCCTTCAAGACAACTGAAGACGAGCTTCGCTCGCACTTCTCACAATTCGGTACCGTAACAGACGTTTACGTTGCTATGGACAAGATGACAGGCCGCCCACGCGGTTTTGCTTT
>Ga0316222_1004319_pt1 | contig 13091 bp, 13 predicted proteins | sample TBH18011metaG_FD_206008 | JGI IMG/M metagenome (GOLD analysis project Ga0316222, IMG submission 206008) | Freshwater microbial communities from Trout Bog Lake, Wisconsin, USA - TBH18011 | ecosystem: Environmental > Aquatic > Freshwater > Lake > Hypolimnion/Profundal zone | place: USA: Wisconsin... | reverse complement strand
TTGAATCACACGCAGATTCAGGCCGTCAACACCCCATTCTCAAACTGATGGATGGCGAGCTGACGGGGTGCATAATTTATAGATACGGCGACGGAAAACGTGGAATATCGAATTTCCAGTACCGCATGATGCCAAACGGACCTCGTGGATTTGATCCCTCTGCAATAACCGACACCTCTGCGGAAATTCATCTGGCTCAGGATATGTTGGGTAATGACGTGGAGTGATCTACTCGAACAGCGGCGCCAGCCTCGCCAGGACTTCGTCCATGATCGCCGCCGGTACACTTTCCAGTTTGCGGGCCTGGCGGGCGCCGAGATCGAGGGCGCGCGGTTGATCGCAGCGGATGATGCCGGTGGTCGCGGTTCCGGCTCCCAGCAGTGACACCGCGAACCCGGCGGTGCGGGCGAAATTGCCGCCGCTGGTGATCGGCAGCACCACTGGGGTCTTGGCCAGTCGATTGAAGGCCGACGGCGACACCACCAGGACCGGGCGGGTGCCTTGCTGCTCGTGCCCGGCGGTCGGGTCGAGCGAGACCCGGTAGATGTCCCCGCGTTCCACTACAGCAACTCGCCGCCGACCGGCTTGGCGTCGAGCCATTGCCGATCTTCGTCCGACACTTCGGCCGAGGCGTCGCATTGGGCCAGCAATTCGTCCAGGCTGTAGCGCGGGCGCTGACATGGCTCGATCACCAGCCGGCCGTTATCGACAGCTACGCCAACCGTGGCGCCGGCCCGCAAATGCAGCAGATCGAGGATGGCGGGCGGCACCGCCAGCATGACCGAGCCGCCGACCTTGCGGAGATTCGTCGTGTGCATGCACGCCTCCCACGGATAAGTTATACAAGAATATAATCGGCCGGCTCGGCGTTTTCAATCCCCCCTGACGCAGCCCCACTATCCACATCGCCCCTTGCCCAAATCCCTGCGGACAGATAGGCTTCAACACCCTGGCCTCGTACATTCCCGCGGAGATCCCCTGTGCTTGCCGGCCGCCGCATCCTGCTCGTCATCTCCGGTGGCATTGCCGCCTACAAGTCGCTTGATCTCATTCGCCGTTTGACCGAGCGCGGCGTGGCTGTGCGTTGCGTTCTGACCCAAGGCGGGGCCAATTTCGTCACCCCGTTGTCGGTCGCGACGCTGTCGGGCTCGCGGGTGTTCCAGGACATGTTCTCGCTGACCGACGAGGCCGAGATCGGCCACATCACCCTGGCGCGCGACTGCGACCTGGTGGTGGTGGCGCCGGCCACCGCCAATCTGCTGGCCAAGATGGCCCACGGGCTGGCCGACGACCTTGCCTCGACCCTGCTGCTGGCCAGCGACCGGCCGATCCTGGTAGCGCCGGCGATGAACGTGCGGATGTGGAACCACGTGGCGACGCAGGGAAATCTGGCGCTGTTGGCCGAGCGCGGGATTCATCGAATCGGCCCCAATGCCGGCTTCCTCGCCGAGGGCGAGGAGGGCATGGGCCGGATGGCCGAGGTGCCGGAAATCCTCGCCGCCATCGAGGGCCTGCTGTCGGGCGGGCCGCTTTCGGGACTGCGCGCGACCGTGACCAGCGGCCCCACCCATGAGCCGATCGACCCGGTGCGCTTCATCGCCAACCGCTCGTCGGGCAAGCAGGGTCACGCCATCGCCGCCGCCTTGGCGAAGGCCGGGGCCGAGGTGACGTTGGTGTCCGGCCCGGTCACCCTGGCCGATCCGCCCGGTTGCCGGGTGGTGCGGGTGGAAACCGCAGCCGAGATGCTGGCCGCCGTGCAGGGCGCTCCCGCCGACATCGCGGTTTGCGCCGCCGCCGTAGCCGATTGGCATGTGGCCAACCAGACCGCCGAAAAGCGCAAGAAGGACCCTGGGGCGGCGCCGCCGACCATTGAATTGGCGCCCAATCCCGACATCCTCGCCACCCTGGCGGCGCCCGGCCCGACCCGGCCGCGCCTGGTCATCGGCTTCGCCGCCGAGACCGAGCGGGTGGTCGAGCACGCCCGCGCCAAGCGCGCCCGCAAGGGCTGCGACTGGATCCTGGCCAACGACGTGTCGCCGGCGAGCGGCACCTTCGGCGGTGACACCAACCGGGTGTGGCTGATCACCGCCGCCGCCACCGAGGACTGGCCAACCCTGGCCAAGACCGAGTTGGCCGAGCGCCTGGTGGGCCGGATCACCCAGTTTTTCAGCGGGGAAAAGACGTGACCGAGATTGCCGTCAGCATTTTGCGGCTGCCCCACGCCGCCGACCTGCCGCTGCCGCGCTACGAGACCGCCCATGCCGCTGGCCTCGACCTGATGGCCTGCGTCGCCGCCGATCTGATGCTGGCGCCGGGCCAGCGCGCGCTGATTCCCACCGGCTTCGCCATCGCCCTGCCCGAGGGCTTCGAGGCGCAGGTGCGGCCGCGTTCCGGTCTGGCGCTCAAGCATGGCGTCACCGTGCTGAATGCGCCCGGCACCATCGACGCCGATTATCGCGGCGAAATCGGCGTTATCCTGATCAACCATGGCGAGGCAGCCTTCGCCGTCACCCGTGGCCTGCGCGTGGCGCAGCTGGTGGTCGCGCCGGTGGCGCGCGCCACCCTGGTCGAAACCGCCGACCTGCCGGCGACCCCGCGTGGTGAAGGCGGCTTCGGCTCGACCGGCAGCGGCCGGCCCTAGGAGAGAGCATCGATGCTGCGACCCTCGAAAAAGATGCTGTTCGCCATCGAGGCGGTGCTCGACATCGCCTACCATGCCGGCGGCGAACCGGTGCAGAGCCGCGAGATCACCCGCCGCCAGGGCATTCCCCGGCGCTACCTGGAACAGACCCTGCAGCAGCTGGTGCGCGCCGGCGTGCTGGTCGGCGTGCGCGGCCCACGCGGCGGCTACCGGCTGGCCCGCGAACGCCGCCGCATCTCGATCGGCGAAGTGGTCCGCGTCGTCCGCTCGCTGGAACCGCCCGAGGAGCCGGTATCCGACTTGCCGGCGTCCGAACTGGGAAAGAGGGTCATCCGCCCGATGTGGGCCGAGCTGTCGGAAGAGATCATGGCGCGGCTTGACGCCATCACCATCGACGAGCTGTGCATGGAGGCCTACAAGACCGGCATTCCCAGCGAGTCGGTGGCCAAACTCGATTTTACAATCTGACCGGAACCATCTGACCGGGTTGCCGTGCCCGGCCGATGAGTTATTGTAACGCCAATGCTGGACAATGGGGTGATCGGATGACTGCGACGAATGAGAACGCCAAGCCGGAATTCCGTGGACGCATCTATGATTCCATCATCGACACCATTGGCGCGACGCCGCTGGTGCGCCTCAAGAAGCTGGCCGCCGAAGCCGGCGCCAAGGCCGACATCGCCGGCAAGTGCGAGTTCTTCAATCCCTTGAGTTCGGTCAAGGACCGCATCGGCCTGGCCATGGTCGAGGCGGCCGAGCGCGACGGCCGGCTGACGGCGGGTGCCACCCTGGTCGAGCCGACCTCGGGCAATACCGGCATCGCGCTGGCCTTCGTCTGCGCCGCCAAGGGCTATCGCCTGATCCTGACCATGCCGGAAAGCATGTCGCTGGAGCGGCGCAAGATGCTGGTGCTGCTCGGCGCCGACATCGTGCTGACGCCGGCCTCGAAGGGCATGACCGGCGCGGTCAAGGAGGCCGAGCGGCTGCTGGGCGAGATCCCCGGTTCGGTGATGCTGCAGCAGTTCGAGAACGAAGCCAATCCGGACGTTCACGCCAGGACCACCGCCGAGGAAATCTGGAACGACACCAAGGGCGCCGTCGACGTGGTGGTGTCGGGAGTCGGCACCGGCGGCACCATCACCGGCATCGGCCGTGCGCTGAAGGCTAAGAAGCCATCGATTCGCATGATCGCGGTCGAGCCCGAGGACAGCCCAGTGCTGTCGGGCGGCTCGCCCGGCCCGCACAAGATCCAGGGCATTGGCGCCGGCTTCGTGCCCAAGATCCTCGACCGCTCGGTGGTCGACGAAGTGCTGCAGATCGGCAACGAGACCGCCTTCGCCACCGCGCGCCGCGCCGCCAGGCTGGAGGGATTGCCGGTCGGCATCTCGTCGGGCGCGGCCATCGCCGCCGCGCTGGAATTGGGCCAGCGCCCGGACATGGCGGGCAAGCTGATCGTGGCGATCCTGCCCTCCTTCGCCGAACGCTACCTGTCGACGGCGCTGTTCGACCAAGCCTGACGGGCGCATGGATTTCAGCGAAGACCAGATCCGCCGCTACGCCCGCCACATCATCCTGCCCGAAATCGGCGGGGTGGGGCAGGCGCGGCTGCTGGACGCGCGGGTGCTGGTGGTGGGCGCTGGCGGCTTGGGCTCGCCGGTGATCCTCTATCTGGCGGCGGCCGGCATCGGCACCATCGGGGTGGTCGACGACGACGTGGTCGAACTGTCCAACCTGCAACGCCAAGTGCTGCACGCCACCGAGCGGATCGGGATGGCCAAGGTCGACAGCGCTGAAGCTGCGGTGGCGGCGATCAACCCGGATGTCCGCATCGTTCCGATCAAGGCCCGTCTTAACCGCGACAACGCGCGGGCGATCATCGCCGATTACCAGGTGGTGGCCGATGGCTCGGACAATTTCGCCACCCGCTTCCTGGTCAACGATGCCTGCCGACTGGAGGCGCGCACCCTGGTGTCGGCGGCCATCCTCCGCTTCGACGGCCAGCTCTCGACCTACCGCCCTGGCGGTCCCTGCTACCGCTGCATCTATCGCGAGGCCCCGCCCGAAGGCCAGATCCCGACCTGCTCGCAGGCGGGGGTGCTCGGCGCCATCGCCGGCACCATGGGGGCGCTCCAGGCCACCGAGGTGGTCAAGGAGGTTCTGGGCATCGGTGAGACCATGGCCGGCCGGCTGCTGATCTACGACGCCCTGGCGGTGGCCTTCCGCACCGTGCGGGTGCCGCGCGATCCCGGCTGCCCGCTGTGCGGCGACCACCCCAGCATCACCGACCTGTCCGGCCACGGGAGCACCGAACATGCCTGTGGCTAGGCTGTCGCTGGTGGTGTTTTCCGGCGAGTTCGACCGCGTCCACTACGCCTTGGCGATGGCGGCGGCGGCTTTGGCCAGCAACACTCCCGCCACTGTGTTCTTCACCATGGGTGGCTGTCGGGCACTGGCCCGGCGTCGCGCCGATGGCAGTCCCGGCTGGCATGGCCTCGACGGCGACGCCGCCACCGCCGACGCGGCGCTGACGGCCAAGGGTCTGGCCGGCTTCGCCGACCTGCTCGATGCCTGCGTTGCGCTGGGCGCCAGCTTGATGGTCTGCGAAATGGGTTTGAAGGCGATCGGCCTTGGCCTCGACGACCTCGAACCCGGCCTGACGATCAGCCCCGGCGGCCTGGTCACCTTCCTGGCCGATGCCAGCGGCGACGGCGCGATGGTGTTCGTCTGACCGGCAGCCCCTCGCCCACGATAGTGGGGGAGGGTTTTTCTAGCGGCTGCTGGTGCGGCGCAGGGCGTGGGCGCCTTGGGCGCCGGCGCCTTCGTAGATCGGCCAGGCGCCGGTGGCGATCTGGTCGAGCGAGTCGGTGGCTTGGTTGAGGCGTGAGCGGTAGATCCAGTAATTGGTCATCACCCGCTCGACGAAGGCCCGGGTCTGGCGCGCAGGCAGGGATTCGATGAACAGCAGCGGGTCGTCGTTGTTGCGGTTGGCGCCCAGCCACTGGCCCAGCTTGCCGGGACCGGCATTGTAGGCGGCGGCCAGGTAGAGCAGGTTGCCGTTGACCGGTGCCTCGCCCAGAAGATGGGCCAGGTAGTGCTGGCCCAGCGACAGATTGTATTCCGGGTCGTTGATCTTGGCCTTGGCGCTGTGGCCGTCGATGGCCTGGGCGGTGGCCGGCATCAGCTGCATCAGGCCGCCGGCGCCCTTGTTGCTGCGCGCCTTGGGATTGAAGGCCGATTCCTGACGGACGAAGGCAAAGACCAGCGCCTTGTCGACCTGCCAGCCGCCCTTGGGGTTCCATTCCGGCACCGGGAAGGCGGCGTTGTCGTTGCCCTGGCCGACCGCCATGCCGCCCAAGCGCACCGCCAAATCGGGCATGTCGCCGGTCTGGGCCAGGGACAGCATCGACTGGCGCAGCGCCTTGCCGGCGCGCGGATAGGACTTGCGCAATTCCTCTTCCGCCGCCTGGCGCTCGCCCAGCTGCAGCAGCGCCAAGGCGCGCTGGCCTCCGGGAACGCGGGTCAGCACGTCGGCGTCGGTTTCGGTGAAGGGGGTGGTTTCCCACGAGAACAGGGTTTCGTAGCCCAGCACCCGGCGGGCCAGCAGGCCGTAGAAGGTGCGCGGATAGGTCGCGGCGATCTCGAGCCAGTGGTTGACGACCTCGGGACGGCGCGATACCAGGTTGGCGCGGGCGGCCCAGAAGGCGCCGGCGGCGACCATCCAGCCGGACGCGTCCGAGGAATCTGCGACCTCTTCGAAATGACGGCGGGCGGATTCGGGATTGCCTTGGCGCCATTCGGCCAGGCCGGCGATCCAATGGGCGGCGGGCATCTGCTCACCCGAGCGCTCGGCCGCTTCGGCCGCCAGTGTCGCCGCCTGCTGGTCGCGGCCGCCGGAGAAATGGTCGAGCGCCAGCATCAGCTTCATTTCGTCGATGTCGGAACCGTCCATCCCCTGGGCTTCGGCGGCGTGGAACATCGTCATCGCCTGGCCGCTTTCGTCCTGGCGCAGCAATTGGCGGAAGTGAATCTTGATCGCCTTGGCGTGGGCCGAGCCGCGATCGACGCCAAAGGTGGCGTCCTCCCAGCCGGCGCCGTCGTCCGAGGTGTCGATGCCGGTGCCGTGCAGGTAGCCGCGCACCGCCGGCTTGATGGCACCAAAGCCCTTGGTGCCCTTGGCGTTGGCGAGATGGAAGATCGCCTCGGCCTGGGGCAGGTCGGCGTAATCGGCCATCCAGGCGCGCAGTTCCTGGTACTTGGGGCGATAACCGGAATTGAGATAACGCCGGGCCAGCACGTGGCCCTTGAGCAGATCGTCCTTCAGCTGGCCGATTTCACGGTCGGCGGCGGCCCATTGGCCATCGTCCTGCAGCTTGAAGATGCGGCCATAGGTGTCGGCGTCCCGGGCCGACAGCGGCCGCGGCAGCGGCGCCACCCGCGCCTCGCGCCCGATCCCGGGCATCAGCGCCGCGGTCATGGTGGCGGCGGACTCAGCGGCGGCCACCTGCTGGGTGGCCTGGTTGTGGTTGCTGGGGCCGCCCGCCATGGCCGTCGAAGCGACGGCGACGAACGTTACGATCAGTGCCGGGAGGAGCCGGTCGCGCAATGCTGTTCTCCCCGTGGGTTAATCGGAAAACCAAATCGGTGTCAGCAGTTTTATAAATGACCTTCGGCATGGAGGCAACCCCCGAAAGTTAAGGCAAACTTGGGGCGAAAATAATATCGTTATATATCAGTGCTTAAGCAGAATCGGCCGGCTAGGGTGGGCACCCTAGGGGTGGGAATCCAGCCGCTTCTTGACCATCAGCAGGTCACGCCAGACGCCGCGCTTGGCGTCGGGGGTGCGCAGCAGGTAGGCCGGATGGAAGGTCGCCAGCGTCGCCACCGGGCGCGACAGGCCGGGCGAGCAGTACTCGCTCCAGCGCCCGCGCAGCCGGTTGATGCCGTCGTTGCGGGCCAGGATCGCCGAAGCGGCGGCGCCGCCCAGCAGCAAGATCACCTGGGGGTCGACCAGCTCGATGTGGCGGGCGACGAAGGGCAGGCACACCGCCACCTCGTCGGGGGTGGGCTTGCGGTTCTCCAGCGGGCGCCACGGCAGCACGTTGGTGATGTAGGCGTTGGTGTCGCGGGAGAACCCGATCGAGGCCAGCATGCGGTCGAGCAACTGACCGCTCTTGCCGACGAAGGGGCGGCCGGCGCGGTCTTCCTCTTGGCCGGGGGCCTCGCCGATCACCATCAGCGCCGCCTCGGGGTTGCCATCGGCGAATACGGTGGCGTGGGCGGTGCGCTTCAAGGCCAGCCCGTCGAAGGCCTCCATCGCCGTCCGCAGCTCGGCCAGGCTGGCGCAGCCGGCGGCGATGTGGGTGGCGGTCGCGTGGATGACGGCCGCCGGGCCCACCGTCGCCGGAACCGCCGTCACGATCGGCTGGGGTTCGGCCGCCGGTTGGGGGCGCACCGCCGCAACCGGTTTGGCCGAGGCGGCAAAACGGTCCACCGGTACCTCGCCGATGGCTTCATCCACCCCGGCGTCCAGGTACCAGCGCAGCAGATCGTCGAGGGCGAGGTCAAGCGGCATGGCGGCATGACCATAGCACTGCCCTGGCCCGCCTTGAAGGAGTCGTGTCACCGTCGTCGGGTATGGTATAGAAAGCGTCCAAGGTGACCGCGGTATTTGGGCCCAAACTTAAGTGTCGGGGACGAGCGTATGGAACGCGAAGCGATGGAATTCGACGTGGTGGTGGTGGGGGCCGGCCCGTCGGGCCTGGCCGCCGCCATCCGCCTGAAGCAGCTGGCGGCGGCGGCCAAGCGGGAACTGTCGGTCTGCGTGATCGAGAAGGGGTCCGAAGTCGGCGCCCATATCCTGTCCGGTGCGGTGATCGAGCCCCGGGCACTGGACGAGCTGTTCCCCGATTGGCGCGCCGAGGGGGCGCCGCTGGTGACCCCGGCCACCGACGATCGCTTCCTGTTCTTCACCGCCGGTCGCGCCATCCGGCTGCCGACGCCGCCGTCGATGCACAATCAGGGCAATTACGTTGCCTCGCTCGGCAATTTGTGCCGCTGGCTGGCGACCCGGGCCGAAGCGCTGGGGGTCGAGATCTTTGCCGGCTTCGCCGCCGCCGAGGTGCTCTATGACGACAACGGCGCGGTCAAGGGCGTGGCCACCGGCGACATGGGCATCGGCAAGGACGGCCAACCTACCGCCAGCCATACCCCTGGCGTCGAGCTGATCGCCCGCCAGACCATTTTCGCCGAAGGCTGCCGTGGCTCGCTGACCAAGCTGGTCTCTGCCCGCTTCGACCTGCGCAAGGACTCCGATCCGCCCACCTACGGCATCGGCATCAAGGAACTGTGGGAGATCGAGCCGGCCAAGCACAAGCCCGGCGCCATCGTCCACTCGATCGGCTGGCCGCTGCCCGCCGACACCTATGGCGGCGGCTTCCTCTATCACCTGGAGGGCAACCAGGTCTCGGTCGGCATCGTCGTCGGGCTCGACTACGCCAATCCCTATCTGTCGCCCTTCGACGAGTTCCAGCGGCTCAAGACCCATCCCTCGATCCGGCCGCTGCTGGAAGGCGGGCGCCGCATCGCCTATGGCGCGCGGGTGCTGTCCGAAGGCGGCTTCCAGTCGATCCCCAAGCTGACCTTCCCCGGCGGCATGCTGGTCGGCGACACCGCCGGCCTGCTCAACGTCACCAAGATCAAGGGCACCCACACCGCCATGAAGTCGGGCATGCTGGCGGCCGAATCGGTGTTCGAGGCGTTACAGGGGGAGGGTGCGGGACAGGGGGAGGGTGCGGGACAGGGGGAGGGTGCGGGACAGGGGGAGGGTGCGGGACAGGGGGAGGGTGCCGGCGTCGAAGTCGCGTCCTACGCCGACCGTCTCAAAGCATCCTGGGTGTGGGACGAGTTGTACCGCGCCCGCAACATCCGCCCCTCGTTCCATCGCGGCCTGTGGGCCGGGCTGGCCTATTCCGGGCTCGACACCTATGTGTTGCGCGGCAAGGCGCCGTGGACCATCCGCAACCACGCCGACCATCTGTCGCTCAAGCTGGCGGCGGAATGCCGGCCGATCGCCTACCCGAAGCCGGACGGGGTGGTGACCTTCGACAAGCTGTCCTCGGTCTACCTGTCCAATACCAACCACGAGGAAAACCAGCCGCCGCATCTGCGCCTGGCCGACCCGACGGTGCCGATCCGGGTGAATCTCGCGTTGTATGACGCGCCCGAGCAGCGCTATTGTCCGGCCGGCGTCTATGAAATCGTCCGCGACGACGATGGCGCCAATCCCCGCCTCCAGATCAATGCGCCCAATTGCGTCCACTGCAAGACCTGCGACATCAAGGACCCCACCCAGAATATCACCTGGGTCGTTCCCGAAGGGGCCGGCGGCCCTAATTACCCCAATATGTGAGGCCACTGTTCCGGCGACGGAGAAGCGGTCGAGGACGAAAATGACAATGGCGAGCGTTTGGCAGTCGGTACGTGAGCGGTCGGTGATCGCGGCGGTGGTGGCGGCTTTGGCGATGGCGTCTTGCAGCCCACGGCCTAACGAGGATGCCGGGGCGGCGTCCGCCACCGACAGCGATTGGGTCGAGACCCATTCGGCGCTGGGCGATTTCCTGGCGGCGCGGTTGGCCCAGTCGCGTGGCGACAGCAAGGCGGCGGCCGATTACTTCGTCTCGGCGCTGGCCCACGATCCCGACAACCTCGACCTGATGCAGCGGGCGTTCGCGCTGCAGATCGCCGAAGGCAAGATCGAGGCGGCGGTGCCGCTGGCCGAGCGGCTGACCAGCCTGGACAGCGATTCGCCGTTGCCCGGCTTGGTGCTGGGGTTGGCCGACCTGCGCAACGGCCATTACGCCGAATCCGAGAAGCGCTTCGCGGCGCTGCCCAAGCATGGCGTCAACGTGTTCCTGGGGCCGCTGCTGTCCGCCTGGGCGGTGGCCGGCGAGGGCCGTACCGACGTCGCCCTTGAGCGCCTGGCCGTGCTGGCCCAGAACAACAACCTCAGGCCGTTGCGCGCCTTCCACGCGGCGCTGATCAACGACCTCGCCGGCCGCACCAACGCCGCCGAGGAGCAGTACCAATCGGCGCTCGACGGCGGCCAGCTCAACATCCGCACCGTCGAGGCGATGGGCTCGCTCTATCAGCGCAGCGGCCAGGTTGACCGCGCCAAGGCGATCTACGGGCGTTATCACGCCGAGCACCCCGACACCCTGCTGTTTGACGGCGGCATCCTGCTCAAGGCCGGCGCCGCCGCGCCGCGGGCGGTGGTCAGCGCCGCCTCGGGCGCCGCCGAGGCGCTGTTCGATGTCGCCACCCTGCTGCGCCAAGGCAACGTTGCCGACCACGCCTTGCTGTTCGCCCGCCTGGCCATCTTCATGCAGCCCGACTTCCCGCTGGCCCAGATGACCGCCGCCGACATCCTGTCGGCCCAGGGCCGCCCCGCCGAGGCCAACGCGGTCTACCACGCCATCAGCCCGGCCTCGCCGGTGCACGCCTTCGGCCGCCTGCGGGTGGCGATGAACCTGGACGACATGGGCGACACCGCCGCCGCCTTAGCCGAGCTGAAGACGCTGGCCGACGAGCGTCCGGACAATGTCGACGCCCTGGTGACCATGGGCGACATCCAGCGCCGTCACAAGGATTTCGCCGGCGCGGTCAAGTCCTATGCCGACGCCATCGCCCGGCTGAAGGGCGACGATCCCGCCTTCTGGGCGCTGTATTACAGCCGCGGCATCGCCTTGGAGCGCTCCAATCAGTGGCCGGCGGCCGAGGCCGATTTCGTCAAGGCGCTGCAGATCCACCCCGACCAGCCCGATGTGCTGAACTATCTCGGCTATTCCTGGATCGACCAGGGAATCAACCTGGATCGCGGCCGGGCGATGATCGAAAAGGCGGTTCAGCTGCGTCCCAATGACGGCGCCATCGTCGATTCGCTCGGCTGGGCGCTCTATCGCATGGGCGACTTCCCGGCGGCGGTGAAGATGCTGGAACACGCGGTTGAACTGAAGCCCGAGGATCCGACCATCAACGAGCATCTCGGCGACGGCTATTGGCAGGTTGGCCGCCAGGAGGAGGCGCGCGAGCAATGGAAGCGCGCGCTTCAGCTCGACCCCGAGCCCGAGCAGCTGGAACCCCTGAAGGCCAAGGCCGCCAGCGGCCAATTGCCCGCGCTACCAGCCGCCAAACCCCAATCGCCCGCCAAAACCTCGGGGAAGTGATGACGGTGATTGCCATCGACGCGGTGACCGTTGCCGCCTGGGCCAAAGTCAACCTCAGCCTGCACGTCGTCGGCCGCCGCGCCGACGGCTACCACTTGCTCGACAGCCTGATCGCCTTCGCCGGCTTCGGCGACACCCTGGTGGCGGCGCCGGGCGCCGGCCTGTCGCTGGTGGTCGAGGGGCCGACCGCCCAATTGCTGCCGCCAGGCGAGGTCAACATCGTCGAAAAGGCCGCCCGCGCCCTGGCCCAAGCCGCCGGCATCGAGGCCGACGCCAGCCTGCGGCTGATCAAGCGGCTGCCGGTCGCCGCCGGCATCGGTGGCGGCTCGGCCGACGCCGCCGCCGCGTTGAAGGCGTTGGTGCGGCTGTGGCGGCTGGATCCGCTGGAACAGGACCTGCTCGCCCTGGCGCTGACGCTGGGCGCCGACGTGCCGGTCTGCCTGGCCGGGCGGGCGACGACGTTGTCCGGTATCGGCGAGGGCCTGGCCCCGGCGCCCAAATTGCCGCCAGCCTGGCTGGTGCTGGTCAATCCCATGCTTCCGTGCTCGACACCGTCGGTGTTCAAGGCCCGCCAGGGGCCGTTCTCGACCGCCCTGCCACTGACCGAAGCCCCCGCCGATGCCGCCGCCCTGGCCGAGGCGCTGGCGGCCCGGCGCAACGACCTGACCGACGCGGCGATCTCGGTGGTCCCGGCCATCGGCGACGCCTTGGCCCAGATCGCCGCCCGGCCCGGCTGCCTGCTGGCGCGGATGTCCGGCTCGGGCGCCACCTGCTTCGGCTTGTTCGCCACCGCCGCCGCCGCCGAAGGCGCCGCCGCCGAATTGGCTACTGTCCGGCCGGATTGGTGGGCGGTGTCCGCCGAACTGGTTGGGTGAATCTCTTTTCCCATCTCTTGAAACCGAAACCGGAACCGCTTAAGGTGCCGGTCCCGGCTGCTGGGGCGTAGCCAAGTGGTAAGGCAGTGGTTTTTGGTACCGCCATCCCTGGTTCGAATCCAGGCGCCCCAGCCAATTTTCCGAAACCTAGGAAATCCGCGGCTTTCCCGACCGCCCGGCGGGCTTGTGTAGCAGCGATGTGTAGCAGTCCCGTGGATCAGCCACGGGGTCTCGGCCTTGCCTATTGCGGAGCATGTCCTTCGTCGCGGCGGCATCTATCATTTGCGATGCCGCGTCCCTTCCGATCTGCTATGCGTCATCGGGCGCAGGGAAATCTGTCGCTCGTTGAAGACT